>Ga0187872_10003331_pt1 | contig 13056 bp, 10 predicted proteins | sample June2016WEW_16_4_FD_132973 | JGI IMG/M metagenome (GOLD analysis project Ga0187872, IMG submission 132973) | Peatland microbial communities from SPRUCE experiment site at the Marcell Experimental Forest, Minnesota, USA - June2016WEW_16_40 | ecosystem: Environmental > Terrestrial > Soil >...
ATCGAGGCGACGAAAGAATATCAAGCGACGCACCCGCGCAAGCCGAGGAGGCGCCGCCGGCGCCGTCCGACTCGCAATACTATAAATAACTAACTGGACGATGTACTAGTATTCATTTAGCACCTTCGGTTGGAGTATTGTCTCAATTCGCCAAACTCGACTTAGACGGGACGCATGGCTGGGGCACGATTTAGAGCTCGCTCGGACACCGGAATGGCGGCGAGCAGAAAAGTAACAAGGAGCAGGTCGACTTCGAAGGATGCCTCGGTAATATTGTAAAGGAGCAGGAGAGTCCAAAGGCCCAAGCCCAGGGAGCCACGCGCCGTCAGAGGCTTGAGCTGCTTGCAGATCTTGCGATAGGTAGCGATCAGAAACGTACAAAGAAGGACCAACCCGATCAGCCCAAGATCGAGATAAATCTGGAGGTAGCCGTTATGTGCCTCGAACACATTGTCACCATTGAGTCTCGCCCATACCCACTGGATGCGCGGGCCAAGCCAGAAGCTCTGATAGCCGCAACCCAGGACCGGATTGATCGGCACGCTCAGAAGCACATTCCAGATATGAGTTCTGTCCGACATGTCGGCGGATCCACCAACGGTCTCCGACAACTGTGCGGTCATACCGAAGCCGAGCGTTAGAATCAGATAGAAGAGAAAAACTGCTGGAGCCATCGCTTTGATCCAATTAATATGCCGCTGGCCAAAGTTGGAATGCGCGGCAGTGATCATCAGGCACCCGAGAATCAGGCAGACGGTTGAGGTCTTGCTCCCGCACAGATTTAGCAGGTAGAGGGCCATGCTGATAAGGGCGATATCCACAAGCATGACCCGCCTGACGCGGTTGTCCCTTCGTTGATGCCACCGCGTGACCGTATCCCAGAAGAAGAAAATTCCGCTCACGAGGCATAAGACGCCCAGCATATTCTTGGTCGTCGATACTCCCGTGTACTCCTGGACGCCCGACTCCGAAAATGCCTTGCCAAGGTTAGGGTAATACTTGACGAGTAAGACGGACAGCGGCACCAGTAGATAATATAGCCGGCGGAGTACGGTGCGCACCGCTTCGAGCGGTCGGGGATCCGACAAAACAACCAGGACCGTCATGTATGCACCCACATCCCGGAACCACTTTTTGAAAGTTGCGAAAGGAAAATCCGACCACGCAACACTGAACAGAGCAAACGCCAGAAATAGGACAAGCGCAAGATTTTGCTCCACGAACTCGCGCCACTTGAACGAGCGTAAAAGGAGGATAAGGAACGCCGCCAGAGTGAGAAGCGAATAGATCGTGCGGTCCAGTGGGCTTCCCTCCTCCAAAACTTGTGCAAGATTCGAGTTGAAGGAGAGCCCCAGCCAACCTGACGGCCCCCGTGATCCGAGAAAGAAGAACCATATGATTGGCACCCACAACGCTGCCGAAGTCTTGAGCTCCCGGGCCGGGTCGAAGCAAAAAAGGGCCAAGAGTAGAACAAGCCAGATGCATAGGGCCAAAGTCGGGGACATTGTACTCCAAGGATTTCGTTGCGCAGTGCTTAGGTCTAGCTGTTGTGCAGTGCTTAGGCCTGCCTGAGTTCAGAGCGACGACTAGAGAAGTTTCGACATAGCCATCGAAGTCGAGTCAGTCCTCTATTCAAGCAAATTCCGTCCTACGGCGATATCAGCGGGCGCCTGCTCGACTAGGCTTGCTTGCAGGCACGGCCATTTCAAATTCAACCGCCTTCACTTGAGAGGCCAACTCAACCTTCGGCCGGCTAGCTGCGGGCTGGTCAGTCGACTGATCCCGAAGCTGATCAAAGATGGTTTCCATGATCCGTGAGGTGAGCAGGATTTCTCGATAAGGAATCGGCACGGGTCCGTCCTCGCGAATGGAGCGGTAAAAGGATTCTATGAGAACCTTCATACCGGCGTCCATGTGAAAATCCCGGGCCAGAAACAATCTCACATTTCGCAGCAGATTGCTGAGATGCTGTTTCGCAAACAGCACCGGAGGAATAAAGTGGTCGGCGTAACTCTTAAATTTCTCGCCACGAAGACGGAGCACGATCTCGTGATCCTGATCGAGGACGAGACCGTTCTTTGGGCCGTAGATGCGAAACTCGTGAAGTGAGGGGCGCATCTGAGACGAGAACGTGAAATAGGCGGTAGTTCGTTCAGAATCCAAGATGATTACTCGAACCTCGTCCACTATCTCTTTTTCGCCAATTCCTTTGAGGAGCGGACTGGTAAACCCGTGAGCTATTACCCGAATATTATCGCCGGGTAGAAACTCGGCGATTCTGGCGATTCCGTGACTGATGATGTTCTGCAGCAATTTCCCAGGAAGCCTGCGGACCCAATGCTGACCGTCCCCGAGCAATGCTCGCGCATACGCCGCGTCACCCAGGTCATAACAGTAGTGACTTTCCATGTGTACCGGCAGTCCGCCTAGGTACCCGTCTGCGACGAGAGCCCTCAGCCGTTGGGCAGCGTGGCTGAACTGGTAATTGTGGCCTACGGTCAGCTTGAGCCCCTTTTCCTCGGCCATGTCCACGAGTTGCTGGGCCTGGTGCACTTTGAGGGTAAAGGGCTTCTCGACATACACATGGCAGTGGTGCTCTAGGCAATATCGGGCGATATCGAAGTGACTCTCTGGCGGCGTCGTAATATGGACAATGTCAGGCCCGGACTCGCTCACAAGTTCAACCAGATCGGTAAAGTACCGTTTTACGGGGAAGCGTTCGTACATCTGCCGGGCCATGAGCGGCTCCCGGTCACAAACCCCCACGATCTCACAACCACCGATCCTCAGGATCTGCGTGGCATGAGCGTCAGCGATCTTCCCGCATCCGACGATGGCGACTTTAAGCATGCTGCCCGCCCATCGCGCAACTCCTGAAATAAAGGTCCAATGCTTCCTTCGTAGGCACCTTGGGCGCCCAGCCCAGCCGTTCCTTCAGCTTTGCGTTGCTATAGCTCGTCCGCCTCCACTCGGCGTACCAGCGGCGGCGATTGAAGGCCGGCGGCAACTGTCCGTGTGACCAGTGCGAGTATTTCTCCCACAGATAACAAAACGCATAGCTAAACATGTGGGGAACGTAGGCTGATCTGAAAGCTCGCACGTTCTGCTTGTACAACTTCAAGAAGTGGCGGCTCGACGGCGTGTCGTCATCGAGTACGTTGAATACTTCTCCCTCGACGCCCCTGACGAGGCCGGCCAAGACAATGGCTTCAGCGCAGTTATCGACGTACGTAAAAGGTATCCTATTGAAGCCGCCGAGATGCAGGAAGGGCCCAAACGCGCGGATACCCACGCGCCCTGTAATTTGAACGTGACCTGGGCCATAAACACTGCCCGGCCTGACTATGACGTAAGGGATTAGGAATTTTTTCGAAAGTTCCGCAACGATCTGTTCCTGCTTGACCTTAGCGAAGCAGTACGCGTTTCCAGATAGTTCCGGATGCGCCTCGACGGGACAGGATTCGTCCAAGAGCGTTGATTTCTGACGGTTGGTATAAACCGCCATCGAGCTAACGAGGACGAATCGCTTCAGGCACGCATAATGCACGCTTGCCTCGAGCAGGTTGCGTGTGGTAACGACGGAGTTCATAAAGGCATCGGGAAAAGACTTCTCACCGGTGCCAGCGGCTAAATGATAGATCACCGTCGCACCTTTGCTTGCCACTTCGCAATCTGCGCGGGAGAGGAGATTGCCTCGAAGAACCTCGATTCGCGTCCCGGGCGGTCGACTTTTGATGCTGGCCTCAAGCCTGCCCACGTCGCTAGAGGGGCGGACTAAACAGACCACGTTGCGAAACCCGTGATCCACGAGGCTCTCTATGACGCGAGAGCCTATGAAACCCGCGGCGCCGGTGACCAAGATCCGATCGTTGGGGGAGATGATGAAGGAGTCGGGCGACATGGGCTTCAATGACTGGCCTCGGAGCGGTTCACTTTCACGACTTGCCATGTTAGTTGGTACATTATTCATCGGCTGACCTCACACCGCAGATCCAGAGACAGACCCTTCGTTGCGCTGCTTGAGTTGCGAGTAACTCCATAGTGTCATGTGAAGAGCGGAACGACGTAAGTGACAAAGGGCGAACCGTTGGCGGAATTCCTAGGCTGCCGGCACGAAGCTCGCACGGAGCCATTCTTCCAGAACTACGAGGCTGAAGAGAACCTTGTGGTGATCGCTAGCGCCGGAGCGGTGTTGTTCAAGAAGCCCGCGAACAGCAGCTGGCCGCAAATAATCGAATATGCGCGACTGTGGATCAAGCAACATTCCTTCCATTTTCCGCGATTGCGCGGCACGGAACCATCCATCCACGACATTCGCGGCGAAGCCGCGCTTCTTGCGCCGGAGAATCGTAGACGGCAGGAAGGCTTTGCAGACTTCGCGGTGCAGCCATTTGCCCCCACCATTGCGCACCTTGAAGCTCGCGGGAAGTCTTTCCGCGTATTCGACGACTTCCTTGTCCAGATAGGGCACGCGCACTTCGAGGCTGTGGGCCATCGAGAGCTTATCGGCGTACATCAGCAGCTCATCCGGCAGGGTTGAGCGCAACTCGATGAACTGAAGGCCGCCGAGCTCGTCGGTTTGGGCCATCAGATCTGAGAATTCCTCCCAAGATCTCAAAACTTCGTCCCCGCCCGCGGGCGGCAAAACGTCCGATTTGAACAGGCCATCGATCTGATCTCCGGGCAAGAGCGAAAGGACCTGTTGATATCTTCGCAAGCGATCCCGCGTATCCAGCGAGCGCACGCCTCGCTTCAAGGTTTCATTCCTCGGCAGCGCCTCGACCACGGAAGAGATCGGTCCTCGCACCCAGTTGGGCAAGCCTCCCCAGAGCTGGCCGTAGCGAGTTCCTAAATGGCGGCGATACCCGCCGAATAGCTCGTCGGGACCTTGACCGATGAGCGCGACCTTGACGTCTTGCCGCGCCCTTTCGCAAACGAAAAACATCGGTAAAACCGAAGATGTCGCCACTGGCTCTTCCATGAACTCAACGACGCGCGGGAGCGACTCCTCGAAGGTCCGCTGGTCGAGCAAGACCTCCGTGTGCTTCGATGCGAAGACGGCTGCCGTTTGCGCCGCGTCCGCTAGTTCGTCGTCGGTGAAGACGTTGCCGTAGCCAACCGTGAAGGTACGCCAAGAATTCCCATAGAGATTCATGAGCGCCAGGAGCAGTGCGGAGTCCACGCCCCCACTCAGCAGCAGTCCAAGAGGCACGTCGCTGAGCAGGTGACGCTTGAGAGCGCGCTTGTAAATATCAAGCAACTCGTCCAGGGCCTGGCTTTCGGATTTCGCTGGAGAGAATGGCTGGGGACGGTAACTGTACCAGCGCCGCATCCTGTACCCGCCGTCCTCAAAAACTAGCATGGTTCCCGCCGCGAGCTTCCGGATGCCCCTGAAAACCGTGTAAGGCGACGGAGTGAACCGATAACGAAGAAAAAGATTTATGGCCGTGGGATCAGGCTCGTGACTCTCCTTTGCCGCGGCCAAGATGGTTCGAATCTCGGAACCGAACGATACCTTTCCGTCTTCTATTTTGTAATAGATGGGCTTGATACCGAACGCATCTCGCGCGACCACAAGCCGCCGCTTTCGCTCGTCCCAGATCGCCAGGCCAAACATTCCGTTCAAACGGTTGAGGACGTCATCGCCCCACTGCTTATAGCCGAGGACAATGACTTCGGTGTCGCATCGTGTTCTGAAAGCATGGCCGAAGCCCTCGAGTTCGCGGCGCAACTCGGGAAAGTTGTAGATTTCGCCGTTGAAAATGACGCGAATGGTTTCTTCTGCATCGGACATCGGCTGGTGGCCGCCCTCGATGTCAATAATCGAGAGGCGGCGGAAGCCCAGTCCGATCGGGCCATTGACGTAGTAGCCCTCGTCATCGGGGCCGCGATGGACGATGCTACGTGCCATCTTTTCTATGTCGCGGCGCGAGACCGGAGCTTGCCGTTCGTAGCTAAATTGTCCGCAAATTCCGCACATGTTGAACCTATGCCTTCACGTCCGAAAGACTTTGCTGACCGCTCCGGAGCAAAAGCAGACACAAACTACGAAATAGTTGCGCCTGCGCCCAGCGATGCATGGGAACGTTGTCCCAGCCGAAAAGCAATTGCCGCGACCGGAACGAGCCGTCAGGCTTTTGCCAAATCGTCAGAATCTGATTCACTACGCCATCCACCAGCCGGTCCAATTTGTCGAAGCGGCCCCTTAGTAACATGCCGAGATTGATGCACTCAGCGTAGTCGTACAACTCCCGGCGGTAAACAATAAGGCGCGGCGGCTTTGAAAAGGGCTTCGGTACGCCACGTTCATCGAACAGGTTCCGGACATAGTAATCGATTCCGCGCTCGATCGCCCTGCTGCATTCGCTGTTACCGGTCAATGCCTCGATCTTGGCCAGGGCTTTCAGCACAAAACAGGTATGAAAGTGATCAATGAAGTGCCGCTTCCCATCTCTCGCGTAGTGCCAGGAGCCGTCCGAATTCTGCGATTCAAGCACGAAATAGAGATTCCTGTCTGCGGCCTTTCGATAGCGATCCTCGGAGAAATCCATCGCCGCCTGCGTTAGCAGAAAAGCCCGATAAGCATTTGCATTGACGACGGCTACCGATTGCTCGGGGGTTGGAGTGTAGGAACAAGAAGCCGCACGCTCGGAAGTTTTGAAATCCGCATAATCGAGAAAGCCATGCTCCGCGATGGACCGCATGATTTCCCGCCAGCGAGGATCGTTATCGATTCCGTAAACTTCCCTGAATGCCTCGTAGACGTAAGGCACTGTAGTGATCAGCGGTGTTCCTTCCCAGATCGTTCCGCGCACAGTTCCCCAGTTGAAGGGGTATCCCCAGCAATAGCGGTCCTGCCCGGGGCAGCGAGTCTCCTCGAGAACTTCCAAAAAGTGGAGCGCGCGGCGGTAATAGCCCTCGTCATTCAAATGCTTTGACAAAAAGGCAAAGCCCATCGCGAAGTGCGCATCCGAGATGGGAAATCTCTGACGCTTCCAGAAAAGGCTGCGAGCCGAAGGTACGAAAGCTTCGCAGAAGATAATTGGAGCCACTGCTATCGTCCCGAGAACGGGCTTGCGATAGTAAAGGGCCTTAATGTTCCGGCACAGATCGCTCGCGTAGAACGTCTGAAAATCGTAGGACGTCTCACCGTAGCGGTCGAGCCAGGAGACGAAGCGGCGCACGCCCTCCAGGACGTCGCCGAGCGGCAACAGGTCCGTCTCAGTACTTGAATAGGTATCGATTGCGGCTGGTACCACGGAGGTCATAACGAGTCCTTTGTTTTGTAGCTCGAGGAATTCTTCAGGCTGACTCTGACTCACTTTTTGGAGCTTGTTCGAGCGGAGCTTGGTTCGGCAGGCAGAAGCTCGAAGCTGTTAATCTTTTTGAGCGTGCACAGAGATAAGAGTATGGTTCTCAGTTTCAGCATCTGCTCGGTGCGATGAAAGCACATGAGTTCGGGTGAGACCGGTCGCTCCATGCGGGTCAGAAAGCCCGCCAAGTAACCCGCGAACAGTGCGACGCCTCCAACCAAGTACGGACGTTTCGTCACGTGATACATGCAACGGAAAGTCTGCCAAAGAGGATGCCCACCGAGAATGTAATCCTTCTTACCGTAGGCAAAGCTCTTAGCAATAACGCCGCGGTCGGCCGTTCCCAATGGTCGGTGATGCAAGAAAGACTTTTCTCGAAACGAGCGTGTATTCCAACCGATCATGCGGGCAGTTGTAACAGCCATCCAATCGATGCCACCAGCCTTGCTTGGAACATACCCGCCAATCTCCTCAAAGCACTGCCTCCGAAAGATCTGGCATTGTCCTGAAACATATGTCTGGCCTTCGAAACTGTCGGTTGCGGAATTGTACCCGTCCGGCTCTCTGAATACAGTACCGGCAACACCCAGCCGACTATCTTGGCCGAACTTGGAAAGCAGAAACTCAAAATGATCGGTGTCCAGTGAGACATCGGCATCCAAGTTACCGATGATGTCATACTGGAGTTGCTTAACGCGCTCCAATCCTGCATTGAACGCGTGCACCTTGGCCGCGAAGTGCCGTTCCTTCCGAACAGGGCGATTTACCAGCTCGATCCAGCTGTACCGTGCCGCATACCTAGCTGCTATCTCGCTAGTGGTGTCCGTCGAACCGTCGTTTACAATGACCCACTTCAGCGGAAGTAGCGTCTGGTGCACAACTGATTCAAGCGTTCTCTCAATAAAACTCGCTTCGTTGCGACTAGGAGTTATCAATATGTATTGCAGGTTGTTCGCTTCGTTATCCATCTAAGTTCTCCAAATCTCACTTTTCTAAGGTGCGACCACGGCAAGCCCGATCTCAAGCATGCAGTTAGCGGGTTTGGGTCGGTTCGGAGTGTTCCGCCCGCTATGTGGCCTAGACCGATTCGACGAACAGTCGATGCGTCAATTCCAGCGGCGGGAGACTGTGGATTTCGTCCGTATTGTTGCGGTCACCGCCCAAATGGCCGTTTGCAGCCCGCTCGACTCCGGCCCGAGTAAGGGAAGGCCGCGTCAGCGCGCTCTCATGGCACAAACACTTCACCATGGCGAACAACTGTAGCTCGGCGGCCCCTATCGGTAGTTTTGTAATGAGACCCACGGTTCCGGGCAAGGCGGTCCTAAAACGACTCCGCTTTCAAGTGAAATTTGTTCTGGTACCAACGGCTGCGGAGTTCGCGCAGTGTCGCCGCTACCGGTTCCGGTATGCACTCAGCAAGGCGCCGATGCAAGCCAAAACGAAACGCCACAGATCCCCATCGAGTAAGTGGAACGTAATAGCGGGGCACCTCTACTCGTTCAAATCCATTCCGCTCTTTGAAATCACTTAGGCTGCTCCGGATCTTCTTCCCGTACGCAAAGTTTGCATACACGAGGCGAGTAACCCCGAGATTCGCGCAGGAACGCACCGCCTGCGCGACCAAAGCATTGGTGGGCGATTTATCCCGGCAGCAGATCAACGAGACAATATTCATCATTCCCGCCTGCGTTCGAGCGTCGTTCATGGTCAACTTTATGAAACCAATTAACTTGTCGCCGTCGAAGGCACCGATGAAAACGCTGCTATCGAGAAAGGTTGCGCTCACGGAGCGCACAGCCTCTAAACTCTTGCCGTAGTGCGGAAAGCGCCGCCCCTGCCTGACCGGAACTTCGTTGTAGATCTCCCAAATCCCGCGCGCGAGCGCATCGTCAAAGGGCGTTTCCCGGATCACAATCCCCTTTTTTTCCGCTTGCTTTGCCTTGTTGCGAGCCTTAAATCCGATCTGTTTCGACCACCATTGATCAAACGTAGAGATCGGCAGAACCGCAAAGTTGTCCCATTCAAAGGGATACGGATATCGCGGTGAGGTTTCTGGCAGCTCCTGCAAGAAAGTGAATACATCTGCTGGTGTGCGAGAATCCTTCAATGCGGCGATTCCTGATTTCGGGTCCGCCAAGAACTTGAAGCCCTCACCGGCAACGTGAGCAACGCGGCAGATGCGGCCCTGAATTATGACCTCCCTTCCTTCAATACGCAGTTCTTGCATTTCCGTATTCGCCCCCTGTTCAGGTCTAGAAATCATAGGACTAGTCTTAAGCTTCGTAAGGTCCAACTGTCTAACGCCTTTCGTCATAGGAGATCGCAGTACCTCGGTGTTTCTTCGAACGCGCCGTTCCAGTGATTATTGAAGAGAAAGCCAACGACCGCTTTCGGCTCAAGAGGTAGCTTCCCGGGGCGTATAAATCTTCCGACTCGCCTCGGGCCCGATACAGGGATTTGTGCCAGAGACCATGGCAAGGCCCGTCTGTAATTTAACATCCGTTTCCCACTAAGATCGACGCGGAAGCCCCTGCGGTGGCGGAATCAGGCATTGAATGCCTAAGTATGCGCTCCGGCAAGAAGGCGCGCATGAGACCGATCGTCTCCTTGACCGGCTCAGGAACTAACGAGCGCCGACGTAAACGATGATAAAATTGGCGGAGAGGGAAGGGATTCGAACCCTCGGATGGTTTTACCCACCACAACCAATAAGCCGGCTGCTGCCTTAGCCAACGGCGACCTCTCCGTGATTTAGAACTCGTTCGATTCTTGAGTCGCGACTTGGACCGGAAAACAATCACTGTGGGACATACCGGCTGCTGGTATTGACATCTCTCGACCGAGTCGAATTCGGCCTCCATGATCCCCCGTCTGCCGAGTCCGTAGCAAGTCTCCGGTTTTCTATCCGAAAGAGCGCTTTGTCCCACGATTTCACCACAGAACATTTGAATCCAGATAGGGTAGTTTGGATACGCTTGGCGACCTCCGGGCCCAAGACCGCGCGGATCCAGGCAAACTTCCACGACGAGCGCGGAACTTCCAGTTGTCCTCCCAAATTCCTGGCGATCTGCTCCGCCATCCTTACAATATCGGGCCTTTGCGGATAGAAGCATGGCAGCCAGGTTTGCAGATATATCACACAAGCGGCCCGGACCCTTTCACTGTCCTCCAACGACTGTAGGTAACGGAGATGCGACTGCATAGAGAGCCAATGGGCTTCGACTTTCTCGTTTGAAAGGCCAATGTAGACCAGGCTGCCATATCCGAAGCTGCGGTAGTACACTCTTGCATCTGGCACGAAACGCACACCGTCACTTGCCATAAGGATGCGGCAGAAGTATTCGTTATCATCGTCTCCGAGCAACCTTGTGTCCCATGGACCAGCGGCTTCGGTTAGTTCGCGACTGACGAGCCACGTTGCGGTCTGCATGTACAGGTTCTGGCCCATCCTGCGCAGCAACCATTCTGTAGGCGAGAGATCGCACCACAGCGCTGTGCGCACGAACTTCGCTTTATGACATCGGTACCTGAATTTCCCCCACGCCGCGGACGCGAGCGTCCGTTTGCTTCGGCACTGGTTCATTACTTCCATCTGTCGTTCAATCTTGTCAGGAGCCAAAAGGTCGTCGGCATCCAACCACTGAACGTAATCTCCGTGGCTCAGAGAGAATGCCTTGTTTCTGGCCGCGGCAGCTCCCTGATTCTCCTGCGTAACTACTCGGACGGAGTCCGACTCCCACTGTCGCGCAATCGCTAAGGTTTCATCAGTGGAGCCATCATCGACGACCACAATCTCCTTTCTTCCCCACGTTTGCGCGATCGCTGAGCGTATTGTCGCAGCAATCCACTCCTGTGCATTGAAGGCGGGAATGAGAATTGAGACCAAGGGTTTCAAGATCATTGCCTCCCTAATAATTTTTCAGATACAGTTCCGGTCGTCTCGCCTACCATGTTGGCTCGAATGCGATAAGCTCGCCAGACGAAACTACGCGATAGCTCTCGACGGGGACTGCACCGCTTTCGGCGTGGCCGAGACTCCACCAATTCCGATATAGTGAAACCCACTGGCAGCTACTTCCTCTCGGGGCAGAGCGTTTCTCCCATCGATGATCAGCGGTCTTTCGACGAGTGTGGCGAGCCGACTCCAATCGATCTTCCGGAACTCTTCCCACTCGGTAAGGAGCAGAACCGCATCTGTGCCTTCGGCTGCCTGGTAGGCGTCGGTGCAATACGTGACGTCGGGGAGAACTGCCCTTGCTTTTTCAGTGGCTTCCGGGTCGTAGGCACGAATGACAGCGCCTTCAGCCATCAAGGTTTTCACAATCTCGATTGACGGCGCGAAGCGAATATCGTCGGTGTTTGGCTTGAATGCCAAGCCCCACACAGCGACTTTCTTGCCACGGATAACCCACAGCTCCTTCCGAATCTTCTCGACGAAGTGCTCCACGCGGTGTTGATTGATTTTCTCCACTTCTCTTAGCAGGGAGAAATCGCAGCCCGATTTTTTCGCGATTCGGATGAAAGCCTGCACATCTTTCGGAAAGCAAAAACCCCCGAATCCGATTCCTGGATTCAGGAAGGCCGGACCGATTCGGGGATCGAGACCCATGCCCTCGGCAACTCTGGTCACGTCGGCTCCAACCACTTCACACAAATTTGCGACCATGTTGATGAAAGATATCTTCATTGCGAGGAAGGAATTGGAGGCATGCTTGATGAGCTCGGCTGAATTGGTGTCGGTAGCCAGGAACACCGGCTCCTTGCGCTGCTGGCAATCAGCATGTACCGGGCAAGAGAATCTTTGGCTGATGATCGGTTCGTAGATTTGGCGCAAGATGCCTTCCGCTCGTGGCGAGTCGACCCCAATTACAATCCGGTCGGGATGAAGAAAATCCCCAACCGAAGAACCTTCGCGCAGGAATTCCGGATTGGAGGCGACGTCGTAGCTCAGACCGTTCTTGCTGAGGACCGAAAGGTGCCTCTGCAGCTGTCCGCCGGTCTGGACGGGTACGGTACTTTTTTCGATTACCAGCCGATACCCTGACGCGTGTTTCGCAATCGCCCGAGCGACTCCTTCAATGGCCGAGAGATCGGCGTCACCGTTGGCCAGCGGCGGCGTTCCAACACAAATAAAGATGGCGTTTCCCCAAGCGATTGCGTCTTCCGTGGACCCGAAATGGAGTCGTCCAGCCTTGCGGCCAGCCTTGATAACGTCCTCCAGGTGCGGCTCAAAGAGCGGCATGACCCCATTCTCTAGCTTGCTAAGTTTTTCGGGGTCGCTTTCGCTGCAGAATACATCGTGGCCAATCTGTGCCAAGCAAGCGGCGGTCGTCAAACCTACATAGCCTGCGCCGATGACTGAAAGTTTCATGTTTGTCTGTCCTTCATATATGCAAACTCGAGGAGTAAAGAAAAAATGGCCTATGCTCTGCGAGTTGCCGCAGTCAGAGACACTGCCTCAGTCTCGACGTACTTGCGAGCACTCATCGAAATGAAGTTAAGAATCTCCTCTACCACGCGAGCTTGCTGTGCTGCTGCAAGCTGCGGGAACATCGGCAAGGAGACAATTTCCGCGGCGGCTTTCTCGGTTATCGGGAAGTCTCCCTTGCGGTAATTCATTGCGGCGTAGGCTTTCTGCAGGTGCAGCGGAATGGGATAATGAATCCCGGTGCCGATGCCCGCTTTCTTGAGGTGATCCATCAAGCCTTCGCGATCGGCAGTGCGCACCACATACAGGTGATAC
>Ga0187872_10003335_pt1 | contig 13049 bp, 7 predicted proteins | sample June2016WEW_16_4_FD_132973 | JGI IMG/M metagenome (GOLD analysis project Ga0187872, IMG submission 132973) | Peatland microbial communities from SPRUCE experiment site at the Marcell Experimental Forest, Minnesota, USA - June2016WEW_16_40 | ecosystem: Environmental > Terrestrial > Soil >...
GGCAGTGCGCCCTGTAGTGCGGGGTGGTCCACTATGCGGCGGCCAGTTTATCTGGGTCTGCTGCCGGTGCCCAAGGAGGGGGTCCACGACCTCACGGCGCTGTATCTGGCCCGCTTTCGGGCGCCGGGGCCGAACCAACAGGTCTTCCTCCGCTCCTGCCAGCAACGGCACGGCTGGGAAAGCGCTCCCCAGGACCACAGCGCCCTGGTCTCCCCCAAACCCGCGCCCCTCTCCCCGCCGGCCCCCAATGACCCAGTGTCGCGCGAAGCCCGCGAAGGTAGCGAAGGAGAATTCTCCCTTTTTGGCCTTCGCCTCCTTCGCGCCCTTCGCGCGACACCGTTTGGTTGCGGCTCTGCCGCGCTGCGTCCACCGGGGACACCCCGTTCACATGCCCCTTGCACAAGGGGAACCCGCTTTCCACGCGCTTCCGTAGCCGCCAACGTCCGTCGGCGCTCCTTCTTGGCCTGCCGCCGCCGCAAATCCCACTGCCGTGAGCTTTGGCGCGGCACTTAGCGCCACGGATAGACCCGAATTTCACCCATGACAGGCCTCTTCAACCAACGCCCCCCGGGGCGAAAGGAAGCGTTGTGTCCTTCGCCTGGCAAGTGTTGCTCTCAGCCCTAACGATGCCTTTGCAGCGCAGAGCGCACGCGCCCTCGCGTGCAGGCGCTTCTTGCTGATACCACCGTCCTTAAAGGATGGAAATCCATCAGCCTAGGCTTGCGAGGCACGAGCTACCCTAGGATAACGGGTCAAATGTCCCTAGCGTAGCCGTAGTTTAGCCACAGGTGAGCGACACTTTAGCTCCTCGCTGTGCCCGCCAAGGGCAGGGTCGGGGGCCATGAATGCGGAAGGCGGAGTGCGGAGTGCAGAATCCAAAGGGGGTGGCTTGGGGTCGTTTTTTCGGGGCCGGTCTCTGGCGGGGGACGGGTTGGCAAGGGTCGAGCCTACGACGGCTCGCGCGCTGGAGTGGGGTACGTGACAAAGGGCCTCAGCGGGGGTTGCCGGGGCGGCAACGAATACGACAAGGGCGCTCTATTCGACGAGCGCCGGCTCGCTGGCACTCTGCCTTGAAAACGCAGCGGCCTTCTCCCGCCCTCGCTTCAGCTGTCCTTGACTTAGCTTTTTGGTGAGGCCGGCTAGTTCCTCCTTGGCGGCTTTGTCGCCTTTCCCGGCGGCGACACTCAACCATTGATAAGCTTGGACCACGTCAACGGAAGTCCCCTGGCCCTGTGCGAGAACGTGTCCCAGGTTTCTCTGGCCGCCTACATCCCCTGCCTCGGCAGCTTTGCGAAACCACTGGAGCGCCTTCTTCGGGTCCTTGCCGACGCCAAATCCTTCGGCGTAGCCTACGCCGAGTTGATTTTGCGCATCGGCAAAGCCTTGCTCGGCAGCCTTGCGGAACCAATTGAAAGCTTCGCGGTCGTCTTGAGGCACTCCTTTTCCATCTGCGAAACACCAGGCAAGCCGATCTTGCGCTTTAGCGTACCCCGACTCAGCCGATTTGCGGAACCATTTGGCGGCTTCATTCTCGTCTTTCGGAATCCTCTCTCCGTGAAAATACACCTGCCCCAGCACGCACTGGAGCGCCGGCACACAATTCGTGCCGGCCTGTCGAACCAACTCCAACCGGTCCGTCGTGGCCTGCTCGATCCCAGCTATTTGCCTGGCCCAATCCGCCAGCGGCTCCTGCAAACCCGCCCCAAAATACGTCCGCGCGTGGTGCCCCCGCCAAATCTCCGGGTGATCAGCATCTTCCCGGCTCTGCTTCAAAAAGCGCTCGACATCAAATTTGGCCAACTCGCCGGAAAAGAGCACCAGTTGACCCGGCAGCGTGGCGACGAAGTAGCCTGCTTCCGAGCGGACCAACACCGGTCCGAGAAAAATAAGATTCGTTGGCGCCGCCGCCGTCCTGCCCTTCCTCAGGTCCGCCTGGCACATTTCGCACAGATTCGTTTGCAGGGTTTTTTGCCGGCTGAACAGGGCGCGGGGCAAGTCAATCATCAGCTTGGGCCGCATGAGGCACAGCCGGTTAGTGCAGTGATTGTTGAACCCGTGGGTCTCGTTCTGAACCAGGCCCAACACATGGCCGGCCTCATGCATCAACAGCAGCCCCTCCAAAGAACGCGGGCAATACTTTATTAAGAAGCGGCGGTCGATGAAAATCGCTCCCGGAAATGGCAACAGGTGAGCGTGCGGCTGGATCGTGTTCACCCAACCAAAATCATATTGCAGGCTCAGGTGTTTGTGAATCGGCCCACGTTGTCCGGCCTCCGGGCGTTGGCACAATGCGCTGTCGTAATACAAAATGTAGATGAATGCCGGGGAGGAGTTCGTCCCGTTTGCGGGCGGCCCTTGCAGGTACCGGCACGCCAACGCGTCGTGGGAGAAACCTCGCGCTTCCGTTCGAGGGATGAGGTTATCACGCACGATACGAATGCCGCCCGGTTTGTCGCAATATTTGGCCAAGAACTGGCGCAACTGCTCGAGCACCGCCTCGCTCGGTTCTGTCCCGGCAACAGCAGCCACCTCAACGTAGAGTGAAGGACAGGGCGAGCGGTTGAGGTAGAGGAGCTGCGGCTGCCAGCGGGTCTCATCGCCGCGCTGGACGGGCGTCACACATCCAGTCAACCCCAGCAGCGCCGCCAATATGCACCCACCGATTAGTTTGCGGACGAAGGTCTGACGCATAGGACGACCTTAACAGTTGCGTAAAGCCGGCACAAGCAGCGCGCTTCGGGAGGGCGCAGGTCAAGACGGTCGGAGATTAAGATTAAGATTACGAGCAGGATGAGACCAGTAGGTCACTCCTGCGGATAGACCAGGATGCGGTCGTGGACGAGGATGATGAGGTCGTTCTTGCCGTCGCCGGTGACGTCAGCGACGGCGGCTTCGCGGGGCTCGGGGAAGTCACTGCGGCGACCGCGGAAGGTGCGCTCTTCGAAAACGGGCCAACGGTTGGCCGGGACCAGCTTATGGTGGGCGTCGAAGATGACGAGGTCGAGGTAGTTTCTGGCGGTTTCGAGGAAGACGAGGTCCTTGCGGCCATCGTTGGCCAAATCGCCGGTGACGACGTCGTGGAGGTGGCCGTCTTTGATCGGGGTTTCGTAGCCGTCGAGTTCGGTGAGTTCCCAGACCAGGCCGTCCAAAGGGAGGCAGGCGACGGCATTCAAACCGAGGAAGGCGACGGCATTGGTTTTGCCAGCGCCGAGGGCGAGGGGTTGCAGACTGTTGAAATCGGAGACGGGCAAGGGGAGATTGCGCACGACCTGCCAGAGACCGGCGCGGTCGCGTTCGCACAGGGTCAGGACTTTGCGTTCGACATCGAGGAGGAAGAGCGAGGGGATGGCGTTGGTCCCGTTGGGCAAGGCGGCGGCGCCGGCGAGGCGCGAGTTGCTGCCCGCGCCGTTGATCTGTTCCTTGACGGTGAAGGTCCAGGCGCCCAAGTTGGTTGAGTTGGGCGGCGGGGCTTCGCGCTGCAAGACGACCGCGCGGAGAAAGTTCTTCTGGGTGAGCAGCAGTTCCGGTTTGCCGTCGCCGTCAATGTCCGCCGCGCCGAGCCAGGGCTGGGCCAGCTCGCGAGCGCCGCCCGGGGGATCGACGTCCAGTTCCTCGAAGTCCTTGCCCGGGACCTGGCGCAGGATTTTGACTTTTTCGTAGGGCATGAGGAGCACCAGGTCCATCAGCCCATCCTGATCGACGTCGTGAAAGGCGAGCGTGGTCGGGTTGGCCTTGAAGTCCTTGCTGAGCTTCTGGGATTTGGTCTGGCCGTCGGCGGTGCGGGTCACCAGAAAACGGCGGGGCTCCGGGTCGCCCTTGCCTTCCCGCTCGACGATCATGGCGAGCACGGGCTTGGCCCCGGGCCGGAGTTTGCCAACCGCGAGCGCGAGCGGCTTGCCGTCGAGCGGGAGCAGAGTGGGGAACGGCAGCCGCTGTTTCTCATCGAGGCGGGTGACGCCGACCTGCTGTTCATCGGTGCTGAGCATGAAGATGTCCGGTTTGCCGTCACCGTTCCAGTCGGCGACGGCCAGATCGCTGATGCCCGCCAGGGTGGGGAAGGTCTTCGGGGCGGCCAGCGAGCCATCCTTCTCCTGGAAATAGATGGAAATCTGGCCGCTATCCGGCTCGGCGACGAGCAAGTCGGGCAGGCCGTCGCCATTGAGATCGGCCCACAAGAGGCCGCGGCGGGCCTTGTCGGTCCTGGTGAGGGGCCAGACCTGGAACTGGCCCTGGCGAAAAGAACCAGAGAGCGGCTCGGCCGGTTTGCGGGTAAACTCGGAAACCTGCGCCCGACCGGAATTCTCGGCGATGCTGATGACCTGGGTCTTTTTGTTCTCCTCGAGGCTGTCGGCCAAGTAGGAGCGAATGGGTGCGGTGGAGAAATAAATCTCCGGGCCCAGTGACCCATCCTGCTTCTGCAACCGGAATCGGAACGGATTGCGGTCGTCCCAATTCACCAACAGCAGATCGCTGCGCCCGTTGCCGTCAATATCGACCACCTGGAAGGACTTGACCGAGCCTGAGAAGGGAATCTTCTGCGGCTCACCGAGGGAGTGGTCCTCCTTTTGGGGGAGGAAATAGACGCAGTTTTCTCCCAGCAACACCAGGCCAGTGCGGCCAGAGCCATTGAGATCACCGGTGCAAAGCCCGCCGGGCAAGAGCTGGCCGTCGTCGATGGGCCAGCGTTTGGGGGCGCTCCAACCATTGGTGCCCTGGTTGTAAAGCACGATCAATTCCCGGGGGTCGCCGTAGTAGGCGAGGTCCGGGCGGCCGTCGCTGTTCAAGTCGGCGACGACCAGGGCGGAGATGCGTTTTTCGGAGGTGATGGATTCGATGCGGAAACGGGCATCCGGTGGCAGCTCGTTCAAGTCGTGTTTGCCCGTGGGTTTGGGCTTTGCGGTCAGGTTGGTCTTGCCGGTCTGGTTGTAGAGCAGGTTGATGCGGGACCGGGCGTTATTCACCACGATGAGGTCGTTCAAGCCGTCGCCGTCAAGGTCCGCGACGTGCAGTTGGCTGATCTGGCTGTCGATCGGGAATATCTCCGGGCCGGTGAAGCCGAAGCGGTTGGTGTTGGTGGTGGCGGCGAGGCCGCTCACCGTGAAGCTCAGGCCGGCAGCCCAAACCACACTCCAGCAAATCCGACGCTTAAAGGAAGTCATAGTTCAAAACGTAGTGGAAAATGCCGGGATTGAGCGGCATTGGAAAGCACATAGTTACGCGGGTTGAGCTAATCAAGACAGCCGCCGTACTGAAAGACAGCTTTCGCCTTTGCCCACGCCAACACCCCGGCCCCCACACCACCGGGCTAGTCACGCGCCCGTAGCCCGGTGTTGGGCGCGTTGGCGGGGAATTGCGGGTTCGGCTTATTCCCCCACGAAGTGCAGAGTAATGGCGCGGGAGTGGGGCGAGCGGCGGTGTTCCCAAAGGTAAATGCCCTGCCAGGCGCCCAGCGCCAGCCGGCCCTGACTGACGGGAATGGAAAGGTTGACGGCTGTAAGGGCGGTGCGCACGTGCGCGGGCATGTCGTCGTCGCCCTCGACCGTGTGCGCGAAGAGCGGGTCACCGTCCGGCACAAGGCGGGCGAAAAAATGCTCCAAGTCACGCCGCACGTCCGGGTCGGCATTCTCCTGAATGAGCAGCGAGGCAGAAGTGTGGCGGAGGTGGAGGGTCACCAAACCGCGGGTAAAGTCGTTCTGCGAGACCCACTTGGCCACTTGGCCGGTAAATTCGTAGAGGCCACGGCCGCGGGTGGAAACGGTTATCTCTTGCAAGGCCTGGCGCAACATCTGACTGATAGTCTAAAGCCCAAAGTCCAAAGTCCAAAGTCCAAAATCTGCCGGCTGCAGTTTGGAGGTCGTAGTGCAAGCCGCGGTCATTGGCCGCTGGCGGCGGCCTTCTGGGCGTCGAGCATTTTTTCCAGCTCCGGGTTGCGGGGGTGGCCGGCGGCGCGGGCTTTTTGGTAATGCCAGCGGGCCAACTCCACCAGCGGCGGCTGCTGGGTGATGTAAACCACGGCCAGATTATTGTGCGCGTTGGCGTAGCCGGGATCGAGTTGAATGGCCTTGCGCAGGGCGGTCTCGGCCGGGCCGCGCAGGCCCTTCTCGCTGAGCGCCAGACCGAGAAAGTTCTGGATTTGGGCATCCAGCGGATCGAGGTTCGCCGCGCGGCTGAACGCGTCAATCGCCTCATCGTATTTCCTCTGGCGGAAACGCAAGCGGCCCAGGACGAAGAGGCTGTAAGGGTCCTCGGGAGCGAGAGCCACGGCTTGCTTGATGTTGATCTCGGCGGCCTCGAAATGGTCGAGATCGAGTTCAATCGCGGCGAGGTTGGCGAGGGTGGGAACATTCTTGTTGTCCCGCTGCAGCACCTGCAGGTAATTTTGCTCAGCTTGGTCGAATTGTTTGTTGGCGTAGTGGCGTTGCGCCTCGGCCAGGAGCGCCACGGTATCGGGGGGCAGCTCCCGGACCGATTTCCAACTACCTTTGCGATCAGCCTGGGCGAGTTGGGTTTCCGGCTGCTTGAAGAGGGCCAATTCCTCCGCCGTATAAGGCACTTGCCGCGCCTCGAACACTTCTAACCGGGCCCGCAGCGTGACCAATTGATTCTCGATGTCCGCCAGGCGGGCGGCCGCCGCGTTGCCCTTGCGGCTGTAGAGCTCCTTGTTGGCGGCGGCGAGTTGCTTCTGCAGATCGTCCCGCTCCCGCTCCAGTTGCTTGATCCGGCTGGCGTCGGTGGTCTGGGTCGGCGCCGGGAGGGCGGCCGGGGTCACCGGCGAGGCGGACAACTGCTTGACCCGGTTCTCCAGAGTGAGCTTCTCGAGCCGGAGCATTTCCTTGTCGGATTGCAAGGCGGCAATTTGCGCCTGGGCCTGGGCCAACTGACGGTTGGCCTCTTCCGCTTTGGCTGTCGGCGGCGGAGCGGCCTTCAAATCGGCAAGCTGCTTTTGCAGGAGTTGGTTTTCGGCGCGCAGCGCGGCGGCGGCTTCGGCCTCCGCGTTCAAGGTCTTCAAGCGGCCCTGGAGGGCCTCTTTCTCCAGTGCCAGTTCGGAAGCGAGTTTGGATTGTTCGGCCAGTTTGCGTTTGGCCTCCTCGAGCGCCTTCCTGGTCGTTTCGAGCGCGGCAGCGTTGGCGGGACTGGGGGTCAGGTTATCCAGCTTGTTTTGGAGGGCCGTCTTTTCGAGCGCCAGCCCATTCGCAGTTTTGGTTTGCTCCGCCAGCTTGCGATTGGCCTCCGCGAGGGCCTGTCGCGTTTCCTCCAGAACCTTCGTGTCGGGGGCCGGCAACAGTTTGGCCTGCTCCTGAGCCAGGCTGACTTTGAGCAGGTCATTCTCTTTAAGCAGCCCTCGGATTTTTTCCTCCGCCCGGGCCAGCTCGCGCGGGTCCAGGGCGGCGGGCTGGACCGCCAGCGCCTCCTTGAGCTTGGCTTCAAGGATGGCCTTGTCCGCCTGCAACCGGGCCACTTGATCCTTCAAGGCGGCAAGTTGATTCTCCCAATCGCTCGGGGGCGCGGGTGGGACTGGCTGGGGGCCCGCGCTCGGAGGGGCTGCCGGCTTTACGACGGTGCTGCCTGGGGCCGGCGCGACCGGGGCTGGAATCCGGGCGGACACGGCGGCGATTTTTGCGGCGACATAGTTGAGCCGGAAACTGATCACTTTGACGTTCCAATCCGGAAACCCCTTTTGGAACCGCTGCAAAGCAGTCTGGGCCTCCAGATACTTCGGCAAAGCCTCGCGGGGCTGGCCGCCACTGTTCAGCTTGTCGGCCTCCTGGATCAGATTGTAAATGCGGACATACTGGTCATCCGGCCCCTCTGCCCGCGCGCCCGACAAGGCCAGGAGGAGCGCAACGATGACGGCAAACCATTTCATGATTCACAGGGTAGCGCAGCCGATGCAGGGTTGGCAATGGTTTCGTCGCCAGAAGCGCGTCGAGACCACCCTCACCGGCCTTGGCGGCGGAAGCGACTCCCGCGCCCAATATGCCGAAGAGCCAGCGGACGCAAAGCAACCCGGGACTTCGGACTTCGCCCGCTCACGGTTTCGACGACCGGTCGCGCGCGATCATGGACGCGCCGATGAATGCTCCGGAGCGCCCCTTAAGGGGCGAGAGCACGAGGGACATTTCGACGCTGGAGCCGCCTTTGCAACTGAGCACGGTGTGCCATTGCTCCGTCGGTTGACCGCGATTGATTTGCTCGAGGAGACGCTCCTGTTCGGCGCGGCGCTCAGGCGGAACGATGAGAGCCAGCGGCTGGCCGATGGCTTCGCGGGCGGAAAACCCGAAGCGCCTTTCCGCCGCGGCGTTCCAGGTCGTAATCCGGCCCTGCGAGGTCACGCTGAGGATGGCGTCCTGGGCGCTGTCCACGATGCCGGCCAGTATCTCGCGGTCGGTCTGGGTCAGTTTGTGCGAGGCCCGCTCCCGGTCCAGTTCCTTGAGCCGATCAACATAGGCGATGTCCCGGTCCAAGGTTCGCAACCAGGCGGTGTGCTCGGACTTCATGAACCACATGATGCCCAAGCCGGTAACCCAGTATATCAGGGCCCCCAACCAGCCATCCGCGCCGCTGATCCTGAACCCGGGTGGCGGAACGAAGAAGTAATCGGCCGTTAAAAAGCCCACAACCAACGCCAGCAAAGTTTCCCAGAGGTCGGCCACCAACGCCGTTGCGACGACCGCCAGCAGAAAGAAACCGTAAGGCACCCGGCCCCGCAAAGCAGGCTCCAGCCACCAGCGAACCAACAGAGCTAGGCACACAAAAAGGACGGCGAGACCATAGTGCCCGAGATGATCCACGAAATACCTCCCGAAGGTTGGAAATGGCTCAGGTTCCTGATGGGGCGTCCCGGTTCCGCCCAAAGCGGGGACGCGGTTCCCGCCGGAAGCCGCCGCGGCCGGTGTGCCGGCCAACTGTTCCGCCAGCGGTTGCGAGCGGGGGCTTTCCAGGGAGCGGCAGAAGGCACGTCGTCTCCTGCGCTCCAGCCAGTACTGCCCAGCCATAAGGGTCACCAGAACAACCCCAGCGGCAAGGGCCGGGGGCAAGATCGACTGACCGAATAATATCAAAGTCTGTTTCGGCACTATGTAGGTGATGTTACCGCTTCCCGGGCGCCGTGCAAGGCTCGATTACAACTCCGGGGTGCAAGTTTCAAAATGGGAGTTTTGTGTGGCGGGCAACAGTGGTCGGCGGGTTCAGCACAGGAGGCGGAAAACAGGGGGAGTGCCTTGAATTCCAGCGCTGGAATCGGCAGAATCACCGCAGCGTTGATCCGACGAGCAAGGAAAACGCCCATTTGCACTGAACTGACTGATGCCACGAAAGAGCGACAAACCGAGCGAGCCGCCGGACATTAAAGTGTTCATCCGCAACGCGCGCGGCAAGTATCTGGCTCAGGACGCCAACGGCTTGTTTCTCACGGAAGACCGCTCCGTGGCGATGATCTTCAATTACCGGGCTGACCGCGTCCCCGAACAACTCGAAATGATTCAAAAGACCCACGGCATCGCCCTGGCAGCGGACCCCGTGCCGCCGGAGGAGATTTATGAAATCTGTGATCGGTGCAAGGATCTGTTCATGCCCTTCATGACGTATTTTGACGGGAAGCAGTTCCTCTGCGCGGATTGCAGGCGACGCGCCTCACCCCGCTCGGCCAAGACCTGAAGCATCGGATGGACCCGATAAAGAATACGCGCCGCACGGTATTAACCTGCGTGCTCCTGGGTGCAGTCACGCTGGCCGGCAGCGGCTGGCTCTGGTGCCTGTGCCGGTGCGACAGCAGCATTCCCTTTCTCCCGGAGGCGGGCTCGGCCGAGTGGATCGTCTATCCGAAACCGCCGGACGCCAGGCCGCACGACGCCCTGCCGTTTTGGTCGGTTTTCCGCCGCTCATTCATACTGACGGCCGCGCCCGCCACAGCCAAGCTCTCGGCGCGCGTTTTCAAGCAGGGGATGGTGCGTATTAACGGGCGCCTGGTGGACAGTATTCTCCTTCGCGAGCAGGACTGGAAGAGGCGCCACACGACTGAGGTGGCGGGATTCCTTAAGGCCGGCGAAAATGAAATCTCGGTGACCGTCTCCAACTCACTGGGCCCACCGGCGCTCTGGCTCTCGCTCAAATGGGACAAGCAGGCTCTCGGCAGCGACCCGGAATGGCAGGTCTCGCTGGTGGGAGCGGCCTGGCAGAAGGCCGTGCTGGCGGCCGAGCCGTCCGCCGTCCGGCCAGGCAATCCGCTCTTCGGGCGCGAACTTGTGATCAACTCGTTGCGCAAGACCTGGCCGACGCTGCTGCTGATCCTGCTCGTTTCCGCCATCGCCATCGGCGGGAGCAACCGATTCCTGCGGCTGACAAGCGCCGCCAGCCCGGACGGCGCCGCCAGGGCGGCAGGGGATCACCGCGTCGCCGTCGCGCCCCTGGCGGTGCTGGTGGTGATCATCATTTCGTGGATCGCACTGTTCTGCAACAACCTGCCGCAAATAGCCGCGCCGTTCGGCTTCGATTGGGGCGGCCACCTGGACTATATCAACTACATCCTGCGGAAGAAGGCGTTGCCGCTGGCCGACGATGGCTGGCAGATGTATCAGCCGCCACTGTATTACGTTCTCTCGGCCTTCATCATCGGCCCGTTCGGGTGGTCGGCCTCCGCCGATTCGGCGGTGCTGGCGCTCCGGGCCGTTTCGGCGCTGACCGGCATAGCGCATGTGGTGCTGGTCTTTCTGTGCCTGCGCCTGCTGTTTCCGAACCAGCCCGGGCGGCAGATCGTCGGACTGCTCCTCGCCGGGTTCCTGCCGGCGAACCTCTGCCTCTCCCACCATATCACCAACGAAAACCTGGCCGCCCTGTTCGTCACCGCGGCGCTGTACTTCTCCTTGCGGCTCCTGCGCGCGGGAACCTCTTCGGTGCGCCTGACGGTCGCCGCAGGGGCTTGTTTGGGGCTGGCCTTGCTCACCAAATTCTCGGCTGTCCTCGTCCTGCCGGTGATTGTGGGGGCCCTGGCGTGGAACACAGTCCGGAGTCTAAAGTCTAAAGTCCAAAGTCCGGGAACAGCCGAGGGCGGAGAGGAGACAGGAGACCGGAGGCAGCGGGCGGGGCGGATCGGGGTGGTCCTCGGGGTGTGCGCCGTCGTGTGTGGCTGGCACTACGCGAGGGTGTGGCACCGGTTCGGGAACCCCTTGATCGGCAACTGGGATCCGCGGCTTCCGTTTGCGTGGTGGCAGGACCCGGGCTGCCACACCGGCGCGTGGTATGGGCGGTTTGGCGAAGTCTTGATCTGTCCCCTCTTCAGCAGCCTCACGGGATTTGCCGACGGCGTGTATGCCACCTTGTGGGGGGATGGTTTGTGCAGCGGCTCGGCTCGGATGGACTTTCGGCCGCAGTGGAATTATGACCTGATGAATGCCGGCTATTTGCTGTCCATCCTCGGCACGGCGCTGTTGGTCGCCGGCGCAATAGTGGCCTTGGTCCGCTTCTTCCGCCAGCCCGTGGCGGAATGGTTTCTGATCCTCGGGCTGGTGGTCGCCTTTGCTGCCGGCATTGGGTTGATGACCTTACGGGTGGCTTCTTATGCGCAGGTGAAGGCGTTTTATGCCTTGCCGGCCTTGTTTCCCCTGTGCGCGCTGGCGGCGGCCGGCTGGGATTTCATGGTGCAGAAGAGCGGAGTCTTCCGGCCCCTGCTCCGGGTCGGGTTTTTGGCCTGGGCTATTACGGTGTATGCGGCCTTCTGGATTCGACCCGGGAACCCCTTTACCCACACCGTGCGGGGCCTTGCTCTGGCCGATGACGGGCGATATGGAGAAGCGGCGGAGAACTTTTCCCGAGCGCTCCAGTTGGACACGAATAGCCTTCCCGCTCGCGTGGGTCTGGCGGAGGCCTGGCACCGTCTGGGCCGCCTCGAGGAAGCCCGTCAACAAGCCGCCCTGGTCCTCCAACAGCACCCCGACGAAGCGGAAGCCCACATTGAGACCGCGCTGATGCTGGGACGCGATCGCCGCTATGCCGAGGCCGTCCAGCACCTGTTGAAGGCGGTCACTCAAGAGCCCGACCACCCCACCGCCTACGAACAACTCGCGGCCTGTCTGGCGGCGATGGGCCAGCACACATTAGTTATTGAGGCGTGTGAGCAGGGCCTGCGGGTGGATCCTTTCAACCCGACGCTGCATCATTCGCTGGCGATTGCGGCGGCCGAGACGGGCGACTCGACGAATGCGACGACTCACTTGCGCCTGGCGCTGGCGCTTAAGCCGGATATGGTCGAGGCCCTTGAAAACCTGGCGTGGATTCTGGCGACTCACCCCAGCGAGGCGCTTCGCAATGGCGCTGAAGCGGTGCGCCTGGCCGAGCGCGCGTGCAAACTTAGCCAGTATCGCGAACCAGTGTCGCTGGTGACGCTCGCCGCCGCTTACGCCGAAGCGGGACGATTCGGTGACGCGGTCAAGACGGCTGAAAAGGCGCGCGACCTCGCGGCGGCAGCCGGACTGAAGGACGTGGCGGCGAAGAACTCCGAACGGCTCGAGTTGTATCGGGCCGGCAAGCCTTGCCGGGCTGCGGGCGCGGGCAGTCCTTGAGGAGGGGGGCCGAACCTGGAAAGAGCGGTTGAAACCACCCAATACGAATCCGCCCTGATGCCACAGTAACTCGCGGCAAAAACAATTTGACCCCTCCCGGCAGGGGTGCTACGTTCCGGCTGTGAATGGCAATCTGAACCTGCTGCTATCGAGCGCGCTGCTGCTGTGCCGCGCGGCAGTCGGGTTGTAGCCTTTCACCAGAGTCTTCTGAACCCCACTGCCGCAACCGGCGGTGGGGTTTTTGTTTCCCCGACCGTCCGGCGGTGTTAACAAGAAAGCGAAACGACCATGCTCAAGAATCCGTCTGCTAAATATCGTCCGTTCCCACCGGTCCATTTGCCCGACCGCCAGTGGCCGAACCGCACACTGACTGAGGCGCCCGTCTGGTGCAGCGTTGACCTGCGGGATGGCAACCAGGCGCTGGCCATCCCGATGAACGTCGGCCAGAAGCTTGAACTCTTCCAGACGCTGGTGAAGTTCGGCTTCAAGGAA
>Ga0187872_10003336_pt1 | contig 13048 bp, 10 predicted proteins | sample June2016WEW_16_4_FD_132973 | JGI IMG/M metagenome (GOLD analysis project Ga0187872, IMG submission 132973) | Peatland microbial communities from SPRUCE experiment site at the Marcell Experimental Forest, Minnesota, USA - June2016WEW_16_40 | ecosystem: Environmental > Terrestrial > Soil >...
ATCGATCGCAAGGGGCGCCGCTACCTGAAGATGCTGCGGGCGGGCAAGAAGCTGCTCATCCGCGGCGAGCTGCGCGCCGACGATTTGTTCGGCGTCGAGGAAGGATCGCGGGTCAAGTTCTCCACCGGCGAGGCGTTCCTGGTGTTGCGGCCGACTTACGCCGACCTGATCCCGCATCTGCCGCGCGCGTCGCAGGTGATTTATCCCAAGGACACCGGGCCGCTGCTGGTCTGGGGCGACGTGTTTCCGGGCGCGACGGTGATAGAAGGCGGCACGGGCGCGGGCGCGCTGACGATTGCGCTGCTCAGAGCGGTGGGGCCGGCGGGGCGGGTGATCTCCTACGAGCTGCGCGAGGATTTCGCCGACACCGCGCGCAAGAACGTGGCCGCATTTTTCGGCGACGCGCCCAACTGGACAATCAAGGTGCGCGATCTTTACGCGGGCTTCGATGAAACCGGCGTCGATCGGATGTTCCTCGATCTGGCGGAGCCGGGGCGCGCGCTCGCGGTCGCGGCGTCCGCCCTTCGGCCCGGCGCCGTGCTGGTCTGCTACGTCCCGACCGCCGTGCAGCTCAAGGACACGGTCGAGGCGATTCAGGCTCGCAGCGATTTTGGCGAGATCGAAAGCTTCGAGACGCTGCTTCGTCATTGGCAGGTAAAGGGGATGAGCGTGCGGCCGCACTTCCGGATGATCGCGCATTCCGCGTTTATCATCGTGTCGCGCAAGCTGGTCGCCGACGCGTCGAACCCACACGAACCGTTGGTTGCCGCCGATTCCAGCGAAAGCGAATCCGACGGCTTCGATGCCGACGAGCCGCTCGAATGATCACGCGCAGAAAAATCCTGATCGCGTCGGGCGCCGCGATCGCGCTGGCAGGTATCCCGCTGGGCAGGCGAATCGCGCGCGCAGCCGCGGCGCCACCGAAATTCGGCGGGCCGACGCCGAACTCGGATTTTTACGTGACGTCGTACGGAAGTACGCCGGCCGTGGACGTCAATTCGTGGCGCTTCAGCATCAAGGGCCTGGTGGAAAATCCGCTGCAATTTTCCTACGCGGATATTCGCAAGCTGCCGAAAATCGATGAGATGCTGACGCTCGAATGCATCTCGAACCCGCCCGACGGCACCGCTATCAGCAACGCCAACTGGACTGGCGTGCAATTACGGCCGCTCCTGGAGCGCGCGCGCGTCAAGCGGGGAGCCAGGTTCGTCGCGATGCGCGGGGCTGACGGTTTTCACACGGTGCTGCCCGTCGACGAACTGATGCGCGAGGAAAATTTTCTGCCGTACCTCATGAACGGTGAACCGCTCCCCGCCGAGCACGGCTATCCGCTCAGAATTTTCATTCCGGGAAAGTACGGGATGAAACAGCCCAAGTGGATCATCGAGCTCGAATTCGCCGACCACGAAATCCCCGGCTACTGGGAGGTTCGCGGATGGAGCGATACCTGCTGGCGCAAGGTCAACTCGGGCTTCTTCTCGCCGCGCGTCGAAGGCGGCCTGCTGTCGATCTTCGATCGAAAGGCCAAAGTGACGGCGCCGGTGGATATTTATGGATGGGCGCTGGCGGGCCCGTCGGGAATCAAGCGCGTCGAGGTGTCGTCGGACGACGGCGTCACGTGGCACAACGCGCAACTCGTCGCGAACAGCTCGCCGTACGTGTGGACGATATGGAAGTATCGCTTCGCGCCCCAGGCCCCGGGCGATTTCATGATTCGCGTGCGCGCGAGCGACGGCGGCGGCGTCGCTCAGCCCCCGACCGATCCGCAGACCGGCAGTGGCATGAGCGGGCAGGCGCGGCTCGCGCTCGAAGTGACGAGTGTCTGAAAATGTCTGAAAAGAATCCGCTGCTAGCGGAGCAACGTTGCGGTGTGGAGCGCCTGCGGATTGGACATCGCGCCCGTCGCGCTGAAGCTGCCGCCCCCCGCGGGATTGAACAGATCCGCGCTGCGGAGCACCGCGCCGTGGGCAGCTGGATCGGCGGCCCCTATTCCACCGGCGATCAGCACGCGATGCGGGGTCGGCCCGGTCGCGAGCAACGTTGCGGTATGTCCCGCGCGCGCAACGCTCATCGATTGATTGCATCGGGTCGTTTCGGTGTTGAATCCGCCGACGCAAGTGAAATCCCCGGTGTTCGGATCGAACGTCTCAGCCGAATTGCTGGTCAATCCCGACGCGCCCGATAGCACGCCGCCCGAGACTGCCACCGAGCCGCTGAATCCGCCCGCGAGCAGCACGCTCCCGTCATCGAGCAGCGTGGCAGTGTGGAGCGAGCGCGGCTCGTTCATGAAAGTCGAGAGCAGAATGAATTCCTGCGAGGCGGGATCGTAGATCTCCGCGCTGCTGTCCTTGAAAAAAAAGCTCGAGCCGCCGACTCCCCCCGTTATCAGGACCTTGCCGGCCAGCGGGCCGCTGGTAAACAGCGTCGCGGTATGCGCCGCGCGCTGATGGTCCATCGGGAAGATCGCCGGGGTAAACGAGTTCGATGCGGGATCGTAAATGTCGGCGGAGCTGGTCGTGTCGCCGGATAGATTGGTCGCTCCCCCCGCCACCAGCACTTTGCCGCTGAGCAGCAGCGTTGCAGTGTGAAACATGCGCCGATCGCTCATCGTGTTGGTGACCGCGATGAACTTGCGCGCGGCGGGATCGTACAGCTCCGCGGTATCGAGCACGTTGCCTAAATTGTCCTGGCCTCCGACGACCAGGATTTCGCCATTGGAATTGTTGAGCGCAGTCGCGGTAGAGCCCAGCCGCGGCGCGGCCATCTTGCCCGCCGGTGAGAACGCGCCGGTCGCCTCGTCGAAAATCTCTGCGCCGCTCAGCACGTCGCCTTCCAGAGTGAGCGAAAAATTCTTTATCGCGGCGCTCCCGCTGAAGCCGCCATCGAGCATCACCTGGGTCGCCGACAGCGCCGCCGCCGATGCGCCCGCGCGGCTCGACCCCGCGCTGCCGGTCACGACGAACCGCCCCGCCGACGGATCGTAGAACTCCGCGGCCGCGAGACTTCGATTCGACGCGTCCGCGCCGCCCGCGATCAACACGTCACCCGCCGCGGGAATCGCGGCCTTGAGGTTGTGAATTGCGGCCTGATGGCCGCGCGAGTAAGCGCTGCCGGCGGCAGAATCGTCCGCCACGAATCCGTCGTGGGAGGGCGATTCGATACTCTCGCCGTTAATGCATCCGCTCGCCGCGAGCAGGCCGATCAGTCCAACGAGGGCCAGTCCTGCGAGCGCACTTCGTGCCCATCGGGGGCTGGTATGCAGATGCTTTTGCAAACGTCCTCGGCTCTGAGAACTCGGCATTCACCCGCTAAAGCCGCCGCATTCACGGGCATCAGATGGGATTAGAGGCGCCCCAAGCACCCGATTAGACGAATCGCGGGCGAAAAAGTTTCAGGCAAATAAGGATTCATTGATCGGGCGCTCGTGTCAACCCGTGTCAATCAGTGGGCGAAAATCCCGCGAAAAAACCTTCCGACCGCGCTGAATACGTCGGATGAAGAAGGACTCGGCGACGCGCCCGGCGCGGGCGGCGCGAACGCCGGCGCTGGTGGCATCGTAGCCGACCCTGGCGGATACGGATGCGCGCTCGCAAACATTCCGCCGTGCAGCCGACACATCTGCGTCGGCTCGGTGCCGATCAGGAATGGCAGCGAGACTTGGCGGGGGCACGCCGACGTCGCAAGACCGCCGGATTCGGGATCGATCGTGGCCATCGTAATTCCCGACGGCTCGGTAAAATCTTCCGGATCCGCCGGCGCCGCATCCTGCATGAACTGAACCCACGCGGGCAGCGCCGCCTGCGCTCCCGTCAATCCCAGGCTCTCGGGTTCGTCGAAGCCGACCCAAACGCCGCAAACTATCGCCGGCGTGTAGCCGATGAAGTACGCGTCCTTGTAGTCCTGTGTCGTGCCGGTCTTGCCCGCCGCCGGAAAATCCAGCCCCATCCGGCCCGCGCTCGCGCCGGTTCCATAACGCAGTACGGCTTTGAGTGCGCCGGTGATCAAATACGCGACGGCGGGACGAATCACGCGATTCCCTTCGGACGCGTGATGGTAGATCAGATGGCCCTTGGCATCGACGACCGCCTCGACGGCGTACGGCGGCGACTGCAGACCCTCGGTCGCAAAAACCGGGTAGGCGGAGGTGAGCTCGAGCAACGTGGTCTCGTCGGCGCCAATCGAAATCGGCAGCACTGCGGGAAGATTCTCGTGGATGCCCATTTCATGCGCCGTGCGAACTATAGTCGCGGCGCCAAGCCGGCTGCCGACGTACGCAGTCGGCACGTTGAGCGATTCGAACAACGCCTGCGCTACCGTCACTTGCGGTTGATAATTGCGCTCGTAGTTCGCGGGCGTCCATCCGTTGAACGTCATCGGCTCGTCGGGCAGCGTGGACGCCAGCGTGAGCGGCGGCGAGAACGGAGCGCGATCGGGATCGAGCGCGGCCAGATAGACAATCGGCTTGAATGCCGACCCGGGCTGGCGCTCGGCGTTGGCGGCGCGATTAAACTGGCTCTCAGAGTAGTCGCGCCCGCCAATCATCGCGCGGATGGCGCCACTGTCGGCGTCCAGCGCGACCAGCGAAGTCTGCATCCTGCCGTCGATCTTCGTGCGGCGCAGGCGGCGATGGTTCTTTTCGAGCTGAGCGATATTTTCCGTGACCGCGTCGACGGCGTCGCTTTGAAGTTCGGTGTCGAGCGTCGTGTAAACCTTGAGTCCCTCAAGATGGCCGTCGAAGCCGGGAATCCTGGCTACGAACGCGGTCACATAGTCGGTGAAGTACGGCGCGCGGCGCAGTCCCGGCGGCTTGGTGATTTGAATCGGCGCGGCAACGGCGGCCGCGTAGGTGGCGTCGTCGATCGCGCCGGCCCGCTTCATCACTCCGAGCACCATGTCGCGCCGCTTGCGGCATGCGTCGGGATGACGGCGCGGATCGTACAGCGTCGGCGCCTGGATCATTCCGATCAGCGTTGCGGCCTCCGCGGGCGTTACCTCGGCCAGGTCCTTGGCGAAGAAATATCGCGCCGCCTGAGGCATCCCGTCGATCGGCGTGCCCTCATACTCGCCCATCGGCACGTCGTTGATGTAGCGCTCGAGGATCTCACTCTTGCGCAGCCGGATTTCGAGCACCGCGGCGACGGCAAGTTCGCGCAGCTTGCGGCTGAAGCTGCGCTCGTGGCGTTCCATGAAGGTCCGCGCCAGTTGCTGCGTGAGCGTGCTGGCGCCCTGGACGAGGCGATGCGCGCGGAGGTCGGAAATTGCGGCCTCGACGATACGGATCGGATCGATTCCCGGATGGTAGTAGAAAAAGCGATCTTCGTTGGCGAGCAGCCCTTTGACCAAATATGTCTTCAGCTGGTCCAACTGGACCTCGACCCGTTCGGCGGGCGCACCGGGCAGCAGCCGGCCGATCACCTCAGGCTCAAGCATCGCGTCGGACTTGGCCACGCCGAACGAGTCGGCAACGCCCGCGATACGCCCGCCGTCCAGGCCGACGCGCACCATTTCGGCGGGATACTCCTTCGCACGGGCGTGAAACGATCGCAGGTAAATCGCGATCGCATCCGGCGCGCGGGTGTACTCGCCCGGAGCATTAGCCGCCGCCACCTGCGAGTAGCTCAACTGCGCCAGCCGGTCGAGCAGTCCAACCCGTTCGAGGTCGTCGCCGGGGCGGATCGGGAACGGCGCGGAGAAGATCGCGGAGGTGAGCGCGGCGCGCCGCTGCTCGATCAGCGCGGAGATCTCGCCGTACAGTTGTGCGAGATAGAATCCCAACGCGAAGAAGACGAAGAGGAATGCGCCGGCGGCGAGATTGCGCACGCGCCATCCGCGAATTCGCCATTCATGGCGTTTCCTTTTGCCGGGATTCGCTTTCGATTGCGCCCGCCGTCCGCCACCCATCAGTGATGCCGCCTCGGCTACAAGGTTAGCCGCCCCCGGCCCCCTGATCCATCGCGCCCCTTCGCGGCACGCAATGCCGGCATCCGCCACGGCGACTTGAAAAGATTTGGAGGCCGCGCGCCGCTGCGGGACGGGTCAGCCTACACTGTCAAAGGTGCTGCGTGGGCGCATGGAGAGCGTGACCATCGACCGGCTCACTGCTTGGCTGATGGCGCTAGGCCGCACCGTCGAAATCCGCATACGGCCGTTCGACGCGAAAGCGAAAACGGGGCACCTCGTGACCACGCACTAGACAACCGCCGACACCCTTCTTAACTCGGGGTCAAGCTCCAAATCGCCACTCGCTCAAAACTACCAAGCCCCGCAAGAGTGTGGCCCAGATCGCTGCCAACACGGAAAAATGTTTGATCCACAGTCTGTGTTCTTCGTTGAAAATCATCAATATCTTGCAATAGCGGTTTGATATCCGCCCAAAGATCAATCAGGCCATCGGCGCCCTTCTCGCCATCCCAGAGCCCTCGCGCTGAACCGATTTCCTTCCACCAGAATGAGACAGAGTCGGCGGTGAAGCCAATCGACGAGAGCAGCTCAACCGTCGAACCTGATGCGATACGCAACAGTAGTGCGGCCCTCGCTACTATCGCGGTGTGGCTGGTAGCACGGATTTCCGAAGACTGTTGCGACAAATCAAGAATGCTCAGATTGTCAGGAACTTCCTGCCGATGTAGGAAACTAACCCACTTTGCGGCGGTCTCAGTTGAAAAACCCTGACCTTCGACCACCTGCGACACGAACTTACGGAACCTGGTTGGATCCTTCGACGGTGCGGTCTGAGTCTGCCCTTTGAATATCGACTCCACGGCTATTCGCAGAATATGGCGGTCAATGGTGTCGAATCGCGACGCTGCCGATGGCTCCAACGCCGACCACATCTCGCGCGTAAACCTTAGCGTATCCGACGTGTCGAGGCACCAAGAGTCCGGCATGCCGTCGGGTCGATAGCTTGACTCATTTCGGGCGGATTTGTCTTCCACAGGCATTTTCAAATCCATGCCCCATTGAAGGAACCATTGCCTCGCTTGAGGTGCTGCTTTGCTTCCACCGCCGATGGGCTGCAACCACTCATCTAGAGTTCGACCATTCGGGCGAACGACCCTCGCGAAAAGATCGCCCGACATATTATCGGCGCCCCAAGCCTCTAGACAGTCCCATACAAATTCGTGCGTCGGATATTTCCCTCTTAAACGGACGACTGAGTCAGGCGCATCGATGACAAAGTGCCGATTATTGAAAACACCGATGCCGACTGACGCTAGAAGCGACATCGCTGCTCGAAGTTCAGCATAGTAAGCTAGGTGACGAGACCTATGTGGATCGCCCCGCAAAAGCGCTGAGATTGACTTGCCGAGATAGCTCCAGCCATCGCTACAGTGGAGAAGGCAGCTAGCTGAAATGTATTGCGAGAGCTGTCGCGGATTGTTGAGAGCCCCGGTGCGTGTCTCCAAAGCAATTTGTTTTATCACGTCTGTAGTGTAACGGTTATTTTTCCCTACCCAAACCGATTTCTTGGTAAAGCGCTTCAATCCGCCGAATGTTTGTTGAACATTTGCACGCGATAGCGATTGTATGGCAGCACGGTCTTGCGGATTGAGTGGCATGTCTTACACAAGCCCGAGAAGCCGCTTGGAAGTGTTTCCTATGTCGCCGGCATGGCCCTTGAGATGCTCGAGCAGTTGGATACGAAGCTCCTTGTATCCGCAGCTGCCTCTAAAGACGAGCTTAGCTCTTCGGTCGGGTTCTGGCAGATCTGGTGTTGCGCTAGTTCGCCAATCGAACGTCGCCAGGCTCTGCGCTAGCTCTTGCACAAAGCCCGCAACCGGTTGCTTGTTTATAGATTTGTAAGCAGCGGAGACAGCGTTAGAGTCGGTCGCGGGGGCCGCTTTTTCGAGTTGCCACGTATCTAGCTTGAGCTTGGCAGCCAGCATAAAGCAGAGATCATTTAGAACGTGCATATAGCCACGCACGCCCTGATCGGACGCGATTATGGAATACTCCCCATAGAAAGCAGCGTCGTCCCCTGCGGGAACAAGTCCAGATTGCCGTTCTGGGAAAGTGCGGAGATTAGTTGCCCATGGCTTCTTCGTATTATGAATTGCCGCGTAAAGTGCCTGCCAGGCGAAAAGCAGAAATGCAGCTTGCTGCGCACGGCTCCAACCTAAAACCTCTCCGCCCTCCGCGAGCCTTGAGCCAAATAAACCACCCATTTTATTCCTACGGCCTTCCCATGGCCTCACGAATGTTGCCATCAATGTTTTGATCCACGCGGATTGCGACACCCAGTTATTTTGTCGCTCACCAAGCATGTTGATCCGATCGTACCAAGGGCTTTCGGAATTGGACCATAGCGCCTCGGTCAATTCCTGCGAGCGCGTCTCTCTATAAATCGGGTGCCCCTCAGCTCTATCGAGCCAATTTTCGGTACGGAGTAGTGGATACAAATCAAATGCGAGGCTGGCATTGATCCGCTTTGGTTTGATGTTGATTGTCCAAAACAGATAGGCCTGCCAGCTAATATCCAAACCATGGAAAGCTACGACTGGTACTTCGAATTCCTCCGCTTCAGAGTCGCTCTCGAAAGCCCAGAGCCTGTGTTGACCGTCGATTACCTCAAGCGGAGGCATGGCCGACGGGTGCCAAGACTTTGTCCATGTCGCGTATGGCAATATCACATTGCAGCCATCGCGGTCGTCTTCCAGCGTTATTATGTCATCCGGTGAGACTTTTACCTTGTGCCGTTCATCGGCTTTCCGCAAAATATTGATAACAATCGCAGTTGGCAGCCATCCGGGCTTTCGCAAGTCATTGTACTCTTCGGTTTTGCGTTTTGCTTCGCTTAAAGTCGACCAAGGGTAGCCGAACTCTACGAAGCGTGCGATCTCCTTGGACCGTTCTGGATCGTGTTGCCGTTGAATTCCCAAATCAATTCCCCGCGGAGTTACGTTTGACGCCTGCCGTCGAGAGATTCCAGAAAGGCTGCGCAGCTCCTGAGCAGAAAGCGAGAACAAATAAAAGTCGGGTGAAGGCTTGCTGCGATGCTCCTTCGGCGCAAATTCAATCTTGTTCCAACCAGCCAACCATTGATGTACTTTGAGAACTGGAATCCGGCGATGTGGCGTGCCTTTGGTCATTTGTGCTCCCCATGTAATCTCGAAGTGTACGCCTCGAAATTGTTCGAGTGCAATTCGCTAACAAGCTCGCGCGCGCGGCTGAGGTTCATTGCTTGTAGCCGAAGCGGCGGAGCATCGCGTGGCGATCGGCCTGATCGCCGGCGCTCTCGACACCCTTGGGCGAACTACCGTCGATTACCCCAACGACGCCGCGTCCGCCTCCTTCTTCCGCAACGATCACGCGCAGCGGGTTCGCCGTCGCGCAAAAGACCGTACATACTTCGCTCACGGACTTGATCTGATTGAGCACGTTGACCGGGAATGCGTTGCCAAGAATCACCACGAACACGTGCCCTGCCCCGATTGCCCGAGCCGCTTCGACCGCCGACTGTTCCAGTGCGGGGTCGGTGCCGGTGCGCCGAATCAGGCATGGGCCCGACGCCTCGCAGAACGCCAGCCCGAACTTGATTCCCGGGACCGCCTGCACGAGAGCCTCGTAAACGTCCTCGACGGTTTTGATGAAGTGCGTCTGGCCGACGATCACGTTGGAGTCGGCGGGTTTTGAGATTTCGACGCTAGTCAGTTGCATAGTGCTTGCCCCTTGTGGCTAATCCGGTGATGATAATCCCGAGGATGCGGCGCCGGAAGTGAGTATCCGGCAATGGAGGGGTGGTGGCTACCGGCCTGACACTTCGCACGAATTCCGAGACGCGGCTGCCGGCGTTTTTTTACCGGCTCTCCTCGCGCGCGCAGCGCACTTACCTGAAGAGCGACACCGTCGAGCGCTACGACTATGTCCCCAGCGACGCCGCCCGCAACTCGCTCGACGCGCTGATGCGCGTGCTCGATACCGGCAACCCGGCGGCATGCACCACATCCGCGCGCGCGTTGGCATCGGAGATATGCCGGGGGCTGGCGACTGCGCCCGTCAGCGTCGAGGTTCGCGGCGTGCGCCCTCGCAATCAGCGCGGCGAGCTGCACGGGCTGTTCTATCCGTACGATCCGCGGATGCGACGGCCGCCGTACATCGTGCTCTGGATGCGCACGGCGCATCGCCACGACGTGGTCAAGCCGAAGACGTTCGTGCGAACGCTGATGCATGAAGTCGGGCACTATCTGGACTACGCACTGCTGCGCCTCGAGGATTCATACCACACGCAGGGATTCTTCAAGCGCGAATCGTCTCTAGTGCGCGCCCTGTTCGATTCTTAACCGAGTCCGCCGCTTCCCTTGACAGGGGCCGCTTCTACGCCGATAGGTATTGTCGCGATGCGCCGGCGCGCGGAGCGCATCTACATGACAACAACGCGCATCGGGTGGGAGAGATGGCTACTGCTATGGGATTCTTTCAGAGAATGTTTTCGCCGGTTTCGGCGCGGGCGGAGTTGCTCGAAGAACTGGCCGTGCTCGCCGGCCGCAATCAGGGGCTGGTCGATCGCCTGAAGCGGCACGCCGCGCTTACCTTCTCGAATATCAGGAGCGGAGTCGAGGCGCTTGCCGAAAAGGAAGAATTGCACGTCAAGGTGATTCATTCGATTCTCGCCGATCACAACGTATGGGCGAAGCTGCCGGAAGCCGCGCTGCATGACGGCTCGAGCAACTGGGCGCGCCTCAGCGGCGACCTCGAGGTAATCGGCGCGCTTGCGGCCGGGCTGCGCATCAATGCAATGGAGTGGGAGTCAGTCGATGAAGCCGTCGCGGGAAAGCTGCTTCAAGTGGCTATTGAGGATGACGATCGCGAACGCGAACTGCGCAAGCTCGCGCTCAAGTGCGACGCCCTCGCGCTGGACTGACTAGAGGTACCGCTGCAGGCCGCGGCGCTCGAGCTCCTCGGTGACGCGGCGGACATGTTGCGACATCTCGCGGTGCGCAACCAGGATCGCATCTCCGGTATCGACGACGATCAGATCACGCACGCCAAACAGCACCATCAGGCGCGAATCCGGGTACGCCAGCACGCGCTCGGAATCGAGTGCGATCGCGTTGCCGCGCAGCACGTTGCCGCCCGGCGCGGCGACCGCATCCCACAGCCCGTCCCACGATCCCACGTCATGCCATGAAAATCGCGCGCGCACGGCGAGCACGTTGGTGCTTTTCTCCATTATCACGCGATCGAACGAATCGAACCGGAGCCTCCCGTAGGCGCGCGAGAGTTTTGTTCGCGGCGTCAGCGCAAGCCGCTCTGCCGCCTTGCCGAGCGCCGGGCAATGCTCGGCGAATTCCCGCGCCAGCGTCCGCGTCGACGCCACGAACATCGAGGCATTCCACAAGTAACGCCCACTGCGCACCATCCGGCGCGCAATTGCGAGCGCGGGTTTCTCGACGAACTTTTCGATCTTGAATCCGGCGCCGACCTTTGGACCGATCTTCTGATAGCCGTAGCCGGTTTCGGGCCGGGTCGGAGTAATCCCTATAGCGACGATCGATTCGTTCGCCGCGGCGAGACCGATCGCATCGGCGAGCGTGCGGCGATATTGGGCGGCGGTCTTGATGTAATGATCGGCCGCGACCGCGGCGATTATTCCGTCGCCCAGCCGGCGCTTGATAATCGCGGCGCCGTAGGCGATTGCCACTGCGGTGCCGCGCGCGTCGGGTTCAACGATCAAGTTATGCGGGGGGATCAGCCCGCGGATCGCACGCCGAAACGGCGCCTGATGCGCCGCCGCAGCCAGCACGAAAATTCGCTCGCGCGGGATGAGCGGCACATGACGCGCGATCGTATCCGCAAGCAGGCTGGTCTTGCCGTCGATCGAAAAAAGCGGCTTGGGCCTTGCCTCGCGGCTTGCAGGCCAAAAGCGGGTGCCGCGGCCGCCCGCGATAATCAGCACTGAGGCGCGCTGCGGCGTGGAAGTTCGAGCCATCGGGTCAGATGGCGCCGACTTCGCGGAGTTTGCCGTCGAACAGGGCGCGAATTTCGGCCAATCGCTTTTCGCTGGTAGCTTCGAAGCGCGTCACCAGGGCGGGCTGGGTATTCGACGCGCGCACCAGGCCCCATCCGTCGGCAAAATTCACGCGCACGCCGTCGATGTCGATGACTTCATAGTGCTTGCGGAAAAAATCGGCCGCCCGCCGCACCACGTCGAACTTGCGATCGTCGGGGCATTCAATGCGAATCTCCGGCGTGACATGGCTGGCGGGAAGATCGGCGAGAATCGCGCCGAGGCCGCGTCCCTCGCGGCTGATGATTTCAAGAATGCGGAACGAGGCGTAGATCGCGTCATCGAAGCCGAAGTAGCGGTCGGCGAAAAACATGTGCCCGCTCATCTCGCCCGCCAGCGCCGCGTGCTCCTCTTTCAACTTGCTCTTGATGAGCGAATGGCCGGTCTTCCACATGATCGGCCTGCCGCCGTGGCGCGCGATATCGTCGTACATCCGCGTGGAGCATTTCACGTCGCCGATAATCGTCGCGCCGGGACGCTCGCGCAGAACCGCCCGCGAGAATGCGACCATCAGCTCGTCGCCCCATACGATCTTTCCGTTCTCGTCCACCGCACCGAGGCGGTCGGCGTCGCCGTCATAGGCGATGCCGATCGCAGCGCGATGCTTTTTCACCGCCGCGATCAGATCGCGCATGTTCTCCTCGACGGTAGGGTCGGGATGATGGTTGGGGAAGCGCCCGTCCATCTCGGTGTAGAGTTCAAAAGTCTCGAGTCCGAGCCGCTTCATCAGCGGAGCCGCGACCGCGCCGCCGCATCCGTTGCCCGCGTCCACGACCACCTTGAGTCCCGGCGTTAGTTTGAACTGCGACAGGATGAAATCGTTGTAGTCGGGAATCACCGGGCGCTCGGAGAGCAAGCCTTTGGCGCCGGTCGTCACAAAATCGTGCCGCTCGATTATTTCGCGCAGCCGCTGAATCTCCGCGCCATAAATCGTCGTCGAACCCACGCCCAGCTTGAAGCCGTTGTACTCGGCGGCGTTGTGACTGCCGGTAATCATCGCGCCGCCGTCCATCTTCCAGCTCAGCACCGAAAAATAAAGCA
>Ga0187872_10003337_pt1 | contig 13046 bp, 11 predicted proteins | sample June2016WEW_16_4_FD_132973 | JGI IMG/M metagenome (GOLD analysis project Ga0187872, IMG submission 132973) | Peatland microbial communities from SPRUCE experiment site at the Marcell Experimental Forest, Minnesota, USA - June2016WEW_16_40 | ecosystem: Environmental > Terrestrial > Soil >...
GGAAGGTGGACAACTGGCCGTCGGAAAGGCCGTCAAGCGCCGTGCGGGCGGATCGGATAGACCTGTTGACAGACCGAGCGCTGGTCGGCCGCCCAGCCTGGTTTCTTACTGTCTGAATCGCAGTTCCGTTCCATCCCTGACCCGTAGATAACTGAGCGCCATTCTTCGCTTGACTGCAATGCAGCCTTACGGAAGCCTGCAAACACGGGCTGCGGTGCTCCGGGCAGCAGAAGCGACCTCGCCGAGATCTTTCACCCGTTGGGTGGGCAATTGCTAGGTGATCGCTCCTATGCGCAAACCGACCAAGCCTTCGCCTACCGAATCGCCCTTGCTATTCGAAATTGATCCCCAGCCCCTGGAAGAAACTCTGACCGCGCTGGGGGGAATCCCGCTGGTGGTCCAGGCCTTCCGCTCCTTGGGATTGCTCCAGAGTGTGAAGGACCACGTGCGCGTGAAGGAGCAGGAGTGCGACTACGACGAAGCCACGTTCGTCGAGAGCTTCGTCGTTCTCAATGCCGCTGGGGGCGAATGCCCGGAGGATTTCTGGCGCCTGCGCGGAGACCCCGGTCTGGCGGAGATGGTCGGGCACGAACTGCCCTTGCCCGCCGCCGCCCGGCAGTTTTTGTATGCATTTCACGAGGACGAGAAGATCGAGGAGGCCAAGCAACGACGGTTGCCTCAGCAGAGCGGCTGGCACTGGCGCAGAGGTAGCCGAAGAAGATGGGGAAAAACGTCACCTGGCGAGAAGGGGCGAAACATCCCCTCCGTTCGCGCTTCGCTCCGGGTCCGTCCGGCGCATCGGGATGAGCGGCGCAGCGACCCTCGTCGGGAAGAATGGCTGCTCATCGAGTGGCCGAAGGGAGAAGCCGAACCCACGAAGTATTGGCTGTCCACCTTGCCCGCGGAAACGCCCCTCCGGGACTTGGTCTTCCTGGCCAAGCTGCGTTGGATCATCGAGCGCGACTGCGAAGAATTGAAGCAGGAATTGGGGCTGGGGCATTTCGAGGTGGGAGGTTGGCGCGGGTTTCATCATCATGCCACCTTATGCATCGCGGCGTATGGGTTCCGGGTGGCCGAGAGGAGCTGTTTTTCCCCCTCCGCCCGCGCCGGTCAACTGGAATTATCCTTGCCCCAGATCCCGCCGGATTTCCGGCCGCGGGGTGCTGCCCGTGCGCAGCGCGCGGCAACATCCGTGGTCAATCGCAACGTTGCGCATGATGATCGCGCAAATTTTGCTGCGACGTCTTAAAGGGTGTCCGTACTGCGGGATGCCCTTTTTATAACATAGTACTACTAGCCATCCACAACGGTTCGAATGGCAAGGCATACGGCAAAATTCTCTACCGCTGGTGCTTCTTGGAGCGGCAGAATGACTATGTCTGACCAGGTAAACCCACACGATCGCCGGGCGGGCACCCCAGCCAACAATAGTACTCCCGAACAGTGTCTTACTCATGTTCACCCATCTAAAGTGCTCGGACCGTGGCGATACTCTGCACACATATCGCACACAAATCCTGACTGATCGGCCTGCAAAAGAAACAAAACACGCAGCCAGCAGCTTGCTCTGCACTGATCGGCGAATCAGCGGCCAGGGCCGCCGGTCAGTTACACACACAATCGGTCCGAAGCCAGCCGGATTAGGCTGCCTGCGCTCACGTGGTGCTGGAAACGTTTGAAAGCATCAACGTCTCTGTGCAGCTTTGGCCAATGGCCGGTAGGTTAGCGGGGTTACAGATAGAAATCACTGGCGTCCAGTGCATCACAAACAGGCCCAGGGCCCGAGGCAAGCCCTTGCCCATTTCCTTGCCCAAAATGCTGCCGACTACGCCCAAATGAGGCCGTTTTACCCTACTAATGCCGCCGTAAACCGCTGAAAACACACGCACCCACATCATGACAAGGAGATTATGAGTCCGGCGCTCTAACCAACTGAGCTATGGGCCCGTGCTGTATTTTCAATAACTTATAAGCAAACTCTGAACTGCCGTTGTCCTTTTGATGCCCAAAACTTGCGATCGCCCCTCCTATCCCTTACGCGCCACGTCTAGTATCCTACTGATTCTATTTGTTGGCAAGAGGGAGAAACCCGAATTTCTGTCATTGACATGCGGACTTAAAACCGCCAGTCAATGGCCACCCTCGGTCCACCTAAACCCCGCTGGGCATGAAACCGACATGAAAAGCGCACAAAGCTTCCTTTCCAAATCGGCCCAATTTTAAACTAGGCGTACGTGATTCTTCTGTTCTTCTGCGGCAAGCGCAGCCAACTCAACCCAGGTGCATTGCAACCATGATCTGGCACGGACATTTTATGTAACAAAACCCCCTTCCTGAAGGGGTTTTGCCGTCTAAATGTTGATTGGGATGAGTTCGCCCGCGGTTCTATGCGTGATACCTCCACCTTCGGTTAGTTCTGTGGCCAAGAAGATCATCGACTTCGCAGTTCGCACCTTATCGGCGCCGGAGAGGTCGGTCGTAGTTTCCCTTCCCCTTGCTGTAGGTAAGGATCAGAACTTCGCGCCCACGGTGTGTCGTACATGCCCCGCCAAATGGAATCGGGCGAACGCGCCGTGGTCCGGTTGGATTTTGGAAAAGCTTGACTGGGCAGGCGCCGGGTGGTACTTCAATGGAGCCCCGGCATCGTGCTGATCAGGATCCCTGATAGTGCCACGGGAGCAACGGTGTTCGTGAAGAAGAGGTAGTATTCTGCGCCTGCACGGGCTCACACCCCCAAAGGGCGTCAATTCGATTACCCGTGGCTGACCGGCAACCCTATACCTATTGCCAATGATGACGACATATTTTTGCACCTGTGTGCAGGTTGCAGATTACTCACTCCGGCCCATCTGCACCGCAGTGCTTGTATTGTCTGGTGCCAAAGGTTCGAACGCGCAAGCGTCGACACTGAGCGGCTGCCCGAATGGACCTTATTTGGCGCCACGCATTTGCCCTCGCTCTCCTCTGGCTCCGTGTAGCACTCCGAGACTTGGCGTCTGACTTTCCGATCAGGGTTAGTACTGCAGTCGGTGTCGTGTTTTTGTGTCCTTTACAGGGAAAGCAAACCGGATTTGTGTGCGTAATGCGTGCCGCAGCATTGGCTCCGCACTTTGAATTGTGGCAGCAAGAACGGAGGCGTTGAGCTTGCTACCTGTGATCACCCTGCAATAGGAAGGGTCCCTGCTGGGTGCGCGTCGAGGTACAGCTGCATTTGAACTCTACCGTGTCAATCCGCAGTTCATTGATTTATCAACAACTTACAGGTGCTCACAGGGGCTGCTAACTCCGCTAAGTGCTTGTAAGTTCGTTCAGCATCGGGTTGGCCATCGGGCTGGCAACTAACCTTTTTTTCGCTCAATCCAGCACAGGACTGATGGAACTCGGCCGCCCCTTACTGCTTCTCGAACTCCGACGCCTTCCTGTGCTCCACGACCTTGTCGTAGCTCACTGCAAGCTCGTCGCCCACATGGAGGGATGCGCCCAGCAGCGGCTCGTTGTCAAGCCTCCCGAACAGGACGCCCGCCTCGTCGTCGCAGGAATCCACCTGCACCCACATCCACTCGCTCTTGCCTGTCGCATCATCCTGGAACTCAGACTTGATTTAATCGCCGGGCTGGAAGTTCGGCATGTGCACCCTTCTGCCAGCTCCTGTGAAGGTCGAGCGGGGCTTTCAGCTTGCGGGTCAGTGCTAGTTGCGTCCGGGCCATGCGCCTCCCCTTCAGTTCGTGTTCCCACAATCTCCACACGGCAAAGCCCATCTTCCGCAAGGCCCTCCGGTTCGCCCGGTAACGCCTGCGGTTGCGGACCAATTTCGGGAGCCAGTAATCCAGGTTGGACTTTGGCACATGACCGTGCTCGGGGCAGCCGTGGTAGAAGCACCCGTCGGCGAAGATTGCAACTCCTGGAACTCGGGGCGCTCCATCCAGGCAGTATCAGCGAGCAGTGCAACGTCTGCGGCAACCCGGGCTGCCGCTGCAAAGACCCCAAGAAACCGCAAAAGCACGGGCCTTACTACCAGTTGCGCTACACCTGGCAGGGCAAGAGCAGCACGCGTTTCCTGCGGCCCGAAAAAGTGGAGGAGATGCGCCAGAAGGTGGCCAACTACAAGCAGCTTCGGGAGCTGATGAAAGGCTGGGTGGGTTTGGCGATAGACTGGGAGCGGGCCGAGGAGGAACATCACCGTGGAGATGGACCGCCACCACCTACCGGAGGACACCCCGTTTTGCAGCAGATGTTGGTCAGTCTGCCAGCGCGCCGGGAGAGCCAGGAGCGACGGCTCCGGCAGGTCCAACACCTCCTGGGGCAGTTGCTGCGGGCGCGCTACGGACCATCCGGTAAGCTGAACCCCGCGCGGACTGAGGAAGGGTCTAATGAGCGGAACGAAGAGATCTCGCGTGGCACTTTGCCGGACGGCATGTGGAAATTCCCAACAACACGACCCGGCGGTTCGGAATCTGTGGAGAAGTTTACTGTGCCATTACAGCCACCGGCTTGATACCATCCGCAGTTTGGGCCAGTTCAAGTTTTACCACTGTGTCTATTTCGGATGGGCTGCGGGAGGACAAAGAGATTTCAAGATGCTGATCGGTTTGAGCAAAGCGCAACTCGCTGCCGCTTAGCACCGAGGCACGAACAACCTTGACAGGGAGCGCCGGCAAAACGATTTTGTCTCCGGGACTCTTCAGAATGTGGACGTAAATTGTGCTGCCCGTCCGCGTCGAAACACCATAATCACCGGGTAGAAACGGGCCCCCGCGGGTCGAGTAGATACTCTCGCCGTATTCGCCCAACCACTCGCCGATCTCCTTTAGCCGTTGGACCTGCGGAGGATCAATCTGCCCGTCCGGCCGCGGCCCCACGTTCAGCAGGAAGTTTCCGTCGCGCCCAGCAACATTGACGAGCAACTGGATAACACCGCGCAGTGGTCGGACGGCAGCGTTCGCCTGCCATCCCCACGTACCCGCCAGGGTAGTACACAGCTCCCAGGGATGCTCGTTGTCGAATGAGCCAAGGCTTTCGTCACCTTCGCGGACGTGAAAATCCGCGGGCATATCCGCGCGCTCGTTCACAATCACCTGTGGCTGAAGGCGGCGGATCGTGGCATAAACCTTATCGTGTTCCCAAGAAAACCGTCCGCGGTAATGCTGACCCGCAGGGCGCTCACGCCAGCCATCGGTGCTTCCCCCAGCCCAGTCGCCGCCAAAACTCAGCCAGTCCTGCTCGCCACCATCGAACCAGAGCACATCGATGGGTCCATAGTTCGAGAGTAACTCTTCCACCTGCCGGTGATACTGCTCACGCATGGCCTCGGCGTTCCTCAGTTGCAGATCGGGAAAGAAAAACCCGGGATAACGCCAATCCAGAGGAGAATAATACAGACCAACCCGCAATCCGGCTTTGCGGACCGCATGGACGTAATCCGCTACAAAATCGCGTTTCGCGGCCGTTTTGACGCTCGTAAAGTCACTTGCCCGGCTATCGAACATGCTGAACCCGTCATGGTGACGGGCGGTCATCACCATGTATTTCATCCCCGCGGCCTTGGCCGTGGCGGCCCACTGATCGGGGTCGAACTTCTCCGGCCGGAACTGGTCCGCAAGCTTCGCGTACTCCTCCACAGGTATTTGCTCAGTCCACTGTACCCACTCGCCTCGGCCCGGAATCGCGTAAATACCCCAATGGATGAACATCCCGAAGCGCGCTGCCCGCCACCATGCGATGCGTGCTTCGTGTTGTTCTGAGGTCTCGGAAAAGGACTGACCGCGTGCGGTGGCAGCGGCAAACTGGCACACGCAGACCACTAGTATCAGGACTGGCACACGGAGCATCTTTGGCAAAACGTGCGCTGCATCCGAGCGCCCACGGTTCATTTGAACGCGCATTTTGAAAAATCCCTCCTTTGCGGTTCTCCCAAGATTCATGTTGAGTCTCCGCGTCGCAAACATGCCCCGCTCTGGGGAGCGAAGGTATCAGGCAGAGGGGGAGCTCACCGTTTCAGCGGCGCGCTGATGCTCCTCGTAGACCGTTACAAGCAGGGTACTGGCTAGCACCAGGAGGCCGCCGACGATCATGTACTTCGTCAGCCGCTCATGCAGCACGATGGCCGCGATCACCACCCCGAAGAACGGGATGAGATAGTTCGAAACCGCCGCTTGCGTGGCGTCGAGGCGGGAAAGCACATTGAGGAAAATCACCATGGATAGGAAGTACTGAAAGAGGGCGAGCATCACGAGTCCCAGCCAGACGACCCGGTTATAATGGGGCAGATTGATGAACCCCGCGGGTTCGGTGTAGACCGTGATTGGGCAGAGGAAGGCGAAGACCGCGTAATAGCTGTACAACAAGACCTGCAAGGGTGAATACCGGCGCAGCAACTTCTTACTGTAAGCATTGTAGAACGCGCTGCCGTTCACGCTCAGGAAGATCATGAGGTTGCCCAGCAGGAACCTGACGCTTACCAGATTGAGTTCTTTCCAGTCCACGCCGGAGCATTCCATCACGCCGACCAAGGCCAGCGCAAAGCTGATCCAGCGGACTCGCGTCATGCGTTCATCAAGAAAGAAATACGCCATAACGGCGGTGGAAATTGGAAGCGTGAGCATTAATAGCGCCGCGTTGGAAGCGAGCGACCAACGTACGCCCCAGGTGATGAAAAGCTGGGCCACGACCTGCCCGAGAACTCCAATCAGGATGAATTGGAGGATGTCGCGAGTGGGCATGGGGTCGTTGTTGCTTCCGGATTGCCTTCGTTCCCTGCTCACGACGGGAATGAGAAACAGCATCGCCAGCGTCATGGGAAAAAACGTGGCAAACACCGGCCCCATCTGCTGCTGAACCAGCTTGACCATTACAAACTGGCTCGCCCAGATCAGGTTGCAAACCAACAGCAGCGTCCAGTCGACAAAACGGGCTCGTGAGAACATGGGTGCTCCTTGGGATTTAGGCCGCCTGCTTCTCTTCTTGTTCCGCCGTGGCGACGAGACGCCTCAACTCGTGGAGGACCGGTGGGTCGAGACGCGGTTCGGCTGGGCTGCTAAGGATCGAATCAACGCGGTCGGCAGCGAGTTCGACGCAGTCCTTTGCGCCGGACTCGATCCAAGCTTCAGAATTCAGACGGGTGGCCAGCTTGGAAAAGCTGAATTCCCGCCGCAGGTATTCGAGCGTGTGCGGCTCCGCAAGATAATGGCGATTGGGGCCTACGGCTTCGATGACATCGAACGCCAGTGTCTCGGGGTTGCAGTCGATCCCCCGGCACATGCGCAGGATCCGCTCGTAGATATCGTCGTCAATGACCAACTGCTCCAGACTGGCTGTGCCCACGGTCGCCAGGCTCCCTGCCCCACCGTTCAGGACCGCGCCGCTTAAAACCGCGGAATAACCGGTGATCATCTTCTCCACCGCGGCCTGTTCGTCGCACGCGTGGGAATCCGTGGTCAGCCCGTTGCTGGCCGTGGGGATTCCATAGCTCCTGCCCAGGTCCACCAGCGCAGCGGCCAGAAGGCCAACCTCGGTATACCCCATAGAGACAATGCTGGTGTGCATGTCGAGCACCACGGGGTGCCCCGCATAAATCACTTTGGTTCCCGGCTTGGCGAGTTGAGCCACCACGATGCCTGCCAGGATCTCCGCATTCATGACAACCAAGGTGCCTGCCAGCGAAACGGGGGCCGTGGCGCCCGTGACGGCGGAGGAATTCACCATCACGGGAAGATCGTACTTGGCCGCCCCGAGCACTGCGTCCATCTGACCGTGCGAATAGATGAGCGGGCTGTTGCAGGAAGCGAAGATGACGGCCTTGGGTGCGCGCTGATCGGGAAGCGTGTTGAGCATCCGGGAAAGCCACAGGACCGTGCGGCCGGAAAAGGGAGCCATGAGGATGGGCTTGGTCGCGAGGCGCAGCATCGCTTCGGCGGCCCAAACGTCGCGCGTTTCAAGCGGCACATCCCAGGGGTAGACGCCCGTGACGAGGGGAAGGTTCGGCAAAGATTCGGCCACGCGAACCCAAGCCTCGAGATCTTTCCTGGTTACCTCGCGCCGCTTCTTCGTGCCGTAGTCCACGATCCAGTCGAGCGACATTACAGGTCTTCCCCGCGGCGGGCTATCGTGGCCGATAACGACGTCACGCGATGGATCTTGACCGGCGAGGAGAAACTCCGAAGGGACCGTGCGCAAGGCCTTCTCCACCAGCGCCGCCGGAATCTTCGCGTGCTGAGAGTCTGGGTTCACGGCCGCTCCGGCTTCCGCCAGCAGCGCCAATGCCCTCGGATGCTCGATCAGAATCCCAACTTTTTCCAGGACCGCCAGCGAGCTTTGTTGGATGGAACTGATATCTTGGTCGGTAAGAACTTGTCGGCGCAGTAGCCTGGCGCGCGGTATTGCGGGTTCAATCGCCATCGATTTCTCCAGGTCGTCAGATCGAATTCATGGCTCGCCACTCTGGATAAGAATGCGCGAAGCGCCTTTGGACTGCGGTAACAGCAGCTTCCGCCTTTCAACTCGACCGACTAGTTCAGAGAGCGTAGCAAGCTTGCTAGCTGTCGATGCACTTTCACGGTTCGCAGACATTCAAAGCGCTCGCTGCTGCTGCTGCACTCCAAGACTCCTCGCATAGCTATTTGCTTGATTAGTAAGCGGCGAAGCCGAAGGTCCCGTTTTATGGCGGACGGCAATTTGGATAGGCCTGGGCTGAAGCCGCCGCTGCCTCCTTCGTCGCCGATGGCGGGGTAAACCCGCCGCTACCCTTTCAACCGCGGGTGAAGTCGCCCCTACCTGCTTAGGGCGAGGGGGTGGCCGCCGACCGTTCGCCCATCTCCGCAGAAGGTTGTCCAGTTCCTGCCTGGGGTTGAGACGACGCGGACTCTTCCTTCAACTCCAAAATTGTTTGCAAGAAATTTCGGGTTACGTCTCGAAACGTCCGCTTGGCTTCTTCAGGTTTGCCTTCTAGGAGAGCGAGGAAGAGTCTGCGATGATCGTCGTACTCTTTTCTGAACGTCTCTTCGGCCAAGTCTGGATTATCGGAGAAAGCGTGCGAGTGCCTCGTGAAGAAGAACGCAAAAAGTGGAGGCAGCACAAGATTCAGAATTCGCTTCAGGGTGTCCACTTGCGGAGCTTCCCAGATGAGTTGATGGAAGGCCAGGTCGTTCGCCAGAAGCGAAGTATAGTCGCGTCGCAGCCTGGCCTTTTCCATCCTTTCGAGGCGAAGTTCGAGCTGTCGAATCTGCGCGCCGGTTAATCTGCCGCACGCCAGCGAAGCCGCCAGCGGTTCGAGTTCCAGCCGGACAGCGAACAGGACTTCGACGTCCTGCACCGTAAGCTCGGTGACGAAGGTGTTGCGGTTTTTAGTGACAAGACCCCTATGTTCGAGGGCCTGGAGGGCTTCACGAAATGTACTCTGGCCGACACCGAGCTGCTTGGCCATCTTCGTCTCGATGATTTGCTCGCCTGGCTTGAGTTCGCCTCGGAGGATCGCGTCGAATAGCCCTTCAGTGATCTGTGTAGCAAGGTTACTGCGTTTAGGTAGTCTGATCATGCGTTCGATAATCGTTAAACGAGACTGAAAAGTCAAGTTCTCCTTGGGGGCCACGGGGTTTCCAGGCTGGAGTTCTAACAGGCTGAAGTTTTCGCTTGACAGCGGGAGTGCATTGGGTTATAAGGCGCGTTGCGAACGAATATCGAATATCGAATTTAACGTGGCGGTACGCCTGGAGAAGGATCGCATTTACTTATCCCATGCTATCGAGCGTTGTTTCCGGACTGATTCTCTTCCCGTGCCTCGTTGCTGCCAGAGCCAACTCAGCCGTGGGTCAACAATGTTTGTGTCCGACCCGCTCAGGCGCAATCCTGCAAGGGGATTCTCCACAGCGACACTCGAAGCATCTTGGAGCTTGCCTCTCGAGGACATCCCCCCTCAGGAGACGTGCCCTGTAAGTTCTGTCGGTTCATGGGCCCCAAGAATTTCTAAAGCTAAATCAAGGAGGCGCACATGAGGAATTTCAAATTGGCAGGACTGATGCTGGCACTGCTGCTTAGCGCAGTTGTTGTTCAGGCTGGCATCACCGGAAGTATTTCCGGAACCGTAATGGACTCATCCGGGGCCGTCGTTCCCGGAGCAACGGTTGTGGCGGTCAATACTGACACCAATATTCAGAATTCGACCCAGACCAACGCCGAGGGCTTTTATTCCTTCCCTTTCCTTCCCGCAGGCCATTACGAGGTCCAAGTCAAGGCCGGCGAGTTCAAGGAATATCGGCAGACGGGTTTGGTGATTGACGTTAACACCGCCCTGCGGGTAGACGCTACGCTTCAGGTGGGCGCGGTGACGCAGGAAGTTAATGTTTCAGCTACCGCCGCCCACGTGGAGACCAGCAACACACAGATGGGCGATGTCATCGGGACCACCGAGATGCTTGCACTCCCTTTGAACGGCCGCAGCTATTTGGACTTGCTCGGTCTGCAACCGGGCGTGGCTCCGGGGAGTAGTGGGGAGGGGTCGAGTGTCTCCATAAGTGGGCAACGGGAATCTGCCAACGGCTTCATGATCAACGGTGGCAGCGTCGAGGACAAGTTGAACAATGCGCCCGCCATAACTCCCAACCTGGATTCCATGGCGGAATTTCGCGTTCTCACCAACAATGCGGACGCGGAGTATGGCAACTATGGTGGGGGGCTGATCAACGTACTCACCAAGTCGGGAACCAACCAGTATCATGGGGATGCCTTCGACTTCATGCGGAACCCCAACCTTGACGCACGGAACTTCTACTCACCGGCCCGCGCGGTCTTGCACCAAAACCAGTTCGGAGGCACGGCGGGCGGGCCTATCCGGCATGACAAGCTGTTCTTTTTCACTGACTACCAGGGAACGCGCACGGTGCAGGGCGTGGACACCGGGCTTATCTTGGTGCCCTCAGCCGCCGACCGGACCGGGAACTTGGCGGATGTGGCCAGCCAACTCACGGGGACGGTGAATGGTGGGTTCTGGGCCAGCACGCTTGCGCAGGAATTGGGCTACCCGGTCACTGCCCGCGAGCCGTACTACACGAGCGGGTGTACAAGTAGCGCTCAATGCGTATTTCCCAACGCGGTTATCCCTCAGTCCGCATTCACTGCGCCCAGCAATGCCCTTATGAAGTACATTCCGCCTGCCAACTTGGGCTCCTCGGAATTTACCACTTCGGCGTACGACGCAACGACGAGGGACGACATGGGCAGTGCTCGGCTCGATGTCAACACCCGCCTGGGCCTGCTCGCGGGCTATTATTACCTGGATGATTGGGCATACATTAATCCTTACGGCGGAGCGAATGTTCCGGGGTTCAGCTCAAGTAACAACGGCCGGAATCAGACGATTAACTTAGGCATCACCAAGTCGTTTGGCCCCAGCTCCGTCAACGAACTCCACCTTATTTACACGCGCAATGTAAATTTTGGTGGTGTTCCGGTTGGCGGGCTAGGGGTCTCACTTGCTTCCCAAGGTTTTACTGGGATCTATCCGAATGATCCCCAGCACCAGAACGTCGAAAGCGTCGGCTTCAATAACTTCAGCATCGGCGCCGCTAATGGGCCTCTCTATACCTGGGGCAACACCTATCAGGTGCTGGACAACTTTTCCAAGGTCAAGGGCACGCACACGCTGAAATTTGGTGGAAACTTCAGTTACGACCAGGTCACTTTTACCTTCCCGTTAGCCTACAATGGAGGGTACGGGTTCAACGGAGGGGAAACGGGCAGTGATTTTGCTGATTTCTTGATTGGGGCGCCCGCATCGTTCAACCAGGGCCTCGTCCCGACGATGTATAATCGCGCCCGCTATTACGCTCTGTACGGCCAGGATAGCTGGCGGGCCACCCGGAACCTTACACTGAATTTTGGATTGCGCTGGGAAGTCAGCACCCCCTGGTGGGAAACCCACAACGAACAACGAACGCTCGTCCCCGGTCTCCAATCGAAGGATTTTCCGGGAGCGCCGACAGGCTGGGTTTTCCCGGGTGATCCTGGGATTCCCTCCACGCTTTCCCCCACGCGCTACAACAATTTTTCCCCGCGCATTGGTCTGGCCTATGCTCCCTCTGCAACCGCTGGATTCCTTGGTAAGCTATTGGGCGGTCCTGGCAAGACAAGCATCCGCGCGGCGTTTGGCGTTTATTATTCATCTTGGGAAGATCGGATGATCTCACAGGAGGCGGGAAATGCTCCCTACGGGTATTGGTGGTCCAGTCCTACTCCACCCATGTTTGCGAACCCCTATGTTGATCGCAGCACTGGATACAATGAGGGTGAGCGCTTCCCCGTGACCCTACCCCCCTTAAACACACCGGGGCCCAACAACTCTGACAACTCCGTCAACTGGGCGCAATTCGAGCCCATCAGCAGCTCGCCGACTTGGTATTACCGCAACCGCCTTCCCTATGCAGAGCACTACAATTTCTCCTTACAGCGGCAGTTCGGGGCTGCTACGTTGCTCAGCGTGAGCTACGTGGGGACGCAAGCTCACCGACTTCTCGGCACCGTGGAGAACAATACCGGTAATCCGGCTCTGTGCCTGAGCGTAAGCCAGCCGAATGAAGTGACCAATGGAGTTACTTGCGGTCCCTACGGCGAAAATGGGACGTACTACCCCATTACCGGGGGAGTCATAAACACCACACGTTCTCCTTTTGGGCCTGCTTTCGGCAGCAACGGCTGGATGGCGACGATGGCCAACTCCAATTACAACGCTCTCGAGGTGACGCTGCGCCACACAGTCGGCGGCCTGGAATTCCTCGCCGGTTACACCTTCAGCAAATCACTCGATAACGCGTCAGGCTGGGGAATTAGCCAAGGCGACAATATTAACCCGGTCAACCCAAAGATTACGAAGTCATTGTCCGCCTTCGATGTTCCGAACAACTTCGTCATGAGTTACAGATATCAGATACCTTTTGGTTTTCCCTAGCAGAAACTGTGGGTCGATTCCGGTTCCGGAAGCCGGCCCAAGGTGTGATAAAGGGCGATTTCCATGGCATCGTAGGTGCGAAAACCGTAAGAACGTCTGGTCACCACACGAA
>Ga0187872_10003338_pt1 | contig 13046 bp, 12 predicted proteins | sample June2016WEW_16_4_FD_132973 | JGI IMG/M metagenome (GOLD analysis project Ga0187872, IMG submission 132973) | Peatland microbial communities from SPRUCE experiment site at the Marcell Experimental Forest, Minnesota, USA - June2016WEW_16_40 | ecosystem: Environmental > Terrestrial > Soil >...
ATTTAACAGCACTTGCGGTACCACTTGGATTCCAACGGAGTCCGCTTGAAACGTGAAGCCGAAGCACACCAACCTCTCGCATTAAACGGATTGAATGTTGGATTTGCGTGCCCCAATATACGAGCGGATGGTCGGTTGAAGAATTGTCCGGCCTGAAATGACACCATTATGAAGATCACGCGCAGGGCATTTACGAAGAAACTGGGCGGGTTTGGAGTTGGGGGCATGCTTGCATTCGCGGGTTGCGACTCACGGAAAGAAGAGACGATCCTTTCGGAGAAACGACCGGACAAGCAAAGCACAGACGGACGGACGAAACTGCGTCGGCTGGGGAAGACGGGCCTTATGCTCTCGACCGTCGGCTTTGGTGCCCAGCATACCAGGGATGCCGAACTCATCCGCTACACTCTGGATCGAGGCGTGAACCATATCGAAACGGCGTGGCTGTATGGCATGGGGGGCCAGCGCAGCAGTTGCAAATGTATCGGCCAAGCGATTGCAGGAAGGCGCGATTCGGTGTGCTTGGCTGTGGCGTACGAGGCTGCGGCCAAACCAACCAGCAAGGCTTGGCTTGCCAATCAATTTGAGCAGACCCTGCGTGACCTGGGTACTGATCATATCGACATTTTCCTGTGGCATCACCCGGGGGGAGGCTCCATCAACAACAGCGAATTGACGTTGAAGGAGAGCCAGGCGCTCGTCGCTGCGGGCCAGAGGGTGGATCTGATGCTGAAATGGAAAAACGAGGGGAGGTTTCGATGGTGCGGCATCACCACACACAGCGAGCAGGCGGAGTGGCTGAAGTTCGTGGTTGAGTCCAAGTTTTATGATGTCGCCGTGGTGGCGTTTAACTACAAGAGCCCAAAGGCGATTGCCGAGGCCATGCAGGAGGCCTCTCGCAAGGGGATCGGGTTGATCGCTATGAAAACCCAGAGCCCCAACTATCTCAATGGAGAGGCGGGGGATGCGCCCGACCACTGGAAAGCCTTGAACTGGGTCCTCTCCAAGGGCTATATCACGGCGGCGATACCAGGCATGACCACGCGTGACCAAGTTGACCTGAATCTGGGGCTAATGAACACAACTGCTTGATCCTCCGGGAGACCGAATAAACCGCTCGGGTAATAGTCCACTCATCTTCCCGGTGCCGATGAACCCAAGGACTTGGCAGCAGGGTTAACCCGGCTTTCGCTACTCGGGGGGTGGCCATGTCGGCTTTGCGCAGTGCCCAAGACTTCTCAAGGTGGTCGGATTTTCTGTCAATTCCCCCTTAGCTATAAACTGCTTCGGCAGCCAGCAGAACACGCAGCCGGGGTCTTTCCGAAAGCGTTCGTGCGTGATTTCGTTGCCAGTGCTCAGGTCAACGACTATGGCTCCCCTGCTGGTGATTTCGTCCACCAGATTGCTCGCCGTGAGCCAATCCTGTCGGCTCAGCCGGTCGTTGTCTTCGATAAGGACGCAGTCGCCGGGCTTGAGTCGCTTTATGAGCAGGGCAACGCTGCTTCCGCTCCGCTGGTTCTTGCCCACTTGTCGACCAGTCACCGGGTCGGTGATAGTCTTTCACGCGCTGACCCCGTCATCGGTTGCCTCGTCGGTGAGGGCTAAGCCGTGCTGCCGGCACCAGTACAGCCCCTTGTCGTCTTGGCGTCGGCCAGAAGTGCCGTCACTTTGCGCTTTGGAGGCAGCGGTACAGGTAAATATTTACGTTTTTTCGGTTGCAATTATCTATTTCTTTCGTATTCTTCACGTTCCCTAAGAACGGGATTTTTATCGTGACTTATTGTATTTTAGAAACAGGAAGCAAACAGTATCGCGTCAGCGCGGGCGATAGGCTGGAAATCGAGCGCTTGGCCGTTGAAGCCGGGCAACCGGTGACTTTTGACCGGGTGCTCTTGGTCAACAACGACGGCAAACTTGCCGTGGGTTCGCCGACCGTGGCCAGCGCCAGCGTGGTCGCCGACGTGGTGGAGCACATCCGGGGCGAGAAGAAAATCGCGTTCAAGATGAAACGTCGCAAGGGCTATCGCAAGACGATCGGCCATCGGCAGGAACTGACGGTCGTCAAGATTAAGGAAATCAAGACCGGAGCAGAGCCGGCGGCAACCGGCGATTGCCAATCTCCGGCTACGAATGACCCATTACCTACTAGCAGGTAAGACTTTATGGCACACAAGAAAGGTCAAGGCAGCGTCCGCAACGGGCGCGACAGCGTCAGCAAACGGCTGGGCGTGAAACGATATGGCGGGGAAGTGGTCACCGCCGGCAGCATCCTCGTCCGCCAGCGTGGCACCAAGTTCGTCGCCGGCCGGAACGTCGGCACGGGGCGCGACTGGACATTATTCGCGCTGGTGGACGGCAAGGTCGCTTTCGACAAGAACAGCCACCGGATCAACGTGCTGGCGGAAGCGGTTCCGGCGGCCAGTTGAACGGCCCGGACAACCCTTCACGGCGAGGCGCGGGCCTCGCCGTTTTCGTTGGGGGAAAGTGGAGTGCTGGAGTAATGGAGTAATGGAGTATTGGAGTGCTGGTGGGAAGAGCGTTTGTTGCAACGTTCCGACACTCCAACACTCCAATACTCCACCACCCCGCTTGTTCTGATGTTTGTTGACGAAATCAAAGTCTATGCGCGGGCCGGTCACGGCGGCAAAGGGTGCGTGGCCTTCCAGCGCGAAAAGTATCGTCCCAAGGGCGGACCCAGCGGCGGCAACGGCGGACGCGGCGGCGACGTCATCCTCGAAGGCGACCACGACCTGAACAATCTTATCGCCCAATACTATCAGCCGCGCCTCATCGCCGAGGACGGCGAATTCGGCCTCGGCAAAGGCATGGATGGTCACGCCGGCAAAGATCTCGTGGTCAAAGTCCCCTGCGGCACGCTGGTGTGGAGGTCAACCTCCGAGTTGGTGGTCGATCTTACGGAACACGGCCAGCGCTTTGTCTTGTGCAAAGGCGGGCGCGGCGGCCTGGGCAATCGCAACTTTGCCACCGCGGCGCGCCAAACCCCGCGTTTCGCCCAACCGGGCGAGGCGGGCGAGGAAGGCGACTTCCTGCTGGAACTCCGCGTCATGGCAGAAGTCGGCCTGGTGGGCTACCCCAACGCCGGCAAATCGACCCTGCTCACCGCCATCTCGCACGCCAGGCCCAAAGTCGCGCCCTATCCCTTCACTACCCTCCACCCCCAGATTGGCATTGTGGAGTATCCCGATTTTCAGCGCCTCACGGTGTGCGATGTGCCGGGCTTGATTGAGGGCGCGCACCGCAACGTTGGCCTCGGCCACGAGTTTCTCCGGCACATCGAGCGTTGCAAAGTGCTAGTGCTCCTGCTCGACATGGCGGGCACGGACGGCCGCGCCCCCTGGGACGATTTCAAGAACCTGCTGCGCGAGCTGGAGCTCTACGACCCCGGGCTGCTGGACAGACCCCGCCTGGTCGTCGCCAACAAAATGGATGAACCTGCGGCGGCGGAGAATCTGAAGAAGTTCAAGCGCCGCGTGCGCAAGACCCCCGTCCTGCCCATCGCTGCGGCCTTCGACGAAGGCATCGCGGAGTTCAAGCAAACCATCCGCGCGGCCCTGGCCGAAGCGGTCGTATAGCAGGGTCGCGGGTCTAGCCAGCCCCCGCGTTCGGCCCGACGCTTTTTTAGCTGTCAGCAGCTTGCCTGTTCAGCGACACCAAAACTCGCATTGGCTGGTGACTACCGCTGCGTTTCATGGAACGGTTTTCCGGCGCGGTACAACTCGAGCAGTTGGCGATTCCGGTCCGCCAGCTCTTTCCGGCCCGCGGACGCCGCAAGCTCTCTCGCCTTCTCGGCGGTCTGGACCGCGTCGTCGAAGCGGCCGGCTTCGGCATACGCCGCCGCCAGCGTGCCGATGAACAACGGCTCCCGGAATTGAGTCAACCGACAAGCCTGCTCCGCCAGGGTCACCGCCTCGGTGCCGTTGCGGAGGTGGTCGCTGACGTTGGCGGCCAGAACCCAGGCCAAATCGTTCAGGGGCACGGGCCAGTCCGGCTGCAGCCGCAACGATTCCCGATATTCCCCCGCCGCCTCCTCTGACCGGCCTTGTTGGAGGAGCGCCGTCGCCAGATTATAGTGGGACTGGGCGATGTCCGGCCGGAGGCGAACGGCTTCAGCCGCGTAGCGCAGGGCCTGTTGGGCGTCTCCCCGCTTCACAAACAGATGGCTGAGGTTGTTGAAGGCTTCGGCGTAGTCCGGCTTGGCTTGAACGGCGGCAAGGTACTGGGCCAGAGCCTCATCGGTGTTCCCCTCGGCTTCCAGCGTCACGCCGAGGTTAAAATGGGCTTGCGGGTGCCGGGGATCGATTTGAAGCGCCGTCTGGTAATGAGCGGTGCCCTCCTCGATTCTCCCCTGGCGGCACAGCGCGACGGCCAGATCGTTGTGCGTCTCGGCATGATCCGGTTTGAGGCGCAACGCAGCCTGGAAATGCTCGATGGCGGCCTCGAGTTTCCGCTGGTCACTTAAAGCACATCCCCAATTAAGGTGCGCCATCCAGCAATCAGGATTCTTCGCCAGCGTGTCGCCCCAGAGAGTTTCATCGTCTCGAAAAACGCGCGCATGCCGCCAGCTCAACATGCCCAAGCCCCCAAGCACAAGCCCGCAGGCGATCAGTCGGATGACACTCTTGCCGCGGCCAGCAGACCCCAAGGCCCGCCAAAGCCCGGCCCCTGCCAAAGCCAGCGGCCCGACGCTCGCCAGGTATTGAAAATGATCTCCCACAAACGAGTAACGCAGGAAATAGTGGTCCATGAGGCCCAGCACTGGCAGCAACGCCGCCAGAAAATAGGCAAACGCCACAAACGCACCCCGGCTCCATCGCTCCCGCCCAAGCCACAAAATGACCAAGGCCACTACCACCAGCACCAGCGGCAGATAAGCCGTTACCTGCCGAGGATCAATTTGCCATTTCGGGTAAATGAAGATCAAAGGCTGCGGCCACAAAAGCTTCCCGAGATAAAACCACACGACCTTGCCCGCCGTGATAACCCGCTCCGGCCAGCTCCGCGCCCACGCCGCTTCCCCCGCGCCTTCCAGCCTTTGAGTCCAGATGGACAAGGCGCTGCTCAGTGCCGACAGGATAAAGTAGGGCGCCAGCCTCCATACATTACGCCACCGCCAGCTCCGTTCCAGCCACCAGGCGCACAAACCCAATACCAGGGGCAGGATGACCGTTGAGGACTTGCTCGCCATGGCCAGTGCGCCAAAGCCCAGCGCCGCCCAATCATTCCTCCGCGCCCGCTTCGCATCCTGTGCCTGCTCTGCCAAACGCGCCCTCACGAAAAACAGTCCGGTCAGCATGTAGAACAAACCCGACTGGGTGTTCTTGAGTTCCGTGATCCACGCCACCGATTCGACCTGCACCGGGTGCAACGCCCACAGCGCCGCCCCCAGCCAGGCGCCGGGCACCTTAAGGCGCGCCAGCACCTGCCACAACACGACCGCCGCCCCGGCGTGCATCAGGATGGTGACAAGGTGAAAGGGCAGCGGATTGAGCCCCCAAATCGCATACTGAACCCGGAAACTGCTTGCTACCAACGGGCAAATCCGGGCGGCAGGGGTGGTCCAAATCTCCTTGAACCCGAGAGGGCCCACAACGCACGGATTCCTCGTCAGGTGGGCATCATCGTCCCAAATGAAGCCGGCACTCAGGGCGGGGAGGTAGGCCAGCAATGTCAAAAGGACGATGGCGCCCGCCGCCCGGTCTCGCTCCGCTTGAGTCATACGACTGATAGTTGCCATGAATGCTGGCACACGCGCAACAGAATTGCTATGTCCACCAGCAAATAGGTGTTCACAAACCACTATTTTTGTGTTGCTTGCACCCGGGGCGGGCTATTATTCGGCCATGTTGAAGGCAGGCATCATCGGTCTTCCGAACGTCGGGAAGTCCACACTTTTCAACGCCGTCAACCGCTCCCACAAGGCGCCGGCGGAGAATTACCCCTTCTGCACCATCGAACCCAACCTCGGCGTGGTCAGCGTGCCGGACCCGCGCCTGCCGCAACTCGGCAGGGTCGTCAAGGTCAACACCCTTATCCCGACGGCTTTCGAGTTCGTGGATATCGCCGGCCTGGTGAAGGGAGCGTCCCACGGCGAGGGCCTGGGCAACAAGTTCCTCAGCCACATCCGCGAGGTGGATGCGCTGATCCATGTGGTGCGCTGTTTCGAGGACCCGGACATTGTGCATGTTCCCGGGGACATTGATCCGGTGCGGGACATCGAGATCGTGACCACCGAACTGGTGCTGGCGGACCTGGAGACCGTCAAGAAGCGGCTGGAGAAGATTTCGCGCGATGTCAAACGCGGGGACAAGCACGCTGTGCTGGAGGCGCAGTTGCTGGAAAAGATTCAGGCGCACCTGAACACCGGCAAGCCCGCCAACACCCTCGGGCTGCCGCTGGCCCCGGAGGAAAGGCTGATCGTCCGGGGTTTCTTCCTGCTCACCGACAAGCCGACCATTTTCGCCGCCAACGTGAAGGAGGGCGACTTGGCCGCCGCGGACAGCCATCCGCAGGTCGTCAAGGTCCGCGAGTACGCTCGCGCGCATCATGCGTGCGAGACGGTGGTGATTTGCGCGCAACTGGAGAGCGACCTGGCCGACCTCTCGCCGGAGGAGGCGCAGGAGTATGTGAAAGAAATGGGTGTGCAGGAATCCGGCATCGCCGCCTTGATCCGCAGCACCTATCAGGTGCTCGGGCTGCGGACGTTCTTCACCTTCAACGACAAGGAAGTCCGCGCCTGGACGATCCACGCGGGCGCGACCGCGGTGAAAGCCGCCGGCACGGTGCACACTGATTTCGAGCGCGGGTTCATCAAGGCCGAGACGGTGAACTGGGAGGACTTGGTCAAGGAAGGCTCGGTGGGCCATGCGCGCGAGACCGGCCATTACCGCATCGAAGGCCGCGACTATGTCGTCCGCGACGGCGACGTGCTGCTGTTCAAGTTTAGCGTGTGAAGATTGTTGCTTTGCGCGTGACTGGACCAAGCTGCCTCGCTAATCTCCGCGGGAAATTACGGAACGGAACCAACTATGCCACTCACGCAGGCCGAAGCAAACGCTCTGCTGCAAATGCCCAAAGCGTTCATTGACGCCGCCCCGCTCGATTTTTCAAGAACACAGCCCCTGAGTTACGAGCGGGCCCTGCTATCGCTGGACCGCCGTGAGGAATTTCTATTCGACTTTGAGCGAGGTCGCAGGAATCGCGCTCGGCTTAAGTGCCAGACGCGCGGGAGAAAAGTCGCCATCCTGGCGCGCCTGGACCTCGATGGGCCGGCCCACCGGAACCCGCCCAATTCGCCCCACCGCCCTGGCCAGCGCCTGCCGTGTCCCCATTTCCACGTATATACAGAGAATTTTGAAGACCGGATTGCGTACGCCCCAGCCGACGTTCCGGGACTCAACTTGCGAGATCCCGCCAACGGCCTGTTTTGCCTCGAAGATTTCTTGCGCTATTGTGCTGTGCAACCTATACCGCAAATCCAGCAGACGATATGAATCGCGCGGACTGTGAGCGACTGATTTCCGATTACCTGCGCTGGCTCAAAGAGGGCCTGCGGGTGAGCGAACTAGAGGCCAGTTGCAGAATCGCTACGCCCTTTCTGGACCGCCACAACGACGAGATCGAGATTTACGTTGAAAAGCGCGACGGGGGCTTCCTGCTGACGGACGACGGCTACACCATCGCCGACCTCCGAAGCTCCGGGATGGCGTTTACCAGCGAGAAGCGAGAAGCCCATCTCACCGCCATTTTGAACGGCTTTGGCGTGCGGCGGGAGGACGACGAACTCCAGGTCCACGCTACGCCGCAGGATTTTCCCCAAAAGAAGCATAACCTGCTGCAAGCGATGCTGTCGGTGAATGACATGTTCGTCATGGGTGAGGAGCACGTGCTGTCGCTCTTCAAGGAAGATGTCGCCGCCTTTCTCGAGTCGAATCAGATTCCGGTGTTCCCGGATTTCAACCTTAGCGGCCGCAGCGGGTTCAACCACACCTTTGACTTTGGCCTGTCCAAAACCCAGCGGAAGCCGCAGCGGGTGGTCCGGGCGGTCAATAATCTTACCAAGGACCAGGCGCTTTCCCTTGCCTTCGCGGTGGCCGACGTGCGGCAGATTCGTGCCGAGCCACTCCAAGCCTTTGCTTTCCTCAACGATGCGGACAATCCACCCAACGAGGACAACCTTGCCGCCATCAGGGCCTACGAGGTGCAGCCGTTGCTTTGGTCCCGTCGGCAAGAAGCCCTGCCTTTGTTAAACGGCGGGTAGGCAACACGGCAATGCGTGCAATGAAAAATGTGTTGTCCGCCTGTCTGCTGCTGGTGGCTCTGTCCGGCGCCTGGGGCCAAACCAACGTTGATTTCCAACGCACGGAGGACGTGATCTACGGGCGGAAGTTCGGCACGGCGCTGACGCTCGATGTGTTCCAGCCGCGCCCGGCCAACGGCGTGGGCATTATCTTCCTGGTCAGCGGGGGCTGGTCTTCCTCGCACGAGGCCATTAACCCGGATTCCTTCCGGTCCTTGCTAAAGCGCGGCTACACGGTTTTCCCCGTCGTGCACGGCTCGCAGCCGAAGTTCGTGATCACCGAAATCGTGCCGGACATCCATCGGGCGGTGCGGTTCATCCGACATAACGCCGCCCGGTATGGCGTGGACCCCAACCGCCTCGGCATCACCGGCGGCAGCGCCGGGGGGCACCTGTCGCTGACTATGGGCACTCAGGGTTGCCCGGGAGACGCCAACGCCAAAGACCCCGTGGACCGCGAGAGCAGCGCAGTGCAATGCGTCGCGTGTTTCTTTCCGCCCACGGATTTCCTGAACTACAGCCGGCCCGGCGAAGATGCGGTGGGCGTTGGCGTTCTGAAGCCGTTCAAGGTCGCGTTCGGCCCGCGCGCGGATACGGCGGAGGAGCGGCAGAAGCTGGGGCGGGAGATTTCACCGATCTATTTCGTGCACTCGAACATGCCGCCCATCCTGATCATCCACGGTGACGCCGATACGCTGGTCCCGATTTACCAGGCCCGGACTTTCGTCAAGCGCTGCGAGGCAGCGGGTTCAACCGCCAAACTGGTCGTGCGTGAAGGCAAAAACCACGGCTGGCTGGACATGGGCAAGGACATGGAACTCTTCGCCGACTGGTTCGACGAGCATCTGCGCGGCATCAAACCAAAGCCGTGATGTGATCTCTTAGCCTTTTTGAATCGCGGCCTGGAGGCGTTCGGGAGTGATGGGCAACTGGAACAGGCGGGCGCCCGTCGCGTCGTATATCGCGTTGGCGATCACGGCCCCGATAACAATGATGGCCGGCTCGCCACCGCCCTGGGGCGGGGAGTCCTTGGCCTCGATGAGGACGGTCTCGATCTTCGGCACCCACGAGAAGCGCGGCAGTTCATAGGTATCGAAGTTCGTATCGAGGACCTTGCCGCCCTTGAAATGGACTTCCTCGGTCAGCGCATAGCCCAAGCCCATCGTGGTGGCCCCTTCCATCTGTATCTTTGCTCCCTCGGGGTTGACCACCAGGCCCATGTCCTGAACGCAGACTACGCGCTTGACCTGAACGGCGCCCTTCTTCGCATTGACCTCGGCCTCAACCATCGTGGCCACATAGGTCCCCGCATCGGCGCCACAGGCCACGCCATAGCCGCGTTTGCTGGGGGCTTTGGCCGGAGTCCAGCCGAAGCGTTCGGCGGCGGTTTTGAGGACGCGGATCATCCGAGGGTCGCTCAGGTTCTTGAGGCGGAACTCGACGGGGTCCATTCCCGCCGCCGCGGCCATGATGTCGATCTGTGATTCCCGGGCGAAGGTGTTGGTATTGTTGCCCGGCGCGCGCCAGGCGCCGGTGGCAAAGGGATGGGACCCGGGCGGCCCCTGCCAGCCGGAAGGCCGGGCGGTGGTGCGATGATGGGGAACGGCATAGAATTGTTTCGCACCCCGCTCGCCCGCATAAAGAACATCGTAATCCCAGAAAACCATTTTCCCGGAGCCGTCGATGCCGGAACTGATCTTGACTATGGCGGCCGGGCGGAAGGTGTCATAAAAGAATTCCTCAGCGCGGCTCCAGGCCACTTGCACGGGTTTGCCAACGGCTTTGGACAACCGGGCGGCCTGGACGGCCTGCGTGTTCCTCGTCTTGCCGCCAAACCCTCCGCCGACGAACGGACTGATGACGCGCACCTTCTGGGCCGGCAATCCAATGGCCTCGGCAATCTCTCTTTGCGCGCCAAACGGGTTCTGGGTCGAAGCCCATACGGTCGCCTTGTCGCCTTCGACTTTCGCCAGGGCGGAATGGGTCTCCATCGCGGCATGAGCTACATAGCTGTTCAGGTAGGTCTGCTCGAAGGTCTTGCCGGCGAGCTTCCTGCCTGCCGCGAGGTCCCCTTCCTCAGCCACCGCTCTTCCCTGGGGGTCGGCCTTGAGCAGGTGGTCGAAGATGGTCTTATCGTCCACGGTCGGCTCCGGCGCATCGAACTCAGCCTTGATTTTCTCCAGCGCTGCCTCGGCCACGTCGGGCAATTCATGGAGGACGGCCACCAAGTCCCCGTCCTGGATCACCTGAACGCCCGGGAGGGCTTTGGCGGGGGCGGTGTCCACGCTCCGCAGTTTAGCGCCATGAGCCGGCGGCCTTAGAACCTTGGCGTAGAGCATGTCCGGCGCGCGGAAGTCGCCGGCGTATAGGGCCTTGCCCGTGACCTTGGCCCGGGCATCCCGCCGCAAGGTCGGTTTGCCCACTACGGTAAAGTTGGAAGGCTCCTTCAAGGCCGGCTTGGTTTTCAGGTGCCTCTCGATTTTCTGCCCCTTGGCCAACTGGCCGTAGGTGCGGCGTTGCTCCTTATTCTGCGGGTCAAATATCACGCCGTCCCTGGCGACCAACTGCGCCTGGGGCACGTTGAGGGCTTCTGCCGCCAGTTCCAACAGGACGGCTTTGGCCTCGGCGGCAGCAGCTTGCAGGGCGGGACCAAACCCGCGTGTCGTCATGGAGCCGAATGTGCCCATGTCCCACGGACAGCGCTCGGTATCGCCCATGACGATGTCCACGGAATCGAGCGGCGTCTCCAGTTCTTCGGCCAGCATTTGCGGCAGCGAGGTGACCGGCCCCTGGCCCATTTCGATCTTGCCGGTGAAGCAGGTGACGCGACCATCCTCGCCAATCTGCAGGAAGGCATTGAAGTCGGAAGGCAATCCGCGGCCCCCACCCCGCTGGCGGCCGCCTTCCTGCGCGGTTGCCAAATCTGCGAGCGTGACAAAGATGAAGATGCCGCCGCCCAGGCGTTTGAGAAACTCCCGCCGACTCTGCGGGAAAAGGTCCATGTTGTCTTTGAAATCCAGAGCCAGATAATCTTCCGTCCTCATAACTACCGGCCTCCTTTCATTTCACCGGCGGCGGTTTGGATGGCGTCAATGATCCGCGTGTGAGCGCCGCAGCGGCAGAGGTTTTGTTCCATGCCGCGAATGATCTGCTCTCGCGTGGGCGTAGGGTTTCTGGCCAGCAGGCCAACAGCGGTGAGGACCATGCCCGGCGTGCAAAATCCGCATTGCAGCGCGTCGTGCTCCATGAAAGCCGTCTGGACCGGATGCAGTTTCCCGTCTTTGGCCAGGCCCTCGATGGTAACCACCTCCTTGTCTTTGACCTCTTTTATCTTCCGCAAACAGGAGCGGACGGCCACCCGGTTCAAAAGGACGGTGCAGGAGCCACAGTGTCCTTCGCCGCAACCGAACTTGGTGCCGGTCAAGCCCAAATCGGTCCGCAGCACCCAGAGCAGCAGGCGGTCGCCGTCCACATTCAGCCGGACCGGTTTGTCATTGAGTTTGAAAGCAATAGCGTCACTCATGCGGTTCTCCAATCCAACGGCCAGGTCCCGCCAACAGGTTCCAGGCCGATTGCCATTTCATACCGCGCCTATTCTCAACCCGTTTGGCCGGATTGTAAAAGGGGAAATCACGCCGGAAATTATGCCGGGGCAGGGCGGATTCAAGAGACGGTAGCCGCCGACGGTAGTCGGCGCCGATTTCTGTGACTGCGGAAAAGTGCGCCGACTGCCGTCGGCGGCTACAGTTTCGTGGCTTCTCGAATCCGCTGTGATCGCGGGGGTTGACGGTCGGCCCGGCGCAGCCCACACTACCGAGAACGGAACCGCAAGCGCGGGAGTTTACGTAACATGGGCGCACAATGGAAACAGGCCGGGCGCGAAGAACACGCGCAGAAGAAAGGCCAGATGACCGCCAAACTGGTCCGCGAAATCATGGTCGCGGCCAAGCTCGGCGGCCCGGACCCGGATCTGAATCCGCGCCTCGCGGCCGCCGTCGAGAAGGCGCGCAAAGCCTCGTGCTATCGCGACACCATCGAGCGGGCCATTAAGAAGGGGTCCGGGCAAACCGAGGAGAAGGTCAACTTCGAGCTGGTCACCTACGAGGGGTTCGCGCCGCACAAAGTGCCGGTGGTCATCGAGTGCCTCACCGATAACCGGCACCGCACCGCGCCGGAGATTCGCAATCTGTTCAAGGCAGGCTCGCTGGGCCAGCCCGGCAGCGTCGCCTTTTTCTTCAACCACCTTGGCGTGGTCGAGGGCACTCATGCCGACGTGAACCGCGACGCCGAAGGGGATGCGATTGAAGCCGGCGCCCAGGAAATCGAGCCGCTCGAAGCCGAGGAGGTCCCCGCGGGCCAGAAAGGGGCGCGCTTCTTCACCGAGATCAAGGACCTCGACCACGTCTCCAAAGCCCTGAAGAGCGCGGGGTGGAACATCAGCTCCGCCGAGATTCGCTATCTGGCCAAGAACTTCACCGAACTCAACGAGGCCGCGCGCAAAGAGGTTGCCGACTTCCTCAACGCGCTGGACGATCACGATGACGTCCACCGGGTCTATGTGGCGATGAAGTGAACCCCAAAAGGAATGAGTTAAAGGGGTTAAACAGGTTAAACCTTAGAAATGCGTGGGATTGGTTGTGATTGATTGGGAAAACATTGTGTTTACAAGACTATTCGGCAGTTTTCGTTGGGCGGCACAAAGTTCACTAAAAGTGGGCTTTGTGCCGGA
>Ga0187872_10003340_pt1 | contig 13037 bp, 15 predicted proteins | sample June2016WEW_16_4_FD_132973 | JGI IMG/M metagenome (GOLD analysis project Ga0187872, IMG submission 132973) | Peatland microbial communities from SPRUCE experiment site at the Marcell Experimental Forest, Minnesota, USA - June2016WEW_16_40 | ecosystem: Environmental > Terrestrial > Soil >...
CGGGAAAAGAATGGGTCGGGGCGCTTTCCGCTACGCAACAGTCGGATGGCAGCCCCCGCACTCATCGATTCTGCTGACTCGGAAAAATGAAGTACTGAGGTAGGCCGATATGTGTGGTACGCAAGAGGGCGACGCTAGTCTTGACGCCAGTCTTGACGAAAAGCTAGATCGGTTCTTGGCAGATACCTTTCCATGTAGCGATCCTCTGCCCCAACCTCTGTTCGTGGACCCATTCACCCACTTGGCATAGCGATCGTCATTGCGTCCTCGCACGTTCGCATGCGAATGAGAGCTAACTACCACTGAGGCCCTGCTTCTTAGAAAAGGAGAGGCCCGGATTCTCAGGGCCTGTTGGGCTCCCCAGATGTCCCTCGCCCCAAACTACCCAGACTGGCGCCTAGGTCTAGTCTTTCGTCGCTGCGGTACGTTCTTGTTCCTAGTCTTTGGCCCATCAGTTCTTTTTGCCTTCTTCCGCATGCTACATAGCTCTCGGACGAGTGCCAGTCTCTTATACGGATCTTTTTCCGTCATGGCATCTACGTACAACTGCAACCAGCTTCTCCGTTTTCCTCCAATCATGGCGCACAACATCCCCCACGCCACTTCCTCTTGCTAGCAATGCTGACCCGGGTCGTTGAACCCTGGTCATAGCTAACGTCAGTGGCAAAAATGATTCCTACTATTTAATTGATGCAACACTTTAAGAAATGTTGCAGGTCGAGATCATCCATCACTTCGGACTTGCTGCCAGATCAGGAAGCGCTCAACGCCACTTGGAGAGGTCTGCCCAATCCGGCCTACGCTTCGCGGGTCAGGACTTCGAAACGACAATTTCAATCTTTAAGCTGATTCTTTACACAGGTTCGCGGTCCTAGGGGCAGTTTCACTGTGGAGCCCCCTGGCATCGAAATACCGGCAAGGAGCAACGACGAAACAGCGAAGCCAGCCTCCCGAGAATAGTTTTCCAAAGCGACTTCAGATCGCTGGGGGAAAAAAGCACATGCGATGTTCGTATTTCCTGCGCTGTCGGCAGGCTCGTATCGTTCGGATCGTCACGACGAAATGTTTTTGGGAAAACCAGTAGAATACACGCATGGCGGCAGTAGCCCGCTGAGGGACGAGGGGTTGGTACGCACAAGACTGTCTTGCATAGATCGCCTCGACGATCCCGACGTTAAGCATCCAGCGATGTGGGCCGTTCGTTGTACAGCGAAAGACCAAGGCGCGTGACAAAATCATCTCGTCATCGGAGGCTTTGCAAATGAGCCCTGAACAGCCGGTCCATTTTGCGGGTTCAGCTTTGGAAGGATATCGCCACGTATGCGCCTTCTTCCACACCCAGGATGAGGAGTATCGGGTTCTACTCCCTTTCATTAAAGAAGGAATCGATCGGGGCGAGAAGGCATTTCACATCGTCGACCCCAAGCTGCTGGAAGATCATCTTTCCAGACTAAGACTGGCGGGAATTGACGTCGCGTCTGCGGAGCAGAGGGGCCAACTGGAAGTTAAGCGATGGGAAGAAGCATACCTGAGAGGCGGTCACTTCGATCAAGATGCCATGCTGGCGCTGGTTCAGGAGGTATTGAACTCAGGACCGGCTCGCGGCTACACCCTCACGCGGCTGGTAGCGTACATGGAGTGGGCACTCGAAGATCGACCCGGAGTGGATGATCTTGTTGAATACGAAACGCGCCAGAACTACATCTTGCCGGAATACAACGCTGCGGTCGTTTGAATCTACGATTGCGCCAAGTTTGGCGCCGGAATAGTAATGGATGTATTGCGCACGCACCCGATGGTCATCATTGGAGGCCTGCTACAAAAGAACCCTTTCTTTGTGCCCCCAGACGAGTTTTTGCTTGAGTTGCGCGAACGCGGTGCATACCGCCACAGATTAGGCAAAAGTGCTTGAAGAGCATAATCGCTGACAATGTAACGGAAGAAAACCGTGAACTCCGCCGTGCCATACGCGACCTGGTTGCGTTAACAGCTGTACCCGCGACCTGGATCGGGCGAGAGCCGCAGCAGATAGCTGAGGGCATGGCCGACGTGCTGATGAGTGCCCTCCGACTTGACGCGGTCTATGTACGCCTCAATCACGTGGCAGAAATTGCGAGTGAGGTTTCTCGTTTTGAAGATTGCCCAGCATTCGCAAAATGGCTGGAAAGTCCGGAGGCCCAGGCTCTAAACAATGGTGGCACGCCGGTTCTCCAAATAGTTGAGCTTCCGACGAGCCAAGGTACCCTCCATATCGCAGTGACATCGATCGGGATGGATGCTGAGGGAGGTTTGGTCGCTGTGGGGGCTCAGCGCCCAGAATTTCCCACGGAACTGGAAACACTCCTGTTGTCGGTGGCGGCGAACCAGGCGTTAATTTCGTTCCAAAGTGCCCGCGTACTCAATGACCGCAGGCACGCGGAAGAAATGGTGCAGGCACTGAGGGAAGAAGTAGACCAGGCCTCAATGTTTGAAGAAATTGTCGGTTCGTCGCCTGCGTTACGGGGCGTGCTTTCGCGGGTCACCAAGGTCGCGCCTACCGATTCCACAGTCCTGATCACAGGGGAGACTGGCACCGGAAAGGAGCTTATCGCCCGTGCCATCCACAAACGTTCGCGGCGCTCGGGTCGGGCGTTCATCAGCGTGAACTGTGCCGCCATTCCACCTTCTTTGATTGCCTCGGAATTATTTGGTCACGAGAAAGGAGCGTTCACGGGGGCTCTGCAACAACGCCCCGGCCGTTTTGAGCTGGCTGAAGGCGGAACAATCTTCCTTGACGAAGTCGGCGAGCTTCCTCCTGAGACTCAGATCGCGTTACTGCGGGTGCTCCAGGAACGAGAATTTGAGAGGGTTGGCGACGCCCGACCTATCACAGCCGATGTCCGAGTCATTGCTGCCACGAACCGTGACCTGGAAGCCGCCATCACGAACGGCGCGTTCCGGAGCGACCTATTCTATCGGCTGAACGTATTCCCGATAGAAATGCCGCCTCTGCGCGAGCGCAAGCAGGACATCCCGTTGCTCCTCGATTACTTCATCAAGCGCTACGCGACCAAAGCTGGAAAAAAGGTAACGAAAATTGACAAGACGACGCTGGAACTGTTCCTGTCATATCCTTGGCCGGGCAACATTCGAGAGCTGCAGAACGTGATTGAGAGGTCTGTGATCTTATGCGAATCCGAAACCTTTTCCGTTGACGATAACTGGCTGTCGAGAGAGTCGCTTCGGCCGCACCCATGCGCAGGCTCCCTTGCAGAAAGGCTCCTGAATCAAGAAAAGGAAATCATTGAATCGGCATTGGCCGAGAGCAAAGGCCGAGTCGCAGGGCCAACAGGCGCGGCGGCAAAGCTTGGTGTTCCACACTCTACGCTTGAGTCAAGGATTAAAGCCCTGAAGATTAGCAAGAACCGCTTCAGGGCCGACTAGTGTCTGCGTCTGTCTGGATCTGCGAAAGAGGCCAGGCAGAAATCTAGCTTCTCCACGGCCCGGACCAAGAAAAATACTCGCCCTGCCAGGCGTACGTCTTCCATCGCACGGGTCATTTGTACCGCGACGTAACGCCCGAACGCCGAGTGCTTTCATCGATCAAGATCGGCAAACTGTGCTAGAAGGATTGTCACAACAGCTAATCCAGCACAAGGCGATGCTGCCAGAGAAGCCCCGCAGCCGACGGGCGGACTTGACTGTAGATAATGCGCTATTGCGCTCTTGCCGTGCCAGCGCGCTCGCTTGATTCTGCTTGGCACCCGCCGCAACGACAAATTCACCGCGTCGCGCCAGCCGCGGAGTCCCCTCACGGCGACCCGATCCCTGGGGAGCTTGCGGCGGTTTTTCCGGACCCGCACCATCTCCGTGAAGCACCTTACTGCCTGCCTGCCTTCCGCCAGGAACGCAGGTTGAAACCGTACAGAACGATGCAGAAAAGATTCGCGGGTATGAAGCCAAGTTGCGAAGTCCGTAAGCCGATGACACAAACGATTGCGCTGTTGATGGTCGCGAGAATCCATCCTTCCCAACACCGTTTTCCGATCAGAATAGCGGAGACGATGGTGAGCACGCAAGAGAGATAGTCAAGGCGAAACAGCACCGAAAACACCTCCTCGAAAAGCAATCATTGAGCGTTGTTCACTTTGAGAGGCAAGTTTTATTTCCAGCTCCCTCGATACTGCTGGCAAGCGGCGGTGATCTTCTGCGAGATTCAGCGCCGCAATGAAGAATCGTTCGTTCATTCAGCATACTTTTCGCAACACGACGAATCATGGCATTTGGAGAGGAGAGCGCTTGAAGAAGTTCGCTGCGGGCATCCTGAATAGCCTCCTTCCGCCAGAGGATTCCGCAAGCAAAGATATAGAAGAGATCGACACGGCGCTGGGGAAAGTCAAGAACCGGAGCTTTGCCGGACTTGTCATCGGCGATTCCTCTTGCTTTCATAACTAACGCCTCCGGAATGTATCCGTGCACCGACGCATTTCCCATACCACGGCGGCGAAAGATCCTTGATGATTTTCGTCGAGGGAACACTCCCTATGTCTTCGCGCCGGGGTTCAAGAGCGGAACCCTGGGCTCATGCGGCGGCGACCGCTTCCAAATCCACCAAACCTCGCTTCACCGCAACTCCTATAGCTTCCGTACGCCCCGTAACCTTCAGCTTCTCCAAGATGTGAGTCATGTGTACCTTGACAGTGGCCTCGCTGATGTCTAATGCCACCCCGACCTCCTTGTTGCTTTTGCCTCCGGCCACCAAGCGAAGCACTTCCATTTCTCGTGGGGTCAAGTCCCGTGCAGCTACCCGCTTTGCCAGCTTGGTTGCCATGGCAGGAGAGATCCACGTTCCGCCATTGCTCACTGTACGGATACATTCGATCAAGTCTTCTGGGGGCGTGTTCTTGAGCACATATCCACTTGCGCCTGCTTGCAGTGCCCGGTAGATGGCCTCTTCCGCTTGGTAGCTGGTAAAGATCACCAGCCGTGCCGTTGGCACGTTCTCGCGAATCGCCTGCACGGCATCGACGCCGTCCATGAGCGGCATTCGCAGGGCGAGAAAAGCCACGCTAGGGCGTTGAGCAATAAACCGCTCGACCGCCTCGCGCCCATTGCCGGCCTCACCGACGACGCGCATGCCCGCCTGACGGTTAATCAGCGCGACCAGCCCCTCTCGCACTACCGGATGCTCATCCGCCACTAAGATCGTGAGTAACTCACACTGGCTCGCGGCAGCTTCCTGCGGCAGAGCGGTGCTCTCACGTTCATTCGAGCCCGCCTGCAATTGGCCCGCACCGTGACGAGAAACACCGCGTAAACGGTCCACGCGCCGCGAAATCTCTGGAGTCTGTGCCCTTGCAGGATTCATATCAGTTCGTATTCGTTTTACAACGGAATGGTGTCCATCTACTGGGCGATAGTCAAAGGTTCGTGCATTCGCTGCCATGACAACCTCCATGTTTTACAAGCTGCACTCGCAGGTATTCAGCTGTGCGCAGCAGTTTGATAGAAGCCCCTCCTCAAGAGGCAAGTTCAGGGACTGATCCGTAGCTGCGGCCACCGAGCTCTTGCGGAAAACTATTCCGCCACCCTTACCAAGATCTATCCGTATGTGATCCCCTTGCCGGACCTGCTCGGTGGCCAGCAGTTTAGCAAGAGGAAAGACCACCAGGCGTTCAATGGCGCGCTTCAGATGGCGCGCACCGTACTTCGGATCTGTGCCTTCGTGCAAAAGGAACATCTTCACTTCGGGAGTGAAAGTCAATGCAAACTGCGGACTACCGGCTGCCTGCAATATGCGCTGCTGAACTAGGCCGAGCTCGATGTCTAAAATGCGTTGCAGATGTTCCGGCCGAAGTGTTTGGAAGACGACGACATTGTCAATTCGATTCATGAACTCGGGCGAGAACTTTCGCCGTGCTGCTTCCTGCGCCGCGTGGCTGACTCTTTCATCGAACCTTGCGTCAACATCGAGCAACCTATGGCGAAATCCAAGCCCTCCGGCGGCAATGTTATTCATCTCCTTTGCGCCCAGGTTGGAGGTCATGAAAATTAAGCACCGGGAAAAGTCAACGCGCCGGTTATCTCCAAGCGTGAGCGTCGCTTTGTCGAGAATCCCTAGCAGTAGCTGCCACAACGCATCGGAGGCCTTTTCGATCTCGTCAAAGAGCAGCAGGGACAGCTTAAGTTTCGGGGTGTGCCATTGATTCAGTGCCTCCTGCGTGAGTGCCGGATGGGTCTCGCGATGACCGAGGTAGCCGGGAGGGGAGCCGATGAGCTTGGCGATCTCATGGCTGTGTTGAAACTCGGCGCAATCGATCTTCAGGCAAGCGCGCGAGTCAGCGAATAGCGTCTCCGCTACCGCCTCGACTACACGGGTCTTGCCTGAGCCGGTGGGACCTAGAAACAGCAGGTTGCCGAGCGGACGATTCGGCGGATTCAGCCCCGCCAGGAACATCTGATAAACCTCTGCAACCTTTTCAACGGCCGCATCCTGTCCAATGACTTTGTTGCGCATTGCATTTTCGAACTCTTGGGCATCGCTGCTGAGACGATTAGGATTGAGGGTCTGAAGAATATTGCTTCTCATCACTGCACCTCGCCAACGCTTCTCAGTTCAGGCCTCGCGCTCTGTCCCTGGCTCGGTCGAACTCGAGATCGTCATTTCGTTCTCTTGGCAGTGCAACGCAGAGTCCATTCATAACATACTGAAAATAAATATAAAAATAGCTTTCAATGCTTTCCAGATCTCGTAAATTAACGAATTATCGCCAGGAGAAATGGCTTAGATGACGGGTTCTGGTCCCGTCGCGTTTCCGCCCCGACCTGCTCGATTATGACTACCAAGCCGCAGCCCGGTTGCCCCGTGCTTACCCGATCACGTCCTTAAGTAGCCGCAGTTCATCACGGATCAATCTTGGCAACAGAAACTCGGTGCGGATCTTTGCCTGGCCGGCACGTCCGAAACCCTCGCCAATCTCTGAATGTTCGAGGAGGAATACCAGCTTGGCAGCACAGTCCTCCACGCTCTCCACAAGATAGTCTTCGTATCCTGCGGGAAACTGGATGGGGATACCACCAGCGCGGCCTGCCACGACCGGCTTTCCCTTCCAGAATGCTTCTGCTACGACTAGACCGAAGCCTTCGAATGGATTTTTGCAGAACCACATCCGCGCTGCGCTGGAAGACGTTTACCTCCATACTCCCCACACCAGTCATATTCGTGAACACATAGGGATCTGGATCCTCGACCGCTTCAAGGTTGATCTGGTCCAATATTTCCCAGCCCTGGGGATCGTCCCCTGCCATGGCGCCCACCATCGCAAGTTGAATATCGGGAATTTTCTCCTTTACGAGCCGGTACGCACGAATAACTCCGAGTGGATCTTTCCAAGGATCGAAACGCGAGACCTGAAGCAGCAACGGCCGATGCACGTCAATGCCCATCTCTGCGATAGCGCGAAGGCAGATCTCTTCAGGCAGATCCATGTTCTTGGTTGACAACGGATCTATGGCGGGGGGAATGAAGACCACGCGATCTAGGTGGACGTCTGCGGGCCGAAACGCTTTCATCGTGAAGACTGCTGCATCGTACTCTTGGACGTAAGGACGGAGGAATTCCCAGACTTCACCATTGGGCTCGGAGCTATCAATATGGTAGCGCCAAATCCATTTGCGTTTATGCTGCCGATCCTTGAAGTATCGCAATGCCGCTGGCTGGGGATCATGGACAATGACCACATCGTAGTCTTCTTGCAGCATCTCGGCGCTGATCCGATTGTGCTTGAGATAGGCCTCCTTCGCTTCTGATGTCAGCGTCAGTTCCGCACCTTGCAGAGCATTATGAAAGTTCTTGGTGATCGTGAAAAACTCCTTGTCACCATAGATCAGACGCCAATCGGTCGTGATTCCCAGTGCTAGATAGACCGGGACAAGCCGGCTCAACAACTCCGCAACCCCGCCGCCGGCTGCCGTCGCATTGATCTGGCAGACTCTCAGCCCCTGCAGACCCTTGCTGAGCTCACGTATCTCATCAATCAGCTCGTTGCCCGCCAGTGAGCGATAGTTGTCGACGTTGGATTCCCACGAAGAGTGGCGCCCTACTGCTACTTTTGGAAGCGGATGGAGCTCACTATGTGTCACCGGTGGATCTCCGCGCCATGTTAGCGTCAGGGCCCCTTATGCCTCCGATGCAAACCGCCAGGCTTGTCTTCCGCCGGACGGTGGCCCACTGTGGATCGTGCTCGGGTGCGACAATCTGTCCGTCACGAATGTGGATGATGCGATCAGCGTAGGCCGCAGCTTCCGGGTTATGAGTAATCATCAACACCGTTTGCCCTAGTTCGCGGTTGGTCTGCCGCAGCATTGCCAGCACAATATCGGAATTTTCAGAATCCAAGCTGCCGGTAGGCTCGTCAGCCAGCACGATCGTCGGCTTGTTAATGAGAGCACGAGCAAGCGCAACCCGTTGCTGCTCGCCTCCAGACAGCTCCGACGGACGATGATGCAGGCGGCCCGTCAACCCGAGCATTTCGGTGATTCGTTCGAAATAGCCGGGGTCGCTGTTTCCACGCCTGCCTGCGATGTCCTGCGCGATGAGAATGTTGGAGCGCGCGTCTAGGGTGGGGAGTAGGTTGAATCTCTGGAACACAAACCCGGTCTTGCGCTTGCGCATATTGGTCAGCTCGGCGTCTGACAACTGTGACAAGTCGTCGCCGTCAATGACAATGCGGCCGGAGTCGGCACGTGTCAGACCGCCGAGGACATAAAAGAGTGTGGACTTGCCACTTCCGGACGGGCCAACCACGCTGACAAACTCACCTCGCCCCACGCTGAAAGAGACACCGCGCAGAGCCAGTACCTCAATTTTGCCCACACAGTAGGTTTTGCGCACGTTTTCGACTTCGATAAACGCCGCCATTCGTTTTCAGCCTGTGACTTAATCAACGCCACCCCGAATGTCTAAACGGAGATCGTGATCCGGTTATCTACAGACGTGATCCCGGGCGCCGCCCACGCCGCTCGCTCGGCTTCTTGCTTCTCCGCCCACGAGCGAACTGTTCCCTTCAAGATGGCTTTGCTCCCTTGCACTTCGACCGTGATTTGCTCTGCGTCGACTTCCGCGCTGCGCACTAGCGCATCTTCGATCTTCTTCCTGAGTTCCGACGGCGTGGCCCGCGGTCTGACTATGATTAAGTTGGTCACGCCTTTGACACCGGACAGGCGCCGGATGACCCGCTCCGCGTCCTCCTTCTCATACTGCCACTCCACTTCCCCCTTGAGGGTGATCCAGCCTTTGGAGACGGTGACATCGATCTTCTCCACGGGTACGAATGCGTCCCACTCCAAGGCATTGATGGCTGCTTCTGCAATGTCGGCGTCGGTACGCTCGGCCGAACTCGGCAAGTGGACTTCGATTTCGTTGGCCACGGCCTTAACGCCGTGGACGCGGTGGGCGGCATCCTCGGCGGCCCATCGCTTGGTATACGAGTCAACCCAGCCTGTGAGTGTAACCACTCCATCTTTCACCGCCACGCCGATTTCGTTTGGCCGGACCCGCGGCTCCCACTTCAGCTCATCGAGCACGTCCGTCTGGATTTGTTCATCAGTCAAAGTCAAGGTTGCGGTCGCCATTTGTTGTCTCCTCTCAGGCACTGTCTCTGCCAACGGGCAATTGGCTCTCTTGCTAGCCATCTGGCATTACTCTGCTAGATGTTGCATGACCCCATCGCGAGTCGGCCCTAGTCCGTGATCCTAGCGGCCGCCCATGTCCATGACAATTCTTCGTGAGGGTAAAGCTAGCTTCCGAGAGAACGTGTAGGGCTGCTTTCCACCTCAGGTAATGAGCGTTTGTGCAACTTTTGCTGGAGAAGATACTACGACTTCAGTAGAGGACAGTTACGGGCGCCACTGGTAGATACTATGCCCAAATGGTCGATGACAAGCTACGCGACCACTTCGATCACTCTCTGGGCATAGTCGAGGTGGTCATTTATTCCATCCTCGCTCTGTTGCTTTCGGTGACGGTGCTCGCGGCCATTGCGAGTGCCGGGAAACTGCTCTGGGATGCTCTCAGTCACTGGACGATTGCAACCCAAACGCTGCGGGTGTTGAACGAATTGTTGGTTGTTCTGATGCTCGTGGAGATTTTGCACACGGTTCGCATCTCGATTCGTTCGCATGTTCTCGTGACGGAGCCATTCCTGGTGGTTGGCCTCATCGCGTCGATCCGACGCATGCTTGTGATCAGCCTCGAAATGGCGACCCTCACTCGGGAAGCAAACTGGTCAAATCAAGGCGAGAGCATTTTCCGGTCTTCCATGATTGAGCTTGGCCTGCTGGGTCTTCTGGTTTTCGTGCTGGTTTTTTCAATTACCCTCGTGCGCCGTTACCCCCCGCCGAAAGACTTCAAGGACCTGTGAAATCGGCTTTTGATAATAACCTTCCCAACCACCGCAACGATCGGCCAGAAGCCGTTGTGGGAAGACCAAGACCGGACCCCATGTCAGACTGTGTTTCCGGGTTGCCATTTATGCCAACGTTCAAGGGGCGTCGTAACCACCTATTTGGACACGACTTTTCCCCATACATCGAGAGCGCGCCGCAAACTGCGGCATGACATATTCAGACGGATTGCGCAGAGTGCACAACTGCAGCACCAATTACTGGAAGTTCTGGCGAACCACCCAAAAACGCAGCGCAACGTCGTCATGGAACTCGCAAAAGACCCCCAATTCCGGCGGAGGCTCATGGTACTTGCCGGTCAGCAGACCGATGGTCCTAGACGGCGCCTCTCCAAGCAGTGCTAAAGCCTGGGGGCGCTTTCGGTTTTCGATGAAACACGTACAGATTTCTGTTGTCGGATGCAGTGGACAACTCCAGGTGTTCTTTCCTTGCTGCTCGAGGAAGCGCCGCTCGAAGATCCGCTTTCCTTGTTCCCAGGTTGGCCACATCTATTTTGATTGCGGCGTATTCATCGACTTCTTTCAAACCTTCCAGGATTTCGGAGACAATCTCCCGGTGCTTGCGGTGGCCGTCCGGAAGCTCTGTCAATCGTACTGACGGAGAATGCAGCGGCGCCGTCCTCGGCCTCTTCGTTTTCATTGCGAGCCTGCCTACTTCGCGGTCTCTTTAAAGAGAGCCACTCTCTGAATCTGGAGGAATTGATTACCTTCCCCGTTCCCCCGGTCTCGCCGCTGCTCTGCAGAGTCTTGCCCACTTGCGGCTAGCACTACAACGTTTTTAACACCACCAACGTGAGGTCGTCAGCTAGTGAAGTCGTTTTACTAAATTGGACAATGGACGTATGAATCGTCTCGATTAGCTCGCTAGCATTCTTCCGCAAATGCGAACTGACGGTCTTTGACAACCGGTCAGCAGAGTATTGCTCCCCTGCGGGATTCTCGGCTTCGACCGCCCCATCCGTGTACAAAACAAGAACGTCCCCCTGGCGGAGTTCGATCCTGTCACTCACATACTTCGAATCAGGAAGGACACCCAGCACGGGACCTCCTTGATCTAGTGCCCTTGGTTCCGTGCCGCTTCGAATCAGTAACGGCGGATTGTGGCCCGCGTTCGCATATTCCAAGGACCGCGACTGAGGGCAGAGCTTCCCATAGAACATGGAGATGAACCGGTGTCCGCCCGTGACCTGACACACCACGTTGTTGAAGGTGTGTAAAAGATCGCTTGTGTTCGGGAATCGTGGCGCGTCCATGCGCAGTGCAACCTCAATGGAAGGCATCAACAGCCCGGCAGCGACTCCTTTCCCGGAAACGTCAGCAATCACCACGGCGATCTCCCCCGCGGGAAGTTCAATGAATCCGTAGTAGTCCCCCGACACTGTCTTGGCCGGATACATTCGGGCGGCGAATTCAAATCCGGGCACTGCAGGAATCGAACGAGGCAAGATGTTCTGCTGCACTTCTGCGGCGAGCTGAATTTCATTCGCAAGCGCGTCGCGCTGCCTTTCCGCCAACTCCGCTAGTCGTCGTCGCTGCGCTCCCAGCTGATTCACGACGACGACAACGAAGAGATACCCAAGCAGGATGGTCACATCTCTTGGTAGTTGTCGGGCTCCGACCTCCGGCGGAGGGCCAAGAAGGTTATGCAAAACCACACAGACAATTGAAAGCGCAAGGCTGATGCGGAGTGGATGTACTAAAGCGCTCAGAGCCAATGGCAGAAAATACAGAGCAACGAGCGACACCGACGCCACCGATTTGTCGGCATAGGCAACGGTGAAGATCCCAGCCACTACCACAAAACTGAGAACAACAATGCTCAGCCTTTCGTTGATGTAGGGGCCGGCCGTTGTGACCCTGCGGAGAACATTTGAAAATCGCGAGAGCGCCATATCGTCAGGTGATCCCAACAATTGATGGGGCCGACGAAACCGGAATGCTCGCCGTGAGCGCCTTCCGGTTCGGTTGCGACCCGGTTTTCGCTGCTCCAATTATTCAGAACAGTCCAGAAGGAGTGCCAACACTAAGGTGCTAAATCCCATTATCGCGAATATCGCACGGACCGCATGCAAACGATGCCAGCGGTCACGCAACAAGGCCCAGTCTGACGGCACGGATTCAGGGCTGGATGCGCGCACTCGGACGTTGATGGGATTGATGAAAATGACCCATACGAGCATCATTCCCACAAGACAAAACAAACCAACCAGAGAGAGATAGAATATCGGACCCATTCCCCGGGAGACAACGGCCACCATCAAGGTTGAAAGGAACGCTCCAGTCTCAACAGCCACGAGCTGTTTCCCCCAGCTGCCGTAAGGCGCATTCTGCACAGGAATGAAGAGTGGCCCAGGCAAGGTGATTTTTCCCGCCCGCGACATTACATGGCTAAGGACTACCCCCACCGCGAGTGCCGTCAGCAGCAGGCTGAGGAACCGAGCCGAAATGAATACCACATGCACCTCTCCGAGCCGCTTAGATTAAAGGCCCGCCCGACACCGTTCCGCCGGACTCAACGAGGAACGCGTCCCACGATACAAATGACTCCATCCGAACCGACTCCTGTTCATCCAATTCGCCCGGGCGAGGAAGCCC
>Ga0187872_10003341_pt1 | contig 13036 bp, 9 predicted proteins | sample June2016WEW_16_4_FD_132973 | JGI IMG/M metagenome (GOLD analysis project Ga0187872, IMG submission 132973) | Peatland microbial communities from SPRUCE experiment site at the Marcell Experimental Forest, Minnesota, USA - June2016WEW_16_40 | ecosystem: Environmental > Terrestrial > Soil >...
CCCTGCCGCGGACGCGTCGTGAGATTCAGTACCTGCTTATTACCTGGACCGGCTTCTGCGTCTACTGTGGGTGCAATATCGAGCGACCTCGCTCTCCTTAATACTTAACGTAGTAATACTAGTGGAGTGCATCACAAGTCGAATAACTTAGGAAGATGTCATTCTGAGCCGGAGCACCGAGCGCCCGTGGCTGGAGCAGCCAAGCTGCGTACCCTTCCACCCCAACAAGCCAACAACGGGCTTGTCGGGGACCCCGGCCCGACGTTGCGTTCGACAAGCAAGAAGCTATTCAGGCGCAGGCGAAGAATCTATGTATTTCGGTGCAGGAAAAATGCCTAGATCCTTCGCTTCCCCACCCCAGCGACGGCAAAAGCGGCCGTCGCCGGGGACCCCGGTTCGCTCAGGATGACATCCGCAAGAGGGTGCAAGCCGCCTTCAAATAACGGCCCATTTGTTTGACGCACTACTCTAGAGCAGGCCATAGATATCCAGTTGGTTGGCTGTTCCAACGAACACCTTGCCGTCTGCCACGGTGGGAACGGTGAAACGCACCGCCGGGCCGGCCGTATCGCGCTTTCCCGCCTGACTGCTGTTGTAAAGCTCGGTGGCGCTCAGCGCGTCATAGGCGTGCAGCACCGCCGGGCCGCCGGTCTTCCAGGCTGTCTGCTCAATCTCCCACACGATTCCATCGCTGTTTCCGTTGGCCGAGATGGAAGGCGTAGCGCCGTGCCAGCCGTAAACGGCCGATCCCGATTTTGCCGGAGACGTAGCCAGTAGTCCGGTTCCCGAGTTGTAATTGAACAGGTGCAGCGTATCGTTTTCCGGGTGATAGTAGACAGTACCGTTCCAGAAGGCGGGCGAACTGAAGATATTGCTGTATTTCCCGACGCCGGTCTTGATCTCCTGGATCGCGAGGTCGCTGGCATGTTCTTTGCCGAGGTTGTCGCGATTGAGTACGATCATGTACCCGTCTTTGCCGCCGCCGATCAATTGATGCGGGGCGCCGGTCGAAGAATTATCCGGCAGGATCATGACGCCTCCGGAGCCCTGATCGGCGTCGTTCTTGATCAGTGTGGGGTCGATGGAAGTCTGGAAATAATCGGCGACCGTGAGGTCGGGGTTGAACTTCATGAAAGCGTCCTCGTAGATACTCTCAGGATCGCCGTCGTTGTCTGAAGTAATCACGTATATATAGCCGTCCGAATCCACGGCCGGCGCGCCGCCGCCCATCCAGATTCCTCCGCCTTTGCCATTAGGTGTCGCGCAAAACACGGCTTTCCGTTGCAGCGTCGAGGCGTCGTAGGCAAACAGCCAGCCCTGATGGCAAAACGAAAAGCCTATGTACACGTTGCCGCTGGTTAGCGCAAGTCCGGGGCGCTGGTAACAACCGTGGGGGAATGAGAGAACACCTTTCGAACTGCCGAGCCCCGTTCCTTTGACCGATGCTGTCAGCGTCGCGGGACTGCCCGTGCGGGGCTGGCCGCTGGTAACGTCAAGAGCATTGAGCTGATATCCCGAAGTCGTCACCGCCAGCACGTACATTGTGTTTGTCGCGGGATCGATTACGGGCGTGCCCGTGATTCCAACCGAAGGATAAATAGGCGTGCCTGTCGAGCTTCCGCTGACCGGGTGCGGTTTGCCCAGCGAGCGCGACCAGAGCGCGGATGGGCTCAGTCCATCGGCGTCAAAGGCGTACACGGTATTGTTCTCCGTGACGACAAAGACCACATTGTGAGTGGCTCCGCCGTTGATCGGCACATTTGGCATGTAGAGCGGTTGCGCGTAGATTTGCCCGTCCACCGCGTATGAGTACTTCAATCCGAAGTTATTCTGATTGACATTGGTCGTGTTCAGCAGGACTTCCGCCGTGTTCGCGCCGCTGCGGAACTGGTCATTATGGGAGGTGAGAACCGCCGTGCTGCCGGCGACCGCCGGAGCGCTGACGGTGATGGTCGCACCGGCCGATTGCGTGGAATCAGCCGCGCTCTTCGCTGTAAGCGTTGCGGGTCCAGGCGTAGCGCCGGCAACAAAGACGCAAGAGGTGGCGGCGGTAGTGCAAGTCGGGATAGTGCCGTCGCCGGACACGGACCAGTTGGCGGAGACGTTCGAATTGAAAGTGTACGAGTTTCCTTCGAGGATTGTCTGCGACGGCGGGGTCACGGTTACGGTCGGCGGAGGGGGCGGAGGGGTGGAAGAAACCGTGATCGTTTCGTGAACGCTAATGGTTGTATTGCTGCCGGCATCATGCGCCTGCAGCGTCAAGGTGTGTGATCCCACGGCGAGCGACGTGACCGTGTAATCGAAGGCGCTCCCGTTGTGCTCGGAGATGATTGCGACCCCGTCGATCCAAAGCTTGGTATAGGTAGCAGTGGCGCCGTATGTAAAGTTCACGTCGAACGGAACGGTTACGGTGGCTCCGTTTGCCGGCGTGTTCACCGTGATCACGCCAGCCGCCAATACGGATACAGGGACACAGAAGGTTGTCCCCAAAATCAACAGCCCTAAAATCAGTTGCCGTTTGCAGACGTTTCGAACCCCGGTCATAGATCCCCTCGCCAGAGCCGTTGCACGTCAGCAGCCACTTTGGACAAAGCTGTTGTTCAAAGCTGATGGCCCGAGTAAAACGCGAGAGTTGGCGCGGAACATGGTTTGCAAAGGCGCAAAAGCTGAGCTGCTGAATGATGAACAAAAGTTCATATTCGGCGCATCCGACTGCCAATTTCTGCCACGTTTAGCGCATCTTTTGGAGTTTGTGAAATCCAAGGCGGACAGGATGGGGCGCATAACAATCCAGAGTTCATCGCTTGGCTAGTCAGCCAGCAACTCTGCTTACGAACGAGCAGCAACTTTCACTGAGCGATATCGCTTATGCAGTGGCCTTTCTGAATTCAAGTGGATTGGTCTACAAAGCGAGCAGTGTTGCTCATGCTCCGGCAGCGCCAATTGTCAGGCCGCCACAGACGTACAACACCTGTCCGGTAACGAATCCGCTGCGCGCATCCAGTAAGAAGGAGACGGAGTGCGCGACGTCTTCGGGCAAACCGATGCGCCGCACCGGAACGGCATTGATAATGGCTTGTGTGCGCGGGCTGTCAGGGGGATTCCCGCGTTCAAATAATTCGGTCCGAACCGGGCCGGGACCGACCGCATTGGCAGTAATGCCGTACTGGCCTAATTCCAGTGCCCAGACTCTGGCCATGCCCTGCAATCCGGCCTTGCTGGCCGCATAGGCGGTCCGCAACTCCTTGCCGAGCGCTGCCCGCGAAGACATGTTCACTATGCGCCCGAATTTGGCCTCCTTCATGCCGGGTAAGAGCGCCTGCACGCATTGCATCGCGCAACGCAGGTTGAGCGACATCACCCGGTCAAAATCCTCCAGTGTCTGGTCCTCGACTGTGCCCGGGCGGATCACACCGACATTATTGACCAATCGGGTGATGGGACCATCACGCAATGCGGCTTCGAGGGCGCGCGCTGTCTGTTTTGGATCTGACAGATCCGCTCGAATGCCATCCCCTACCAGATCGATCACTATCGGCTCGTAGCCATCCGCCCTGCTTCGCTCGACAATGGCACGACCGATCCCATTAGCGCCGCCGGTAACGAGAACACGCTCCCTTTTCATGCTGGCCTCGATCTTCATTTTGTTCGATCCGCCCGGGAATCACCAGGCGGTTGCCGGACTGCGGCTACTCCGCTATCTCGGCAATCTTCTTGGCCATCTTCATTTTCTCGCCAAGCTTGCCGAGCCTTTGATACATAATCCGCTGGCTTTGCGGCGAGCCGGCGCCATGCATGCTCTCGATCAGCGCGGTGCCCGCGGTCATATTCTCCAGCAGCCGCAAGGCTTTCATGCGGGTTTCGGTCGAGACCCCCTCCACCCCTTTTAGATATTTCTCTACGTACTTGCCGATTTCCGGGCTTCTCAGATCCGCATCGGCCGGAAGCGTTGCCATGATGCCGCCTCCGATATCCTGAGCCAGTCTGGCGATTTCGTAAATGAAGCGCGTGATGTTGTGCTTGGTGCAATTGGCCATGAGTGGATCGGGATAGTATGAGCCGCTCTTTGTTTTGGAGCCCAATGCCGAACACGCCACCGAGCCGGCGTAAACGGTTTCCGCAAGATGAAGCATCTCGACGAGCTTGTCCTTGATGTGCGAAGCGCCGAGAGTGCCCTGATATTGGGCGGTTAGAGCTGCCGCGCCGATCATCACGTCCGAAACTCCGCCTTTGCAGCCGCCATAGTTCTGCCGGTGCAGGGTGGCGAATCTTTCAACCAGCGGGCCGGTGAAATCGATTTCGCCACACATGAAGACGCGATCCCAGGGGACGAATACATCCTCAAAAATGACAAGGGCCTCGCCGCCTACCATACCGAACTCGGGATTACCCGAATCGATACCCTGGGTCTTGCGCTCGTCGTTGCTCTGGCGGCCGAAGATCATGGTGATGCCCTTGGAATCAAGCGGAATGGCCGCGACAATGGCGTACGCTTCATCGCCTTCCTGCATGGCCTGGGTTGGCATGATCATGATCTCGTGGCTGTTGACAGCCCCCGTCTGATGAGCCTTGGCCCCACGGACGACGACGCCGTCAGCCCTTTTCTCGACGACGCGAGTGTACATATCCGGGTCTGCCTGCTGGCTTGGACGCTTGGAGCGATCTCCCTTGACGTCGGTCATGCCGCCGACCAGCATGAAGTTCTCTTCCTGGATTCTTTCCAGGTACTTCCGCAGGCGGGCGGAGTATGTCGTGCCGTACTTCTCGTCCATCTCGAAGGTCGTAATGTATAGCGCATTGAGCGCGTCAAACCCCACGCAGCGCTGGAAGCAACTAGCCGTCTCGTGAGCGACGGCCCTTAGCATCTGTACCTTCTTTATCAGGTCATCCACCGATTGGTGAATGTGTGTGAAGCGGTTGATTTTCTTGCCCGTGAGATGGCTCTTGGCGGTGAGCAGGTCTTCGTACTCGGGCATGAGCGCCATTTCATAGGTCTTGGCTGCACAGTTAATGTGGGGAATGAATGCCGGGAAGGTGCTGCGATCCTTAACCTTCTTGCCCATGAAGTAGATGTTGACCGGCTGACTGCGTAAACTCTCGACGTACTCTTGCTTCGTTCTTATCTTCATCGCATTCCCCCACCCTGATACGGTTGCGGCGATCAGGCCCGGAGCGGGCCGGTCGTCCGTTCTTGAGATTATCCGATATTCCTATTATCGACGAACTTAGACAATTGTGTGTCCACCGTCCATATAGAATTCCCCGCCCGTCATGAATGGAGGGCAGGTAGCCAGGAAGAGCGAGATCGACTGCAGTTCGCAAAGCTCGCCGACGCGATTGATAGGAATCATCTTCTTGATCATCTTCTGGCCCGCTTCGGAGGCGAAGAAGTCTTTATTGATATCGGTCAAGATGTAGCCCGGACAGAGGGCATTGACCTGCACATTGTCCCGCATCAGTTCAAGCGCCATTACCTTGGTCAGTTGAAGGACCGCAGCCTTGCTCGCACAATAGCCGGCCATGTTGCGGGTGGCAATCTTTCCCAGAATCGAGGCGACATTGATGATCCTGCCACTCTTTTTCTGGGCCATGATTTGTCCGGCCGCGCGCGAGACCAGGAAGGTGCCGCGAAAATCCACGTTCATGACATCATCCAGGTCCTCGTCGGTCATCTTCAGGACCGGTTTCTCGCTGCCCGAAATTCCCGCGCAATTCACCAGTATGTCTATCGTCCCAAACTCCTCCGCGACCGCCTTGACAACGCTGTCGACCAGCTTGGAATTGTGGACATCGAGAGCCTTAGCGGCCGCTTTGACGCCATAAGTCCGAGCGATCTTGCCGGCGGCTGCTCGGCATCCTTCCAGGTTGCGTGCAGCCAGTACAACGTTGGCTCCCGCCGCGGCGTAGGTCTCGGCCATGGTGAGGCCGATGCCTCTATAACCACCGGTTATGAATGCTACTTTGCCGTCGAGCGAAAAAAGCTTCTCTAATAGAGCGTGCGCCATCGGAAAACTCCTTTTGAACCTGGATCGCTAGTGTGTTCAGGCGAAGAGAAGAGAAACCCAGGCATCAAGATCGCGCGGATCAGGTTAACTCAGAAGTAAAATGATGCCTCAATGATATTCGAATTGGTTGGGGCCACACCACATTAACGCGATGGCGCTCGAATATCTAGCCATTGCACTCCAGGAATCTGGTCGCCCAGTTCCTGATGTGGAGTCAGGGCCAAGAACCGAGTTCGCAATGCGCCTCAAATGACGAGTTCGATCAGAAACGGCCCGGTGCGGTGCAGTGACTGCCGCAGCAGGTCAGCGAGTTGTTCGCAGCTTTCGGCCCGCGCCGCTTCGACGCCCATCCCATTGGCGATGCTTGTCCAATCCAGGTCCGGGTCGCCCAGATCCATCATGCGCTGGGAGATGGCGCTAGGCCGAACGCCAAGATTGGCAAGTTCGTGCAACAGGATCGCATACTTTCTGTTTGCCAGGATGACGGTAGTCACGTTCAGCCGCTCGCGCGCCTGCGTCCACAGTGCCTGCAACGTATACATCGCGGCCCCGTCGGCTTGTAACGAAATCACCCGCCGCTCGGGCGCGCCGATCGCCGCACCCGTGGCTAGAGGTAGCCCGATACCGATCGCCGCACCCGTGATTTGCAACCAGTCATGAGGGGCGGCGGCGCGTGTTTTGGCGTAGAAAGATCGGCCGAAGCTCACTCCCTCTTCCACGACGATGGCCTGTTCAGGGATCAGCGCGGCAATCGTTTGCCCAACAGCTTCCGATGTCGGGATGCCACGCGCTGGTTCCGGGACAGGACCCAGGTCGGGCAGCGGCACGGACGGAGCGCTCAATTCATTCGCCAGCGCCTGCAGAGCATGGAGCGGGTCCTGCTCCGGCCGGGCGAGCACATGCACCTGAGCATCCGCCGGGTACAGATAGCCGGGCTTGTCCGGATACGCGAAGACGGCCACCGGCCGGACTGCTCCCACTAACACCAGGTGACCAATGCCGGCCAGCGCCGCTATGGCAGGTTCCACCGCATAGGGCAAGCGTTCGATGGGAACCCTGCCTTGTCCGCGCTCGATGCGCGGGTTCGCCTGCTGCGCCATCAGCCGCGCGCCGGTCGCCGCGGCGATCCGCTGTGCGGCCTCAAGCGCCTGGGCGCGCAGTGCCCCCCGGCCAAGAAACAGCACAGTCGGCTCTCCACGCCGCAGCAGAGTGGCAATCTGTTGCACGATGCCAGGAGCGACCTGTGGCTGTCGAGGAACCGGCAATGACTCCGCCACGATTCCACCCTCATTCCAGCCGACGTCAGCCGGCACGATGAGCGTTGCGATCTGACCCGGCGCCGTGCGGGCGGCTTGCACCGCAACGGCAGCGTCGGAACCCACAGCGGCGGCACTTGCGGCGGTTCGAACCCAGGCAGAGACGGGTCGCGCCCAGCCCTCCGTATCCGCAGTGAGGAGCGCATCCAATGGCCGATGATGAGTCGCCTGGTCGCCTACGATGTTCACGATAGGCGTGCAGGCGCGGCGGGCATTGTGCAGATTGGCGAGCCCGTTCGCCAAGCCGGGGCCGCAATGCAACAGCGTGACCGCCGGTTTCTCCGCCATGCGGGCGTAGCCATCGGCGCAGGCGGTCACTACGCCTTCGAACAGGCCTAGAACGCAACGCATGCCGGGAATCCTGTCCAGCGCCGAGACAAAATGCAGTTCACTCGTTCCGGGATTGGTGAAACAGGTGTCAACGCCGCTCTTCAAGAGGGTATGGACCAGACTTTCAGCACCGTTCAATGAAGTCTCCCGCGGAGAAAGTTCCGTCGCTGTGCAGTTAACAGGGCATTTTTTGGTGAGTGTCATCCTGAGCGCATCCGGGGTCCCCGGCGACGGCCGCTTTTGCCGTTGCTGGGGTGGAGCGAAGGATCTGCATTTCCCCGCATCTGAAAGCAACAGCAGATTCTTCGCTCCCCTTCGGGCGCTCAGAATGACACCACCTTGAAAAATGATTGGTGGACCTGGTCGGGATCGAACCGACGACCTCTTCCATGCCATGGAAGCGCGCTCCCAGCTGCGCCACAGGCCCACTTTTGGAGGGCGTCGCGCGAGCTTCCCGGTGGAGGGTTCTCTACAGGGCCAAAGATCAGCGCGACTTCACTATTTTCTCGCACCGGCAGCAGTTCGTCAAACAACTAACAACGAGCGGTAACGGGTCATTGTGAATCTTTCAAAAAACCGGGTGCCCCACGTTCGCCCGCGTTTGGCTAACGTGGGGTAGTTCGACTGGTGCCCAAGTCCCACATCTGCTAGTTGCGGCAGATGTGGGGTACCGTCCGAAAAGTCACAAGCTCTGAGCGTGCGTTGAACGTCACGCGTGCTCGTCGCGAATTGCTTGTTCAACTGCGCTCGACGCGCTCGCCTTACATGGCGGCTTCGTGGATTGAAACCGGCGCGGGTTGCCGTTCCTCGCCGGGGATTCCATTGCGCAGCGTCAGGTGCCGTCCGGGGATGGCGGGAATGCGTTCGCCGGGCACGACGATGCCAACCATGTTCAGCGGATCGGCGGCTGAGATTGTAATCAACTCCGGCGCGGCATGCTCGCCCTGGCTCAGCTCCAGCCGCCGCAATTCGCGCAACGATTCGACAGCCACTGGGAGCGCAAACTGCTCACCAATAAAGCCTGCGATGAATCGTCCGCCGCGAATTTCTCCGCGGTCTTCCAGGCGGCGGAGGGCGACCTGCAATTCGCGCCAGCGCGGCAGGCCGGTTTCGCGCGCGAGCAGTTCGCGGAAGACCACTCCATAGCGATGCAGCAGCATCCAGCAGGTCGCTTCCACCTGGCGGTTGTGTTCCGCCGGCTCGCCTGAGTAGAGCAGCGACCAACGCCCGGTAGCATGTCGAGGACGCGCCGTGCGCCCGTTGCCATGGCCGGCGCGCCTGCGCGGATCGATCAAGGCTCGCAGGTATGGTCTTCTCCGGCTCCGGCCGATGCCGGGGCGCGATGTTCTTCCAGCAGCTCAAAATGTGAGCTTCGCCTATTAGCTTGCGGAGCCTCGCAGAGCACTTCCCCCGCTGCTCCAGTCCTGCTAAACTTCGATTCCGCAATGACAATCGCTGAATATGTCAAAGAGCTTCGCAAGAATCTTGCCCATGGTGATGCCACAGAACACACGCATCGCCCCGCTCTAAAGTCCCTGCTGGAATCGGCCTCCAAGGGGATCATCGCCACAAATGAGCCCAAGCGTATTGAGTGTGGCGCGCCCGATTTCATCATCACGCGCAAGAGCGTTCCGCTTGGCTATATAGAGACAAAAGACGTGGGTACGCCGTTGGACGAAATTGAACGCGGCAAGGGGCCACACGGAGAACAATTCAAACGCTATATCGCGGCCCTGCCGAACTGGATTCTCACGGACTATCTTGAATTCCGCTGGTATGTTGCCGGTGAACGTAGGCCACCGGTGCGTCTTGCGTCGTTTGATAAGAAGAAGAAGAAAATCCAATTGCTGCCAACAGGCGAGGACGATGTTAGCCACCTATTGGAAGCTTTCTTTACGCAGCCCGCGTTAACAGTTGAATCCGCCAAAGACCTTGCCGACAGAATGGCAGGCATGACGCGGGTTGTGCGTGATTTGATTGCTGCAACTTTTAGCTATGGCAGCGCAAAAGACCAAAAGCAACTTTAGAACTGGCTTTCGGCCTTCAAGGAAGTGCTCATCCCTGATCTGGATGAAGCGCAGTTCGCAGACATGTTTGCACAAACGTTGGCCTATGGCCTGTTTGCTGCGCGTGTTCACAGCTTGGATTCGGGTAAGCCGTTTTCACGTGAGATGGCTGCATTCAATCTGCCCAAAACCAACCCATTCTTACGCAAGCTTTTTGCGGAAATCGCTGGCGTGGACATGCCGGACACGTTTGGCTGGGCGGTAGATGACTTGGTCACACTGCTGAATCACGCAAACTGGGGAAAAGTGCTCAAGGATTTTGGCGAAGGAAAAGCCAAACATGACCCAGTAGTTCATTTTTATGAGACGTTCCTTGGTGCATACGACCCGAAGATGCGGGAAGTGCGGGGAGTGTATTACACGCCTGAGCCAGTGGTTAGCTACATTGTCCGTTCCATAGACATTCTGCTCCAAAAGCACTTCCACAGGCCCAAGGGTCTGGCGGATGAGAAAACGCTGATACTAGACCCCGCAGTAGGCACAGGCACATTCCTGTTCTTTGTTATTCAGCAAATTCATGCTAGGTTTGCGAAGCAAAAAGGTGCATGGGATGGCTACGTATCTGAGTACTTGCTCAATCGACTCTTCGGCTTTGAACTTCTGATGGCCCCCTACGCTGTAGCCCACCTTAAGCTTGGCATGGAATTACAGGACACTGGATACAAGTTTCGATCTGACCAACGTCTTGGTATTTACCTGACCAACACACTTGAGGAAGCTGCACGCAAGAGTCAAAAGGAGCTTTTTGCTGAATGGATTTCTGAAGAGGCAAACGCTGCCGCAGAAATCAAGCATACGCGCCCCATTCTAGTGGTGCTGGGAAATCCGCCGTACTCTGGCGAGTCAGCCAACCGGAGTAAGAATGAAGATGGCAGCCTCACTTTCATAGGGAAGTTGATTGAGGATTACAAGAAAGTAGACGGGCACGCTCTGGGAGAAAAGAATCCCAAGTGGTTGCAAGATGACTATGTGAAGTTTATCAGATTTGCGCAGTGGCGGATTGAGCGAAGTGGTCACGGGATTTTAGGCTTCATCTCCAACAACGGCTATTTGGACAATCCGACTTTCCGGGGAATGCGCCAAAACTTGATGCAAAGCTTCGGGCAACTCTACATTTATGACCTTCACGGCAATTCAAACAAACAAGAGCATGCACCTGACGGCGGCAAAGACGAAAACGTCTTTGACATTCAGCAGGGTGTGGCAATCGTTTTAGCGGTGAAAGAGCCGGGATACACAGGACTTGGCAAGGTACATCACTGTGATCTGTGGGGGACACGTGAGCACAAATACCGAACGCTTTATGCCGAGAACGTTCAGTCCACAGCTTGGCAGGAGTTAGCGCCTAAATCGCCTGATTACCTCTTTGCTCCTGTCAAGCTAAAACAACGAAGTGAGTATGAGAAAGGCTTCTTTCTTCCTGACGCCATGCCCTTATCGAGCATAGGCGTAGTCACTGCAAGGGATAATTTAACCATCCATTTCACGCCTGATGAAGTCTTGCAGACTGTGCGGGATTTTGCATCACTGCCGGTCGCGGAAGCCCGCGCTAAGTATGACCTCGGCAAAGACGTGCAGGATTGGACGGTGGCAGCAGCGCAGAAAGACCTACAGAATACCGGGTTGTCCAAGAAGCAAATTATTCCGATTGCATATCGGCCTTTTGACATCCGTTACACGTATTACACCGGCAACTCACGCGGTTTCCTGTGCCGCCCGCGCAGGGAAATCATGTCCCACATGTTGGCAGATAACAACCTAGGACTTGTGAGCACGCGCACCACCAAGGACATGTGGGATTGCGGGGTGTCCGATGTGGTAATAGGGCATAAGGCGCTAGCTGCGTATGACCCAAACTACTTGTTCCCATTGTTTTTGCACTCCCAAGCGCAGACGTCTCAGCAATCGCAGGGGTTGTTCAGCGGTCATCGCCTGAATTTCAGTGCAATGTTTTTGAAAGCACTTTCAGAACGCTTAGGGATGAAACAGGATGCGGATGGCCTTCCACACGGAATTTCCGCAGAAGCTGTGTTCGCATACCTGTACGGTGTGCTTCACGCGCCCAGCTATCGCGCCCGATATGAAGAGTTTCTGAAAAGGGACTTTCCGCGCCTGCCTTTAACTTCAGACCAAAAGTTGTTTACTTCCATAGGTAATAAGGGGCAGAAACTTATTGCGGTTCATTTGATGCAGGCTGCCCAGTTGAATGACTTCATCACTGAGTTTCCGGTGAAGGGCGACAACCTCGTTGAAAAGGCTGTTCACACGCCGGAAAATCACCGGGTGTGGATTAACGCACGCCAATACTTTGGCAACGTACGGCAAGATGTGTGGGAGTTCCACAGGGGCGGATACCAGCCTTGTGAAAAATGGCTGACTGACCGCAAAGGCCGCACCCTTATTTATGATGACTTGCAGCACTGGCAACGCATGGTTGTTGCGATCAAGGAAACCATCCGGCTGACTGAAGAGATTGATAGGCTGATTCCAACGTGGCCCTTAGTATGATTAAGCGGCCGGCGCTTCTTCATAGCGCCAGGACATGACGAGTAGTGCAACATATCATGTCTTGTGACGAGAATGTGAGGCGGTTTTTTCAGCAGGGCCCGGCGCTCGTGCATCAGCGTGTCGCCGGTGCGGACGGCGGCTCGAAGCGTCGGCATCAGCAGCCCACGCTCCCCTGCCAGGGCCTGAATCTCGCCGAGAGGCACCTCGAGATTTTTCTGGATGTCGTTGCCGAGTGCCTTGAGCGGCGAGATGTAGAGAACCTCTGTACAATCCTGGAGCCGCCCGTCGAGCGCTTTGCGCACCAGCCGGTCGATGCAGGCCAGGAACGCCGCCAAGGTTTTCCCCGAGCCGGTGGGCGCCGAGATCAGCGTGTCTTTCCCGGACACGATGGGCGGCCAGCCTTCGATTTGGGGTTCCGTCGGCCAGCCGAACTTCGCCAGAAACCAGTCGCGGACGAGCGCATGCGCCCAGGCCAGGTGAGCGGCGGGGTCTTCCACCAAGGGGCGCTCCAACAGAATTCCCACCACTCAATTTTAAGCCGCCCGACGAGTTTCGCCAACTGTTCGCCTGACAGGCTGCTGAAAAACAGGTTTGGACTGATGTGAGCAGACAAAGCAATTGTGATGTAGCTCTGTGGTTTACACAGTCCGTAGCGCCTCGCTTGGGGCTTCGGCGCGTTTTTCAGCGGCTGCTAGACCGGTTCCCTAGAAGGTATATACCTGGATTCGGTGAGTGAATTACCCTGGGGATGGCGAGTTCTCCTGCGACACGACAACGATGGCGCGAGCTTATTCCGATGATCTTCGGCGCA
>Ga0187872_10003342_pt1 | contig 13031 bp, 8 predicted proteins | sample June2016WEW_16_4_FD_132973 | JGI IMG/M metagenome (GOLD analysis project Ga0187872, IMG submission 132973) | Peatland microbial communities from SPRUCE experiment site at the Marcell Experimental Forest, Minnesota, USA - June2016WEW_16_40 | ecosystem: Environmental > Terrestrial > Soil >...
ATCCGCTCCATTTCCGCGGCGGAGACCGTCTCTGGGATTCTCAACTTCCACGATCCCCCCGCTGCCACGAACCGGACAACTCACGTGCTAATTGGACCGGACAATTCACATGCTAGCGACACCCCCATACAAATTCCTTGTCAAGCTGGCGAGCTCATGATAGACTGCCGTCCATTGCACGATTTAATGTGCCCAGGGGATTCGGGTTTTGCAGTTCGCACCATATGCGAGTATTTGGCAACAAGGGTATTCTTGTGTTCTCTTGACCGTACGTCAAGCGCGCCCCTTGGCGAGCGGCCTCTACGAGTTATGGGGTGAATGTATTGTGTGTCACACCAGGCATCCCGGGTAGGAATACAGAAGGAGAGGAGTTGTTACGATGCGCCACGTTGCTTTCTGCCTTGCGCTGTTAGTCGCCGCTGGAACGGCGCTCGCCCAAGTCGGTGGGACCGGTTCCATCGAAGGCTCGGTCACGGATCCATTAGGAGGGGCTGTGCCTGACGCCACGGTAACCGCCACCGATGTCGCAACCGGAGTTGAAACCGTCCGTAAGACGACGGAAGCCGGTTTCTTTGTGCTCCCTCTGCTCACTGCCGGCGAGTATACGGTTACGGTGAAGGCTGCCGGCTTCGAGACTCTCACTCAGCCGCGCGTGATCGTGGATGCGCTGGCGATCGTTCCCTTGAATCCCAAGTTGAAGATCGGGATGGCTACCCAGTCGATCACGGTAGAGGAGCAGCCGACAATCCTGAAGGCGGAGGACGCGGTACTGGGCTCCTCAATCGAGAACCAGGTTTACGATGCGCTTCCGCTGGCGATGAATGCGTCTGCCAGGGATCCCTCCGCGTTCGCCGGCCTGGCCAGCGGCGTGGATAACTACAGCACGCAAACGGCCGGTCCGTCTACCGGTTCCTTCAACGGCGGGCAGACCTATCAAAACGAGGTGTACATCGAAGGTCTGGCCTTGACCAGCGCTGGGACGGAGAGCGATACCCGAAACCTCGCGTTCGGCGTTTCGGTGGAAGCGGTGGAACAGTTTCAGGTGGAGACCGCCGGTGCCAAGGCCATGTACGAAGGCCAGGGCGTGTCGAACTACGTCTTAAAATCGGGAACCAACCAGTTCCATGGCGGCGTTTACGAGTATTTCCGGAATACCGACTTCGACGCCAGAGGCATTTTCGCGGCGACCACGCCGATCGAGCACCAGAACGAATTTGGCGCCACCGTCGGCGGCCCCATCAAGAAGAACAAACTCTTTTTCTTCTCCAACTACGATGGGTACCGTTACGTCTCGGCGACCGCTCCCGGATACCAATCCATACCGACTGTCGCCGAGCGGACGGGCGATTTCAGCGCCTTCCCCATCCTCATTTACGATCCGGCCAGCGCGAGCGGGACCAACCCGCGCACGCCATTCCCGAACAACATGATCCCGACCGACCGCATCTCGTCGGTGTCGATTTCTTTCCAGTCGTATCTCCCGGCCCCCACGAATGGCAACATCACGAACAATTACCTGGCGACATTGCCGAACAAGGTCAATAACGACAGCACTACGGATAAGATCGACTATAACCTTTCGGACAATAATCGGATCTTCGCTCTGTTTAGCACCGGCAAGTACGCGAACCCCATTGTTGGCAGCCTGACGCCGATCAGCACGTCGACGCTGCCCCCGCCGTATACGGATGGGAGAGGCGTAATCGAATACGCGACCCTCGGTCAGCTTCACGATAGTCACATCATCAGCCCGAGCATGGTCAACCAGTTCACGGTGGGATTAAGCCGGTTGTTCATTCCTTTGACGAGCGACACGTATGGCGGCAATTATCCGTCGAAGGCAGGCCTCACCGGCCTTCCGGGCGGAGTCGCGGGCTCCGGTTTTCCGGATATCACTTTCAATGGCAACGACGCTCCCGTGAGCTGGGACGGAACCAACTCCCATGCTTACAACGAAGCGCAGAACACGATTAGCGCCCAGGACAGCGTGCTCTGGACCCATGGAAAGCACAACGTCACTTTCGGCTTCCAAATCCAGTCGCTGCAGGACAACGAGAACATTCCACTGACCGGCACGCAGGCCGGCTTTACGTTCAACACGCCGGAAACGGAGAATTTCACTGCCAGCGGAAGCCCCATCAGCACCACCGGCCTTGCATACGCCAGTTTTCTGCTGGGAGCCGTGGACAGCAGCACGGTCACGCAGAACGCGGTGGCCGAGACCGGAGGACGTTACAAGACATACGCCTGGTATATTCAGGACGATTTCAAAGTCTCCTCGCGTCTGACTCTGAACGTGGGTCTGCGCTGGAACATCTGGAGCCCGTTCACGGAAGTCAACAATGTCATGTCCTTCTTTAACCCCACGCTGGCTAACCCGCTGGCGGGCGGCATTCCGGGCGGTCTGGAGTTTGTGGGCAATGGCACCGATAGCTGCGGTTGCAAAACTCCCGTGAAGCAGCACGATATCAATCCCGGGCCTCGCGTGGGACTCGCCTACCGGGCCGCGGAAAAGACGGTCGTTCGGGCGAGCTACAGCATTTTTTACTCACATGCCGGCGGAGTGGGTGGGCGCACGGACGGACGCCAAGGGCTGAGCCAGGCTGGTTTTGACGAAACCGCTAGCCTGGGGGCCGTTGCCACCGGACAGCCTGCGTTCAATTGGAACAGCGGGTATCCGGGCAATCCGCTCTCCCCACCATTCTTCAATCCAAGTTACGGTACCGGATATGTGACCACGGCGTCTGCCACGGCGGCAGGGGATCTGTGGGCCGGCCCAACCACGGCCCAGACCATGCCTTATGGCTACCCCAGTCTCAGCGGCAAACCGCCTTATTACGAAGACTGGAGTTTCAATATCCAGCACTCGCTTACCCCGAACCTGATGCTCAGCGCCGCTTATACCGGCACCGACGGCCATTGGCTGCCTGGGGCCCTGGTCCCCGGGGCCTTGACCGACAACCAGGTTCCAATTCAATACCTTCCGCTGGGATCTCTGCTGGGCAAAACTTTAACCGCGACCACGCTCGCGGAGGCTCAGGCCATGTTCCCGAGTATCACGATGCCGTACCCGAACTTCCAAGGAACCATCGCCCAGGCGCTGAAGCCGTTCCCGCAATACACCACGGTCCAGAGCCCGTGGCTGGACCTTGGCAACTCGACGTATAACGCGCTGCAACTCTCGCTCAACAAACGCCTCACACATGGCCTCACCTTCATGGTGAATTATGCGTTCAGCAAGGAGTTGGACGATCTGGTTTCGAGCTTGCGCGATCCAACCAAGCTCTTTCTGGAAAAAGGGCCGGGGACCATCGATCACAAGAACATCGCCAGTGCGACAATGGTCTACCAGTTGCCTTTCGGCGCGGGTCACAAATTGGACGGCGGGAGCGAGGTATTGAATTCGATCATCGGCCACTGGCAGGTTTCCGCGCTCTACACCTACGCCTCCGGAGCGCCCATGACGATCACCGGCACTTGCACCGGCGGCGGCGTTATCGATGCGGCCTGCTATCCGAACTACTCCCCAGCCTTCGCGTCGGGTGGAGACGTGTGGCAGAACGGCGCGATCGGAAGCAACGGCGCGAATATCGCCACCACTTCCTACCTCAACAAGGCGGCCTTCGTGGACCCGCCGGCTTACACGGCGGGCGACATCGCGCGCTCGGCTCCGCTCGGTCTGTTTGCTCCTCACAATGCGGATCTCGACCTGAGTCTGCGCCGGGAGTTTCCGATCCGCGAACAAGTGAGACTGTCGTTCCAGGCGGATGCGTTTAATGTCAACAACGCAGTCCATTTCGCCGCTCCGGGATTGGCTATCGATTCCGCCAGCTTTGGTATTTTCTCGTCCATGGCGAATCAGCCTCGCAAGCTGCAGTTGAGCGCCAGGGTGTCGTTCTGACCGGCCGAACGCCCCGGCCCCGGTCGACAAAGTCCGGCGGTTCCACAGTCACTGGCAGCGCCAGCAATGGTGCTGCCGGGGGACATTATTCTTGGACGACGTTTTAAGCGGCGGGAACAGGTGCTGGGCTTCGGCAAGCGGCAGTTTAGAGCGGTGCGATGCCGCTGCCGTCCACCGAGCGATTCGAGTTCTTCGATTTGTTGATCAGCCGGAGCGTGCGCGAAACGACTGAAGCGGAAGCGTAGAGATTGTTCCGATTCAGGTGAGGTTCGGCGTAAGCGACGGCGTTACGTGATGCCAGACTCACAGTTAAGTTGCATGTTTGTGCATTCGGATGCCGACATTTAGATTTCCACAGAACTCACGCGGCGGGCTGAGAGTCGGATTGATACGTGTTGTCTTATGCGCAACTGTGATTGCGACCGCAGGATGGTGCGCCGACTTTCGCGTGGCCGATTACGGCGCTAAGGGTGACGGCAAGACGGACGACACCGCGGCTATCCAGAAGACGATCGACGCGGCGGGGAAATCCGGAGGAACCATCGTGCTCAAGCCGGCCGTTTATCGGAGCGGCGCGCTTTTTCTGAAAACGGGCACGAATTTGTGGCTGGATGAAGGCGCCGAGATTCGCGGCGTGCAGGACCTCGCGGGATACCCCATCATTGAGACGCGCGTCGCGGGCATCGAGATGAAATGGCCGGCGGCGCTGATCAACGTGTACGAACAATCGGGCGTCAAGATTTCCGGTAAGGGCACAATTGACGGCGACGGCAAGATCTGGTGGGACAAGTATTGGAAGATGAGGCGCGAAGACTACGAACCGAGGGGCCTTCGCTGGGCCGTCGACTACGATTGCCAGCGGCCGCGGCTGATCCAGATCTATAGATCTTCCAACGTCGATTTGCAGGGGCTCCGGTTGGAGCGCTCCGGTTTCTGGACGGTACACATCTGCTACTCGCAGAAGGTAACGGTGGACGGCGTCACGGTTCGCAACAACATCGGCGGCAAGGGCCCGAGTACGGACGGCATCGACGTGGATTCTTCTTCGGACGTGTTGGTGGAGCATTGCGACATTGAGTGCAACGACGACGCAATTTGCCTGAAGGCAGGACGGGACTCCGACGGTTTGCGCGTCAACCGGCCGACCGGCCACGTGGTGATCCGCTACAACACGGTTCGCGGGGGCGCTGCGGGCGTAACCTTCGGCAGCGAAACATCGGGCGGCATCCACGATGTGGAAGCATACCGAATGCAGGTGCTGGGATCGGTGTCGAATGGGATTCTGTTCAAGTCGGCCAGCACACGCGGGGGCACGGTGCAGAACATCATCATCCACGACATGGATATCCAAAACGTCAACACGGCGATTAGCGTCACGTTGAACTGGAACCCCAGCTTCAGCTATGCGAAGCTGCCGGAGGGCATAACGAACGTGCCGGACTATTGGCGCGTGCTGCTTACGCCGGTGCCTGCTGAGTTGGGGCTGCCGCATATTCGGAACGTGCAAATCTCCGGCGTCAAAGCGACTGGCGTCGGGCGCGCATTCTCGGTGAGCTCTTACCCGGATTCGCCATTGCAGAATTTCACGTTCCGGGATCTGCACATCGCAGCCAAGGTGGCAGGCAGCATTCAGAACGCGGAAGACTGGAAGTTCGCGAGCACGCGGATTGAGGCTGAGGATGGCAGTTACGTGAGCGTGAAAGACAGCAAGGGTGTGATGGGGTTGGAGAGAGAATAGGCCCAGACCCGGCAGGTATGATGGAGCGTATGGCGCTTACCTGGCTGGTAGTTGGAATCGGCGATATATCGGCCAAGCGGGTTCTGCCAGCGATTCTTGCGGAGCCGAACAGCCGCTTGGCAGGAATCGTGACACGCGACCCGGCCAAGGCCGCGCCGTATGGCGTCCCCAGTTGGGGAAGCCTGGAGATCGCTTTAGGGGCATGCCCGGCCCAAGCGGTCTACATTGCCACGCCCGTTTTCGTCCACGCATCGCAAACCATCGCGGCGCTGCGCGCCGGCCGGCACGTGTTGTGCGAGAAGCCGATGGCCATGGACTACCGGCAAGCCGTGGCCATGCAGCAGGCCACCGAGGAGTCCGGAAGAACTCTGGGCATTGCCTATTACCGGCGCATGTATCCGAAGGTGGAGCGGGCGCGCGAGCTGCTGGATGCCGGAGCCATCGGGCGTCCGGTATTTGCGGAGGCCACGTCTCATGATTGGTTTTACCCGGCGGGCGCGGCGCGGGAGTGGCTGCTCGACCCGTTGAAGGCGGGCGGCGGCCCCTTGTATGACATCGCCTGCCATCGTATCGACCTGATGAATTATCTGTTTGGCCGGCCGGTGCGGGCCATGGGATGCCGTTCCACGCTGGTGCATCCCATCGCGGTGGAAGACAATGCCACAGTGCTGACCGAGCACGATTCGGGCGTACGGGGAATGGTGGATGTGCGCTGGCATTCGCGAGTGGCTCGCGACGAGTTCCGCATTCGAGGGACCGAAGGTGAGATGAATCTGACGCCGCTGAACTCGCCGGCGCTCGAGTATCCGGGGGGCGCGGAAGAAGTTCCGGCGGCCACCAACCTACACTACCCGTGCGTCGCGGATTTTGCCTGCGCGATATTGGAAAGCCGCCAACCTCGCTCGAGCGGCGCCACGGCACTAGAAACCGAGTGGGTGATTGGACAGGTGTGTGCTGGGAATCGGGGGAACCAAAATGCGCTTCCGTGATAGCGCGAAATTAAGGCGCTAAAGCGTATCCCTATGTCCTGTGGATTCCGGGCACAATGCAGCAGGCGCGTCACATGTCTTTGCGGTGCGCCTTATCCACATGCGCGTCCGGCACCGGGAACGAACGGTAAACCGAGAAGTCCTCGGCGTTCCGCAACACAATCGCCGGGACGCCAGACGCTTTCTGCATCTTGACGTGTTCCATGTCGATCCCCTTCACCGTATCCAGCACAAATGCCGCCCGGCGGTCCTCCTTCATATAACCGACCTCCACATTGTTGAACTCGATTCCCGTGGCGTGGCGGACATAAAAGCCATAAGCGGGCAACAGCCCGAACATCGAGGGTTCCGGATATTCTTTTTCCCGCTCCGGCGTGGCGTACGGTTCGCGCGGTGGCACGCCGCCGGAGGCTCCGAAGAAGAACGTATTCACCAGATCCGCTGGCTGCTTCGCCACTTGATCCAGCGTCAAGCCGCCGCGATAGACGATCCGGATATCGCTCAGCTTCACGTCTTCGACGTCGTGGTTGGGAATACCGGTGATGATGGAACCGTACCGCGGATCGGCGTCGTACACCACTACGTTGCTGATGTTCACACGCCGTACCGCTCCTACCGGAGTTCCTGCCGGCGCCCGCATCCGGCTGCCGAGGCGGATGAAGATCGGGGCGTTGGAAACCTCCCGCATCATGATATTCGAAATCGCGATGTCTTCCAGGTGCGCCCCGTCAACCGATTCCAGGGCGAGACCGCGGGAGCGGTCGAAGATCACATTTGATATGACAATGTTCCGGAAATCGCCTTCCGATTCCGTGCCGATCTTAACGCGCCCAGTGGGGCCATCGCGGTCGGGAGCCTGCTTGACTGTGCGTTTATAAGTGCCGTCCAACAGTGAGCCGATGTCGTAACCGCTGACCAGGCAGTTGACAATCGTCACATTCTCCGTCGGACGCGCGAAGCCGAGTGCGTGCGTGCCCTTGAGCACGATGGCGTCGTCGTTCGGTGTGTTGACACTCAAATTAGAAATCCTCACGTTCCGGCAGGAGTCCACATCGATCCCGTCCCGGTTCGTGTCAATCGTCAGATTGTCAATCGTCAGATTGTCTACGCCGGTGGCCAGGATTCCAAAGTGTCCGCCGGAAAGAATCGAAAAATCACGGAGCGTCACCTTCCGGCAGAGTTTGAGAACGATGGCTTTGTCGCCCGCGGCGCCTCGTTCGCGCGCCAACGCTTTGCCGCTGATCAGGCCGCTGCCTTGGATCGAAACGTTCTCCAGCCCTTCGCCCCAGATGAGACTGTTGTGGAAATGACTGTGGCCGAAATCCTGAAACTTGTCCCACTGGTTAGGTTCAGCCGCGTCGTAAGCCGCCGGATCCGCTGACGCTTCCAGCGTTGTGCCAGGCTCGAATTGCAGACTGAGATTGCTTCGAAGATGAATCGAGCCGGTCACGTAAGTGCCAGCCCGGAAGTGTACCGTCCCGCCGCCCGCCGTCGCAGCGGCTTCGATTGCCCTGTTGATAGCGGGCGAGTCGAGCGTCTTGCCGTCGCCCTTCGCCCCATAATTCGTCACGTCGAAAACGGCGGCACGAATCTGCCCGGGAACCTGCCACAGCACAAGGGTACCCACGAACCAACATTCCGCCCAACGTTTCGTCATGCCACCTCCTATCGAAAAGCTGCAGAGCTGCAACGGCCAAGCTGCGAGCCGGTAGCGACCTTCCCCCGGCGGATACCAAACAGTCAAAAGCGTAAGTTCGCCGTTGTGTGCAAATCCATTCTGCCACGTACCAAAGCAGTTTGCGATGCGCGCAGCAAACCGGACGGGCGTTATGACCTGATTTCGGTAGCCCGAACATGTCCGTGGGGTGTTCCGCGCGACGTGTCATCGGGCGAGTAAGATCGATTGAGGAGGAGCATCATGAAAGCACTGGAAGGCAAAATCGCACTCATTACCGGCGCCAAGGGCGGGCTTGGACGCTTCGTTACCGAAGCGTTTCTGGCAGCCGGGGCGAAAGTGGTGGGAGTGTCGCGATCGATTCAGGCGAGCGACTTCCCGCGCCCGGCGTTCACCGCCCTACCAGCGGAGCTTTCGGGCGGTGAGGCGGCACGCAAGATCGTCGGCGACATCACGACCCGGTTCGGACGCATCGAGGTTCTGGTACATGTGATGGGCGGCTTCGCCGGCGGAAAGAGCGTCGCCGAAACGGACGATGCGACGCTCGACAAGATGCTGGATTTGAACTATCGCTCGGCATTCTTCATTGCAAGGGCCGTGCTGCCGCACATGCTCCGGCAGGGCGGCGGGCGAATCCTGGCCGTCGCGAGCCGACAGGCCGTGGAGCCCGGCGCGTTGGTGGGGGCATACAGCGCTTCAAAGGCGGCGCTGGTGGCGCTGATCCGCACCATCGCGCTGGAGAACAAGGACCGCAACATCTCGGCGAATACGGTGCTGCCGGGCACGATGGATACGGCGGCGAACCGCGCCGCCGATCCGACAGCCGATCCATCACAGTGGGTGCAGCCTGCACAGGTGGCCGCGCTGCTAGTGCACTTGGCATCGGACGCCGGCGCGCAGGTGACCGGCGCGGCTATTCCGATCTACGGCAGGCAGGTCTGAGATGCTCGCGGCGGAATCGTTTGCAGCGATTTTGGGTGCGAACCGTCTTCTTCCCGCAAGGTGCAGTTGTCTCCCTGCCCCAAGAAATCCAAAACCGGGAAATCCTGCCTTTCCAGCGCATTCCATAAACACCTCGCCGACCCTCACCTCCTGCCCGGTTGAGGCCCGCATGAATAAAGGCATCGGAGGCGGTCGAAAGGCTATCAGTAGCTCGTCCGGGTCAAAGCCCTCTAACTGTACCCCTGGTTAGGCCCAAGGAGCGCTTTCACTCCGGTCACCAACCTCAGCGGAAGGCCCTGGCAGGGCGAACTGCGCTTTCTTCGGCTGTAGCCATGAGGTCAAAGCAGAACAAGCAAGGATGACGAGGAGAGGGTCCATGGGATGACGGAAACCGCTGTCGGGATGAGTCAGATAGTATATGCCGGGAAACGAGAAAAGGACGAGAAGATAGGGTGTGGCGATTTCCGGGGTCCTGCGAAACGCCCGGTAAAGACCGGCCAGCGCGAGGAAAGTGATCGAGGAAAGGCAAAAAATATTTTCCGGGTCCAGCGGCTCCTCACGCAAGTACTCACGATTAAAACTCCAAAAGCCGGTCCATATAAATACCACGCGGCGAATCGACCGCTCCAGGTAAGTTCCCGGGTGCGCTTCAATGAATGCAAGCGCCTGCTTCCGCTTCTCCGCCATGTAGGGAAGCTCGCCCAGGCGGCGAAATTCCTCTAACTCGGCGGTGCTCCCTGACGGATGAACGCCGCCATTCCACCAGTGCAAATCGTCCCCGAGGTTCCCGACGCAGACCTCCAGCCAGAAGCCGTCCTTGAACAGAATTGCCGAGTGAAAGGTCCGGTAGTTGCGAATCAGCCAGGGAGCGACCGTGACCATCAGAGCGAGAACCCCAGCCGTGCCGGCACGTGCCCAGCGTTTCGATTGCCGCGCCAGACGATAGCCGGTCCATCCTCCGAAAAATGGTGCGATCCCAAGGACCACCGGATTGGTGAGGGCGGTAAGGCCAAAGAGAACCCCAAAGCCCGTCCACGCCCAAATCCCATCGGACGATTGCAGATGCAGTCCAACCCAGAAGATCAGGACCAAAAGCAGGGCGAGGAAGGAGTGGTACCACATACTGTCCGCCGAAAACTTCACCGCGTAAGGGAGAAAGGCCCAAGCCCAGGCGGCCCATCGTGCTGTTCGAAATCCGAAATTCATCCGCGCGACAAGAAAGACGGGCAAGCAAGTGAGCGCGGAAAGTAGACAATTCAGCGCCAGAAACGCCAGCGCCGAAGCTTCTTTGAAGATTCCAAAGACGGTGAAAATGCCGCTAAGAAGATAGGGGAAAACGGGAGTGAGCAACGCAGTCGGCCCGGTATCGCCCCAATAGGGATTCGCGAACCGGTGATCGGCAGCGATCGAACGAGCTACATGCCCGATCTCGTAGCCGAATTCCCAGTGGTCGCGCCCGGGGTCAAGGAAGCCCTGATAGACAAAACCGACGACGATCAAGCGCAATCCAAGAGCCGCCAGGACGGGGTAGAACAATGCACGGCGGACTTGAGCACCCGACTCAACTTTCATCCTGATTCTCCAATACGTCTCCCGAAGAATTCGTGGCTAACTTCATCTAGAACCGCCGCTGACCTCCGTATCGAAGGCGAAGCAACCGTGGCGCCGGAAAACCCTTGCGGACGGAACCCATCGCGCCATCCCAACGCCGGACGCCCCCGGCGTGATCGCACGCAAGTCCGACAGCGGTCCAGGCGGTTCGGTGCATTGCAATCAGGAATTCACACCCGGCGCCGAAGATGCAACTTAGCACCGCGCTTCCCAACTCGTAACCCGGTTATCCTAAATATTGGCGAGCAGAATGTCAAGAATGGCTCGCACCGACGCGTGGGGATCCGGGCTATTCCGCGAGGAGGTTTCAATCGAGAATACCCCTTTATACCCTACTTCCTTCGCAATCTTGATGGCGTCGGCCGTGTCAAATTTATTCGGCACGTGCTGCACGCGGCTGCTTCCCGCGCTCATCCGATATAGGACCCGTAAAGCAGCCGCGGGCGACTCCTTATCCGGGAAGTTTCCGCAATCGGGATTGGCCCAAATCCCAGCGGCTTTGATCACTTCGACCACCATCTCCCACGGCGCATTGCCGGGGTCCATGGTCACAAAAACGTTTTTCGCCTTTCCGTAGGCGTTCATCGTCTTCAGCGTCTCGACCGCGGACTGTCGCACCTCGGGCGCCAGACCGCCATGGGTCACCATGACGCGCGGACAGTCGAGCGCCGCGGCATAATCGATCCATCTCTTAGTCAGGTCGATCGTTTCGAGCCGGATCACCCGATCCGGCGCCGAAATGTTCAAATTTGCGAAGTCCAGGTTGATTTGATTCACCTGCGAGTTCGCTTGTCTCAGCCGGCTCCGGAACTCCTGCAAGTACGTGGGTTCGGCCGACGGAAAATCCGCATGCTGGAATTCCACACGATGGATTCCGTAGCGTTCGGCGACCATGCCGGCAAGATCCATAAGGTCGAGTGTGGCTTTCGGATTACCCGGGCGCGCGGTTCCCTTGAGGAGCGGAGCGAAACAAAGACTCATGACCGCGATGCGATCCAATTTGGCTTGATCCGGGCGTTGCGCCCACGCGCTGCCAGAGGCGGCCACCGCGGCGGAACTCATGAGAAACTCTCGTCGCTTCATCATATGCAACTGGTCCCTAAATATTGGCGAGCAGAATGTCCAGAATGGTTTGTACGGCCACGTAAGGATCGGGGCCATTATTGGCCCTGGCTTCGATCGTATAGATCCCTGTGTACCCTGCCTCTTTGGAAATCTTAATGCCGTCAGCCGTGCTGAACTTCTCCGGGATGTTCTTGACATGGCTGCTGCCCGCCGTCATACGATACAGGATCGGTAATGCGGCCTCCCGCGACTCCTTGTCCGGGAAGTTCCCGATATCGGGATTGGCGTAAATCCCCGAGGCCTTGATCACGTCGACAAACACGTCCCAAGGCACATTGCGGGCGTCGGCCCGCCAGCGGGGTTCCATGGTGATGAAAACGTTTTTCGCCTTGGCGTATGCGTTCATCGTCTTGAGCGTCCCGACTGCGGATTGCCGCACCTCCGGCGCGAGAGTGCCCTGGTTCAGCATGACGCGCGGACAGTCAAGTTCCACGGCATGATCGATCCAACTCTTGGTCAGTTCAATCGCCTCCAGCCGGATCACCGGATCCGCTGCGGAAATGTTCAGATTTGCAAATTCCAGGTTGATCTGATTCACCTGCGACTTCGCTTTCCTGATCCTGCGCCGGAACTCCTGGAAGTATGCGGGTTCGGTCGAGGAAAAATCGGTATGCTGGAATTCCACACGATGGACGCCGTAACGTGCGGCGATCAAATCGGCAAAGTCCATGATATCGACCGTTCTTTTCGGATCGGCTGGGCTGGAGGGCGTCTTGAGGATCGGGTCGAAACAGACGCTCATGATCCCGATGCGATTCAGTTTGGCTTGATCGGGGCGTTTTGCCCATGCCGCGCTAGAGGCGAGCGCGCTGGCGGAACCAGTGAGAAAGTCCCGTCGCTTCATCGTACGCACCTCGCACTTCCCGATTTAGATCCTGAACGGGGATATTAACACCCTAGTATCTCCTGGTCAATCACGAGTGCGGGGCGTGTCGCTAGTATTTGAGTTGTCCGGTCCAATTCACACGTGATCTGTCCGCTTTGGTCGGGGCGGGTGATGCTGGGGAGTGGACGAAACCCAGCAGTACTCAGCCGCCGAGATGGAGCGGA
>Ga0187872_10003345_pt1 | contig 13013 bp, 21 predicted proteins | sample June2016WEW_16_4_FD_132973 | JGI IMG/M metagenome (GOLD analysis project Ga0187872, IMG submission 132973) | Peatland microbial communities from SPRUCE experiment site at the Marcell Experimental Forest, Minnesota, USA - June2016WEW_16_40 | ecosystem: Environmental > Terrestrial > Soil >...
CCGCGACCAAGAGAGTCATGGACATGCAATGGTTATTGAAGAAACATGCACCGGAACGTTGAGCGCCTGACCATCTTTAGGCACTGACACAAACGTCACTTCTCCTCCGCATTTAGTACACTCAAACACGCTGCCCTGTATCTCTGCGCCTAATCTTCCGATTGTGGAAATAGGCGCTTTTTTGAGGATTCGCTCGGATGGAGCATTCCGCGTGCCAGAGTCTTTCAGAATTCTCTCGGTTGCCGAGAGGAGAGCCTCGGGGCCGTCATCCTTGTAATTCGGAGAGGACTTTGCGAGCGGAGGTCGATTGCTGGCCATAGCGGCTCCTTGCACAGCGGGAACCCGATGGAGAGTTGGCGATTCCAATAGGAGCAAATGCAACTGGGCAACCAGTCTCAAAGTTCCAGCCAAGTTATTGATTCGAATTGTTCCGCTGGAGTTGGTCGAAATCTGAGAGAAACCCGATTGTCCTTGGCGTGGACACAATTCCGGTTTCTGGACGGTCTGCGTTTCCGTGGGGCAAGCCAACTCGGGGATCGAGCCCTTCGTCTGTTCCAAGCAAGCAGCAGATGACGCACCACAATGAAGGCGCTCGAAGGGGTGGCCCAAAGGTATGCTGGCTGACCAGCCGAAAAACGAAAAAGTCGTCGTTGATGAGAAACGACTTGCGGCTCCTCCGGGAAGACCCTTCTTGACCACCGGGTAGGCAAGGGCTTGGGAAAGCCTGAAATCAAGGGATTTGCCGTTTCCTGCTTCCATCGGTGTGCCGTCCTCGTTGACTCGGCTTCCTCACATCCTTACTATTGCAGCCTGAGTCCCAGCGCCCACTCATGGTCGGTTGAGCCGCGCACCACTCTATCGCCCCAAAGGAGGCAACATGAAGAAATGCCTGTCACTGCTGTTTGCCCTAGCTCTAATGACATCCGTGAGCTTCACACAGGAGAAGAAAGTCGTTGCGACCAAAGACGCGCCCCAAGCTATCGGGCCGTATTCGCAGGCGATCAAGGCCGGTGGGTTCGTTTTTACCGCTGGGCAAATCCCCATCGATCCCGCTACGGGCAAACTAATCGAGGGCGACATCAAGGCACAGACCGAACGTGTGTTGAAGAACCTTTCTGCTGTACTTGCGGCCGCCGGGAGCAACATGGATCGCGTAGTAAAGACCACGGTGTTCCTGAAGAACATATCGGATTTCCCCGCCATGAACGAGGTCTATGGGCAGTTCTTCAAGAACGATCCTCCGTCTCGCTCCACAGTCCAAGCTGCTGCTCTGCCTAAAGACGCTCTGATAGAGATCGACGTGGTGGCGCTGCAATAGGCGACCTCTAGTCGTTCCAGCAGCAGCGCACGGCTTGCCAGTTTTGCGTGACTCCGAGGCCAATCCCTGCACTCAAAATTGACTGGACTCCGAAGCACGCCTAAGATTGCCATTCTAGAGTGAGTTCCTGCTCCCACCATGATCGGCCAAACCATCTCGCATTACCGCATCATTGAGAAGTTGGGCGGTGGTGGTCTACAAGGCTGAGGACATTAGGCTGCATCGCTTCGTCGCCCTCAAGTTCTTGCCGGAGGATGTTGCCCGCGACCCGCAGGTACTCGCCAGATTTCAACGCGAAGCCCAAGCTGCCTCCGCGCTGAATCACCCCAATATTTGCATGATCTTTGATATCGGCGAGCAGGATGGGAAAGCGTTCATCGCCATGGAGTACTTGGACGGGGTGACGTTGAAGTATCGCATCGCGGGGAAGCCCATCGACACCGATGTTTTGCTCGGGCTGGCGATTGACATCGCCGACGCACTCGACGCCGCTCACGCTGCTGGCATCGTTCACCGCGACATCAAACCCGCAAACATTTTTGTCACCAAGCGCGGGCATGCCAAAATTCTCGACTTCGGGTTGGCTAAGGTCACGGTCACAGCCAGTTCTTCGAGTAAGGTACTAGCGGCTGGGACGCAGACGGGCTCCATCGATGAACAACACTTGACCAGTCCGGGAACGGCGCTCGGGACAGTGGCCTACATGTCGCCCGAACAGGTGCGCGGTAAGGATTTGGATGCTCGCACCGACCTGTTCTCGTTCGGGGCGGTTCTGTACGAGATGGCGACCGGAACCCTACCCTTCCGGGGTGAAACTTCGGGGGTGATCTCCCACGCCATTCTGGATGGGGAGCCGACGCCCGCTGTTCGCTTAAACCCTGATCTTCCGCCCAAACTGGAAGAGATCATCAATAAGGCGCTGGAGAAAGATCGCGAGCTACGCTACCAGCACGCCGCTGACATACGGGCCGACCTAAAGCGGCTGAAACGGGAAACGGAATCGCGGCACGGCATACCAGCGAGTTCGGGCACGGTGATGGCAGCACAGGAGGTTGGGCTTCCAGCGGTCGCCCCTTCACCACCGCCAGCATCGGGGTCGGCTCCTGCCGTCATTACGTCATCTTCATCGACTGGCGTGAAGGTCGCCAAAGTTACTGTAGCGGGCACGAAACTCTGGAAGCTTCTGATTCCCGCTGCTGTGATACTTCTCGGTGTTGCAATCGGGGGAGCGTTCTATTTCCGCTCACGTTCCGCGACATCAACGACGAAGGCTACGCCGCTCACGGAGAAAGACACGGTTGTCCTCGCGGACTTCGACAACAAGACAGGCGATACCGTCTTTGATGACGCTCTGAAGCAGGCACTGGCTGTGGAATTGGAGCAGTCTCCCTTTTTGAATGTTCTGTCGGACAGAAGGGTCAGCGAGACGTTGCGGATGATGGGCCGCCCTGCAACGGAACGCATCACAGTGGATGTGGGCCGGGAACTTTGCTTGCGCACAGGAAGCAAAGCCCTGCTGGGCGGGGCGATATCGAGTTTGGGCAGCCATTATTTGCTAGCCGTGAACGCGGTGGCATGCAACAGCGGAGACACCTTAGCCAAGGAACAGGTCGATGCCGCCAGCAAGGAAGATGTTCTGAAGGCCTTAAGTCGAGCCGCCACTAGTCTTCGTGCCAAGCTGGGAGAATCGCTACCTTCGGTGCAGAAGTTCGATGTTCCCGTTGAGGCTACAACATCCTCCCTCGAAGCCCTGAAAGACTACAGTATGGGTGTCACAATCGGGCGCGAGAAAGGGGACGCTCCGGCCATCCCGTTCCTGAAGCGTGCCATTGAACTCGACCCGAATTTCCCTATGGCGTATTCCGGGCTGTCGATACGCTACGGAAATCTTGGGCAGCCGTCGTTGGCCCTTGAATACGCAACCAAGGCCTATGGGCTGCGCGACCGGGTTACGGAACGGGAAAAGCTGCGAATCTCTGCGAATTATTTTAGTGCCACGGGAGAACTGGAGAAGGAGTTGCAGACCTATGAACTGTGGATCGCAAACTATCCACGCGATTTCGTTCCGCATGGCAACTTGGGCGTGAATTACATGTCCATGGGGCAGTATGAAAAGGCTCTCGCGGAACAGCAGGAGTCGTTGCGGCTTGCGCCTGATACCGTTACTGGGTATGTAAATCTGGGGTTGACCTACATCTACTTGAACCGACTGGATGAAGCCAAGGCTACGTTCGATCAAGCATTGGCACGCAAATTGGACGGCGGAAATTTTCGGGGGGCAATGTACAATCTTGCCTTTCTCCGAGGGGACGCCGCGCAGATGGAACAGCAGGTGGCTTGGGGTGCGGGTAAGCCGGGAGATGAAGACTATTTGTTCTCGACCCAATCTGATACCGAGGCATTCTACGGACGGCTGATTAGGGCGCGGGACTTTTCTCGCCGCGCAGTGGATTCGGCGGTTCGCGCAGACTCCAAAGAGGCCGCGGCGCTGTGGCAGGCCAATGCCGCACTGCGCGAGTCGGAATGGGGCGACACTGCATCTGCGAAGCAAGGCGTCAAGGCGGCTTTGGCTTTGTCTCCGGGGCGAGATGTAAAGCTGGTAGCAGCACTTGCACTGGCTCGCATTGGTGATACTCCCCGAGCAACAACACTGGTCGGGGAATTGCAGAAAAGCTACGCAGCGAATACCCTGCTCAAACTCTACTGTCTCCCGACGATCAACGCTGCCATCGAACTCAACAAGGGCAATTCATCGCAAGCTCTTGTGTATCTGGAAGCCGCCGCGCCTTACGAACTGGGTAACGGAGGGGCCATCAGTTCGTTGTACCCGGCGTATGTGCGTGGCCAAGCCTACCTGCTGGCACACAATGGAACTGCCGCAGCCGCCGAGTTCCAGAAAATGCTCGATCACAAGGGTATCGTGCAGAACTTTGTGACGGGATCATTGGCGCATCTCCAACTCGGTCGAGCCTATGCGATGGCAGGTGACACGGCCAAAGCGAAGAGTGCATACCAAGACTTCTTTCTGCTCTGGAAGGACGCTGATTCCGACATCCCCATTTTGAAGGAAGCGAAAGCGGAGTACGCGAAATCGCAGTAGCTAAGCGGTGATGCGGCTGACGAGATCATCGTGAGTGTTAAATGCGACTTCCACTGCGAAGTCTGGATTTGCGCTGTGGCTCTTGGCGATCACTGCACATCAAGATGTGACTCCTGTCACTGACGGACGCGCTCATTCGTGCGACGTTGATCTGTCTCGCCCCCACGAAGAGCAGTCCCACCGCGCGGTATGCACACCCCCTGAGGCGAACGGGCCGACCCCATTCGATTGAAGTCCTCGCACGGTAAAGAACAGAACCCCGACGCAAAAGGATTTACTGGGGTGCGCTTCTCAAGAAAAAAAGGAGGACAGCCAATGTCTGCGACTACAATTTTGCTCGAAGTTCAGAAACTCAACGACGTGAGCGACCGCCTCCGCTCTCTAGCATGGCAACATCCCGTCGTCTCGGAAGGACTCCTCGCCATCTCGTCACACGTTCGCAACAGCGCCACTAAATTGGAAGAGTTGTCCACGACGCAAATGTCGCACGCAGCAATGAAAGACAGCACTATCTGGTCTGGGGAAGGCTTACGATGTCATTCCGGAAGGCTTTGGTGACGCTCTGTCCCTGACCGTAGCATATAAGCTACTTGCCGTATGGCGAATCCCCGACGAACGTCTCCGTCGTGACCTTGCCCGTGTTTCTGTCGCGGGTGGTGACAATGGTGACATCGTTGAGGCGGTTGATCGTGACGTTTTTGTCGTTCGAGATCGCAGTGGTCAGCGACCCGATTTTCTCACCGTTGTTGTTGATGAAGTCCATTGCGTCTTCCCTCCCGTTTGATTTGTGTGCACGCTCAATTCATCGCATTCAATGCGGAGTACACCTGATTCGGGCACGCTGCTATTGCGGGGCCACGATGTTAGCGTGTCGGGCGACCTCTTGCCAGCGTCCACGCTGCTGCATCCATATACCCGTGAAGCGGAGATGCTCGACTTTCCCAGCGTTCGGCATCTTTCCGCCCCACAGCACCGTCTCCCTGCCCGCCACGATCACTGTATCGGCATAGACCCGGATATACTCGATTTGACGTTCGTAGGACGGGATCGCCAAGAAGCCGGATTCGACCATCCCGAGAAGTTTAACGGATTGGTAACGACGAAATCATCTGACCACAACTGGGCCATGGTTTTCGGGTCGTTGTGGACGAAAGCATCGACCTCTTTGGCATTCAGCCGCCGAACCTCTTGTTCTGCGAGTTGGTCTCGCCCGCTCGTAGGAGTGCTCGCCTGCCCGAATGCGAGAAACACGGCTCCTCCCGTGAGCAGCATAACAACCAACGGATGCATGAAGTGTTCTTTCATCGTCACCTCCTCTTTGTGAAGTGGCTGAATTCTACATCGGCGTTTTCGATGATCTCAGTTTTTTCCTAAGCCTCGATATTCGGATAGCAGGCGACCGTGCCTCGCTGAGTTTTTTCGTGACCAGTCATATCGTGGCAATCCCTTAGAGCCGAGCCTCTAACCCAGCTTCTCCGCTAGAAATTGCAACGGTGAGAGCGCCATCCCTGTTCGCTTCTTTCATGGGGCGGCATACTGAGGCTCTGCTGGCATACATGCAGGAGTTGCTCGTGTGTTAGCTCAGCCATGAACCCCCCTCCACTGCTGGAGTTCTCGATATTTCTCAGAATAGATTGCCCTCTTCATCGCGTAGAAACTTACATTCCGCGCTTTGCCAGTCTCGCCCGTGCTGCTTCCTTCAAGGTCTGGGGCGCGTCGGGGCAATGATGGGCGAAGTGCTCGTCCTCCAGCCTTGCGCTGTACACCACGTATCCGTGCCCACACCAGAAACAGGCGGCGGCGTAACTCCCCAACTTTTTTAAGGCACGCTCGCTCTTCTTCTCCCAATCTTTGGGCAATTTCAGTTTGCCACTTGCCATGTTTTCATCGGCCCCCTCTGCCACGCTCGTTTGTGCGTTGGCTGGCGTCATGCTCGTCGCACAGGGTTTTAATCCAATCGCCTCCCCGCCATTTTCCCCGTTGCCCGCAAACCTCGCAGGTGCGGAAGGACTCCCGTTCAGCGACAAGAATGCGTCGGCGAATGGCATCATTCGAGTAGCTCATGTGGATGCGCAGCCCACCGAACTTCTCCATCACTTCGAGGATTTCAAACTGGCGTCCGCTTGCATGCTCGAATGCGGCGACCAGAGGTTCCAAGTCCCCGCATAGCCGCCAAATTATGTCGAACCAGCCGTCGTCATGCCGGAAGCCCAGAGTCATTCCTGTGTAGCGAACGTCCCCCGTGACATTGAACCATGTGGGCCAACGCTCGACCAGCTTTTGCTCCAGTGCCTTGCGCATATGGTGGCTATTTCCTAGCGACCTTAATCCCCACGTCCTCGCCGAAGATTTCCCTGAGCATCTGCTCAGCCTCTCGGCGGTCTCTATATTTCTCGGGATACATCGCGTGTTTCACCGAATCGCACACCCACGCTTTCCCGCCATCAGGCAAGTCGATCACGCTCAACTCGTAGTGCGGACTGTCGTGGCAAATCTCGCAGCACTCGACACCCAAGTGCTTGAAGTCTTCGCAGGTCCTGATGTCGCCATCCGGCAACCTGTCTTGGAGCACAGAGATTATGAATGCTTCTTCGTCCTGCTCCTCGGTCTGAAATGGAATCGGCCTTATCTGCCGCAACGTTCTCTCGATGATTTCGATCTTGGTCATGCACCTTCGCGTCTACAGGCGAGCCTCCAGCCCAAGGTCTGCCCCAGCCGCTATTGCTCCGTGTAATTCACCGTCGTTCGTCTCTTTCATCAACCTGCACACCGAAGCCCTCGAAATGTTGTGCCGCTTGGCCACAGCGGTCAGCGACATCCCCGTGCGGCGATCTTCGACAACTTGCTCACGATTGATGTCCAGCCGCGCTCGACCGATCTGGCGTCCCTCAAGAGCCGCCCGCCTCATACCAGATTTGACTCTTTCCACTACGAGTGACCTTTCGAGTTCCGCGATTGCCGAGATGATGGTTACGAACAAACGCCCCATCGCATCACCCGTCGCCACACCCTCTCGACGTGAGATGAACTCAATTTGCATAGAGTCGAGTTCATCGATTATCTGAAGGAAGTTCCTAGTACTTCGGGCAATTCTGTCGAATGCCGCGACCAACACAACGGAGAACTTTTTGCGCCGTGCGTCACTCATCATTGCATCGAGCGCCGGACGCCGTGCTTTCGTTCCACAGATGCCCATGTCCTTATACTCTGCGATGACCTCGTAGCCTTTTTGTGCCGCCATTTCTCGAAGATCGTAAAGCTGACTCTCGACATGCTGATCTGGTGTTGAAACACGAACGTAGATGGCGGCTTTCTTCATCGCGGCAATTTCTCCTTTACGGTCTAAGTAATAGCCTGCGTTGGGCGTGGTAACAGATAGCGTACTCCGGCTCAAAAACGTGGAATCGGTCTTGGACGATCACCATGAGTTCGCCGATCTCATGGTTAGTGCATTGGGTTAGGTGCTCGTCCAGTAGTGCGGCGATCCAAAGTGTAGTGAACCGTTCTCTAAGGTCGGACGAATGCATGAGCCTGCGCTGCCTTTTGATAAGAACACGAATGACCCGCACTAACTCCGAGTTATGCTCCAAATCTCGTCCTCTGTTGTTAGTATACAGAGCACTCGTCTGTTTTCGTTAGAACTGGAGGGGGTATTACCAAAGATTTCTTCGGAAAGGTAGTGAATTCCGACGTGTTCTCTGTATATTTCATTGTGGATCACAAAATACCTTCTACCCAACCACCTATTCCAAACAACATAGAATGTCCGCTTTGCCTCGGTGCAGGCGCACTTACTCGTGCCGAAGTATTGGATCGGCTGGGCGTCAAGGATTTTGCCCGAGTCGCCCAGCTTAGCGCCGAGGAAGCCTTCCGTCTGCTCCTCCAAAAGCACAATCAGGATGACCAAGGTATGTGGGCTCGGTTCGAGTCCGAACTGGCGAGGCGAACCGCAGAGATCGAGCAGCGGCACAGGGATGAACTTCACAGCCTGAAGAGTGCGGAGCAACAGAAGACGCACGAAATCGAGCACGCCAATCGCCGGGTCGAGGACACCCTGAGGGAGATGGGCGAACTTCGGGAGCGGAATCACCAACTGGAATCTGAGATGTCCAAGGTCGCCCGCGTGGGCAAGAAAGAAGAGTTGGATTTTGCCGAGGAAGTGAAGACATGGGCGGGCATGTGCGTCAGCGAGAAGCTGGCGAGGAATGGCGACTACCTATTGTCATTCCGAGACCCCAGCGGTAAGGCGCTTGAGCCACGGCTTCTGATAGACAACAAAGACAAGGCGGCGATCACCGAAGGCGATATCCGAAAGCTGATCCGCGATGCAAAGGAGCGCCACACTCCAGTCGGCGTCATCGTCACAAAAGATGAGACCCAGCTTCGGCAGGTTGACCGCGAGTGCCGCTGGTCGCAGCAAGACGGGGTTTGGGTTCTGCGTACTACACGCCAATGGCTCCGGCGCGACCTCGATGTTTTGCGCCCGCTGCTCGAACGCATGCGGATCGAAGGCCCAGATTTCCTCCAGCACAATGCGGCTCTGGGGGAAGAAATCCGCCGCACGCTGGTTGATTTGGATGAGGTTGAGAAGGAACTGAAGAAGGCGGCGAAAGCAATCGATGTCGCTAGCGGGCTGACCAGCAAGTACCGAGTCCGGTTGCAGGCGCTTTGCGATAACACGGGAGCGCAAAAGAAGATGAGCCAGCGGCAGGACGGCGGCGGTATCGCTCATGCTCAAGCAGGCGATTAGCCTCAGGAGGTCACTACGCCAACAGAATTCCGTTTTCGTCTCAACGGCGACATCATGCCCGAAATTTTCATCCAGCGGGCACTGGTGGACGGCGAACCCGTTGGGGAGTGGGAGATTGCCGTCGAGATTGATTATCTCGATGGTCGTTTCACCCTTGACGACAACTCCAACCTGTGGGATGCGGCGCTGCCGCAGTTCATATTGGAGTACCGGGATGAAACCTCGTGGGCTCTGATCCCACTGGAAATTTGCCGCACCATGAAAGACCGGGGCTGGAACCGGGTGACGCCGCAGGAACTGGTGGGAATTTTGGAAGCGGCGGGCGCAATCCAACGCATCTAGCCGGGGTCGAAATAGGAGGGCAGGATTTGAGAGGACGAGCGGGAGCCAACTTCGATCAGCGAGCCAGCGATATGCGTTTCCTCACGGCACCCCTGCGATTTGTTTGGGGCATGTTCGTGTGGGCGTTTGTTCTCCTCCTGTCGCCGTTCCTCTTCCTTGGCGTCCTCGTGTTTGGCATCCGCTCCATGAGTGCGGACGAGATCGGTTTGGTGAAGGTGCTTCTGGTTGTTTTAGGCCCATTCGCTTTCGACTTCTGGTGGATCACAATCAGGCATGTGAGCAGCCGATATAAGGCGAAACGGCTCATTGCCGAACGAAATGAAACTGGCGACGATTACTCGGACGCTGACATGAGATTTCTGGAGCAAGTGGGCAAGCCGAGACACCTCCGCAATTTTGCCGTGCTGCTCGTCTCGTTCGTCGGATCGGTCTACGCCGCACACCTGTTCTACGGCGCAGGCGACCAGCAATTTTTTGTCGGGGTGCTTGCGGGAATATTCAGCCCTGCGATCATCATCGCCGCATACAAGCTGGACCTGAGGTTCATCTGAGGGGCAAGGAGATTGTCATGCTAGAGATCAATCTAGCTGGCGATGACAAAGGTTCACCTACCAGAGATTTTCTGACTGTGGTCAGAATCTGCCCAAAACGGGGCATTAGATAAGTGCAGAGGAACGGCATTTTAGCCGGGTCTACAAAATGAGGTTATGCCAGTGACACCTGAAGATGATGACTTGGATGCACGGCTCAAAGAATACTGGAAGCATTGGGGGCAAAAGCAAAAGAGCATAGGGCGTCCGCAATCCCTGCCACGCCTTGTCCACACCTGCACTGAGGATCATCCTTCACCTGCGGATTGTGTCGCGTGTATCGCCGTCGAGCGAGGCGAGATCAACTTCTCCTCTACCCTGAATGCCTACCCTCACGAATGCGTGGATAGGCCGAATCTATCATGCGATGCCTGCGAGTGGGCCACAAGACACGAGAAAGCGGAACTCTGAGCCTCACCGGAACGGATTTCAGCTATGGGGTGGGAAAGGACATCGGCGAAGCAGAATCCGGTCTCCGGAGGCACAAGTCCGAGCGCGAAGCCAGAGGAGAGATAGCACGCGGGGATTTGCGCGGCATCATCATAAAAGCCGAAACCTTCACCTCCAAAACTGAACCTTCTCCAGCGATTACCTCGGAAACCTGAGGTCCCGCTACGCCAGCAACAAACTGAAGATACAGCTTCTCCACTATTACTTCGGTAATTAGTTTTAGCCACAAAACTCAGAAATCAAGCCGCGCTGGGAGCATAAGTTTATTAGAAGTTTCTTAGGAGCGGAGAAGAAACAATGGCGCACTTGCTCTCCTTCATCGACACCAGACCGCAATTTGAAATCGCTAATCCGTCTGCGTCCTCTGATCCCCCCGCACCCTCCGGTCCGCCCGCACCCCCTTTGCTGCCGCAAAGCATAAAGGCAGCCCCGAAAACAGCATTGGTGGTCGCCAACAAATCTTTGGTCAGGCTGTTGAGAAGGTGCTTTGAGGAAGAGGGTTATACGATACGCATTGCCTCGAACGCTGAGGAGGGAAGGCGTCTGTACTCTGATTTTGCTCCGTTTAATGTGGTCATCATCGAGTATGACGTTCTGGTACGAAACGGGGCTCAAATCGACATTTTCCTGCCGCAAACGAGTGGGAGGGAGCTTGCATCAGACATCCTCAAGATCGATCCTTTGCAAGGGATCGTCTTTGCAGCGTCCGCCTATCGGAATCGGGACGATCTGTTGCTACCGCAGGAATTGCTACATATCCCGGTGATGATCGACATCACCATTTTTCAGTTGCGCACTTTACTATCGACGCTAGAAGTGCGTCGGGCGATGGCAGCCTTGACCATTGCGGACAAGCTGCGACTCAAGCGAGCCGCCGAATCTTGGTTTCAGGTTCGCGGGCTGACCGCACATGAGGGAACTGCGGACGAACTGCTTAGCGAAGCCCAGCTTAAGACATTAATAGGGGCGAAGGAAACCCAACAGGGCAGACACTGGAACAGAGATGTCGATTTAGTGTGGCACCTCTCGGAGGCCATGCGGAGCATTTCCGATAGCTGGAGGCGGCAGTCGGAGACGGAAGAAAAACACCTTAGATTGGAACTTCCTACACGCGATGCTGAGGGGCATGAACAGTCGCCGCTCAAATATCTTCCTTCACCCGAAGCATCGGCATATCGAATCCTAATCGCAAAGGAAAAGGTTGCCCGAATCTTCAGAATGTTCACGGACGACACGGAAGCTACCCAAGTGCTTCAGGGGTGGTATGACGACCTGAAGCCGAACGAGATCAGGCAGAAATGCGGTCTTGACGAAAACAGGTTCGCGGCTGCGGTGAAGCGAATACGGAAGAAAACTATGAGCCGAAGAAACGGTAGCGGCGGGGGCGAGGAACATGGCATATAGGACAAGTCTCGACGGGCAGCAAAGAATCTTGGATCACTTAGCCGAGTCTGTGTTTGAGCTATCGGATGAGGAAATCCTTGCCGAGGTGCGGGAAAGTGGGGTTGATCCGCAGGAAGAGGCGGATCGGACGAGCTTTGTGCTTCGACAGGCGGTGGACACATGGGAGTCCGAGAACGAACGACTGTCAAACCTCGGCCACACGATCAATCCGAATGGTTGGCGCTGTGTCGAGGGAATTTATGAGAATCATTGCCTAAGTTGCGGTTCGCTGGTGAGTTTCTCAACGGCAACGCAGCGAATGGAAGGCAACGCTTTGGACGGATCATGCCCTGAAAACGGGTATACGACCAAGAAACGGGAAGCGTCTCGCTGAGTATGACCGACCCCGGCGTTCAAATAGTGAGGGAGTGGCTCCAGCGCCAACCGTTCAGTCTCAGATTTCTCACCCTCCTCCTCTTCATGGAAGAAGCGGTCAAGGATGAGTTTGGCGAAGAGACTATGAATAGTTTTGACCGTGACCTTAAAGAGGCGTATCGAAAACTGCCAATGCCAGCGGGAAAAGTAAACTGAGTGAATCAACTTAAAAGCGTTCGGCGAGATTCTTCGGCCGACAAAAAGCGCTGGCGGCGGCGCGAACTACGTGACGAACCGCTACGGCAACGCGGAGAAACATTTCAAGCAATCGTTTGCTGCGATGCGCTCTTAGGAGCTAATGATTAACTACGTGTTCTACTTCAACTCGGAAGGGCTGATAACTGTTGCAAAATCCCGATACCACTCATTGACCCTTGGACGGGGGGTTGAGCGCTAACGTGATTACAACAGTTGCGCCGAGGCCGCACAGGGAGCATAATGCGGGGATTATTAACAACGCGCTGAACGAAGTCTGCAACGGCATTGATCTTGAGGGCGAGTTTGACACGCGGATGGGCTGCGCACTTCAGGATGCGCGGGAGCTTCTAGCGAAGATTCACACGGAAGGGTTGGGTATTTCCTCTATGCCAAAGCGCTGGAAGATCAAGGTTGATAAATCACGATTTGAAACACTGAAGTCTGAGG
>Ga0187872_10003352_pt1 | contig 12968 bp, 12 predicted proteins | sample June2016WEW_16_4_FD_132973 | JGI IMG/M metagenome (GOLD analysis project Ga0187872, IMG submission 132973) | Peatland microbial communities from SPRUCE experiment site at the Marcell Experimental Forest, Minnesota, USA - June2016WEW_16_40 | ecosystem: Environmental > Terrestrial > Soil >...
CCGGCATCGGCCACGCAGTTCTACACCACGCAGGTCGATGGGCAGGCCAACGTGGCGATTCACGTATTGCAGGGAGAACGCGAACTAGCTAAGGACTGCCGTTCGCTGGCGCGCTTCGATCTCAAAGGCATTCCACCGATGGCCGCCGGCATTCCGCGAGTCGAGGTTAAGTTTCTGATCGACGCCAACGGCATTCTGCATGTTTCCGCGCGGGAGCAACGCAGCGGCAAAGAGGCAGAGATTCAGGTGCAGCCCAGCTACGGCCTGACCGACGAGCAGGTCGAGGGCATGATTCTCGACTCGTTCGACAATGCCGAAGAAGATTTCCGTCGCCGCCAACTGATCGAAGCGCGCAGCGAGACTTCGACAATCCTTGCCGCCCTCGAAAAAGGCAAGAAGAGCGCGGCGTGGGGACAACTCACAACCGACGAAAAGAAGCAGATCGCGAAAATGGAAAAGGCGCTGGTCGCGGTGAACGCCGAAGAAGATTATCAGGCGATCCGCAAAGCCATCGATGCGCTGAACCAGGGCACGATGCGCCTGGCCGAGTTGATGATGGACACCGCCGTCTCGACCGCGCTGAAAGGCAAGAACATGGACGAGGCTGATCTGGGCGAAGGGCCGACCGCCCCGCATCCCATGGCGAAAGCAGAATTTGAATGATAGCCATTAGCACTTAGCAATCAGCATTTGGCCATTACGGAGTCTTGCTGGGAGCTCCTAAGGCGGTTGACGGGCTAAATGCCAAATGCTAAGTGCCAATGGCTGAAATTTAGGAGCACATAATGGCTGAGGAAAAGACACAAGGAGCTGGCACATTGACCGAAGACGCTCCCGGCGAGAACACGGTCCAGGTCACCTTCCTGCCCGAAGGCAAGACGGTGCAGTTCGAGAACGGCAAACTTCCCTATGAAGATCACGGCAAAGAGCAGTCGCTGCTCGACGTGGCCCTGAATTTCGGCATCCCGCTCGACCACGCCTGCGGCGGCAATTGCGCCTGCACCACCTGTCATATCTGGGTAAAAGAAGGCGCCGAGAATCTTTCTGCCATGGACGACGACGAGGCCGACCGGTTGGACATGGCCGCCGATCTCCAGCTAAACTCGCGTCTCGGCTGCCAGGCGCAGATCACCAAGCCCGGCAAAGTAGTCATCGAGATCCCCGCCTGGAACCGTAATTACGTCTCTGAGGAGCACTGAGGATGGCAAAGCAACTGACCTGGGACGACGCCGAAGACATCGGCATTCTGCTATCAGAAACGCATCCCCAACTCGATCCGCTCGCCGTGCGCTTCACCGACTTGCACCGCTACGTCACCGAGTTGCCGGACTTTGCGGGCGATCCCAAAGCTTCAAATGAAGGCAAGCTGGAAGCGATCCAGATGGCCTGGCACGAGGAAGTCCAAGACCGTACCCAAGGCTGACCGCAGACTCATCTACTTCCCCGCGTCCGCCATCTTTTTGTAAAACTTCTGCAGCGTTTGGAACGCGAGCTTGCGCTGGCCTCGGTTCGAGATCAGCCCCTTGCGATTGTGATAATCCTGCACGCCGGGAAGCATGCGGGCCGGAGATCGAAAATCCATGAGAACCCATGGCGTCATCCCCGCCAGTTTCGGCATGCGCTCGATCATGCCCAGTTGGTGCTGAAACAAATTGTCCTGATATTCCTCAGTCCAGATCTCGTCCGTTTCGCCGTGGCGACCGTACTGCGCGCCGCCGCCAAATTCGCTGACGATCAGTGGCTTGTTCCAGGTCGACTTCCACTGCATCTTGTCCGCATCCTCCGGACGCCCGCCGTACCAGCCTAAATACTCGTTCAGACCGAGGACATCGAGCACTTCTCCCAGCGGATCGCTCAGAGTGCGCATATCGGGACTTGTATTATCGACGTGGTTCATCGCCGAAGTGATCAGCCGTGTGGAATCGAGTTCCCTCGCTTCCTGCGCAAGCTGTTTCAGAAACGTCAAGCGTTCCGGTTTCACTGGTGTTTCGTTGGAGAGTGACCACAGAATCACAGCCGCGCGATTATGATCGCGCGCAATCATGTCTCGTAGCTGCGCCTCCGCATTGGCCAAGGTCGCGGGATTCGACCAGTCAATGTCCCAATAAACAGGAATCTCCGACCACACCATCAACCCCATGCGGTCGGCCAGCCGAATCTCATTCTCGTTGTGCGGATAATGCGCGAAGCGAACGAAGTTGCATCCCAGATCTTTCACCCACCCCAGCAGAGTCTGCGCGTCTTCCACGCTGAACGCGCGTCCCTCGCGAAACGGCGCCTCCTCGTGCATCGAAATGCCGCGCAGGAAAATCGGCTTGCCATTCAACAAAATGTTGGCTCCCTGCACCTCAATCGTGCGGAAGCCGATCTGATCGTGGATCGTGTCGGCGCCGCTCGTGAGGATCACGTCGTACAGCCTGGGATGCGCGGGAGACCACAACTCCAGCTTGCCAGCAAAGTGAAAACTGGCCCGGCCCGTCCCATCGCTGGTGACCGTCTCGTGAACCCCAGCTTCCGGAATCTCCAGCGAGATATTCTGCGGATACTGCGCGCCGTTCAACTGCACCCAGCCTGCGACCTCGTTTTGTGAGCCGTGCGCCAGTTGCACCCAGTAGTGTTGAATGAAGACTGTCGGCACTTCGACGAGCATCACGTCGCGAGTAATTCCGCCATAGTTCCACCAGTCAAATTTCAGCGCGGGCACGGCGTCGGCGCGGCGCACGTTGTTCACCTCGGCAATCAGAAAGTTTTCGCCGTCTCGCAGAAGCGAAGTCGCCTCGAAGTTGAACGCGGTGAAGCCCCCTTCGTGCTCGCCAAGCTTTTCTCCGTTCAGATAAACGGCAGTCTGGTAGTTGGCCGCGCCGAAATAGACAAATACCCGGACGTTCGCGCGCTTGTGGTAACTGAACTCGCGCCGATACCAGACCGGCCCTTCATAGAACATCAATTGCTCGCGCTGGGTATTCCAGTCTCCCGGAACATTCAGAGCGGGAGATGCCTCGAAACTGTACTCGACGCGATCGCTCTTGCTGCGCGGCTTGTCATTGCGAAAGAATCCAGACTTGCCGTTTTCAAACGGGTCCACAATGGCTCGCCACGCGCCGTTAAGGCTTACAGTCGTCCGGCCAGACACGTTTGCGATCAGCGTGGATGGCGCAACAGGAGGAGAGGCGTGGGCCCATCCAGCCAGCAGGAACACAAGCATGCAGCGTTTCATGGAAACCCTCGAAACTGCCGATAGTAGTGATCGAAACGAATGGACGTCAGTGAACGCCGCGCAGCCACTGCGAGCCGGTTCGCAATAGTTTTACAACTCCGTGACAAACGATCAGCACGGCTCCGCTTATCCTGCACACATAAGGGCCCTCGAGAACTCTCCGGCCCTTCTCTCTGCAGGCCAACACTAAGAAGGGCACGGCGCTCAAGCCGTGCCCTCATTTTGAGCCTGATTCCCAGCTAGCCGACCGAAACCGGCGCCGGTTCTTCCACATTCGCCTCGCGCAGGAACTTCGCCGCTTCCTCGGGTGGGGTGGGATTGATGTAGAAGCCGGTGCCCCATTCGAATCCGGCAGTCTTGGTCAGCTTAGGCATGAACTCAATGTGCCAGTGATAGTGGTCGTTCGTCGGATCTTGCGCCGGCGAGGTGTGAATCACGAGATTGTAGGGTGGATTGTCCAGCACCCGATCAGCCCTGCCGAGCAAGTCCTTCAAGGATCGAGCCAGATTCTCGAACATATGTGACGACGAGTTCTCAAAGGCTGACTCGTGCTGCTTGGGCAGAATCCAGGTCTCGAAGGGAAAGCGCGGGGCATAGGGCGCCAGCGTGAGAAAGTTCTCGTTTTCCGACACTACCCGCGTACCGCTGTCCATCTCCTGCCGGATGATGTCGCAGAACACGCAACGTTCCTTGTAGAGGAAGTACTGCTTAGCTCCTTCCAACTCCTGCGTAACGTTAATGGGAAGAATGGGCAGCGCAATCAACTGCGAGTGCGCGTGCTCCAGCGATGCTCCCGCCGCTTCGCCATGATTCTTGAAAATCAGGATGTACTTAAACCGGCGATCTTTTTTCAAATCGAGGATGCGGTCGCGGAAAGTCCACAGAACATCTTCAATCCGTTTGGGAGGCAGGGTAGCAAGGCTGGCTGTATGGTCGGGCGTCTCAATGATGACTTCGTGCGCCCCGATTCCGTTCATGCGATCAAACATGCCCTCCGCCTGCCGGTTCAGCGTGCCTTCAATGCCCAAGGCTGGAAACTTATTGGGCACGACGCGGACGGTCCATCCGGGAGTGTCCCGCTGCGGCGGCGGTCCGCCGTTCGGGTTGGGACGGTAGGCTTGGATCTCGGGAGGCGTCTTGGTCTCGTTTCCGTAGCAGAAGGGGCAGAATCCCCCCTTGATCTTCATATTTTCGCGAACAAAATCGGTTGGGCGCTTCGCCCGGTCCGTCGAAATAATTACCCAGCGGCCAACGATCGGGTCTTTTCTGAGTTCAGGCAATTACTGAATCCTTTCAGTGCGGTCGTGCAAATCTTGTATTTTACGCCGACAAGGAAGCGTTGCGAAACACCTCAATCTGCGGGCTGGATTTAGGATGCCCATAGTATACGCTTACAATATCGAATCTCCACTGGCACGATGGTGGAAGCCGCTTCAGATACTGACGCGCCACTTGAGCCACTTCGCGCCGTTTGTGTCGGTCCACCGCCGCCTCCGCGGTCTTTACGTCGAGGGTGGTCCGCGTCTTAACTTCAATGAAACAAAGCACATCGGCATCCCAGCCGATCAGGTCGATCTCGCCCCGGCTACGCGGCGACCTGAAATTGCGCTCCACCATCACGTACCCCAAGTTACGAAGGTGGAAGTAAGCGTCTTCTTCCCCGTTCGTGCCGGTGCGTTGGTGCCTCGGCCGCGGGTCAGCCGGCAACACACGCCCCGCAACCCAATCCAGCCCGTGAATGATCGTGCGCGTGAAAACGGCGGGAAGCATGGTGGAAAGACAGACTTCACTGTAGCGGACGAAGTCGATCTCGAGATGTGACGTGCCTCACGCCCCATACGATTAAGTTCGACCTTTCCCAGAGAGGGAATAGCGCTTGAGTCCTCGCAATATCCCGCTTCGCGGGTCTGTTGACCTTCTGAACAGAAACGGGTCGAGCCGAAAGGTCCGCCCCTATCATGGCTTCTTTCTTTAAGAACGACCTTACGCGTCTTTTCCTACTGCGGAGATGCACTCTTCGAGCACATCCATGGCGATGTCGGCTTCTTCTCTCGTGACCACCAGAGCCGGGCAAATTCGGACTGTGCTCGGCCCGCAGCCCAGGAACAACAGGCCGCGCTCAAATGCCATTTCCACGATGCGGTCGCGCTCGACGTTCCCGTACTCCTTGGTGACCTTGTCCTTGACGATGTCGACGCCGATCATCAGTCCGCGGCCGCGCACATCGCCCACCAGTTTCAGTTTCGAAGGCCAATCGACCATGCGCTTCATCATGTGATTGCCCACACTGGCCGAGTTCTCGATCAGATGCTCTTTCTCGATCACATCGAGGGTAGCCAAAGCCGCGGCGATCGCCACGGGGTTGCCGCCGAAAGTGGATGCGTGCGAACCGGGAACCCAATCCATGATTTCAGCGCGGGTCATCGTGACCCCCAGCGGCATGCCAGAAGCAATCCCTTTCGCTATACAAACCATATCGGGCTCGACTCCGGTGTGCTCGACGGCGAACCACTTCCCCGTGCGTCCAATGCCGCTCTGCACTTCGTCGACTACCAGCATGATGCCGTGACGATCGCAGATGCGCCGCAGTTCCTGCATGAAGATTTTCGGAGCCACGACGTAGCCGCCTTCGCCCTGAACCGGCTCGACGAAGATCGCCGCTACTTCTTCCGGAGCCAGCGTGGTCTTGAACAGCTTCTCTTCGATGAAGCGGGCGCAGCCCAGCGCAAAGTTGTCCGCATCTTGCTTGCCGCCCACGCAGCCGCGGTACACGTCGGGATAACGCACATGCGTCACCCCCGGAACGAGCGGGGAAAAACGCCGGCGCTGCTGCGGCTTCGATGCGGTCAGCGAGAGCGCGCCCATCGTTCGTCCGTGAAATGCTCCGAAAAAGGCAATCACGTTCTGCCGCCTGGTGTGATAGCGCGCCAGTTTCAGCGCGCACTCGATGGCCTCGGCTCCTGAGTTGCCGTAGTAAACGCGGTGCGGACCGGGCATGGGCGCGATCTTCGACAGCCGCGCCGCCAGGTCCACCATGTTTTCGTAATAGAAATCCGTGCCCGACATGTGAATCAGTTCGCCCGCCTGCTTCTGAATGGCAGCGACCACGTGGGGATGGCAGTGGCCGGTCGAAGTCACGGCAATTCCGGCGGAAAAATCAAAGAACTCGTTGCCGTCGACATCGGTCACCACGATGCCGCGCCCGCTCTTTGCTACCAGCGGATAGGAACGGGTATAAGACGGCGAAATGTACTTCTCGTCGCCCTCGAGCACGCGCTTGGCGTTGGGGCCGGGCAGGGCAGTCTTAATCTTGGGTCCGTTAACGGCGGTAATAGTCTTGGTGGTCATGGAATCCTCCGAAGCAGCTGCCAGTAAACAGCTGCTGGCTGTCAGCAAATGCGGCCCGCGCAGGCCGAGGCGAATCAAATGGAGGATTAAGAGTTAGTCGCTACCGAACAAGCTGGGGCGCAATCGCGAGGGCAGGTTTGCCCGATAGCGCCGCGGGCACACCAGGCAGTGCAGCCAGCACTCGGGCAGATGCGAATTGGGATTGTTGCACAGCATCGCGAACCGTCGACATCACTAATTGATTATAGCTGGAAGAGATGAATCGACGTAACCCCCTTCGGTAACGAATGGACAGGGGCGCAAGACGGACTAACGCGTAGAGACGCCGCTTGCTGCGTCTTGCCGGCACCGTGCCTGCCGCGCAGCCGAGACGTTGCCAGCAACGTCTCTACGACAAGGTTCGCTGTATCTTAAAGGTCATCGTCGCTAAGTCGTTGAGTCCGCGTGCAAGTCATTGAGTCTTCGTGCAAGTGGTTGAAAGCTCGTAGAATCGCCCTGCTAACGCGCTAGAGGGCGGAATTCGTCGCCGAGGATGGTCTTCCCTGCCTGCGGTAATGATCGGCGCTGCAAGGGCCGTTTCCGGCGCGAGGAAGTGCATTCTACGAGGCAGGCGAGGCGCGAAGCCGTGGCCGGCTCTTCGCAGCTTCGTATATATGCACACATATGTACATACGTTATTATGATTACATGCATGAAACGGAACAGAACGCGTCCACTGCGCGACCTCGCCTTCTCGACAATCGTCGGCAAACTGCACAAATACAAACTCAAACAGCCAGCCGCGACGTTTTGTATGGTTCCCCTCATCATCTTTAGAATCCAACCGGGCAACCCAGTCGTCTGATATCTTTGTAACTTCCCCCTGTTTCTCACGCCCATGCACTCCACACAGCTCCCAAGCCGATGGATGGTGATTCTTGCCTTCGGGCTCGTGTACTTGTTCTGGGGTTCGACCTATCTCGGCATCGACATAGCCGTACAGACCATTCCTCCGGCCCTCATGTGCGCCCTGCGCTTTTCGGTCGCCGGGGCCGTCATGCTTGCGGTTTGCGCCGCAACCGGGCGCAGGATTCTGTATTCTCCGCGGCAACTCGCACTGGCGGCGGTGGTGGGCCTGCTCCTGCTGATGGGCGGCAACCTCACGCTCTCTTATGCGGAACTTGCCGTCTCGTCAGGCCTAGCCGCCCTGATCGTCGCCATTACCCCGCTGTGGTTTCTGGTGCTCGATTCCCTGCTGTTGGGCAACCATCACATTTCCGGGCGCGGCAAAGCAGGTCTGGCGCTGGGGATCGTTGGACTGTTCGTCCTGGTCTGGCCGCAGTTGCAGTCCGGCACGCTTGGACACCGCGAGCTGTGGGCCTCGATCAGCCTGATCTTCGGCTCGTTCAGCTGGGCGCTGGGCTCAGTGCTCGCAAAGCGTTGGCAATCGGGCATGGATGTATTCAGCGCCACCGGATGGCAAGTCACCGCGGCAGGAGTGGGAAATCTTATTTTCGCGCTAATCGCGGGCAATCTCTCGCATGTGCGCTGGACCGTCCGCGGCGTGGGCGCGACGATGTACCTGGTGGTGTGCGGCTCATGGATCGGCTACACAGCTTACATCTGGCTGCTGGAGCACGTTCCTACGTCCAAGGTTTCAACTTACGCCTATGTGAACCCCGTCGTAGCCGTGTTCCTGGGTTGGCTGATTCTGCACGAACGTGTAGACCGGTTCATTCTGACGGGGAGCGCGATTGTGGTTCTATCCGTCATCCTCGTCACCAGCGCGAAGGTAAAGGAAAAGACTGGCGCGGAGGAACTACCCGCGGTGGAAGCAGCGGGAGATTAAGAGTGGGGTCTTGAGTCGAGGTCTGAGGTCTTAGGTCTGAGATCTTAGGTCTGAGGTCTGAGGTCTGACGCCTAATACCCAACACCTACGACCCAAGACCGCTTTTGTTACCGCGATCCTTCTTCCTCCTCATCCGCATCATCCACCACGTCCACTACATGCCCGCGAATCGCAAACGTCTGCCGGGCGCTGCCTCCCGGCTCGAAGCTGACTCGCACCGGGCTTCGCTGCCACGACGGCGCTGGGCAGGCCGAGTCCGGCGCCGCATCCTCGGCGACGCCGTCGTTAGATAGCGGCTTCTTTAGCACGGGCTTGCGACGGCTGATTTGCGCCACCACGGCAAACGTCTTCTTTCCATCGTCCGCAACTCCACAATAGGCAACGTAGTCGCGATACCAACTGGCAGCGGAATAAAAAACATCGAACTCCGGAAGATTGATTGGGGAGATGTGGCCGGTCAGGCGATCCACCAGCAGCCAGCCTCCGCGTTGCCACTGCCAGCGTGGGCTGGGATCCTCGGGAAGACTGTCATTCACCCGAAACACGCGCCGCACTACAAACAGCCGCTCGGTCACTTCGTGCGGCGCCCCGAGTGCATACTCTTTAACGCGTCCATCAATTACCAGTGCGCGGACCTTGATGATCAGGGGTTTGTCGTCCGTTCCCGAACCCGTAAACCACTGCACGGACGTCCATTTCCCGAACGTGATGACATGAATTTTCGTGGCCGCGCCCGGCGCATTCGTCAGCAGCACAGCACAAACGAGAAAGGGAACGACGCCGATTTGTACCATACGCATGAGTCGAGAGTAGACACGGGGCAATGCCCGAAGCAAGGCTTCCGGTCACATCCGCAAAATAGGAGGTGCCAAAGTGGGAATAGCGAAGTCCAGCAAATGGTGGTACCGTTCCAATAACTGGCTTCAGCCCGACGAAAACCAGAAAATAGGGTTAGAATCAGGGGTTCAGTAAGCGATTTCACCATGAGCGTCTCGCCCCCCTCTCCGTCGCGGCCGGTTGCGCGGACAACTGCGAAGGTCCAAGTCGCCTCTTATCAAGGTATGGGTGATCTTTTACTACACCGTCGTGCCCCGCGAATCCTGGTCGTCGACGACCAGCCCAGCATTGCTGGCTTGATGAGCCAGCTACTCACCATGCGCGGGTACGACGTAACCACCGCCTCCAATGCCGAACAGGCCGAGGCCGAGGTCCGCAAGCAATTGCCAGATTTGATCCTCTCCGACGTGATGATGCCGGGCAAGTCGGGCTACGAATTCTGCCGCGGCTTGAAGGACAATCCCACCACACGACTGATTCCGTTCGTTCTGATCACAGGACTGAGCGATAGCAGCGACAAAGTGCGCGGCATCGAAGCCGGCGCCGACGACTTCCTGAACAAGCCGGTCCTCGCCGAAGAACTTATTGCCCGCGTGAAATCGCTGCTCCGCTTGAAAGAATTCACCGATGAACTGGAAACCGCCGATTCCGTCCTGTGCACGCTGGGGCTGATCGTCGAAGGCCGCGATCCCTATACCGAAGGCCATTGTGAACGGCTGTCGGTCCATGCCACCGATCTGGGACGCCACCTCGGCATGGATGAAGATTCCATCCTCGCCCTGAAGCGTGGCGGGTATCTCCACGATCTGGGCAAGATCGCCGTGCCCGATGAAATTCTGAAAAAAGGCAGCGACCTAACGCCCGCGGAATGGGCGGTCATGAAACTCCATCCCATCACCGGCGAGAACATCTGCAAACCGCTGCATTCGCTGCGCCTGGTGCTGCCGATCATTCGCCACCACCACGAACACTCTGACGGCTCGGGCTATCCAGACGGATTAACCGGGTCGGAGATTCCGGTACTTCCCCGGGTTCTGCAGGTCGTGGACGTATACGACGCGCTACGCACCGCTCGCTCCTACAAAGCCCCGCTGACGCACGACCTCGCCGCGCAGACCATGCGCGAGGAAGCTGAGCGCGGTCTCTGGGACGCCGAGTTGGTGGCAGAATATTTCTCCATGCTTGAGCAGCGACGTCAGGTCGCGTAAGGCGGTTCTGAGTTTAGGACCATCATTGCGAGGTGAACATGCGCGCCGCGTTCCCGGTCTTGACCGCCTTCTTCTGTTGTTTTTCCCTTCCAGGATTCGCACAACAGGCCGCACCTCAGTCGCCAGTCACACCCCCAGCGGAAGGCGCGACCACCCCGACGAAAGACACTAGTCGCCGCATTACGCTCGATGTAGTGGTAACCGACAAGTCCGGGAAACCCGTGCCCGGCCTGCAGCAGCAGGACTTCATCATTCTCGATGACAAACAGCCGCAGACGATTCTCACCTTTCACGCGACCGACGAAACCAGCAAAACGGATGAACTTCCGCTGCAGGTCATTTTGCTCGTCGATGCAGTCAACACTTCGTTCCATTCCGTAGGCTACGAGCGCCTACAGCTGGACAAATTCCTTCGGCAAAACGGCGGCGAGCTCCCCATTCCCACGTCCCTGGTTCTCCTCACCGATACGTCCCAGGGCCAAACCCCATCTACTCTCGACGGAAATGTCTTGGCGAGCTCCCTGGATTCCAATCAGTCGGGCCTGCGCGCTATAGGCCGATCGCAGGGATTCTACGGCGCTGCGGATCGCGTGGATATTTCCCTTGGCACTCTTGAAAAACTCATCTCCCATCTGGCCACACAACCGGGCAGAAAACTGCTGATCTGGCTGAGTCCGGGATGGCCCCTGCTCTCCGGTCCGGAAGTGGAACTGAGCGCGAAAGATCGGGAATGGCTCTTTCGGAACGTGGTCAACCTGTCCACGGAACTGCGAGAGGCTCGCATTACGCTTTACAGCATCGATCCGCTGGGGATGGACGATGCGATGGGCCGAAGATTTTATTATGAAAGCTTCCTCAAAGGCGTGGGTTCAGCCAACCAGGTACAGAACGGCAACCTTGGCCTGCAGGTAATCGCTGCTCAAACCGGGGGCCAGGTTCTTAACTCGAGCAATGACATACAGAGATTGGTGGCGAGCTGCCTGGCGGACGCAAAAGCCTTTTACACTCTCTCCTTTGATTCTCCCCCGGCGGACCATCCCAACGAGTATCACAGCCTTCAGGTCAAAATTGGCAAGCCCGGACTCACGGCCCGGACGCGAACCGGATACTACGCTCAGCGCTAGATTCCCCGAAACATCCGGGGATTCTCATTTCCGAAATTCTGAAACGACCACGTACAATAACGATGTCGCTTGTCAAAGCAGACCAGATCTTCAGCCACCAGTCCCACCGACTGAGAACCGGGAATTATTTCTTGCAGCCTGCCTACAGCATCGTGATTCCCGCCTATAACGAGGGCGCGCGTCTGGGTGCGACGCTTGAAAAGGTATTGGCGTACGTGCATGCTCGGGGCTGGGATGCAGAGGTCATCGTCATCAACGACGGATCCCGCGACAACACAGCGGAGATTGTTCGAACCTTCTCGGCGAAAGATCCGGCACTGCGGCAGGTGGAAAATCCCGGCAATCGCGGCAAGGGATACAGCGTGCGCCACGGCATGCTCAACGCCCGCGGCCGAGTCGTTCTCTTCAGCGACGCCGACCTATCCTCGCCCATCGAAGAAGCTCCGAAGCTTTTTCAAGCACTGGAAGAGGGCGCCGACATCGCCATCGGATCCCGCTGGCTGCGCGCCGAAACGCAAACACAGCGGCAACCTTTGCACCGTCAAGTCTTCGGCCGGATCTTCAACCTAATCCTGCGTGTCACGCTCGGTCTAAAGTTTAAGGACACGCAATGCGGCTTCAAAGCTTTCCGGCAACCGACGGTGCAGGCGATCTTTCCTCTGCAGCACATCGAGCGTTGGGGATTCGATCCCGAGATTCTCTTTCTGGCGCGAAAGTTCAAATTCCAAGTGCGGGAAGTTCCGGTCGCCTGGGGACATAGCGGTGGAACCCGCATCAATCCCCTGGTCGACGGCTCCCGCATGATTATGGAGATGCTTCGCATCCGGTGGTATGACCTGACGGGAAAGTACGATGGCAATCCAACTCCAACCACACAGACCGCGAAGACAGTACCCGAGCGCCGCAGGCCGCAAGCTTAGTCACGAGTCGCGTTATTTGCGGAAAAACCATCGGAGCCCAGCCGCGAGACGGCGGGCCGAGGCGGAAAAAGCTCAACGCCTCCGCAGGGGCGACACCGATCTTTGCTCCACACTTACGCCGATTTTTCCGTCCGATGCGACGCCAGATTCGTAGCCTTCACCGCCTCAACCACCCGACGCCCCATTTCTGTCGTGGAAATCACGGCGTGGGATTTCCCCGCTAGATCCGCCGTCCGCGCGCCCTGCGAGAGCACCGCCGAAACCGCATTCTCGATACAGGCCGCTTCCTTCTCCAACTGAAACGAATGGCGCAGCAGCATCGCCGCCGACAGAATCGCTCCCAGAGGATTCGCAATTCCCTTTCCCGCGATGTCCGGAGCCGAACCATGCACCGGTTCATACAAACCAACCGGCCCTCCCACGCTCGCCGAAGCCAGCAGTCCCAGAGACCCAACAACTCCGCCAGCCTGATCCGAGAGAATGTCG
>Ga0187872_10003358_pt1 | contig 12947 bp, 12 predicted proteins | sample June2016WEW_16_4_FD_132973 | JGI IMG/M metagenome (GOLD analysis project Ga0187872, IMG submission 132973) | Peatland microbial communities from SPRUCE experiment site at the Marcell Experimental Forest, Minnesota, USA - June2016WEW_16_40 | ecosystem: Environmental > Terrestrial > Soil >...
CCATGAGACAGGACCTCTCCCCCTGTACTGTTTGGACACCACTCGAACCATGTAGCGACAGCCGCCTCGGCGGTCCAGCCCGGCTGCACCTAAGCGGCGCCGAGCGCCCCACCCTTGTCGCGTTGTTGGCGACAGGGGTGGGGGTCAACCTCGCGATAAGCCTGGAATCTATCTCGGTTGTTCTTCCGGCCGTTCGGCCTGACTAGCCTGGTTCGCAGCGCTCATACTCCGCAACACGTCGTTGGCAAAGAAAAACTTTCCATCCGCCGGCACCATCATGATTTGCAGTTTGTCGGAGAGCCGCTCGGCCACGATTTTATTGATCAGCAGCGGATTCTGCTTCAGAATCGCCGCCTCGCTCGACATCCGCTCCGCATCGGCAGCGGCCGTCACCCGAATGCGATCCGCTTCCGCCTCCGCCAGCAACTTCCGCCGTTCGTTCTCGGCCTTGCTGTCGATCACCTTGGCCTGGGCCGCGGCTTCTGCGTTTTGAATGGTCGCTTCCTTGCGTGCTTCGGCTTCCAGTTTGCTCTGCTGAATCTGTTTCTCCTTCAGCGGCAGTGTGTACTGCATCGCATCGGATTCGCCCTTCGCCTGCAGGACGTGGACCTGTGCCTCGCCCTCAGCCTGCTTGATCTGCTGCACTTTGGTCGCCTCGGCTTCGAGTTCCGCGATGCGCACCTGTTTCTGCTTCAGTTCTGTCTCCACGCCCATGCGGTCGTTTTCCTGTTCCTTCAAAAGCAGGGTCTCCAGCCCGTTGGCGTACTCCTCCGGCAATTGAATATCCCGCAGCATCACTTCTTTCACCACGATTCCATCGGCCGCCAGCTTCTGCGTGATCATGCCTGCCGCCCGCTGCCGCACTTCTTCCCGCTTGGCCGAGAAAACATCCCGCACTGTGTAGTTCGGAACTAACTCGCGCCACACGCTGGCCACGATTGGCGGAACAATCTCCTTCTCCACCGGACGAGGCAAGTTGCTTTGAATGTAGTCCAGCCTTTTGGGATCGAGACGATAACGCACCGTAATGGCAAGCCCCAGCGTCAACCCCTCTTTGGCCTGCACGTCGAGAAGTTGCGACTTGCTCGAGACGTTAGCCGCAGCGTTTTTTCCATCCTCCGACACGCCCGTGGTGAAGACCTGATCCCGCGTGTCGAAGAGCGCGACGTCCTCGACCAGCGGCACCACAAAATGCGCGCCGGGATACAGCGTGCCCGGCACCGTTCCACTCATTTCGCTGACGCGGATTCCCGCCATGCCGCTCGGCACTACCACCATGCTGAACGCCAGCAGGATCGGTCCCCAGGCCAGCAGAGCCAGCGCCAGCGAAGTGCGCCAGCGCCATTGCGGCAGTGGCGGCACCGTGCCCGCGTCCGGTGTAGCCAGCGCGCGCCGGTACAGCAATTCGCGATATAGGTCATAACCCAAAATGCTTACAGCCACGAGAATCATCCCGAGGCCACCGGCAATCAGCAAGTACTTTAACGCCAGCATCGTCGTTCTCCTTTGCGCCTCAGCGCCTCTGCTCTGATTTCACCACGACCGTCTGCCGAGCAAAGAACAGACGGAACACTTGCCCAAAGATCAGTTCTTCCGCGAGCAATGCAACTGCGAGCGAAAAGATCATTCCTCCCACGACCGCCATGAATGTGATTGCCATTTGCATGATGTCCTCCTGAGATTTCCACTTTGATTTCAATCGACCTCGTTCAAAAAGTCCGACAACCGTTCCTATTGCCCCCCATCCTGCGCAGGAACTTCCACGGCAGCCACGGTCGTATCGTCCGCGCTACTTCCGAAGACCTGCGCAACTTGCTCGTCGCGCTCACCATGAATCTCAACCGCATCGCCGACTCGGAGCAGCGCGAATAGGCGTTCAACGTCGCGATTGCGCAGCCGAATGCAACCGTGCGAAGCCGCGTGTCCGACGGACTTCGGTGCATTCGTGCCGTGAATTCCATATCCCTTTCGGTTTAGTCCGATCCATCGCGTCCCCACGGGATTGTCTTTGCCGCCCGGGATTACACTGCCAGGGCGGTAGTAGGTGGGATTGGAAACGCGGTTGACGATTTGAAATCTACCCGTGGGGCTGGGGTTGGTCGCTGCGCCGACTGCAACTGAGAACGCGGCGATGACATTTCCGTCTTCGAGCACCGCCAGTTTGCGGTCTGGAATGCTAACCAACACGATTCTGGTGGAATGCTCAGGCGCGGGTTTCGCAGTCTGGGCAAGTGAGGGGAGGGCCAGCGCCAAAATTACTGCGAAGATGCATCCTTGCGTTCGCTTCGTCGCTATCCTGCTGGCTGCGCGCTGCATGTCCGCTCCTTGATCAACTTGCCGTGTGCTGATACAAGGGCAGGGCGGGAACCAATCCGTATCCGTTTGAAACTAAGATAGTTGGAACGTGTGGAGTCGGCTGGGTCAGTGTGCCTGCAGCCACAGCGTGTCTGTCCGCACACACTTTTCGTTGCTGGAGTCGCAGACGGGGTTGAGTGCAACAGTGCTTGAGGAAAGTGGGGACGAACGAGCTTTTCTCAAGCCTTCAAGCGCCCGGCCCTCGCCGTCTGGGGAAACGGCTTGTGGGGTTCTGTGGGTAGGGCCGGGCGATCTTTTACTCCTAGAAGGCCTACTTCAATTGTGCTTATTTAAGTCCTGTCGCCCGTGTATTTCTGTGATGGACGTCACAGTTGCGCGTGATTCCCATCATCCGAGAATTGCTTATCAAAACCCCTAAGCCGGACTTGAATTCGTCCGTTCTGGGGCTTGTCCCCGTTGGCGCACAGCCGCCTGTGACCGAAATCACCGCCCTATTCCCCAGTGCTTCTTACACTCGTTCTTGAGCGAGCCGAGAGCTCTCATTTCATTCAGGAGACCGATTCATCATGGCCTATGTAATCACTGATACCTGCATCAAGGACTCCCTCTGCGTCGAGGTCTGCCCGACCGATTGCATCCATCCCAAGCAGGACGAGCCTGGTTTTGAAGCCGCCACTCAGATGTATGTGGATCCCGAAGGCTGCATCGACTGTGGCGCCTGCATTCCGGTCTGCACGTCCGATTCGATTCACGCCCTCGAAGATGTGCCAGAAGAAAAGAAAGACTTCATCGAGAAGAACGCTGCCTTCTACAAGCACTGATCCGCTGCTCCGACGCCGGGCGCCCCGTCCTTGTCCCTGCGGTTTCTGCAGGGACAGGGCGGGGATTTTGATTTCCCGGGATTGAGAAGGAGGTCGAAGCCAACAAATCTCCACCCTGTCGCAAAGAACGCGACAAGGATGGGGCACGCGTCGCGCCTCCTCCCGTTGACTTGCGTGGCTTTTCCCCGCTATCGTTGCGGGCGCTATGAACGTTGTCAAAGCGACCCGCTACTTCGAGGAGTGGTTATTCCATCGTACTGATCTGGTCGAGAAGGATCTTCGTCTTAAACACGCGAACATGCAGGCCGCGGTCTTCCCCTTTCTGCGAGCCACCTTTTATCGCTGGGCGCAGATCTGGCCGAAGGTGTGTCCCGATCTCGCCCAGGGACCGCAGGTGCTGGCGGTTGGCGACTTGCACGTGGAGAATTTTGGCACTTGGCGCGACGTGGAAGGACGTCTGATCTGGGGTGTCAACGACTTCGACGAGGCTCACCCCATGGCGTATGCCAACGATCTGGTCCGCCTGGCGGTGAGCGCTCACCTTGCTTCCGAAGCCGGGCACTTGCCGCTGAAGCAGAAAGATATCTGCGATTCCATTCTCGAGGGCTATCGCGAAGGATTGCGCTTAGGGGGAATGCCGTTCGTCCTGGGCGAGAACAACGAGTGGCTGCGTCAGATTGCAGAGAGCGAACTGCGGGACCCGGTCCACTTCTGGGCGAAAATGGATGCTCTCCCAACAGTGAAGGGCGACGTGCCGATCAGTGCGATCGACGCGCTCGAGCACCTGATGCCCGCCCGGGAACTGGCATATCGTCTGGCTCGTCGGGTCGCGGGTCTGGGAAGCCTGGGACACGCGCGCTATGTCGCCATCGCCGACTGGCGTGGCGGCAGAATCGCTCGCGAAGCCAAGGCCCTGGTCTCCTCCGCATGCTACTGGGCGAAGGATCACGAAGGTCCGTCTGAGATTCTCTATCAGACGATTATCAGCCGGGCGGTGCGATGTCTCGACCCCTTTGTTCAGTTACGCGGACGCTGGATTGTGCGTAGACTGAGTCCGCATTGCTCGCGCATCGAATTAGCCACGCTTCGGGCCCAAGGCAAGGAATTGCGCCTGCTTCGCGCCATGGGATGGGAAACCGCCAACATCCATCTCGGAACTAAGACTGCCCGAAAGCCCATCCTCAGCCACATGCAAAAGCAGAAGGCGAAGTGGTTGAACGGGGCCACGGAAGAGATGTTGAAAGCCGTCCGCGCGGACTGGAAGACGTGGAGAAAGAGTGGAGACGCATAAGGGAACAGCGCCTACGCAACTTCCCCGGCAGCATTGTCGGCCGCTGTAGCCACGCTCAGGACGGGCCGCCGCAATGCAGTCAGGGAGACTCCATGATCCCGATCGTAAACCAGCGTCCAATGTGTGGCGCAGTCATCACACAGCCAGTAGTGCTCTACACACCGTTGCTGTTGCCGGGCGCGAACAAACGGAGGCACCGCAGCTTCTCCCGGTTTGTTCATGCGGTCCGTCTCGACCAGAAACAGCTTGCCATCTCTGAGCCTAAGGAAGGGTTTGCAACATTGGGAATTGGCGCAACGGCTGAGCATATTCTCACTGCTTCCTGCTCGGCCAAGAACAATCTCGGCGAGCCACTGGATTCTGAATTACTAGCACTTCGCATGCCACAGGGTTTCCCTGGAAGGCGGCTGGGATCGCGGATAACAAAAGGGGGTTCTAATCGTTCCTAGTCTTCCTTTGCCGACTAATCGGCAACCGCGCCGATACTCCGTCGCCGATTCCTTGCCCGTGCTCGGTTTGGGCAGCTACCATCAGTCGTATGCTCAAGGTTCTGCTCTGTCCACCGAATTATTTCGATGTCGTCGATCAGAAAAATCCCTACATGTCGAGAGAATCCGCAGTGGACCGTGTAAAAGCGCGCAGCCAGTGGGAAAATCTCTGTGGCGCTTTGCAACGGAGCGGATGTGAGGTCCAAACCATCGATCCAGTAGAAGGCCTCGAAGACATGGTTTTCGCCGCCAATCAGATTTTCGCTGGCGAGAAAATTGGATACGGAAAATTTGTGGTGCCCAGCCGCATGGTGTACGCCTCGCGTCAGCGGGAAGTGCCGCATTTTGCGGACTGGTGCCGGACGCGAAACTACCGCGTGCTCGATCTCGACTACGGCAACGACTATCTGGAAGGCCACGGCGATCTGCTCTGGCATCCGGACGGCTCCCGCATCTACGGCGGCTATGGTTTCCGCAGCACGCGCGGCGGCTTGGAGAAATTCTCCGCCGCGATGTCTGAAATGGGAATTCCAGTTGTTCCCTTGCAGTTAGTCGATCCTTTTTGCTACCACCTCGACACTTGCCTCTGCCCGCTTAACAATGAAGCCGCACTGATTTTTCCTGGGGCATATTCGTCTGACGCTCTTGCCTCTCTTCATAAATTCTGGAAGCGAGTTCACCTCCTCACCGCCGAGGAGGCCCATCGCTTCATGGGCAACGGGATCGTCCTCAACGGCAGCTATATCACGCCCTACGTCACACCTCCGTTGGAAGCGATTCTTCATCAGGAGGGACTGAGCCCCGTGATCGTCGAAACCACTGAGTTCGAAAAAGCGGGCGGCAGTTGCTTCTGTATGAAGACATTTTTGCCGTAGGTTCTGAAGGCCTATCGACGGCGAAAATCGGTCGCCTATCATCTCGCCATTTTTTCCACAACAGGAACCAGTACCGCTACTACCTGACTTTTCGCGATCTGATTACCTTCAATAGCACCATGTTCCAAGCGAGGATGCGGCAATTATGTTTGGCAAGACTGTCTACGGCACGGCTTTCAAGGATGTTAATTTTGTCTCTTTGCAGTCTGCCACTTTTTGCGTGCAGTGTGAGCTGATCAGCAACAACAGCAAGCCCTATTGCCTGGCGTGCGGTAGCCACGCCCTGCTTGGACTCTCGCGTGTGCTTGGGGGATCGATGCGCAACCAGCAGACCGCGCATCTCATCACCGACATTGAACTCAACAACCTGGTGCGCGATTTGTTACGCACGGTGCCCGACCCCGAAGTGTTGAGCGTCGCCGATCATTCCCGTATGCCGTCGCTGGCTCTGCGGAGCCAGCTTCGCGTGGCCAATGCCGCTCATCCTGTCTCCGGTTTCCGAGCCGTCGGCCCGGGGGAAGAAGCCGAGATTCATCCCGCGGAACTAGATCTTGAGCCCGCTATCAGCGCGATTACCGAACGCGCCCAGCACTTGACCGGCGCGACTGGAGCCGCCATGGCGCTGCGCGCCGGAGACGAAATTGTCTGCCGGGCCCGCGCTGGCCGAACGGCTCCCGACCTCGGAGTTCGTCTGCAAACCGACGCTGGCATCTCGGCGGAAGCGGTGCGCTCCGGCGAGATCATGCTTTGCCACGACGCCGAGCGTAACCCACGAGTGGACCTGGCCAGTTGCCGCCGTCTCGGAGTTCGCTCGATTCTGGTCTCGCCCCTGCGTCACTTCCGCCGTACTTTGGGCGTTTTCGAAGTATTGTCCTCGTCCCCGGGGGCCTTTGACGAGCGCGATGTGGCTACCATGCAGCTGCTTTCCAGCATGATGGTGGCGGCAATCTCCCGTATCTCCAGCCTGCGTCAGGCGCAACTCCTGCGGCGATCCGGCTAGGCTTCGCCGTACGGCGGGTGGATCAGCCCGGGAAGTCCTCTGCCTGTCGCCCTTCCGAATTCTTCGTTGCTTACTTTTCCACATTCCCGCGTTAATATGGAGCGGAAAGAATTTGGGCCCCTCCCATGGCCGTCATGAACCCGTCGTTGCAATCGGTTTCAACCAACCGTCGCCGGCGTGTGCGACACAAGATCCAGACGCCCGCGTATGCCACTTTCACTGCGGAATCCAAAGCCGCGACGCTCGATCTGCACGAGATCGTCGACATCAGCGAAGACGGAGTTGCCCTTCAGTGCCATTCGCCCCTTGAAGTCCAAACGCGCGTGAATTTGTGCCTGGATCTGGCCGACTGCGCGGAACATATTTACACCACCGGGCGGGTGATCTGGTCGAACGCTGCGGGGCGCGCCGGTCTTCGTTTTTCCGAGTTATCTCCAGAAGCTTTATCCCGATTGCGGGAGTGGCTCTTCGTGAACGTGATGGCCGGAGTGGCCAACGGCGAGACTCAGATGGCCGCTCTTGCCGAAGATGTTCCCCCGCGTCCCAACTACAGCGATACGCTTGCTGCGGTCGCCGCGGTGCAGCGCCAGGTGGAGGCGCTGCGTTCCGATCTCGCCGGGGCCCTGCAATTGGTTGCGGAACGCGCCCAAACTTTGGTTCGCGCATCCGGCGCCGCCATCGCGCTGGCGGAGGAAGATCCCGATTTCATGGTTTGTCGCGCCAGTTCCGGCCTGGATGCTCCGCCCGTCGGCGCCCGCTTGCAGGTGGGATCTGGTTTTTCTGGGGAGTGCGTGAGAACTGGAACGCTGCTCCGCTGCGATGATACCGAGGTCGATGTTCGTGTGGATCGGGAGAGTTGCCGAGCGCTGGGCATTCGCTCCATGCTCGCGGTTCCCGTGCGCGTAGCCGAGAAGTCGATCGGAATTCTCGAAGTTTTCTCGGGTCAGGCGGACACGTTTTCTGAAACCGACAGCAAGGCGCTGCAGCGCCTCGCGGAGACGGTGCTGGCCGCCGTCAACCGGGCCGCTCGCGCCGAGGATCTACCGCCCCTGGGCCCTGTACCGCCTGATACCCGGTTTCCGCCGACGCTGGGGAGTGTGCTCTTCGCTTCCGCGCCCGGGCAAGAAAAGAAAATGGAAAGTTCGGAAGAGAAGCTTTCCGGCGGCATCAGCCTGCCGCGTTCGCACCTGATTCTTCTGATTTGTGCCGCTGCAGCGATTTTTATGGTTCTCGGCTACAACCTCGCTCCGCTAATTCAGAGCAAACTGCAGGAGCGCGAGCGCCGCCCCATACAGACGGTGCTGGCTTCGTCTCAACCGCCGAAGGCAAACGCTGCACAGACTTCTCCGTCCACTCCGGCCATAGAGGCTACATCCTTCGAGCTCATGCGGCAGATGGCGCAGAATGGCGATCCCGTCGCCGAGAATGCTTTGGGTCTTCGTTATTTTAAAGGTGACGAAAAGAACGGAATCGCTCGGGACGAGAAACAAGCCTTCCGCTGGTTCAGCAGGGCCGCCGATCATGGCAACCTCGCGGCCCAGGCGAAGTTGGGATTTCTTTACTGGGGCGGACGAGGCGTGTCCAAGGATCTGAATCAGGCCTATTTCTGGACTGTGCTGGCTCGCGCTCGCGGCGATCAGGAGAACAAGGATCTCGCTGCTGTTCTCGCGTCGGGCATGACCCGAAGCCAGGCCGCGGCGATCGAACAGCAAGCCGACTTGTGGCTTCAACTGCACATGGCGAAGAAGCCCGGCGCGGGTCGCTCGAGTGGGCAGCAACTCCAAACATCTGTCGCTCCCCCGCGATAGAATAGTAGTAGAGGTTTCTGTGCCTACCCTCCGCGATGTCCTAGACCAGAGAGTCCGCGAGGCGGACGCCTCTCTCTACGAAAAACTCGACAACCAGCGCGTCCGCTGTTTTTCCTGCGGTCACTGCTGCCCGATTCCCGAAGGCCAGGCCGGCGTGTGCAAAGTCCGCTACAACCGCGGAGGCACGCTTTACGTTCCCTGGGGATACACCGCAGGAATGCAATGCGATCCCATCGAGAAAAAGCCGTTCTTCCACGCCCATCCCGGCGCTCTCGCCTACAGCTTCGGCATGCTAGGTTGCGATCTCCACTGCGGATACTGTCAGAATTGGGTGACCTCGCAGGCCCTGCGCGATCCGAATGCGCTGTCGCCGCCACTGGAGGCCACTCCCGAAGCTATGGTTCGCGATGCCCTTGACCAAGGCGCGAGAGTTCTGGTCAGCACTTACAATGAGCCGCTGATCACCAGCGAATGGGCCGTCGCCGTTTTTAAAGAAGCCAGGGCCAAGGGCCTTCTCACGGGGTTTGTTTCTAACGGCAACGGCACTGCCCAGGTACTCGAATACTTACGTCCCTGGCTCGACCTCTACAAAGTGGATCTCAAGAGTTTCGACGATCGTCACTATCATGAGCTCGGCGGACGCATCGGTCCGATCCTTGACAGCATTCGGCGTATCCACCTGATGGGATTATGGCTCGAGATTGTTACGCTGCTGATCCCCGGCTTCAACGACTCCGCGGATGAACTGCGCCGCCTTACGGAATTCCTCGCTGGCATCTCGCCCGACATTCCGTGGCACGTGACTGCGTTCCACGCGGACTACAAAATGAACGACCAGCGCGACACCACTCCGGAAGATCTATTGCGGGCTGCCGAAATCGGTCACGAAGCGGGGCTGCGTTTCATCTACGCTGGCAATCTTCCAGGCATGGTCGGCCATTGGGAAAATACGCGATGCCCGCATTGCAGTGAGACCCTGATCAGTCGATACGGATATTTCATTCAAGACTATCGCTTGACTCCGGAAGGCCGCTGCCCCCGCTATTCCAGCCAGATTCCCGGACGCTGGGCCGGTCAATTCGACGGCCAGATCACCTCCCGCCCTTTCTCTCCGCACAGACGCTCCCGTTTATTTACAATCACAAGTCGTTGATCTTGACTATGCAAGGATCTTGACTATGTGGGGAGAGCCGCCTCGGCTGTCCGCCGGGCGCAGCCAGGCCGGTTCGGGTATCGCCTAACTCATGCGGAAGAAATCTATTCTCTCTGTGGTCGGTGTGCTCGTTCTCCTATCCTGTTCTCCGCGCGACTTCCTCACGCGCCGTCTCGCTGCCGATTTGATCTCCGCTTCCGCTGCGTTTCAAGCGCCACAGCAGTTCCCGCTGCAGACGGGAACTGTCGCCAACAAAGACTATGTGTCTCCTGAATATGCTGTTTTTCAACAACACGGCTGGATCTCAGGCAATAAGGCCCCTTGTTCTCCAAGCCAGGCTCCGCCGTGCTGGGATGTGCTGCTGACGCCTTCGGGCGTGGACACGGTTCGAGCCCTGGTCCCCGCGGAAGAGGCTGACAAGTCTTTGCTCTTCATTCCCGTCGCAAAGCGGGAACTCTTGGGCGTGACTGGCATCAGCAAGCAGGGCAACCTGGCCGATGTCGACTTCATGTGGAAATGGGTCCCGTTGAACGAAGTGGGGGCTGCGCTGTACTCCGGCGACCTGCATTACGTTTCCACCGTTGGGTTTCGCAACTACGATGACGGCTGGCGCATCGTGCAGGGCGTTCCTCATTACGGCCAGACAATTGACGACGCTCTCAAGAACGCCGAGCCCGCCCCGTGACTAGCCCGGCACAACTAGCACCCGCCTGGATCACGTCCGCCGCGGAGTGGCTTACACCGAGTCGCATTCTCGCCCAGGCGATCGTTCTTGCTCTTTGCCTATGGGGAGTATGCGCGGTTGACTTTGCGACGCCCGGTTTGTTTGACCGCGCCGGCAACATCAAATTCCAGGATTTTCTCCAGTTTTACATTTCAGCTTGCCTCATTCGGGAAGGCCGCACCAGCCAGCTTTTCAATCAACATTTAGCCGATGAGAAGATGCGTGCCCTCATAGGCGAGCATGCTCCTGTACATCTTCCTCCCGTCTACGGCCCGCAAGTTGGACTGCTATTTATCCCCTTGGCGCGCCTCTCGTTCCCGGCGGCTGCACGGATTTGGGTCACACTCAGCCTCCTTGCAGTTGGTGCATGCCTTTATCTGATCTGGAGATCCTGCTTAGGCTTGCGTCCGCACGCACGAACGGTGGCCATCTGCGCCGTCGCATATCCTCCGCTGTTTCATTTCTTCGTGCGCGGCCAGATTTCTGCGCTGGTGTTGGTGTGTTTCTCCGCGGCATTTCTGGCGTTCCGCGCGGATCGTAATTGGCTGGCGGGCATCGCGCTGGGCTTCCTGGTCTTCAAGCCACAGTTTTTGGTAGCCCTACCGCTGGTCCTGTTGCTTTCCCAGGCGTGGAAGGCATTCGCCGGGCTGGCCGCCGCGGCGGGCGGGCAGTTGGCTCTCTCCGGGATCTATTTCGGGCCTACCGTCATGCACACATACTTCGACACCATGTTGCACATGTCGCGCTGGATCGGACTTTCGGAAATCGGCCCTGCTCCCATCCAGATGCATTCCTTGCGCTCCTTCTGGACGCTGCTGATGCCTTCGCCGGAAATTGCGCTCGCGCTCTATGTTCTGAGTTCCATTGTGATCGTTGCAATGGCCGCACTTGTCTGGAAATCTTCAGCTGCGCTTGCGGTGCGCTTTTCCGCGCTGACCCTGGCTGCAGTACTCGTCAATCCGCATCTTTTCGTCTACGACCTTCTGGCCCTCGCACCCGTGCTGCTGCTCCTTGTGAACTGGACTTTGACTAACGCGCATCCCGCGTCCACTCCCACGCTGCGTCTACTTTTGTATCTCGCATTTGTCTTGCCTCTGTTCGGCCCACTATCTCGATGGACTCATGTCCAACTCTCTGTGCCGGCATTCGCCGCGCTGCTGTGGGTATTGTGGCGAAATTCCGGAGCTTCAAGTCACAAACTTGCTTCGAACGAATCCAGCGTTGTATAACCCTTCTTCCCACCGGGGACCCTATGCGAATCCACAAAACTGCCTTCATTGTCGTGACAGTCATAAGTTGTGCGCTAATCGTCGCGGCCCAAAGCAAGCCCAAACTTACCCTCGACGAATTTTTCAACTCCGTCAGCTTTCCCGCGCTGGAGATTTCGCCCGACGGCAGTTCCGTCGTGATCGCCGCCGAGCGCGCTGACTGGGACCAGCAAATCTTCCGCAAGGACCTCTGGCTCTATCACGACGATGGCAAAGGCGGCGCTCTGATTCAGTTGACGCAATCGGGGCACGATTCGGAGCCGAAGTGGTCGCCCGACGGCCGCTGGATCGCGTTTCTCTCCGAGCGCAAACCCTCCACGGAGAAGAGTGACGATTCTGATTCCGATTCTGATTCGAAAGGCGAGCCCGCTCAGATCTACCTGATCTCGCCCAATGGAGGCGAAGCGTTCCCGGTGACCCTGGGCGAAGAAGAGGTCCACACGTTTTCATGGTCCGCGGATTCACAAACGATCTATTTCGCCACGCGGCAGCCCTGGAGCAAGACGCAGAAAGACGACTACAAAAAAGAGTGGAGAGATGTTGTTCAGTACCGTACCGCCGAGCGCGGCGATACGATCTTCGCACTCGACCTGTCCACCGTGCTTGCCCGCCACGCAGCCGCGCCCGCGAAAATAAATAAGCCTGGCGGCGATTCCGAAAAGCAACCGGACCTGACTCCCGGAGCCCGTCCCATCGCGACCACTCCGTTGCGCGTGGATAGCTTGGTCACTTCGCCCAATGGCAGCAAGCTCGCCTTCGTGAGCAACGCGATCAACCAGCGCCAGGAAAAATACGAAGACGTCGAAATCTACACCGTCGATTTGAGTGTGGCGCCGGCGAATGCCGACAGCAATGCGAATGCCGTGGTTCAGCCCCGTCGCGTAACTACCAATCAAGCCGCCGAGGTCCGCCCCCACTGGGCCAGCGACAGCCGCCACATCTTCTTCAGTGTCGAAGTCGGAGACGTATCCGGCCCTTACCGCGACCTGCAGCCGCATCTGTATTGGGTCGACACGGAATCGGGCACGGTGGAGCAATGGGGCAAAGATTTCGTCGGTCCCGTCGAACATTATGCCGTGGCTGCTGATTCGGTGCTGACTTCCGCGCGCGCCGGCACCGAAGTTCAGATGTATTCCGTGGACAAGCCATCGGAGTCGCTGCACCGTCTCGGCGGATGGCCGGGCACGTACGCCAACATCTCGG
>Ga0187872_10003362_pt1 | contig 12917 bp, 15 predicted proteins | sample June2016WEW_16_4_FD_132973 | JGI IMG/M metagenome (GOLD analysis project Ga0187872, IMG submission 132973) | Peatland microbial communities from SPRUCE experiment site at the Marcell Experimental Forest, Minnesota, USA - June2016WEW_16_40 | ecosystem: Environmental > Terrestrial > Soil >...
ATCGACCTGCCGCAACTTCGCGACAATCTCTTCAGGCGTGTACCGTTTCTTCGGCATAGCAGTCCTCCTTGATGCCAAAAGACATACTTCAAGTCGGACCACTTCAAAGGGGGTGGATCAATCCGCTACCGTGGAACTCACTGAAATACAATGTGGCGCGCAACGCTTATGAGGCCGACCTAACCTTGGAACAACTTCGGAGCGGCCAATCAGAACTCGACGGCGAAGCGTTCGACTGGGGCGACCGTTCCCCCGTCTATCAGTATCCGAAATACTGGACACTGTAGGGCAAACGCCTTCCGGTCGCCTATTTATCGTCGACCATAGCGCGCTAGTAGCGACCTACAAAAGGTGAACTCCTGAGACGGTTGTTCCGCTCGGGTGGCAGGGAGACCTTGGACACCACCGCGAAAGATCGGTCAGATCAACTCATTGACGCCCACAGAAAGATCAGCGTGGCGGCGAAGCCGAGCGCGGTGCGCCCTGCGTGCAGAGCGGCCCATTTCGTGATCAAGACGCGGCTGTCTGGCCCGGCATTCGCCGGCTCGGTCGCCATAAGCACTCTATTGGTTGGCATGATGCCGAGAAGCGTGTAAGGCCAATTCGCGACGAGGATCGCAGCGCCGAGCAACCAGGCCCAGTGACCGGTCTGCCACCATGCCACCAAGCCTAACAGGAAGCCGATGATGGCTAACGGAGCCTGCATGGCGAACCCGCGTTTGTAGGCCGGCTTCCATTCGGTGAGGAGTGCGCGGTCGTCGAGGTCCAAACGAGCCGGCTGCTCAACGATGTTGACATACACTGCCGCTCCGGAGAACAACGCGGCGACGATCAGCGCGAGTTGCCCTGCAAACATAATCAATTTCTCCCGTCGCGATTGGTCAGATCGTGATGGTAACAGTCAATGTCTGAGGTATCTTCCCATCGGGAAGCGCCGACTTGCGGATGTATAGCGTGCCAATGCTCGGCGCAAACGCTGGCTTGCCATCCTCGCCAACTTCCTGAAAGCGCACCGCGCCTTTAGTTTCTTTCTCGAACGCAAATCGCAAGTTCATCGTGGCCATGGGCTACCTCTGTGGTTACGGGTATAGCTCTTCTCCCGATTTTCCACCACAAAGCGGTTGTCAGGAAGCGGATAGGTGGCCTTGCACGCATTCAGGCGGGTTCAGGTGCGAGATAGCGTACGGCGTGTCGGTCGCGCGCCTCGACCGCGCATTTTGCGGCGTGGACATCGCGATTGATCACCTGAAGATTTGGCAAGCCCCAATAATCGAGTAGCTTCGGCCATGGTGCGTCCCGGTATTCGCTCCTCCGCACTTTTCCACAGTCGTCCACCGGTTTCACCGCAGCGTCGCGCCTGCAGGCGCCGCAAGAGCCGGGCGTGGCCACTCGGCGCATTCCAGAATTGCCAAGCGATCACGCAGGCGCAGTGCCACACCGCATTCTTGTTGGCGCCGGCGTCCCACAGATCGACATGCCAGCCGAAGCGATAAACCAGTTGCCCGCACACACAGCAGAATCCGGGACCCCGCGCATATGCCCGTTCGCGATACGGAGCAGGTGGCGTTCGGAATGTGACTGGTAATCCGATCTTGCGCTCGCCGAGCCGCCAGGTCCACCCGCTCGGTGCTCCGCTGCGGGCAGCAAGCGCACGCGCCAGGCGATCGGCGCGAATTGGATGCGCCCGCCAATACGAATCGATCGCGAGGCGCGGCGTCGGCGCCGATAGCTCGACCGCATCAGCGCGCCAGGGTCGCGGCCTGGCCGAACGGGGCGTCGGGTTCGAGCGCCTTTCACGAATAGCGATTGTCCATTCGTCAGACCACATGGCATGACTTTATCTCTGCCGGCGCAGCGACCCTTAGCCCTCGTCTCCGCCATCCGGCTTCGATCATTGGCGCTAACCAGCCCTGCGCCCGCATTGACGAGAAAACTTTCCAGGTTTGGCCGGGTTTTTATTTTTTCGGTGTTTTGAGATTTTGCATCGAAGCGAGAGCATGCACTAGTACCCAACTTCACTGAAGCGCGAGTCAACCAGTTTCTGGGATTTCGGAGTCAAATGAGTCACTTACATCGATTGGTGGCCACTCGCGCTCCAGGTGCTCGGAGCGGAATCTATATCTGAGATCCCGGACGATTTTCGACTATCACCGCGCCAGGAGATCATCCGCGACGTGACGCGGAATGGAAAACCGTTCATCGCCTCGGATCTTTCAGAACGTCTCCACGGCTTCGAGCCTCCGGCTTACTATCTTGATTTCGAGGCATTCCTGCCCGCCGTGCCGCTGTATCCCCACACCCGACCGTACCAGACGATCCCATTCCAATGGTCGCTTCATCAAACCGATTCCAAAGGGAACCTCAGCCACCAGGATTTCCTCGCGGAGGGCGATTTGGACCCGCGGCGCCGGTTCGTCGAAACGCTAATCGACGCGCTCAAGGGCGCAGAGTGGCCTATCATTGTCTACTCATCTTATGAGCAGGCGCGGCTCGCCGAGCTCGCAGCTGCCTTTCCTGACCTCAAAAGACGAATAGCAGCCATCGTCCGGCGGCTATCGGACCTGCTACCGGTCGTGCGGGGCGGGCTCTACTATCCAGGCTTTGAGTTCAGCAATTCGATCAAGACCGTGGCACCGGCTCTCTGCCCCGATGTCACCTACGACGATCTCGATCAAGTCGCCGACGGCGCAGCCGCCTCGACGGCATTTTGGCTGATGGCAAGCGGGCGAGCCGACGCAGAAACATCCGTGCGTTTGCGCCGTTCATTGCGGCAATATTGCCATCGCGACACATGGGCGATCGTTCGGCTACACCAGGCTCTCAACACGCTGGCTGTAGCCTCACTTGAGCCAGATTGACTGGGCTCGACACAGCATCAATCATTCGGCCGCTTCAAGTTCGCGCTCACCATCCGGCGCCAGCGCGTCGGCGAGCAGCGCATCGAGCAGGCGGCGGCGGGTGTCATCGCCGGTGGTGAGGCTCGCCTCTAACTGGTCGCACAGGGCCATCAGTTCATTGACCTTGGCGACGATGCGGTGTTGTTCGGTTAGGGGTGGAATGGGCAAAACAAAATCGTTTATCAAACGAAGAACGAGGTTTTGATTTCCAATCCCTTGAGTGTTTTCTGCCGATTGCTGACGCACAAAGGGCGAGTTGATGAGATGGCAGAGATACTTTTGCGAGAGGTTCTGTTTCGAGAACTTCAATAGCGCCAAGCTCACAAAAATGCTGAATTGCCGTTCGGTGTCGATCGGAACCGCAATTCCGGTAGTTCCGACCTTCGTTAGTAGGATGTCACCATGTTCCGGACAACACCTCTGACAGAGGTCGGCGTGCTGCTCCTCGGATATGTATTTCACATTGTCGAAAGCGATCCTCCCCGAAGAAACGTCCTTCACCGAAAGAAACGGGACCCCGGAGTCAAGGTATCGCGGTGTGTGATGGGCGCCGTCGGTTACGAGGTTGAACAAATCCCCTAAGCGGCACCAGAGCCATCCGTTTGGAACGGAAAACGGTTCATCTTGTAGGCTGATGGGTTTCTGAGGGGCCTTCCGTCGAATCTCTTTTTCCCGCACCAATTGCGCCTTCTCGACCGCGATTCGTTTCAGCAGTTCAAACGCCGGCTCGTCGTTGGGGTTTTGCGGCAGTAGCATGCCGCGGACGGCGAGGTTGAGGATGGTCTGGCGCAATTGCTTGATCTGATCGGGCCGCGCGGTAAGCGCCGGCAGGACATCAAGCGCGAAGCGAGCGTCATCGCGGAATGTGTCGGGATCGGGCACATTGAGGCGCCCAAGGCTCGCCGCCGTGAGCCTGTCGCGCGTCGCCTCCCGCTTCCCGCGCGCCGACGCTAGCCGGTCGCACAGTGCCATTAATTCATCGACTTTCGATTGAATTTCCGGAGGGATCAAGGGGATGGGAACGTCAGCAATTCTGCCGACGGTCAATGTGACATTGGCGGTTCCGGTCATCCGAGAGACGAGCAATTCGTCTTTGAACGCGGAAAGATACTCAAAGAGGAACCGTGCCGAAATTAGGTTCGGATCGTGCGGAAAGAGAGCCACTAAAATCGTACCAAGCGCGAATTGCCCCTCTTGGTAGTGCAAGCGGTTCAGGCTTGCCTTGCCGTGACCAGCCGAAGAAACAAGCGGCACAATCGCCGCCGCTCCCTCGAAATCAAAATGATCGCAAGAAGCTCGCTCGACGGCGGTCACGACCAAGGGAAACGGCCCAGGCCGCGCCTGTTGTATTCCGGTTTGCCCCTTCTCAATCCTTGCGAGCGCCCCAAGAGGGGCAAAACGGGATGGGTCGGAAAAAAATTCTGGAACTTGCCCCTCCGCCACCTCGGCAAACTTTGTTTGCTTGGGTAGCGCGCCGTGCTTGATCAGCACATCAGGTCGCAGGGATGTGGCCACGCCGTTCAATTTCCCAGAAGTCGCCAGCGCGACAGCAACCTTTCGTAGCTGCTGAATACGATCGGGATCGTCCCCGATCTTCGATATCGTTGTTAGCAGACGTTCGGCGTTCATCGCGCGAGCGCCTCCGCTAAGATCGCCTTCAACTGATCGCGCAGCCGCGAGGTCTCGGCCTCGGCGGCGTTCAGACTTTCAAGCAGCACCGCCGGGTCGCCGTGGTCGTCGGCCACTGTGTGCGGGTTCTTGATGTCGAGGTTGTAGCCGCGCGCCTTAACCTCCTCGGCGGTCACGTTCCACGCATGCGGGCCTTCCTCGCGCGCCTTGCGTTTCGCGCCGCCCCACCAGTCGATGCAGGCTTGCAGATGCTCCAGGCGGATCGGCTTCGTCATCGAATAGGCCTTCTGGCCTTCGGGCACCCGATGCTCCCAGAACCATATATCCTTGGTCGGCTGCCCCTTCTCGAAGAACAGAAGGTTGGTGCCGATCGAGGCATAGGGCCGGAACACGGAATTGGGCAGGCGGACGATAGTGTGAAGGTTGCACTCCTCCATGAGATGTTCCTTGAGCCGCGTCTTAACGCCCTCGCCGAACAGCGTGCCGTCGGGCAGCACCACGGCGGCCCGCCCACCCGGTTTTAACAGGCGAATGATGAGGGCAAGGAACAGGTCGGCTGTTTCCTTTGTTCGGAAATGGGCGGGGAAGTTACTCTCGATGCCGTCTTCCTCACTCCCGCCGAAGGGCGGATTGGTCAGCACGATGTCGACGCGGTCGGACTGGGTGTAGCTGACGTAGGGCCGGGCCAGAGCGTTGTCGTGACGCACGAAGCTCGGGTCCTCGACACCGTGCAGCAGCATATTGGTGACGCAGAGCATGTGCGGAAGCTGCTTCTTGTCGATGGCGCGTAACGCCGCTTGCATCTTCGCCTCGTCCTCCGGGCGCTTCACGTAACGATCGCGCATATGATTGATGGCGCAGGTGAGAAAGCCGCCAGTGCCGCAAGCGGGGTCGAGCAGGATTTCGCCGGGATGCGGGTCGATGCGGTTCGCCATGAAGGCGGTGACGGCACGGGGGGTGTAATACTCGCCGGCATTGCCCGCTGACTGCAGGTCGTTGAGTATCTGCTCGTAGATGTCGCCGAAGTGCTGGCGCTCGGCCAGATTGTTGAAGTCGACGGCGCAGATCTTGTTCACAACCTGCCGCATGAGCTGGCCGGACTTCATATAGTTGTAGGCGTCCTCGAACACGCCTTTAACAACGCGGCGGCGGTCGCCGGGCTTCGGTGAGGCGGATAGGTTCTTCAACGCCGGAAACAGCTCGTTATTGACAAACGCGAGCAGCTCCTCGCCGGTGATGCCCTCAGGGTCGGCAGCCCAGGTTCGCCATTGGTATTTCTTCGGTATCGGTGAGCGGTAATCGTCCTTAGTCAGTTCGAGTTCCTGGTCCTGGTCGTCGATGATCTTGGTCAATACGTTAGTGTCATCGAGGTTCAGTACGCCTTCGTCGGCATAAAGGCAACCGAGCGGAAACAAGCGATCATCGAGGAATTAGAAGCCGAGGGTCTGCCGCTGGATCCCTCTCGTCGAGATACTCCACCCGTTCTGCGACAATCTCAGCACCCACACCATCGACGTAGATTTTCCGCCTGTTTTCTTCGCCCTCCTTGATACTGATGTCGGGTGGCTCACCGTCGATAATGATTTCGTCCACACCCGGCGTGCTAGGTAGCGTTTCGCCGTCCTCGTCGGTGGGCGGCACGTCATCGGGCGGCGCCATCGGATCCCTGTCGCCGGGTTCGTAGATTTGAACCGGCTCTCCATCGAAGTCCGGCTCGGCAAAATGATTGGTCGCACCGCGGAAATCGATGAGCGTAAAGTAAAACTTATGGGTATCTTCATGAACGCGCGTGCCTCGGCCCAGAATCTGTTTGAATTCGGTCATTGAGCTGACCTCGCGGTCGAGCACGATCAAGCGACAGGTCTGGACGTCGACCCCCGTCGAGAGAAGACGCGAGGTGGTGACAAGCACGGGATATTTCGATTCCGGATCGATGAAGTTGCCGAGTTGCTCTTCGCCTTCGGTGTCGCCCCCAACTATACGCATCACGTAACGATAGTTTTCTGCCACGAGATCGGCATTCTCGTTAATTAACGCCTGACGCATTCGTCCGGCATGCTCCCGATCAACACAGAATATGATTGCCTTCTGAAAGCGATCGCCGCTCTCCTTTAAAAACTCGGTTACCTTCCGGGCTACCAGTTTGGTGCGATCGTCCAGCACCAGCGTGCGGTCGAAGTCCCTGGTGTTGTAGATGCGGTCCTCGACCTCCTCGCCCTCGCGGTCGAGCTGGCCCTTTTCCGGTCGGTAGCCCTCCACGTCGCGATCAATATGGACCTTGATTACCTTGTAGGGTGCAAGGAAACCGTCGCGGATGCCCTGCTTCAGTGAATAGGAGTAAACCGGTGGACCGAAATAATGGATGTTGGAGACGTATTTCGTTTCCTTCGGCGTGGCGGTGAGGCCGATCTGCGTCGCGGTGGAGAAGTATTCTAGGATTTCACGCCAAGCCGAGTCCTCGGCCGCACTGCCGCGATGGCACTCGTCGATCACGATAAGGTCGAAGAAACTGGGCGAGAACTCGCGGAATATCTTCTGTCGCTCCTCGGGGCCGGTGATTGCCTGGTAGAGCCCGAGATAGATTTCGTATGCCGTGTCGATCCGGCGGAGATTGGCTGTGCCGTCATCGCGTTCGATGGTCTTGGCTTCGGTCGAGAGCTTCGCCATCGCGGCCCCGAACGGCCGGAAATCATTCACCATCGTCTGGTCAATGAGCACGTTGCGGTCGGCGAGATAAAGGATGCGTTTCTTGCGACCCGCCTTCCATAGGCGCCAGAGTATCTGAAATGCGGTATAGGTCTTGCCTGTCCCGGTCGCCATCACGAGTAGGATGCGATTGTGGCCTTTGGCGATGGCCTCAATCGCGGCGTTGACGGCATTGACTTGGTAATAGCGGGGTGCCTTGCCGCTGCCGTCGTCAAAGTAGTCCTGAAGGACGATCTGCTCGGCCTCATCCGTCAGGCCCTTCCAGGCGCGGTAGCATCCCCACAGCTCGGCCGGTGGAGGAAAGGCATTGAGGGAGAGGTTCGTCTCCGTCGCGCCACCCGAGCCGGTGCGGTCGTGAAACACGAAGCCATCACCGTTCGAGGAGAAAACGAAAGGGATATGGAGGGTGGTGGCGTAGTCGAGGCCCTGCTGCATCCCGTCGCCGACGCCATACGAATTGTCTTTGGCCTCGATCAGCGCTAGTGGGATGTTGGGCTTGTAATAAAGCACGTAGTCGGCGCGCTTTGCCTTGCCGCGGCTGACCAGCTTTCCGCGGACGATAATTCGGCCCTTGGTGAAGCTGACCTCTTCCCGGATTTGCGACATCACATCCCATCCCGCGCGGCGTACGGCCGGCGTGATGAACTTTGTGCAGATATCACGTTCGCTGAGGCTTCGTTTGTCTATACCGGGATTAAGAATCGGATGCCCCCTTTGCTGCAGCTCACAGTTTATTGCGAACGCAGGCTTGGGAACACTGGGTACTCACCCCTAAGAAGGGGCTTTTTTCTCGACGCGCAATGGTTAGGGCACCTGATGGCGGCGGAAACCCGCACAGGGGGCACCGACTGGACTCTTCCGGCCGCCGATCCTAATTAGCCTGCCATGTCTGTATTGCGTGAGTTGAAGCGCCGGGTCCAACGCTACGAGCCTTGCCTGCCTCGCCCAGCCAAAGAGCCGCCCGCTGGACCCGGCTGGATTCACGAAATCAAGCATGACGGCTTCCGCATCCTGGCCGAGCTCGACGGCGGCCGTGTCCGGCTGATCACCCGGAAGGGCTTCGACCTAGCCGAACGTTTCCCCCTGGCCGTAGCTGCGGTCGCCGCGTTGCCGGCGCGCTCTTGTATCGTCGATAGCGAGGCCATCGCCTGCGACGCAAACGGCCTTTCGGTATTCGACCTGCTCCGCTATCGCCGCCACGACGACACCGTGACGTTCTGCGCGTTCGACCTGCTCGAACTGGATGGCGTGGACCTGCGCCCGGAGTCGATCGAGGTTCGCAAGCGCACCCTCGAGGGGCTATTGCGGCGCGAGCACCGCGGAATCGCCTTCAACCGTCATTTCGACGGTGAAGGGGCAATCATCTACAAACACGCTTGTGCGCTCGGTTGCGAAGGCATCGTATCGAAGCGGCTGGGCTCATCCTATCGACCGGGCCGGCAGGATTGCTGGATCAAGGTCAAGAATCCTGCCGCGCCCGCGGTGAAGCGCGAGGCGGAGGAAGATTGGGTCTGATGGTAGACCGCCGGTTCCCGCCGCCTTGGACGATCGATTGGGCACGAGCGCCGATGCATAACAAACGCAGGATCGTGTGCTAGGGTGTCAGGCAACGGTCGCGGGAGCAGCGGGAACCAGTATTGTCTGACGAATGGCTAAGTCGCCGTTACGGCGGAGGCGGCGGACAGGGCAGGCACACGACAGCAGCAATCTGCTTGCGCGGTCATGTCATCACGGCCGACATCGAAACATTCCGCGGCGCCGTCACCAAGTTTTGTTCCAAATGTGGCGCCGAGGTAGCCTCCAAATGCAAAGAATGCGGCGCGCCGATCCATGGGCATTTTGTTCCTGCCGGCGTGCCTGGCGTTGGAGGAGTTTTGCGAACACCGGCACATTGCCACGAATGCGGCAAGCCGTACCCCTGGACGACTGAGAAGATCCAAGCCGCAAAAAGCCTCGCCGATGAACTAGAGAACCTGAGCGCCGAGGATCGTGCAGCGCTTAAGACCGCGCTCGATGACGTTGCGAGTGGAGGCGCTCGCGGCGAGGCCGGTGCGGTTCGCCTCAAGAGAATGCTCGGGAAGGCCACTACAACGGCTGGAAAAGCGCTCTACAGAATCGCGGTGGATGTCGCCAGCGAAGCCGCAAAGAAGCTGTTGCTCGGCTAATGGCAAGGCCGCCGCTTCCCACCGAAAAGGCTATTCGCCCGTCGCTAGATTCGGAGCGTTAAAGTGACGACATACGTTTATGAGCATCCAGCTGGGGCAGGTGCCGAGTTCTACATCAACGGGGACTACGTTTATCCAATGTCGGGGGGACAGCCGGCCTATTGGATCAACGGTGATTACTGGTACACGAACCCGCCCGGTGCCAACCCAGTATTCTGGGTGAGTGGAAACTACGTGTATGACCACCCGCCGTCGGGTACGCCGAAATATTACTTAGCCTGAAGCAGCGCCCGCGTCTCAGTGTGGAGTGCCCGGTCGAGATCGCCGATCCTAATTAGCCTGCCATTAAATCGCCAGGCTAATCGCCGCGGCCGCCGGCCTCTAGACGCTTCAGAAGCTCCTGTGCCCGAGCGACCCAGTCCGGCGAAGTCTTCGAGAATTTTCTTCGCTCGGTTTCCTCCCAGGCGTCATCTCCATAGCCACTACGTGCGAGGAAATCGGCCGTCGCGGCTAACTCGAGCTCCGTCGAGCTGTATTGGCCGAGTATCTTCAGCGCTTCGACCCTCCGTGCGTCTTTACTATCCTTTGGCAGGTCACCCGAGCGATCGAGGTAGATCGCATATTTGGCTCCCTCGCTTGACCGTCTCCAATCGATGTCCACGAGATCGAGCGCACGGGCATCGTTTGCGAGGTACTCAAGCTCTTCGCTATAGGGCCCGTAATGGTGGTATGTGAAGTCGAGCTCAAACCCGACTCCGAGCGCCTCCAGAAAATAGGCTGACTTCTGGAGACGCGTTTTGCCGATCAGCTTTCCACCGTTGAGTCGGATGATCCTCGCGACTGTTTCTGCGTCTGCCATGTCACACCCCCTCCATCAGTTTCATTGCTTTTTCTCTGGCCTCGTCATCCCTGACGTAGACGCGGAAAATTGTGATCTCTTCTAGAGCTTCTACGACGTTCGAGCAGTCCCGCAGGTCCTCGCAGCCTGTTCCGTCACTAAGCCGAATGAGCACCTTCGAAAGGGACTCCGGTGTTTCAAACCCGTGGCGTTGATACGGATTCCGCGTCGCACTGTCCTCCAGGAGGTCGATTGGTCCGAAGGCTCCCGCCCTCCTCGCCTCGGCCAGCTTTGCCTTGAAGCGGGCCGTCGCAGCTGCTCCTCCCCGATGTTCGAGGAGCGCGGACACGTCGATCGCTTTGTAGAGCTTGCGTTCCCTGAGCCGCGTTGCGAGCTCGTTGACAATCGGGTCCTTCGCGCCGGCCATCTCTTCGAACGAAGCCCATATGACGAAGTCGTCCAGCCGCAGATATTGGTCCAGCGTCCCGTCCTTGATGAACCTGAGAATGGGATGATCCCCCCGGAGCCCGCAATCCGGACTTTTGCCATCCCGTAAGAGTTCGTCCAAGCGAAGAAGAAGTGCCGTCAACATCTTTTCGGCGCCCCTCGTGGTCTTGTGGAAATACACTGTGAAGTAGAGGTGGAAGAGGCCAAGGACATACGCTTCCGCAGCCTGAAACGCCTTCCGGCTCAGAACGAACGCCGGGACGGTGCCGACGGGCTCGTCGTCTCGCGCGAGGGGAACATCGTCCACCTCTAAGTTCGCGAGAAGCCACGAGCAATCGAAGACGCCGTGATACACGCCAGACATCACGCGATCGCGCCGCACGTAGTCGAGCCGGTCAGCATCGAATTGGCTTGAGACGATGGAGCCGTAGATATCCTGCGGCGTGGGGGCGGCGATTATCTGCGCGACCTCTTCCCTGAAGCCCGGACGGAATTTCTCAAGGATGCGACCGACGTTCGTGTCGCCGCGAATGATGTCGATCGTCCACTCCTCATGCCTCACTTTCTTCACCAGCTTCTTTGCCTTCACCAGTTTCTTTGCGAACGCCTCGAAAGCATGACTGAAAGGCCCGTGACCCAGGTCATGAACGAGCGCTGCGGCCATCGCGGTCTCAGCTCTTCTTCTATCGGCGCCCGCGAGCTTCGCGCCGATGTGCCCGGCAAGCTGCCGCGCGGTGTGGAACACGCCGACGCTGTGCGCAAACCGGCTGTGCGTGGCGCCCGGGAACACCAGTTCGGAGAATCCCAACTGGCGTATCCTGCGGAGCCTCTGAAATTCCGGAGTCTCAAGGAGGCTCCAAGCCATCTGCTCGAAGTCGTCAACCCCGAACTCGATAAGGTCGTGGATCGGGTCGCGAATTCGTTGTGGCTTGGGCATCGTCGCGAATCGTTTTGGAAGATGCCCATGGTTTTACCATAGAACAAAAAGAGAACAGACGTCAAATGGAGCCAAATAGCATGGTGAACGAGCCCTTTCCTCTCGTGCATCGCGGTCGATAGGGTCTGCGGTCGTTTTCGAGGCACTGGCGCCACTCTGCGCAATACCCTCCAGGGTAGGGGGAGGGCTAAAATGGTGCGGCTGCGGCCGGGGTTGGACCGGGGGTCGCGGCCAGAAAACGCCTAATTACCCAGTCTTTTCAATGTGCAAAGCAGTCACGCCCGCCGCATGGCGGCGAATTTCGCCAAGCTGCCGGTGCTGGCGCCTGCGCAGATGAGGTGCTCGCTGGCTCACTTCCGGCAACAGCATCAGCAATAGATAAGCACGAGAGCCTTGCCGACGTAGGTCCGATCCTCGATTTGTCGAACAAGAAACTCAGCGACGTCCGAACGTGAGATCAAGCCGTTGCGCCACTGCGACGGCTTATCGAGGATTTTGTACCGCCCCGTCCGTCGCCCGCTGGTTAGGACTCCCGGCCGCACAATCGTCCAGTCGAGTGAGCTGTTTTTTATCAGGCGCTCCTGCACGCTCTTGTCATCATAGGCGCGACCGAAAAGCAGTCGGAATGGCACCAGCTGTAGGAAGCTTATGCTCGCATAGCTGTCGCCTGCCCCAAAACCGGTGACGCAGATCAGCGGTTTCACCCCCCGGCTTTCCATAGCGTTCACCAGGACGCGCGTTGCGTGAGAGAAAAGGCTTATTGGCCGAAACAGATCCCCCCCAGACACGCCCAGCGTCTGGATCACCACCTCTATCCCGTTCAGCGCTCCTTCAATGTCTTTGCTGATCAGCGCGTCGCCACGGACTTTCTCGAGTTTTGGATCGGACAAAGCGATGCTCGCGGCCGAGCGGGCCAGCGCGCGTACCTGGTGCCCAGCCTCGAGTGCCTGCCGTGTCGTCTCAAGCCCAACGCCCTTGCTGGCTCCAATGATCAATACGCGCGCCATGTTGATGCTCCGTGCAAGGACAGTAAGCATCGCGCCGGCAACCTAGAGCGGATGCATTTACGTCAGGGCATATCCTTCATTTCGGCGCGGATTCAAGTAGCCAACGCATAATTGATTGATGCGATGATGGGGTAACCTCTTGAGATTGCAAGAGGTTGCCGATGAGCCAGTACCGGCGAATAAAGTATGAGGATCGCTGCCAGATTTATGCGCTGAGCAAGCGTGGGTCGAGCCAAGAAAGCATCGCCGAAGTTTTGGGCGTCAGTCAAAGCGCGGTGAGCCGGGAGATTC
>Ga0187872_10003364_pt1 | contig 12913 bp, 11 predicted proteins | sample June2016WEW_16_4_FD_132973 | JGI IMG/M metagenome (GOLD analysis project Ga0187872, IMG submission 132973) | Peatland microbial communities from SPRUCE experiment site at the Marcell Experimental Forest, Minnesota, USA - June2016WEW_16_40 | ecosystem: Environmental > Terrestrial > Soil >...
GCGTCCCGTCAGAATGCCGGCCCCGCGCTCCGGCACGTTGTCTGTCGCCTGATAGAGGGCGAGCGCCACCGGCAGGAGCCACGCCACGCCTTCCAGCATCGAGACATCGATCATTTGCCCCCGACCGGTTTGCGCTCGCGCCGCCAAAGCCAGCAACACTCCGATCACCGCGTGCATGGCGCCGCCGGCCAGGTCCGCGATCTGTATGCCCGGGATGACGGGCGGCCCGCCTTCCTCACCGGTCATGTCCAGCACCCCGCCGGCCGCCTGATAGTTGATGTCGTGCCCGGCCATTTGACTATGCGGGCCGTGCTGGCCATAACCGGTTATGGCGACGTAAATCAGCCGCTCGTTACGAGCGTGCAGGATTTCATAAGCCAACCCCAACCGCGCCATGACGCCAGGCCGAAAACTCTCAACCAGTACGTCGGCGCGCGAGGCGAGGCCCAGGAACGTCTCCCTATCGCGCGCATCCTTCAGGTTCAGCGCGACGCTCTTTTTTCCGCGGTTCAGCAGGTGAAAGACGGCGCCTTCTCCGTGCAGGAACGGCGGTGTGGACCTCCCGTAATCGCCCGTTCCAGGTTCCTCAATTTTGATCACCTCGGCTCCGAAATTGGCTAGCAGCAAGGTCGCCGCTCCGCCCGGAAGCAGGCGGCTGAGATCAAGAACGGTGATGCCGTCGAGCGGTCTCATCTCTGGCAGACGCAGAGTCGATCATACCAATTTCAAGACGGACTCGTTGAGCGCTGTCAGAGGACGCTGGGTCGGTCTTAATCGGTCTTAAATGGAGATCGATGGCAGTGGGGTGAGTTGGCTGGTACCCTCAACTCCGACACGATGGACGCCAGTCCATTTAGATTTGCCATGAATTTCCCCTCGGCAAGGGATTGTAATTGATCGGCTCCGTTTCCTGAGCGGCTGGAGCCAACTTCGCGGGGCGCAGGTGTAACGAATCCCCTGATGAGGGCGGTTGGACTCCATTGGAAAAGACCAATCAGTAGGACGTGGGACGTACTGACGGCCGATCAGTCCGACGCTCTCTCGTCCGCGCGGGGACAATGACTATTCGAGTTAGCTGTTCGCTAGTTGTGTGCCGGATTTCAGATTCAGGCATTCGCAAGGCGGCACTCGGGTCCGTCTGGATCGTGAATGAAGGCCAAATGGCATCGACAATCGTAAAAGAGTTTCTTCTCGGGCGATGCACAGCGGCAACGGAAGATACATCAGGATTGATTAATCGGGGTGGGCGGCTTTGCTTCAGTCATCAATGGCCGATGCTCCTGCCGCGCTGGCTCTCAGGGATAGAAGCCAGCTACCACGGCCCAGTCTCGTGGCCGCAGCTCTTGATGCTGAACGAAAATCTCCAGCGCCTGACTCTTTCTTTGATTGAACAACATTCGTTTTGATCGCGATGTTTACCGCGACTACCCATTCTCGCAGGATTTATTCGCAGGCGGCTCGTGACAAGAGAGGTTCCGAGCGTCATGGTAGCTGAGGATAACTTCCGGCGATGTCGGCGGGCGTTTTACTAGGTATCATTAGGGAATACTCAGGGCTCATTCCGAAGACGCAGGAGTTAGGACATGAAGCTAACCCAATTACGAATCAGCAATTTTCAGTGCTTTGGCGAGGAACCTACAATCATTAGCCTTGAGCCAATGACTTTTCTGCTGGGGCCGAATGGCGCAGGGAAAACCGCCGTCCTTCAGGCGCTCTCGCGCCTTTTTGGTTTCGAGCGTTCAACGCGAGATGTCAAGCGAACAGACTTCCATACCTCATCGACGACCGCTGATACCGGAGACTCCGATTCCCTAGCTCTGTGGATCGAAGGACAGTTCGAATTTCCTGAGCTTAAGAAGCCCAATGGAAATATGCGACGGTGCCCGGCTACTTCGCCCATATGCAATTGGCCTCCCCAGACGGCGTTCCACGGATACGCTTTCGACTGCAGGCAGAACTTGATGAAGACGGTGACATCGAAGAGACGCTGTCGTACGTCGTGGAGGTTGATGAAGAGGACGAGCCCGTAAAGGTTGTACCAGTATCAAAGTACGACCGGAGCACTATTCACGTGCACTATCTCCCATCGCGAAGGGACCCTACCGACCACGTTACCTATGCGGCCGGTTCTCTCCTGGGTCGTGCTCTACGGTCTGCAAATTGGACAGATGAACGCGAGACGGTCGCCGAGCATGCACAGGGGATCAGCGAGGCGCTTGCTGGCAATGCCGGTGTCGAGGCAATCGGCGATCAGCTGACGACGTTCTGGAGTGCATTGCACCAGGGGCCTTGCTACGTCGATCCCAGCGTCTCGTTCCAATGCAACGAAATTGAGAAGCTATTTCGACAACTTACGATTAGCTTCGCCTCTGGACACTCCGCCGAACAGATCCACTATTCACGATTGAGTGACGGCCAGAAGTCGCTGCTTTACTTGTCCCTCGTGTTGTCGCTTCAGGCGATTGGGCATGATGTCCTCGCGAAAAAGTCCGATGCCTTCGATATAGACAAGCTTCGGCCTGCGCTATTTACGATCGTCGCGATGGAAGAACCAGAGAACAGCTTGTCGCCACACTATCTGGGTCGTGTGATCAACGCCTTGACCGCGTTTTCAGGAAACAACGACGCCCAGGCCATCATAGCCACCCATGCACCTTCTCTTCTGAGGAGAGTGCCACCAGAAAATATCCGCTATCTGAGGCTGGATGAAAATCGTGAGACTGTCGTTAGGTCAATCATTCTGCCCGATGCTGCGCACGAAGCGCACAAGTTCGTGCGTGAGGCAGTACAGGCCTTCCCCGAGCTGTACTTTTCACGACTCGTTATTCTTGGCGAAGGGGCCAGCGAGGAAGTGGTATTACCAAGGCTGTTAGAGGCTATGGGGCTAGCAGGCGATGACATGTCCGTCTCGGTCGTTCCGCTCGGTGGTCGTCACGTTAACCACTTCTGGCGGCTTCTGCACGATCTGGGGGTCCCCCAAGTGACCCTGCTCGACCTTGACCTCGGACGTCATCAGGGTGGTTGGGGTCGCGTAAAGTATGCTCTCCAACAACTAATCAAGTTCCCGACAGTCGAGAACGGTTTGAGTCAGAAAGACCTTATAGACTTTCCGAAGTGGAATGGAGATAAGCCGCTGAGATCCAAGGAGGGCAAGGAATGGATCAAGTTTCTCGAGTCTGCGGGAGTGTTTTTTTCATACCCGTTGGATCTCGATTTTGCAATGCTCCTGCACTTTCCCGATGAGTACGATGTAGAAGACGATGAGCTCGAAGACCCGGAAGCAGAGGTGATTAGCGCGGTTCTCGGAAAGGGTCATGGTGACGTGGCCCAATACAGTCAGGAGGAGCAGCAATATTTTGACTCATATTACCGACGTTTTAAGCTCGACAGTAAACCGGCAGCCCACATTGAGGCACTGGCTCAGTTAGAGGGGCCGGAACTCAAGAATGACATGCCCGAGCCAATCTATCGGCTCCTCAAAATGGCTAAAGCCAAACTTGAAGAACTCCCTGAATGATCAGAGCTCAAGATTGGCGGCCTGCAGATGGTCTCAAACTGGAGCCAAATGCTTTGACCGCCGCACGCGAAACCCGCCGTAACCTAGCTCTGACTGCAGGCCCCGGGGCAGGAAAAACAGAGGTGCTCGCGCAGAGAGCTGACTTCCTTTTGCGCACGGGCGGATGTCATTACCCTCAACGCATTTTGGCCATCTCTTTTAAAGTCGACGCGAGCCGTAATCTCAAGGATCGCGTCCGCCGACGCTGCGGTTCCGAATTAGCAAGCCGGTTAGACAGCCACACGTTCCACGGTTTTGCCAAGCGTCTGATAGATCGCTTTCGTCCCGTCTTGAGAGGGCAAGATGCGCTCGGGTCCGGTTACACGATCGGAACCGTTCGGCTTCAAGGCACCCAGATTACTTTCGAGGACTTGGTGCCGCTCGCGGTACAGATATTGAAAGACAGTGGTGTCGTGCGCAACGCCGTCCGCCAAACGTACAGCCACGTTTTCCTTGACGAATTCCAGGACTGCACCAAAGAGCAGTACCAATTGGTCCGTTTCGCCTTCCACCATGCCGATATTCTGTTGACGGCAGTTGGTGATACTAAACAACGCATCATGGGTTGGGCAGGTGCGTTAGAAGGAATTTTCAAGAGTTTCGCGGAGGATTTCACCGCACGTCCACTTAATCTCTACCAGAACTTCCGTTCTTTGCCGCGATTGCGCCGGATGCAGAATGCGATGGTTAAAGTGATGGATCCACAAGCCGCCGTGCCAGATGATGAATTACGAGGAGAAGGTGGCTCCATCGCAATCATCGAAAGTGAAAATAGCGAAGATGAGGCAGAAGCATTGGCGGAAATGATCCGGCAATGGATCGATGAGGATGAACTTCCACCATCGGAAATTGCAGTTCTAGTTTCTCGTCAACCCGAACTCTATGCCGATCGGCTAATGGCTAAACTGGTCGCGCTGGATGTTCCGTTTCGCAATGAACAACAATTACAGGATCTTTCAGTCGAGCCGGTAGCGCGGCTAATTGTTGATTTCCTCACTGTGATCATTGGTGATCGAGCCCCGGACGCCTTCACCCGCCTTATGAACGCTCTGCTGGCGACCGGATTGGACGAGGATACTAGCTTCGAGCAGCGGGCAATCTGGAACCGTTTCGTAGACAATGGCCGCGAGAGCGTGCGAGAAGCCAGGCTAGATCCCTCAAGTGCTGCTGCCCTCCGAGCAATTGCAGACGAATTTCTCGGTCTGATCGGTCGGCATTCTTTGTCAGCTCTTTCGGCAGACTATGAAAGAGGAGGACGTCTAGAGGAAGTTATCACGCAGACGCACGATCGCATCGCAGAATTGTTGAAGCTCGACGATGATCCAGTGCAGGCGTTGTCACGGTTCTCCGAAGACAGAGCAGTCCGAATCATGACCATCCACAAGAGCAAGGGCCTAGAATTCGACACGGTTGTTATGTTGGGGGTCGAAAGACAAACGTTCTGGGGCAATGCTGATGAAGAACGCTCAGCTTTCTTTGTTGGTATCTCCCGCGCGAAACGGCAACTCTGCCTTACAGTGGCTAAACGTCGCGAAAGGCCGGAACGGTATCACCGCCGCTGGGATGAGGAGCGAAGCCCGCATGAAGAATTCTTGGGTTATGCGATGAAAGTAGTCTAGAGCCGCAAGCATTGCTAGTTCCCTGAAGATGCGCGTTCTTCTTGGCCGAACCGACGTGCTACTCGTAGCATTCACCCGCAACCCAAAGTCCCACAGGTTCCATGTCCAGTGGCGCGTCGCGCGGAATCTCGTAGCCCTGGCACTCGACGTGCGCGATGCCGATGCCAACGTCACTAGACTTGAGCTCGTAGGCGACCAAGAGGATTCCGAGCGACATGACTTTGCTACACATGGCCGAGAGTGCCACACGACAGCCACCTACCAACCCCAATACTTTATGGTAGTGAATTGCGGTGCCCCGCACCTCGCGGTACACGTCGAATGGGTTGAACTCGGATGCGTAAATGATATTGCGCGGCTCGATGCGCAATTGGTCGAAGAGCAGGTTCTGATACTCCATCACGATGTCGTCACTGCGGCGAGGGTTCCGCGCCGGGAACGGAAGCACTGGACAGACCTCATCCGGTTTTACCAGATCGTAAATGCGATCAAATTGCGTGGTGCGGCCCTCTCCGAGTACCGGAATCCAGACGGTTGGTCTGCCCCCTTTGGCTTCTAAGTTGAAGGGGCCCTCGAACGGATGAAGGTAGCCAGCGGATTCGTCAACCCCGTGCTCGCGGATTAGGGTATCGAGGTGAGGGTCTTCCGAAACAATAATGTGGATGTTGGGTCGAGGTTTTGATGTTGTCGTTCGCTCATCATAGAAATAAATGAGACGGCTGATGAGCGGGAAGTATATTACCCGTGGCATGGCGCTGATATCTACTACAACGTCTGTGTATCCGTCCAGCGCCGTTTCCTCGACAAAGATGTTAGCGGCGCTGCGTGCTGCGATCCTACGGCCGTCATCGCTGCGAAACTGGACGGCGTGAGATTTGATCGAGCCTCGGGATTCAACAGTTTTCCTGATCGCCTCCCAATTGGCCTCAGCTGCTTCACGGTGGTCTGTGCTTCCGCTCGTCGATTCGTCGAGTAGTTCCAGTGCAAAGACGTCGATCAAACACTTGCCAGCTGCGGCGACCAGGCGCGCAAGTCCGAGAGGACCTCGTGGGTCAAAGCCGCGTCCGACAATGAAAAGAACTCGCCGGCCAGCCTCATTGCCATGCTCGGCCCAGAAGGAACCGAACTCCGACCCTCGGAGAAGAACGTAATCGCGCCACCTCATCTCTTTTGTCGCCGAGCTTTTGGTATTCAAAGGAGTTTCTCCTCAGATGATTCGGTGAACGGTCGGTCCAGCCATTGAATTAATGTCTGAAGCGGGCGTTCTTTATACAAGCCGTAACTGAGGGGAAGATCGAAATTGACGCACAGCAAACGATTCAGATTCAGTAGCATCCACTTCTCGTCCTTGCAGGTGTAGTCGAGCTGTGCTACGAGAAGATTATGAGACAGAGCCAACGCTAACATCTCGCCGAGCCTAACCATGCCTTGGTTCTGAACGGTCGGATTGGCGGCGGCATCAAATAATCTTGAGCGCTCACTCATCCGAATTGCTGTGCCGGTGACTGCCCAGTCATTCGGAGCAGTTGGACGATACGTATAGTCGCGAGAAAAATTACCGACGGATTCGACGAACTGTCTGAGCGCACGGCCGTGTCGAACGCGTCTCGGAATTTCCGCCCATAGCTGGCTGGCCATTTCCTTCACTATTGCGTGTTGGCGCTCTGGACGCAGTGCCTGTGATTGGCGAAGAAGTTCCGCTGCCGTTGCTTCTTCAAACACTTCCCCAGCAAGTCCGAGGAACTGTTGAATATTGAGTGATGCAAGGCGCGCAATCCGCTCGGTGCCATAGTAGTACGGGAGTTCAAATTCACGCGCAAGGAAGAGTTCCGCAGCATTCGACAGGGAGGCATCGTCCCTTGCCGCGAGTTCATCTTCCCCCAGTGGCTGATCGTCAAAAAATGTCTTTTGCCTTTTTCCGAGTTCACGGGCGATCAGGATTTCCAGAGCACGCCATTCGGTTGCGCGCTCTTTGGGGTTTCCCTCAAACGCCTCGCGGGCTCGAATCCATTCGCGAAATCGCTCCTTAGTTACCGTACTTCGACTTAACGCGAGAGGCGACTATCTCGGCAATCTCCGTGAAACGCTGGTCCCAAGCCAGGCCTGTGATCGTTTCTTGGAGGCAGCTGCTGAAGGACGCAAGCTCCGTATCCTCCGCCTCCTCGATGCGTCGATTTGCCGCCTTGGTCGTCAGTCTTTCAAATTTGTCAGGCCTGGCACGCCAAAAGCTCTCGATCTCAATAGTCTCACCATAATCACGCCCCTTCTCTGCGCCGGACGACAACATCTCCTGGGCTGAAAGCGCCTCGAATCGTTCGGCGATCCATACGCCAACAGAGCTGCGCGCGTCAATAACAGTCCGCACCAGGAGATCTCGTTGGTGGGCTGTGAGTTTGTGGATGTCGTCCATCATTAGCAAGACACGATGGGCGATTGGCATGCCGTCCAAACTGATGTTATCCGGGTCGATCAAGGCAAGGCTGTAGAGTGCTTCGTCTCCCGGCAAGCTCTCCGATTTTAGGGGGCCGAGACTGTCAAGACTCTCGCACAGGGCGGCTTCCCGCTGCTCGGCCCATTCGTAGAGCTTCCGCGCAGAGCACGGAAACGAAACCGACTGGAGCGACGGTGTTTGCTTGGAGGACGCGATAAGAATGCCCTGAAGTCCGTCCGGGAAAGGCAGCCCCCTAAGCTGGACGGCGCCGCGCAACACAGCGAGCGTAATGCGGGCGTTGAGAAGGCCGAAGAAGAGTCGATCCTTTCGCGCTTGTTCGATGTTCAAATCCTGTAGCATCGAGTAACCAGGCCCGCATGTAAGTGCCACGCCCAGTATCTTCGGCCCAGTCTCGTCTATGGCCTCGAACTCTTTCATTCTCTGGTAAAGCTCTCTCGTTTTGGAGTCGCTCTTTCCACGCCGAAAGAGCGCGATGAGTGACGCGGGCGTAAACATGCGAATGAGGCTAGTCTTGCCGCCGCCGGCGGCGCTGCGGATTATGTGGACCGAATTCCATAGTGTCTCCTGCGGCAGCACGTCCAGGATTCCCGGTTCAAAGAGCGTCAGGAAGGCATCGTCCGTGTCGATACTCTCCGCTCGCCTCAGGCGAAATGGGTTGCGGATGCCTCTCATGACATCTCTCTGTGGCGTTGGACGCGCGGAAAGAGGCCCCGTGGTACGCAGCGTTCGTAGAACCAGAGGATCGCAACCGAATTGTTGGGGGTATTGTGGTGGAGAACGACAGGGAGTCCGCAGTCCGCGTACCCGTACTTCGCGTCCTTCGTTTTCCCCTTTTGCATGTTCTCGTCGAACACCGAAGGGTCGTAGTACTTCTCTATGAGCAGGCTTTCGTTGTGGGCGTCCGTGCGGTAGCGGGACTGGGATCAGAATACGGTTGCTTAGAATCAGCGCGATGGCAACCCAGCGATCCGGCACGGTCAGTCTCGTCCTGCGTCCGGCGAGACGAATAAGGATGTTGTCCGCTATTGAATGAAACTGCGTCAGCGAGGAAAGGTGCTTGATCCCTTCCGCTGATACCCGCAATGGCATGTATCCCGGATTGGAAAAGCCATCGCTGTTTGTCATTGTTCCTCTAAGTATACAAAGTAAGTTGAAGAATTGGCTATTCGCAAACTATTGAGAACAAATAGCCTAGTTACTAGCCAATTTCTCAACTTACTTCGTATACTAAGGGTGGGGACAGGGATTGACCATCCGGGAACTTATAGCTGAGCAGCGGAGGCGCTTGGGCTCCGATAACCCAGTTGAAAGGCTTGCCGCCGCGCTGCTCATCCCCGCGGTGCTGGCAAGGCAACTCGCCAAATTGGCGGATCGCCAGATCGGGCAGCTGTTGCTCGACGAGGTCTGGCCAAGGCTGAACCTTCTGCGTCCTGAGTCGACCATCTGCCTTCACGCCGTAGATCGGCTTCGCGGCTCGCCGAAGGGAAAGTGCCCGACTTGCCCGAAGTGCGGTTCGGAGATGATCCGCCACGTGGGAATTGATGAACCTGATTTTCTGGAATGTGCCCTCCTCGACTGCGGACTTCGGATACAAGCAACGTAGCTAACACTTGGATAAGGAGCGCCTGACACGATGAAGCGAGCCGTCCTCTACACCCGAGTTTCCAGCGTTGACCAGCATCCCGAGACGCAGCTTTGCGATCTGCGCCCCTTGGCGGCGGCTCGCGGATACGAAATCGTCGGCGAGTACACCGACACGATCAGCGGATCGAGGGCGAAGCGACCCGGTCTCGATCGGCTTATGGCCGACGCCCGGCGCGGGCGGTTCGACGTCGTGCTGGTCTGGGCGTTCGATCGGGTGGCCCGGTCGGTGAAACACTTCCTCGAAATCCTCGACGACTTGAACCGCCTCAATGTGGAGTTCGTCAGCTTCCGCGAAAACATAGACACGGGCGGGCCGCTCGGTCGCGCCATGGTTGTCATCGTCGGGGCCATCGCCGAACTTGAAAGGAGCCTGATCGTGGAGCGCGTGAAGGCAGGCATGCGGCGAGCAAAGCTGGAGGGTCGTCAAGTCGGGAGGTCGGCGGCTGGACATCAGCCGGGAGCAGGTCATCCAAGACCGCCGCAGTGGAATGTCGCTGACGCAGGTCGCCAAGCGCCACAACATTTCGAGAGCCTCAGTATGCCGCCTGATGAAAGTGGCGAGCGGCAATTGCTCTCTCGCCGTTGCAATTTCTAGTGAAAAAGCTGGGCTAGAGGCTCGGCTCTAGAGGCGACATGACTGCTGACGACAAAAACGAGCGAGGCACGGACTCCGCCCGTACCGACCAGATCGGCAAAGTATTTGTCTTTGTCGGTAAGGACGTTCGCAGGTGTCTCGTCTGCGAACAATTCTTCACGCGGCGAACCGCCTCTGAGCATGCACGGGCTGTCTGCATGCCGGGAATCGGAATGAAAAGTGGGAGGAAATGATGCAGATCGGTGATCCGTTGCGAACCATCGTCGTGGAGCCGCTTGAACTTCCAGTGGACCAGCCGACCCGCGAACCCGAGCCCGAGCCGATTCAGTCGCCGGAGCCGGAGCCCGAGCAGGTGCCAGCCGCGCCGTGAGCATTCCCGACTACATTTCTCCGATCATCGGCTGGCGCGTCTGGCAATGGGATGCCGCCGGGCTCAAGTCGCTGAACGGCGAGCGATGGCCTTCGGGCAAGCCGCTGGCGGCGGGATGCAAGGCTGCGTCTTACTCAACAATCGTCGGTCGCGCCAAGGCGGCGCATGACGCCAACGATGCCCCACAATCGACTTGCACCTGTGGAGTGTACGCGGCCAAAAGCTTAGACCACCTGCGCAAGATCGGATTGGACAGGTTCGGCGTACTGGGTGAAGTGAACCTGTGGGGCACGGTCGTGGAGCACGAACTCGGATGGCGTGCCCAGTTCGCGTACCCCAAGAGCCTCGTCCTGCCGCCCGGCATGGCTCTGTTCAGCACGAAAGAAGTGGAGTCCCGCTTGAAGACCCTTGCCGCGTATGACATCGACATCTTCATCGGCGGCGGTAGGGAGAGCATTCGCCTCTGCCGGAGGGGCTCGGGGTTCGATACGGCAGGACTGGATTTTCTGATTGGAAAGCGCACGCAGTATTACGTTCGCCGCCAACGGGACAGAACCCTGGTGAAGGGCGACCGCGTGGCGGTCCTCGGTCGGGGCATCGCGGTGGTCGAGCACGCTGACGAGACAGAGGTGCACGCGCTGCTGCGGAAGAGGATCATGCTGAGGATGCGGCGCAAGGACATCGTGTGGAATCGGCAGAACATTCGGTGGGAAACAAGCACGCACGCATGTGTCGAGGCAAACGGAAAAACCTGAGCGCCCTCATTGCAGCTTCAACTCAGGCCGCCAGTGCGTGCTGATCGCTCGCTTGGCCGCTGCTCAGGTAGCTGCTTCGAGAAATTGAGCGCGGAAGGCGCAATGACACTCACGGTGGTCCTCCTCCGGTATGCTGACCAGCCCGCACCGGAGCAGTGCAATCAATATCTGGGAACGATTTGAACTCCAAGTCGTGTCTTAACGCCGATCCGGATGGTTGGGGTCGGTGAACTCAAGCAACTCAATGGGTGCGCCGTTCTCGACGATGAACGCGACGCGCACGCCGTCGGATGGGCTGTTCGGCGCAATCAGAATTTCCTGGCCTACCAGCTCGGACGCAAGGTCGCTCACCTCAAAAGCAACATGTGGCACTTGCCTGACCAACTCGGGAATAGGTGCGTCCGCTTCGAACCGCATCCATTCCACGCCATACTCGCTGTTTTCGTGTCCGACAATAAAGGTCTTTAGCCCACATTTCCTTTTTGAACTTAGCGTAAGTCACCTTATGATGAGGCCAACGCCAGTATTCATGCGGCTTTGAAAGTGAAATCGACCTCCCGGAGGCTCGACCCAGTGGGTGAGAAACAAAATCAGCCCTTTCAGCTCTCGTTTAATCCGTCTTTGAAAGTTGATTTCCAATGTTCTTGCGTCACCTCCGACAGTGGTCTGCTTTTGGTGCGCGAGTTGGATGAACGTCTGGGGTTGGGTTCGCTCATGGTGGAGCACCTCACAGACGATCGGCGCGGCAAGAACACGCAGTTGCCGCTCCCCGACCTGCTGCGACAGTCCATCTACAGTCGCTTGGCGGGATACGAGGATGTGAACGATGCCGAGCGGCTGTCACAAGACCCGACCTTCCGCTTGATCGGCTCGGAGAAGATCTGGGAGCGCGGGGCAGCCTTGCCTTCCCGGCTGCATTGGTTCGAGACCGAGGTGCTGAGCCAAGACGAGAACTTGGAAGGTCTGAGCCGAATCAATCGAGAACTGCTGGCGAAGGCGGAGGCCATGGATTTCCCCCAGCGGGTAGTGCTGGATATGGACAGCACGGAGATTCCCGTCTACGGGCAACAGGAGCAGAGTGCGTATAACGGCCCACTTCGAGTCGACCTGCTATCACCCGCTGATGCTGTTCAACGGGGAGGGAGACTGCCTGGGAGCGAAACTGTGGCCAGGCAACGTGCACAGTGCGGAGGATTGGGACGAACTCTTGCTGCCCGAGATCGAGCGTCAGCAGAGCATGGATAAGGAAGTGGTGTTTCGGGCCGATGCCGCGTTTGCCAAACCGGAGATCTACGAAATGCTGGAAGAACGAGGAGTGAAGTATGCGATTCGGCTTCCGGCGAACGACAGCCTGCTGCGCGACATCGAAGAACTGCTGACGCGCCCGGTGGGTCGGCCCAGTCATAAACCGGTGGTCTGGTACAAGGGCTTTCTGTATCAGGCGGTCAGTTGGAAGACCGCACGCCGAGTGGTGGTGAAGGTGGAGTTCCATGCCGGGGAGTTGTTTCCGCGGATAGGGTTCATCGTGACCAACCTGGAGACGCCGAGCCGAGCGGTGGTGCAGTTCTACAACAAGCGGGGCACGGCGGAGCAGTGGATCAATGAAGGTAAGCAAGCGGTGAAGATGACCCGGCTCTCTTGCCATCGGTTCCGCTCGAACCAAGTGCGGCTGGCGCTGAGCCTGCTGGCGTACAACCTGGGGAATTTGTGGCGGCGGATGGCGCTGCCCCGAGGAATCGAGAACTGGTCGCTGACAAGTCTGCAGCAACGGCTGGTGAAGACCGGGGGGCTGGTGAAGCATGCCCGCTACTACTGGCTTCTGCTGGCGGAAGGACATCTGAAGCGGCGGCGGTTCGCGGCGATGCTGGGTCGGCTTGCGCTGCTACCGGTGCCGGGGAGATAGAGAGCGGGGGGCCACGTCA
>Ga0187872_10003368_pt1 | contig 12893 bp, 12 predicted proteins | sample June2016WEW_16_4_FD_132973 | JGI IMG/M metagenome (GOLD analysis project Ga0187872, IMG submission 132973) | Peatland microbial communities from SPRUCE experiment site at the Marcell Experimental Forest, Minnesota, USA - June2016WEW_16_40 | ecosystem: Environmental > Terrestrial > Soil >...
ACTTCCAGGCATCCGCCGCAATCTTTGGAATAACGCTCGAACTCCGACTTGATCCATTCTCGCGCCGCGCCAATTCCTCGCCCCGCGCCAATCGCAGAAGGATCCTGGGCCGAAAGGGTCAGCCGTGTTCCAAAGCTGACCAGTTTCTCGATATTCGCTTGAATTCGTGGCGCGGAGATCTGCCGCAAGGCCGCTGCGATCTGCGGGTCGGCGGTGACGGTCCGCTCAGACTTGGCCGACTGCGCCGCACCGCCCATCGCCACCATCAGAAGGGCCGCGAGCCCGGCGGTCCAGCGCCTCTCTCTAACGCAATGGAGCATGGTTTGACTCTCCTCGTCCAGGCAAATTCCGTTGTGGGAGAGCGATTCCCCGTTGCCCGGAAAAATTGCCCTTCTACAGCCTGTGCCCCTTGACCTACAGCCGGGGGAGAATCTAAATATTATCAGGAGGCTCTAATCGGCGAGGGAGGCTTTATGGTTCTTTGTCCTGAATGCGAAACCAATCTGGATGTCGAAGAGGAAGAGGTGGACGAGGGGGAGGTGATCTCGTGCCCCGAGTGTGGCACTGACTTTGAAGTCGTGACCACCAGTCCGCTTGAGTTGAAAGCCGTGGAAGAAGGCTACTTGGAAGAAGACGAAGAAGAGGCGGAGGAAAGTGAAGACGGTGACTTATCCTAACTTCCGCAAGGCGTTTGCACGGTTGCTTTACCCGGGTCTTCTTTTGATTGTACTTCTCTTACCGACTTTCAACTCTCGGATGAGGCTGATCGCAGCCCCAACGCCCAAGGACAAAGATAAGCCCTACGCCCTCATTGCCGGGACCGTCTGGGGTCCCGATGATCGTCCCGTGTATGGCGTCACCGTGAAAATCCGCCGCGCCACGGATAAAGCCAAGAAGGCCCGCTGGCAACTCTATTCCGACCACATGGGCGAGTTCGCCCAGCGCGTTCCTGCCGGCGAAGCGGACTACATCATCTGGGCCGATCTTAAGGGCGTCAAATCCGCCGACGGCAAGCCTGTGCGCCTGGTTCAGCCGGTTACGGTTCACATTTATAACGACGAACGCGAAGACACCGGATTGCACCTAACGCACTTACCATAGATGTGCTAAGCCGTGAGACAATAGCCGCAGCATGAATCGCAAACGATCCGTGATGAAGGTTGTGATTGTGGCTTGCGCGTTGCTTGTGGCTTTGGGTGCCGTTTCGAACGCTACGCCCGACAAAAAAGATAAGACCGTCGGGCGCCTGCTGTTCGGCAAGGTCCTCGATCCGCAGGACAACCCTCTTCCCGATGCCATCGTCTATTTGACCAACACGCGGACTCGATCGGTGAAGACCTATATCGTGGGCCCGGACGGAACCTACCGTTTCCCCGCGCTCTCCACTGCCATTGACTACGAGGTCTACGCCCAATATAAGAGCCACAAGAGCGACACCAAATCGGTCAGCCAGTTCGACGATCGCTCCCAAGTCTATCTCGACTTGAAGGTCAATACGAAGTAACTCCCAGCCCGAACCTTTTTTTGCAACTTTTTTTTGCAACTTTTCAGTGCCCTTTGGGGTTCAACATAATAGGGATACCTGTCTGGAGGAAACTGTGAACGAAGCGCGCTCTTCTCATAAACCCAATCGTATTGCTGTGGCCGCGAAGGCCGTTTTGGCGTGCGTGACGCTGCTCTGCGCCGCATCCGCCTTTGCTCAAGGCGGCGCTATGAGTCCCTATCAGGATGAAAAGGATGGCGTCAGCGCCGGCGGCAAATGGATGGCATTTCAATCGGAAGACAAGATGACCGGAGCCAAGAAAGTCCGCTTCGAACTTGTGGCCGACAATTACTTTCGCGAAGATCCCAATTACCCGCCCAGAGTCGATCTGTTTTGCGAGAATGGCAAGCTCAAGTTGGCCGACTTCAATCCCGGGGTTCGACTTCCTCCTCCCAATCGTCCCGGTTTCTGGGGCCAGCCTCAACTGGAAGTGATGGTTCGCATCGACGAGACGCACGGTTACCACGGCTGGAACTGGGTGCGCGGCCACTTTCTTTCTATGGATAAAGGCACCACTCGCGGTCTCATTGGCGCTCAGGTATTTAAGGTCGAACTCCCAACTAGGAGCGGACGGCAGATTGCGGAGTTCACACCCGGTGGCCTGGATCTGGATCAAGTTCGCCAAGCCTGTGATCTGACTCCGAAAAAACCCAGCAAAGACTAAACACTGCTTACGTAGGGACAGCCGCCTCGGCTGTCCCGCAAAAGCCCGCCCTGAGCGTAGTCGAAGGGGCGAAGCCGAGCGGTCCCGATCACCCTCTCCCCTTGGGCCTAATGCGCGGGGGTCTGATTCAGTTGCACCTCACCTCACTCTTCAAGTAGCATGTGCCGGAATTGCAGGGGATATGCGCGGCCATTCCGATCCGTCGGGTGCACTGTTTATCGGTTGTGGCATTGGACTCTGGACCTTTTTCAAGGGCTTCCGGATCATGCGGGAGTACAAAGTCCTCGAAGATACTCCTCGTATTCCTATTCGTAGCGTGCCGACGGGCTTCGTTCACATCCGGGGCAAAGCGGAGAGTGGCGAAGTCCTCGCCAGTCCTGTGAGCCATACGCCATGCTGCTTTTACAAAGTGGAGATCGACGAATGGAAGTCGGAAGGCCGGAGCAAGACGTGGGTGCGTTGCTGCGTCGACATGAACGGCTACCGCTTCCATCTCGCCGACGGCACCGGCAAGATTCTCATTGACGCTCACGCCGCCGAATACGATCTGCCGCTCGCGACCGAGCGCGTTGTGACCTCGCAAGCCGCCGCGTCATCAGCACCAAGCACAACCGACGCCGATCTGCTCAAGTACGTGAGTTATGCCCAGATGCACAGCATGACGGAACGAGCGGGGCAGTGGATCGACAAGCGATTCGAGAAAGCGGGCGCGGCCGACAACCCTCAGATTCAGGCCAAGCGGGATGCACTTAGAGCCCTGTTCGCCGGCATTCCCGCGGTCGCGCAAGGCGGCAAGCCCCCGATCGAGGCGCTCGAGAGATTGGCCAACGCCTCCGGTCCACTCAGCAATCCACAGAAGGAACAAGGGCGGCAAATGTTTCTTGAGCGTTTGCGCCTGGCGGAAGCGGCAAATCAGGCGGGACTTCTTTCGGGATTGATGCCTTCGGCCAACCCGGCGGAAGGGCGTTTCCGTCTGCGCGAATTCGTCGTGATCCCTGAGCAGGAATACCTGATCAGCGGTACGTGCGTCGAAAATTCGTCGGATGGTCAGGATCGCTGCCTGATTGCGAAGGGGCACAACGAGCCTACGTTTGTGATCTCCGTTAAGAGCGATGCCCAGATTCATCACGATCTGGAAAAAAGCGCGCTGCTGATGATTTTCGGGGGAGCCGCAGCGGCACTTGCGTGCGCGGTAGGTCTGCTGGTTCACTTTGGATTGTTCTAGTGGAATTGCTCTAAGCTTCCATGCGTTCGGAGAGAGGTGAAGATGGGCAGCAGCATCATTACGGGACTGGCATTCTTCCTGTTTGCATCCGGTGTGCTGATTTACACCGTCATCCTCTATAACGGGCTGGTGCGGTTGCGCAATGAGAACGACCGCGCATGGGCCAACATTGACGTACTCCTTAAGCAGCGTCACGACGAGATCCCCAATCTGGTTGAGACCGTCAAGGGATACATGCAACACGAACAGCAGACGCTGCTCGCTGTAACCCAGGCGCGAACGGCATCGATGAGCGCGGCCAGCATTGGCCAGAAAGCGGTTGCCGATCTGCTGATGGCGAGCGCGCTGCGCGGACTGTTTGCCGTGGCCGAGAATTATCCGCAGCTCAAGGCCAACGAAAACTTTCTCAAGCTGCAGAACCGCATTACTGAACTGGAAGAGCGCATCGCCGACCGCCGCGAATTCTTCAACGACGACGTCAACACCTACAACACGCGTATCGGTCAGATCCCCGAAGTGTTCGTGGCCAGCTTCATGAACCTGAAGCCGCGGCAGATGTTCAAAGTTTCCGACGAAGATCGCAGGCTGGTGGAAGTGAGTTTCCAGGGCCAAGGCGCTGCGGGAGCATGACAGACACCGGCACTCGGAATGGAGTGCAAGCCCTTGTTGCACTATTTCCACGCCGAGAGGTCACGATTCAGCATGGCTTCCAGCTTATCGACTTCGCCCCTGAAGAGTTCGCGAAGCTTCGTCCGTTGGGAGGACGGCACTTCCGGAAACGACGGGCCGCCTCCGATAAGAGCCTGGTCGCACCCAGCCTTTTGGCGGCATGAACGATCGAACCGATCCGCTGCTTCTTCGACCAGTCGGCCAGTAGGACAGCTCCGCGCGTCAAAAAATAATTGCGCGGCTCTGTCATGCCCTCAGCTGTGAATACACGAAGCATGTGAGAAGGGCCAAGTTTCATTCGTGGAATTCCCACAAAATCCAGCAGCCTATCCAGATACGACTGCGGATCGGCTTGCAGGTCCTCATACATGGTCACCATCACCTGCGAATCTCCGAACGTCTTCAGCCAGTCCGTCAGATGAGTGGCGTACAGGCTCGATTCCACTAACTCCGGATCGTGCCTCAACGCGTCGTCGAAGACCCACGGGATCAAGCCATAAGCGCGCTTCAACCGGTAAAGTGACACAATTCGGTCAACCGGGTTGCGAAAGGTGCAGACAATTTTTGCCTGGGGTATGAGCCGCGCGATCCGCTGGCGCGCTTCCGGCGAGGCGAAATAGGTGGGAGCAACTTCGCCGATGACGCGTCCATCGGCAACTTTGCGGTAGTGGGATCGGTACCAGCTAAGACCGCGCTCGAAATATTTGTCGAAAAATCGCGTCTCCTTGGTCGGATGGGAAAGCCACGCGCACTCGCTCAGCACCATATGCAGCCAGCTCGTACCCGTGCGAGGAGGGCCGATCACAAAGAATGACGGAAGATTGCTTTTGTCGTTGACTGCGGATCTTGTCCCAAAACCGTGCAAGGGCATTACGCAGATTCCCCAAATATGTGGTGGTCTCGCCGGGTGGCGGAGCTGTCCCGTGCAGAGTCATTCGCGAGTGGCTTGTTAGAGATGCAATCAAGGTTGCGTGGGTTGCTACACGGGGAGGTCTCGGGCTCGCCAAGGTTTTCCCCCTGGCTTCCTAAGCCTGAGGCCGCGCCAGATGATTCTGGTCCGACGTGGACCGCAGGCAGGTCCATGCAGGCAGCGTTTCCGAGCCTGGACTGTGGAACCGAGACAGTCGACTGGGAGACTCTATCTTAATGACCAGCCAACAATTACGGAGGTGTTTCCCTATGCCCTTCGGCAGTGGTTTTCCAACCTTTAGTGCACAGACCTTCGTCACCTTCTCCCCACGACGGTGCACAACTAAGCTGCGATGCGGGGGTTTGTTACACCCATGATCAACAAAATCACGAATTCGCTTTTAGTCCTGGCAGCGGGTGGTCTGATGTTTGTTGGCGCCGCCTCTGCTCAACCTCAAGCCGGTCCGGGACAAGTCGATCCCGGTCATCCTCGCGTCAACCAAGTCAATGGCCGCGAGACGAACCAGCAGAACCGCATCGCGAATGGCGTCGAGAACGGCACGCTCACACCTGGACAGACTTCGCGTATTGAAAACCGTGAGCAAAAAATTGAAAATACGCAAAAGAGAGATATGGCCGCTCACAACGGACATCTGACTAAGGCTGAGCAGAACCGTCTCAACCAGCGACAGAACAATGTGAGCAAGACCATCTACAAAGACAAGCATTCCAAGTAATCGCTCGCATCGCCGATTTTCCCAAGTTCAGGACAAAAGCCGCGGATAGCCGTGGCTTTTTCTTCTTGGTTCCCGTTTCGGATTTACTACTTGATATCTGCCCAACTATTTTTTTTGACCCCGCTAAAACATTGAAAACGTTCGGGTTCTGCGAAACAGGCTCTCTAAAATATTCATAGCAAAGAACTTAGATACTAAAATATTTATAACAAAGGGGTTAACCTAGGACATTGTGTCCTAAAGCAATTCCGCCAGTGCTATGGTCGGTGAACTACTTTTTGAAGTCAAGGTTGGATGTCACAACGGTGTGATTAACTTGCTGTGGAAAATGCAATCATTGATGATCAGCAACTTGCCTGTCGGAATGACAAAAATTTGCAAGGCTCACCCCAGCAGCTTGGCGGCGTCTTTGGCGTAGTAGGTGAGGATTATGCTGGCGCCGGCGCGGCGGATGCTGAGAAGGGATTCCATCATGACGCGGTCGCGTTCGATCCAGCCGTTTTGGGCGGCGGCTTCGATCATGGCGTATTCGCCGGAGACTTGATAGGCGGCGAGGGGCAGGTCGAAGCGGTCGCGGGCGGCGGCGATTACGTCGAGGTAGGGCATGGCGGGCTTGACCATGATCATGTCGGCGCCTTCTTCGATGTCGGCTGCGATTTCGCGCATGGCCTCGCGCAGGTTGGCACCATCCATTTGATAAGACCGGCGGTCGCCGAATTGCGGCGCGGAGTCGGCGGCCTCGCGGAACGGACCGTAGAAGCCGGAGGCGAACTTGGCGGCGTAGGAAAGAATCGGCGTATTGGTGAGGCCGGCGGCGTCGAGGGCGCGGCGGATGGCGGCAACACGACCGTCCATCATGTCGGAAGGAGCAATGATGTCGATGCCGGCTTTCGCCAGCGAGACTGAGGTGCGGGCCAGCAGGTCGAGGGAGGCGTCGTTGTCGATTTCATAATTCGATTCAGCAGCGCGCGCGGCAACCGCTACCATCGTTTGGATTGCCTTCTCTTTTTCTTCTTTGTTCTTCACCGCGAGTATGCGCTGCGACGGGGTCAAGCTGTCTCGAACCGCGGCACCCAGGGATTGTGGCGTGAATGTCGACTTCACAATCCCACAGTGGCCGTGCGACATGTATTCGCAGAGGCAGACGTCACCCATCAGAATCAGGCCGGGGACTTCGCGCTTCATGGCGCGAGCGGCTTGCTGCACGATGCCGTCGTCGGCCCAGGCTCCGGTGGCGACTTCGTCTTTCCTGTCGGGCAGGCCGAAGAGGATCACCGACGGCACGCCTAGGGAATGAACTTGCTGCGCTTCTTTCACGGCTTCGTCCACCGATAGATTGAAGACGCCGGGCATGGAGCGGACTGGCTTGCGGATGCCTTCTCCGGGACAGACGAACATGGGGTAGACGAAGGCGTCCGGGGTGAGGCGGGTCTCACACACCAGGTTGCGCAGCTCCGCGGTGCGGCGGAGACGGCGAAGACGGGTTACAGGGAATGCCATGGTGGGTCACCAGGGGGGTGAATGCTCCCTCAGTGATTCTAGAACATCTTTGGTACGGGAACGGGGTTGGATTCAGAACATCGGTGGGAAAAGATCAAAGACCCCACCCTAATCTCGCCAAAGAACAGCGAGATTAGGGTGGGGCACCCGCACCCGATACCCGCACCCGGCACCCGCACCCGGAATAGGTGTGACGAAAGTAACCTGCTGGCTTCCAAAGGGTCGTCGGATTCCCGAATTGAGTCCCATAGAATTAGGAGGGATGAGTCTGTTTCAGCGACACCGTTGGTTTGCTGCAGCGGCCGGAATCACACTGGCTTTTGCAGGCGTGTCGGTGCTTGCTCATAAGAGCGAGGGGCTCACCGCGTTTGCCGATCTAGCGGGGCTGGCTCTGATGCTGGTGGCCGCCGCGATCGCGCTGGGGAACGCGCTGGCCCGGCCCGGGCAGGAGCGCAGTTTCTGGACGTTGATGGCGTTGGGGTTCTCACTGTGGGCGTGCAATCAGGCAGCCTGGACCTATCGCGATTTGGTTCTGCATCGCAACCTTCCCAATACCTCTTTCTTTGACATCATTCTCTTCTTCCATGCGGTGCCGATGATCGCGGCCGTGGTGTGGCGTCCGGACTTGATGAAAAAGGAGGGCCGAGCTCGTCTCAGCCTGCGGAATTTTCTGATGCTGCTGGGATGGTGGATTTTTCTGTATGCCTTCATTGTGTTCCCGCACCAGTATGTGGCGCTTGATGTCGATCTGTACAACATCGGCTACACCCGCCTTTATCTGCTGGAGAACATCCTGCTGCTGGCGGTTTTAGGGCGAGCGGTATGGACGAGTTCGAGCGGATGGCAGCGGCTCTACCTGCATTTGTTTTCCGCTGGTGCGTTGTACGCCATCGGTTCGCGATTGCTTGAGAGGGCAGTATTGAGCGGCCGCTACTACTCAGGAAGCCTGTACGACGTTCCGTTCATCGGGACGCTGGCGTGGATGGCGGCAACTGCTTTATCGGCGCGGGAATGGGATCTGCAAAGCCGCGAGATCAGTATAGATTCGCGATGGAAGAGAGTGATTCCGCGGCTTGCCATGGCGGCGCTTTTGTCGCTGCCGGTGTTGGGCTTGTGGACGATACTGCTCGACAAGTCGGCGGCCCCTTCACGAGCGTTCCGCGTTGCCAGCGTGCTGGTTGCGATGTTGGTGTTGGGAGCGGTCGTGTTCCTGCGGCAGTATGTCCAAGACCAGGCGCTGATGGCCTTGCTGCAGGAGTCGCGCCGAGGATACGAGAGCCAGAAACGTTTGCAAAGCGAACTGGTACAGAAAGAAAAGCTGGCTTCCCTCGGCAACCTGGTGGCGGGAGCGGCGCACGACATCAACCATCCCCTCACCGCCATCATGAGTTATTCAGAGCAACTGTGGGCGAAGGAACGGCTCACAGAAGAACAGAACGCGCTGGTGCGCAAGATTGTGAACCAGGCCCGGCGCACTCGGGATCTGGTTGCGGACCTGTTGAGCTTTGCCCAGCAGTCGCCGGCGGAGAAAATTCCTGTAGATGTGAGCGTCCTGCTGCAGCGCGCAACCCAGATGCTGGAGTCGCGGCGTCTGCCGGGAAAGATCCGTGTGGACCTCTCCATTGACGCCGATTTCCCCCGGGTGCAGGGCAATGCCAACCAGTTGTTCCAGGCATTTGTCGAGATCATCGAGAACGCGATGGATGCTTTGGAAGAGGCAGGTGGAGGGTCGCTGGAAATTACGGCACAACGTCAGGGCAAAGAGGCTGTGCTGCAGTTTTCCGATTCCGGGCCGGGGATTCGCGAGCCGCAGCGGGTGTTCGATCCGTTCTACACTACCAAGCCGGTCGGAAAAGGTACGGGCCTTGGCCTGAGCGCGGTGTATGGAGTGATCCAGGATCATAGCGGCCAGATTACCTGCCAGAACAAGCGGGAGGGCGGGGCGGTGTTCGTATTGCGAATCCCGGCGGAGGCGGAGCCGGCGGTGAAAGTGGCCGGAGCGGTTGGCGACTGAGTATAGCGAGCGGCTGAGCCCAGACAGCATTCTGACATCGCGCGCCACCGCGAATTCATCTCTTATTTTTTTAGAACCCCTCAATTTTAATCTGCTAAATCCTCTGCTCGATCTTCTGTTTTCGACCTTTCCGTCGCCGTTGCGGCCTTCTGCTCCTGTACCATGAGTGCGATGCCAGGGGAACTGATTCATAATTCGGCGCGGGTGCTCGAATTCGACGCTCTGCGGGAATTGCTGCGCGGATACGCCTCTTCGCCCTTGGGACAGGAGCGGATTGCTGCGCTCACTCCGTCGACCGACCGGGACTGGATTGAGAGCCAACAGAAGCTGGCGAGTGAGATCCGCGAATTCCGGCGCGTGGGCGGGCGGTTTGATTTTTCCGGGCTGATTGCAATCAGTCTGCTCGTCGAGAAGTCGGGCATCGCGGGAGCGGCGCTGGAGACTACAGAAATTCGCGACGTGATCCTGGTGGTGGATCGCGCGGCGGAATGGCGAGAGATCGCGCTGCATCCTCCGGCGAATATGAGGTCCGACTGGCACGGGGTGCGGGCCCTCTCGGACCAGATTGTCGACTTCACGGAATTTCTGCGCTCGTTCCGCAATAAGATCCAGCCGGATGGAACTCTGGAAGATAAGGCTTCGCCCGAACTGGCGCGCATTCGCCGCGAGATCGAAAAACAGCGCCGCTCGATTCAGGAATCTCTGCGGGGATATCTGCGTCGGCTGGCCGAAGGCGGCACGGTGCAGGATGAATTGGTAACCATCCGCGGTGAACGCTTTGTCATTCCGGTCAAGGTCGAGCAGAAGCGGCGCGTGCAGGGCGTGGTGCACGGCGCGAGTTCAAGCGGGCAGACGGTGTTCGTCGAGCCGCTGGAGACGATCGAGCAGAATAATGAACTGGTGCGGTTGCTAGAGGAGGAACTGGCGGAGATTCACCGCATCCTGCTTGAGATGACGCAACGCATCGGGGCGCAGGCCGCTCAGATTCTGGGAGCGGAGGAGGTGCTCGGTGAACTTGAGCTGCAGTTTGCCAAGGCGCGTTTCGCGGAAGATTACAACTGCGTGGGGGTCACGCTGAGTGGCGGCGATTCAGAGGCCGGTGGCGAGGGAGCCGGGCTTCGCCCAGGCTGGACGGGCGAAGGCGCCCGTCCCCACACGAGTCGTTTGCTGCTGCACAACGCTCGCCACCCGCTGCTGGAACGCAACCTTAAGGCGAAGGGCATTGCCGTTGTGCCGGGCAGTGTGGAACTGGAAGGCGAACGGCGTCAGCTCATCATTACAGGCCCAAATACCGGCGGCAAGACCGTCACGCTCAAGACTGTCGGGCTGCTGGCGCTGATGGCGCAGTCGGGGCTTCCGGTGCCCGCGGACCGGGCTGAGCTTCCGATGTTCGACGCCGTGCTGGCTGACATTGGCGACTACCAGTCGATCGAGCAAAATCTCTCCACCTTCTCGGCGCACGTTACCAATATAGATTTCATCTCGCGCACGGCGACCGAGCGCTCTCTGGTGCTGTTGGATGAGTTGGGCTCGGCGACCGATCCGGAAGAGGGCGCGGCTTTGGCCGTTGCGATTGCCGGACACTTTGGCGGGATCGGCTGCATGACCGTGATCTCTACCCATCACACTTCGCTCAAGGTCTACGCGGCGAATACCCCTGGCGTGGTGAACGCATCGGTGGGATTTGACGAAGCTACCCTGCAGCCGACATATGAGTTGAAAGTTGGGGTGCCGGGAGCGTCGGCGGGCATCAACATTGCGCGGCGGCTGGGCTTGAATCCCTCCATCATTGAGAGCGCGCGGGCGCGGCTGGGAACCCAGGCCCGCGACGTGGGGCAGTTTCTCGACAAGCTGCATGCCAATCTACGCGAAGCCGATAACGAACGCCTGCGCCTGAAGACGCGCGAGCAGGAACTGGAGCGCGAGAAAGCGCATCTGGCCGCAGAGGGACGCAAAGAGCAGCAAGCCAAAATCCGCGAGATGGAGAAGAAGCTGGAAAGCCTGCTGCGCGATTTCGAATATCACGCGCGCGAGGAAGTGAATGCGGTGCAGGATCGCGCCGCGGCGCAGAAGCTTTCGAAAGATGCGGAGCGCAGGATTGCGAAGTTGCGCCGCGAGTTCCGCGAACAATTCGATTCAACCGTGGTGGCCCACTCCACGGGAGCCGATCACGGCGACCCGCACGCGCAGCCGCAGGTCGTGAAGCACGTTTCCCAGGGCGACACGGTGAAGCTGAAGTCGACGGGGCGTCCGGCGCGGGTTGTGCGCAAGGTTGACGACCATCATTTTGAGGTAGAAATGGGCGCGATGAAGATGAAGATCGCGCGCGACGACATCGCCGAGGTGCTGGCAAGAGCCCAGGGACAGGCCGGGGAATCTCCCGTGAAAGCCGCACGGGCGCGGGGGATTTCTGTCTCGCTCGAAAACGAGGGTGCAAACGTACCCAGCGAGATCAACGTGATCGGGCGGACCGTGGACGACGCCTCGCGGGAAGTCGAGAAATTCGTGGACCGTGCATTCCTGGCGGGCCTGCCGCGTGTGCGCGTGGTGCACGGCAGCGGCATGGGCATCCTGCGCAAAGCCTTGCGGCAGCTGTTGCAGCAGCATCCTCACGTCGCGTCGGTGGCCGAGGCTCCGCAAAATGAAGGGGGCGGAGGGGCGACACTGGTGGAGTTGAACGTCTAGAATTTCATCTTATGGAACAGAGCAGGAATCAATCGAAGCTCGAAATGGACACCGCAGCGTACTTCGAGAACATGACCGAAGACGAGCTGAAGGCGGAGCGAGATCTAGAAAACGCTATCGTTAGTGCTGCTGAGGCGATTGATTTTGGCACCAAAGAATAGTCGTTAAGGCGATAGAAACCGCTTAATCTTCGCCGCCAGACTTTCATGTCCACGGTTTAGCAATCCCACATAACGAGACTGCTCCAGCCTGGGCGACGCAGACGGCTGCGGTTGGATTGCTCTTTCCCGAAGGCGTTCCGGCCGCTCAAGCGAATGAGCCCGCCCGTTGAACTCAGTCGGTTTCACCTCATGATAACTGATCTTTTTCGTCTGCAAATTCTTCTGGCATGCAAGAGATGTAACGGCGAGAAGCGCCGGCACGACTCGCTGAGAATTCTTTCACTCGCCCCTTCGGGTTGGGAATCGTTCTTATCGCACGAGGTACCCGTTGCTCCACGCCCTGCCGTACCTGCCTATACTGGGAAACCATTTGGACGGATGGAAGAGAACGAGCTCTGCGATTGCGGGAAAATTTGGAAAGGGGTCCGATCATTCCGCGCGATGTTTCTGCAATTTCAGAAGGCTCTGCCCTCCTTCATGGAAACGCAGCCAGCTTTACTGGCGAAGCTGTACATAGATTGTCAGAGCTTTGCGGAGAGAGAAATCAACTCTCTTCTAACGGACTTTGACTGAGCCTCGGACAATCGGCGGCCTCAGTTTCCTCCGACGTCCACACTTCGTCCCTCCTTTCCACAGCTTCTCCACAACAATTCCGCCCGTGTATGTTTCATTCAGCCGCCTTTTCCCTGACAATTCCTGTGGAGAAGTCCGTCCCTAAATGGCGAACCCTGGCGATTTCGCGTACACCGTCAAGCAGCAGGCGGACATCGTCCGCATCATCGGCGA
>Ga0187872_10003372_pt1 | contig 12880 bp, 10 predicted proteins | sample June2016WEW_16_4_FD_132973 | JGI IMG/M metagenome (GOLD analysis project Ga0187872, IMG submission 132973) | Peatland microbial communities from SPRUCE experiment site at the Marcell Experimental Forest, Minnesota, USA - June2016WEW_16_40 | ecosystem: Environmental > Terrestrial > Soil >...
AGTTCAACAAGATTCCCGCCGACAACGAGCATTACGTCGAGTCGCGCCTGCAGCTCGCTTACCTGTACGACAAGCAGAACAAGTACGACGACGCGATGGGCGCGCTGAAGGACGCGCTCGCCAGGAAGCCCCACGACCCCGAAATCACCGGCTTCATGGTCGGCGTCTATCAGGAAAAGAAGGATTACCAGGCTGCCATCGATCTCGCGCGCAAGATGGTCGCGGCCGATCCCAAAAATGACAAGCTCCACTTCACGCTCGGCGCGGCGCTCGATGAGAACAAACAGCGCGCAGAAGCCATGGCCGAGATGAAGAAGGCGATCGAGCTGAATCCCTCCAATGCGCAGGCGCTTAACTACCTCGGCTACAGTTACGCCGAACAGGGCGCCAACCTGGTCGAGGCCGAAAAGCTAATCAAGCGCGCTCTCGATATCGAGCCCGAAGACGGCTTTTACGTCGATAGCCTGGGATGGGTTTACTATCAGAAGGGCGACTACAAGCGCGCCGCCGAGGAGTTGGAGCGCGCGGTCAACCTGACCGGCAACGACCCCACTATCACCGAGCATCTTGGCGACGCGTATCGCAAGCTGGGCAAGGTCAAGGAAGCGGGCAACGAGTACTCGGACGCGCTGAAGAAGGCGCAGGAAACCGACCAGGTCGCACGGCTCAAGGATAAAATTCAGGTCCTGCAGAATGCCGCCAGCGCGGGCCACTGAACGCGCGCGGCGCCGAAAAACAGTTTCGCCCGCGGCGGTCGCATCGATGCTGCTGCTGGCGACGCTCGAAACTTCCGCCTGCATCATCGTTCGTCCTCCGCCCATTCCAGCGCCCGAGCCGATAGCGGGCTTCGACGCCGGCAAATATCAAGTCCGGAAATTGATCGCGGCGCTGGCCGAGCGTGACAAAACGCTCGACTCTATGCAGACCCCGGCCGTCATGGAATACACTGCCGGCGATCAGCACGTGAAGGCCAAAGAGGAAATCGTCGTCAAGCGGCCCGGCAATTTGCGCGTCGAGGCGATGTCGCCGTTCGGCGTGGCATTGCTGCTCGCGGCACAGGGCTCGGAGCTCGCAATCTTCGAGCCGGGTCAGAATCGCTTCATGCGCGGCAATGCGACCGCCGACACGCTCTACAGGTACGTGCGAATCCCGATGGCGCCCGCGGACGCTGTGGGTCTGCTGATGGGACTCGCGCCGCCCGAGTTCGCGCTCAATCGGGTCGCAGACTCGGTGTCGAACGACGGCGCGATGACGGTCGCGTCGTACCGCAACGCCGCGTCGGGGACTCGCGAGCTTGGATTTTCGGCCGGCAATCTCGCGATGGTGCGGGAGACGGCGGGCAACGGCCGCGTCAATTACGAGGTGCGTTACAGTGACTATCATGATATCGGCGGAGTGATGTTTCCGTACGTCGTCGATGCGACTTTTCCGGCGGCCGGCAGCCACGTGACGTTTCGTTACCTGCGGCCGATCGTCAATGGAGACATCCCCGATTCGACGTTCGTGTTGACACCGGCTCCAGGAGCCACTTTTATGAATTTGAGCCTTGACGATGCCCGCGCGCTTGCAAATGAAAGCTGAAAGCTGGCGCAAGCGAATCTTGCCGGCCATCACGTGCGCGATTGCCGTATCGTCGCTCGCGATTTTTCCCGGATGCCGGGTTAACCGGCCCGTGAACGATCACGAGAAAAATCAAATCCTCTACACGGCCATGGCCAGCGATCCGCGCACCTTCAATCCGATTCTGATCACCGATTCGACCTCGGGTGCGCTCACCGGCGATTTGTTCGAGAGCCTCACCCGCCTCAACCCCGTCACTACCCTGCCGGAGGCGGGCCTGGCCGAGAAATGGGACATCGCGCCCGACAGCAAGGCGATTACGTTTCATCTCCGTCACGGCGTGAAATGGTTTGACGGCCGGCCGGTCAACGCTCGCGACGTTCTGTTCACGCTCGACGTCATCTACGATCCCAAGGTGCCCAACAGCATCCGCCCCGCGATCACTATCGACCACCAACGCATCATCGCGGAGGCGCCCGACGACTACACGGTCGTCATGCGTCTGCCGAAACCGTTTGCTCCGCTGCTTTATTCAATTGGGATTCCGGTGATGCCGGCGCACATCCTCGAGCCCGTGTGGAAGGCGGGAAATTTCAACCACACCTGGGGCATCGACACGCCCCCGGACAAGCTCGTCGGCAACGGCCCGTATCACATGACGCACTACGCGCAGAGCCAGCTCGTTCGCTACGATCGCAACAACGATTATTGGATGAAAGATGAGCACGGCGGTCAGTTGCCGCGTCTGCACGGGCAGACGGTGACGATCGTGCAGGACCAGAACGCCGAATATCTACGCTACCTGTCGGGGCAAATCGACGTCTACGGCCCGCGCACCGAGGAGGTCTCGCCACTTTTGGACAAAGTCAAAAACAAGGAACTCGGCATCACGGTTCAGCAGATCGGAATCGACACGGGCTCGCTGTTTTTCACCTTCAACCGCAATCCGCGCCATTACGTCAAAAACGGCGTCACCAATCCGAAGCTCGATTGGTTCACGGACCTGAAGTTCCTGCAAGCGATGGCGCACATGATGGACAAGAAATCGATGATCGATCTTGTCTTTCACCAACTCGCGGTGCCGGCGGTGGCGAACATCTCGCCCGAGAACAAAATCTTCCACAATCCCAATCTCAAGGATTACGACTACGATCCGAAGCTTGCCGCCGACATGCTCGAGGCGGCGGGTTATCACCTCGCAAAACCCGGCGTGCGGACCGATCCGAAAGGCAATCGTCTCGAATTCGATCTCACCACCAACACCGGCACGCCCGAGCGCAACGAAATGTGCACCATCTTCAAGCAGGACGTCGAGAGCCTCGGCATCAAGGTGAACTATCGGCCGCTCGAGTTCACGACGCTGGTGGACAAGCTCGATTCGTCTTTCGACTGGGATTGTGTGCTGATTGGATTCACCGGCGGCATCGAGCCGAACGATGGCGCGAACTTTTATCGCTCATCGGGCAACCTTCATTTGTGGAATCCGAATCAGCCCAAACCCGCCGCACCATGGGAGGCGGAGATCGACACGCTGCTCGATCAGGGCGCGTCCGAAATGGATCCCAACAGACGGGCGCCGTACTATTGGAGAATTCAGCAAATTCTCCACGACCAGTTGCCGATACTCGAAACGGTGCGCCAGCAGCGCTATTCGTCGTGGAAAAACTCGCTGGAAAACTATCAGCCCAAGGTGTGGGGTCTGTACAAGCCGGAGTGGATGCAATTCAAGGCCGACTGAGCATCCGGCGCGCAACGCACCTCGAAATATCAGGCCGTTGACACGATTACCCGCTTTCTGATTCGTCGCCTGCTCAACATGATCCCGCTCATCCTCGGGATCACTTTCATTTCGTTCCTCGCGATGTCGCTGGTGCCGGGCGACTTCGTCTCGAATCTCAAACTCAACCCAACCATCACGCCCGAGGTCATTCACCAGCTCGAGGCGCAGTTCGGTCTCGATCAGCCGCTGATGGTCCGCTACTTCAAGTGGCTGTGGGGCGTGCTGCATCTGAACTTCGGCTTCTCGCTGCAATACCGCGTGAGCGTCACCGGCCTCATCGCGTCGCGCGCCTTCAACACGATCATCCTGTCGCTGAGCAGCATGATTTTCTCGTGGGCGATCGCGATACCGATCGGCATCATCGTCGCGGTGAATCAGAATTCAATCTGGGATCGCTGCCTCTCGTTCCTGGCGTTCTTTGGAATGTCGGTGCCGAGCTTTTTTCTCGCCTTCCTGATGATGTACCTCGCGCTGAAAACCGGATGGTTTCCGATTGGCGGCACTTTCTCGCCCGATTACGCGACGCTCGATCCGCTAAGCCAGATTGCCGATCGCATCAACCATCTCATCCTGCCGGTCTTCGTGCTTGGCATCTCCGGCACCGCGGGCCTGATGCGCCTGATGCGCTCGCAGATTCTCGAAATCAAGAATTCGGAATTCGTGCGCACCGCGCGCGCCAAGGGATTGTCCGAGCGCGTCGTCATCTACAAGCACGTGCTGCGCAACGCGCTGAACCCGTTCGTTACGATGGCGGGATATTCGCTGGGCGATCTGCTCGGCGGCGCCGCGCTGGTCGAGGCCGTGATGAACCTGCAGGGTCTCGGACTGCTGATGCTCGAAGCGGTGCGCTCGCTAGACATCTACCTGGTAATGGGCTCGGTCCTGATGGGCACGATTCTGCTGCTGGTCGGCAACCTGCTCGCGGATATCGCACTGGTGGCGGTCGATCCACGCGTCGATTTTTCGTCGGTGGCGGCCGAGTGAGATGAACGTGGACGGCGCGATGCAGGCGAATCTCCAGGGCGCTGCGGTAGCCGCGCGACAAACGTCAGGCATTGCCCGCGAATGGCGGCTGGCGTCGCGGACGGTCCGCTTTTCCGCAATCTGCCTCGCGCTGTTCTACCTGCTCGCCGCCGCGTCGCCGTTCTTCGCGAGCTACGATCCGACCTATCAGAACCGCGAGATGCCCGATTGTCCTCCGATGTCGATCCACTTGAATGCGCCGTCGGACTGGTCGCGCGGGTTGTTCTATACCCATCCAATGCACATGAATGATCCGATCGCGCGCACGTTCGTTGCCGACGCTTCCCGCCGGCTCGACATACATCTGTTCACGCGCGGCCATCTATTCACCACCGACAGCGAGCGCGAGCCGTACTTCATGCTCGGCAGCGACGGCCTGGGGCGCGACCTCTACTCGCGAATCGTGTACGGCTCGCGCGTGAGCATGTGCGTCGGGTTGATCGGCGTGCTGATCACCTTCTCGCTCGGCATCACGATTGGCGCGCTGTCCGGCTATATCGGCGGGACGGTCGATTTCCTGATCATGCGATGGTCCGAAATCGAGATGTCGCTGCCGTCATTCTATTTCCTGCTTGCGCTGGCGGCGGTAATTCCGTCGGGGATGAGCACGGTCGCGACGTTCTTCATGATCGTGGCGATCATGAGCTTCATCAGTTGGGCCGGCTTTGCGCGAATCATTCGCGGGATGGCGTCTTCGGTGCGCTCGCGGCCGTACGTCGAGGCAGCCCGCGCGCTGGGCGCGTCGCGATGGCGGATCATCACGCGTCACATCATTCCGTCGGTACTGGGCTATGCGATCGTCGCGGCCACGCTCTCGATTCCGGGCTTCATCCTCGGCGAAAGCGCGCTCTCGCTGCTCGGACTGGGAATTCAGGAGCCGGCCGCGAGCTGGGGAAACCTTTTAGCGCAGGCGCAAGACGTGCAGAACCTCGCGCGCTACCCGTGGATCCTGATTCCGGGCATCTTCATTTTCCTTGCGGTGATGTCGTTCAATTTTCTCGGCGACCATCTGCGCGACCGCCTGGATCCCGCCACCTCCGCATGATTCCGCCGCCCCGTCATTCTAGAGCGAAGCGAAGAATCCCGGTTCCTTCCCTCTCCCAAGTTAGGGCGCCGCGTCCCGCGCGACTTGTTACCCGCCTCGCCCGCTTAGTTGCGGGAGAGGCCGCGCCGCCGGCGCGGGTGAGGAACAACTGTGCGGCGCACTTCGCGAATTGGCGCACCTCGGTCCGTAGCGGGCACCAGCTCTTTAGGCTTGCACTGAAATGGTGTAGAGTGGTGAAGATTTGAACACCAATGTGGTGCTGAATGGTGCACCAAAAATGCGGTCTTCACCACTCAAATCGCCAGACAAAAAGATCCGAAGACTGTCGATAAGTCTGTCGGACGAGCAGCACGCCGAGTTGTTGGCGATAGCCCGCAAGAATCGAGTCTCAGCAGCGTGGGTAGCTCGCGAAGCAATTGAGCGGCTCCTCGCTGATGACCTGCCGCTTTTTCATCTGAGGCGACCAACATGAGCATCGTTGGCCGTGAAGAAAGAAACGAGTCGAGTGGCATCAGCCGCGCGTGGCAGCATCGGATTGTGGAGGCTGCGCGAGATTCGTCACACGTCTCCGGTTTCACACATAATTTCTACAAGTATCCGGCAAGGTTCTCACCAAAGTTTGTTCGCGCCGTGATAGAGGCTTTTACTGCGCCCGGTGATCTTATAGTCGATCCGTTTATGGGAGGTGGAACGACTCGAGTCGAGGCTCTTGCGCTAGGCCGCCACGCTATCGGAACGGATGTCAGTTCCTTGGCCGTATTCGTAGCGCAAGTGAAAACAACCTTGTTAAATGACGATGAAATCAAGACGTTGGAACGGTGGGCGAAGCGTTTGTGTTCGCGCATCAATATGCAACGTCCCGGTTTCAACTTCGAGAAATACGCGGCAAACGGTTACCATCGTCATCTCGATAACAGGATGACATGGCGTCTTCGCAAGGCAATCGAGCAGGCACTTGCATCGGCTGTCCAGCTTGCTTCGCCCAGGTCGGAGGCTTTTGCCCGATGCGTTGTCCTCAAAAGTGCGCAATGGGCCCTCGACGGTCGCAAGAGCCTACCGGACCTTCAAGAGTTTCGAGAATCGCTCATGCGGTCGGCGAAGGAAATGATCGGCGGGCTTTTTGAGTTGCGAACAGCAGTAAACGAAGACCTCAGCAGGCTCGCTACCGTCCGTTGCCTAAACAGGTCAGCCGTCGAAGTTGAGAATGATGAGCAGATCGCGCACGGGGCAAAGCCGAAACTGATTTTGACCTCCCCACCTTATCCTGGCATTCACGTTCTCTATCATCGCTGGCAAGTGGATGGTCGCAAGGAAACACCCGCACCGTTTTGGATCGCGAACCGCCTCGATGGTTCAGGAGCTGCCTACTATTCTATGGGCGACCGGAAAGCTGCAGATCTACGAAGCTACTTCGAACAGATACAAGCTGCCCTCAATTCGATAGCTGGCTTGTGCGACGAAGATACTACTGTCGTGCAGGTCGTCGCCTTTTCGGAACCCAGTTGGCAGCTGCCTCGGTATCTCGAAGCGAAGTACCTCGCTGGCCTTGAGGAAATTCACTTGTCGATAATGGTCGGCGAGCGCGATGGTCGACTTTGGAGGCCGGTGCCTAATCGTAAGTGGCACGCCGGCCAGCTAGGTGAGACGCCAGCCAGCCAAGAGGTCGTGTTGTTTCATAAATTACCGGCATAGCGCCCGTAGAAGCTGTTCACGATTCTGTATTGCGGATTCAGTGAGTCACTACCTAAAGTCACTTTGTTTTCGGCAACTTCTTAGGCAGCGACAAGCACAGTGGCACGATGACGCGAGCAATACCAAGAGCTGTGTGCTCAATCGTTTTTCGACAGCCAGCATCATCAGTCTTCCACTCGTCGGTTTTTTGTGCAGTGTCGAGTAGGCCCATGGCCGTCAGAGCGAGGCCATATTTGAAGACGAACTCCACCGCCGGCTCCTCCTCTTTCGGTCGCAACTTCTTTGCCTGATCGAGCAAGTGAGACTTCCTATTCAACAGTAACTCCAATCGCCCAGTGTCGGGATTCCTACCAATGGTAAGGGGTGGGTCGTCCGGCTTGTTATCTACTTCCTTAATGTTAGGCCGACTTGGGCCAGCTTGAACAAGCGGCTCACCATGTTCTTTGCCATTTCCCTCATTCTTTCTCTTTTCGCGTGGCGGGAGCACCTGAGCATTCAAGGTGAGGACAAAGGGGCCGCTGCCGTTTTTGTCCGTGATCTCTACCGTAGTTTTCATCTTGGTGCCTTCCGGCAACGTTTTGTCGGCGAGGCATGTGAACGCAAGACGCCCATTGAATAGACTGTATGTGGGTTGGAGATCCCCGGTAAACGTGCATGTACCTGGTGCCGGGCGACGTCGCGTGAAATAGTTGCTCTTTACATCAGTAAGAAACGATGCTCGCACGGAGTCTCCTCGGGGTATGCCAATGTCGGCTTCAAGCGATCCGTTTCGTCTCCTAAAGTAAGTGGGGAACTCTAAACCTATGAATGGCCCGTGAATCGTTCCGCCTGCTCCGTCAGTCGCAGTTGGCGCTGCTACCTTGCCCGCCGTAACACTTCCGAACAAGTCCGCGAGAGTCGGATCGGTTGAAAGAAGTTCCTCAAGAGCCTTGATCCCGTCTTCGTCGTCAACGGCGTGTTTAACCTTCTCTGCGTAACGCTTTTTGTTCAGGTCGATCAGGCCTTGATGCTCACGAAGCTCTTTTCTTAACTTCTTGAACAGTTCCTGGAGCAATGTATCATCGCGGAATCGTTCACGGTCGCTCATGAACAGCGCGTTTCGTGAATCTTGGCCAAGACCGGTACAGTCCATTGTGACCAGTATGCTGCCTGCGATGTGCTCCTTATCTACTTCTTTGGTACGAAAGAATTCCGCCCCTCGCCTGGCGTGCGATTGTCCGTTTATGAGAGCACGCACACCGGTCTGAGGCTGATCGTCGTCGTCATCAAGGGCATCGTCGGATTTGAATACACGCACTTCCCCAGGCACGGTCTCGCCGGTACTGAGTGTAATGAAGACGCTGCTACCTTGTTCGAAGTCTTCTTCGAGTTTCCCGGTATGTTCCCAGCGGTCGAAGCGGTCCCATACTGTCACCGCCATGACTCGGGCGAGGTAGGACTCGCGGCACTCAACAATATGAAGTGGGAGGGAGGGCCTCAGGAGAAACTCGCCTAACTTTTTGTACAGTTCGCCGCAGATGTTGCTTTTGGGAGCTTTGAAGTCGTACATCTTGATGAGCGTTCCACTGCTCACCTTGCGTTCTCGCGGTTTTGCTATCTCCGATGTTTTGACGCCTTTTTTGGGTAAAAGTGCAAGCGGAGTGCTTCCCGTCGTCAAGATCTTTTCATCTTCGCCAACAAGGTAACACCACGAAGGATTCTGCTTTGACGCGAAGAAGCAGAACAACGTGAATGCCCACTCGTGATCGTCTCGTTTTGCTACATTGCTGGGCCTCCGCGAAAGGATCAATTGCAGTTCATACTTTTCGCTGCAGAATGGAAGCACGCCGGTGCCCCCCATATTGAACCGACCCTGAACGAATGGAATTGCACCTTTGTAAGCCCCAGTCTGGTCGCCATATATGAGGGAACAGAAAGTTGAAGGAAAGTCCTCAGCAAACTGTCCTTCGCCAGCATCATAGAGAGAAAGACTGGGCCGGTCTTTCTTGCCGGTCGCGTATAAGAGCAGGTTATCCTCGGCGAATTCTCTGATCTCGGGCCTGGTCTTCTCGCTCAGGTCACCAAGGAACGCTTCGACGGCCTTGGCCATCGTCTGAGGCGCATCAACACCACGCGGGTCAATTCCCATCGCCTTACAATGTCCGAGCAGGATCGCGTCCGCACCATTCGTAAATTTCTCGACCTGCGCGGCTGCGGCAGTGCTCTGCTGGTTAAGAACGATGCTCTGATTGTTCGGCATGTTGCCAAGATACTTCCAACGATGCCGATTCTGAGGCTTCAGCAATTCCCGGTGTTCCAGGATTCGAATCACATCCTCCTCAGTCTCTGACTCCAGAAGTGATTGCAGCAAAATTTCGTCGCGCATTTTAAATCCTTTACAACCTGAACTCGATCTCGGTTTTGCCGCCCTTATCCGTCAGGCGTGATTTCAGCAACTCAATCTCCTTGCTCAACGCCTGAGCGATCTTCTTAACGTCTGCTTCGCCGTATTCGTAATGGGATTTGTTGCCGAGCTTGCCAATCACTCTGATCGCGCGGATGGCGTTTGCCGTTCGACTCTCTGCCAGCGCGACAAACTTCGCTCTCTTGTCTCGCTGCGGCGCGGTCTCCCTTTCCCTTTTGATTGCGGTGCTTGATTCCATTTTCCTGCTCTCCTTGCTCATTACGGGCAGAAATTACGCAAAAGCCAGGCGATCAATTACCGTAATCTATGCGGTGCGTCAAGTGTTCTAAATGCGCACAGTAAACCCTTCTAAATGCGTTCGTAAATAGCCACGGTTTCAGTCAGGCATTTATCCAGCGGCAATTCATTCTACGGTCAGCTTTGTCTCGGCGGATTCCTTCTTTTCGAAATCCCAGGCGAACGCGGCTGCGCGCGCGGGATTCTTCGCTTCGCTATACAATGACACGGAACAAGTGCGGGAACGTCCCGCTCGAATCTGCTAAATTCCGATTGTGCCGCTTTTTACTTCAGAAACTGGGCTTCGCGCACTGCCGCGCAAGGCCATGCTCGCGGCGGGGCGATGATACGCTGAATTTCACGTGAAACCGCTGCTCGAAGTTAAGTCGCTGCGCACCTCGTTCTTCACCGATGCGGGAGAAGTGCGCGCGGTGGACGGCGTGAGTTTTTCCGTCGCTCCGGGAAAGCTGATGGGCCTGGTAGGCGAGTCGGGATCGGGCAAGACGGCGAGCGTGCTCTCGATCATGCGGCTGCTGCCGGAGTCGGCGCGAATCGTCGGCGGCGAAATAATTTTCGAGGATCAGGATCTGCTCAAGCTGAGCGAACCCGAGATGCGCCATATTCGCGGCGCGCGCATCGCGATGATCTTTCAGGAGCCGATGACCTCGCTCAATCCCGTCTTCACCATCGGCAGCCAGATTGGCGAGGCCGTCCGCCTGCATCAGCACACCAATCGCGCCGAGACTCGCAATCGCACCATCGAGGCGCTCAGGATGGTCGGGATTGCCGACCCCGAGCATCGCATCGACGACTATCCGCATCAGTTGTCCGGCGGGATGCGCCAGCGCGTGATGATCGCGATGGCGCTGTCGTGCAATCCCCGCCTGCTGATCGCGGACGAGCCGACCACCGCGCTCGACGTGACGATACAGGCGCAGATTCTCGATCTGATCCGCGAGTTGCAGGTGCGACTCGGCCTCGCCGTGATACTGGTTACCCACGATCTCGGAATCGTCTCCGAGTATGCCGACGACGTGACGATTCTTTACGCGGCGCGCGTGATGGAGCAGGCGCCGAGTGCGGAGCTGTTTCGAAATCCTCTCAACCCGTACACGCGCGGATTGCTCGAATCTATTCCCGGCATGGACGGCAGCCGGCACCGCCGCTTGCAGGCGATTCCCGGGTCGATTCCGAGCGCGCTGAATCCACCGGCGGGCTGCAGGTTTCATCCGCGATGCCCGCGCGTAATTCCTCAGTGCTCCGCGGCAGAGCCGCCGCTCGAGAACAGGGGCCCAAACCATTATGTCGCCTGCATCCGCGCCTAATCCCGCATCGCCCATCGGTAATACGGCCGCAACCGCGTCCGGCGCGCCGCTGGTTCGCGTCGAGCATCTCAGCAAGGAGTTCCCGGCGGGCTCGACGGGAATAATTGGAGGGAAAAGGCTCTCGATAAAAGCGGTGGCCGGCGTCAACCTCGAGATTCAGCCCGGCGAGACACTGGGATTGGTCGGAGAGTCGGGCTCGGGCAAATCGACGCTTGGACGGCTGATTCTGAAACTCCTCGAGCCGACCGCAGGCGCCGTCTATTTCGACGGCCGCGATCTCTCGACGCTTGGCCGCGCGGAACTTCGCGCCCTGCGCCGCCAGATGCAGCTCGTGTTTCAGGACCCATACGCGTCGTTGAATCCGCGGATGCGCGTGCGATCGATCGTCGGCGAAGGAATCGAGATTCACAAACTCGCGCGCGGGGCGGAAAAGGAGCGGCGAATCGTCGAGCTGCTCGCGATGGTCGGGATGAGCGCTGACGCGATGGATCGTTTGCCCCACGAGTTCTCGGGCGGGCAGCGCCAGCGAATCGGGATCGCGCGTGCGCTCGCGGTGAATCCGCGCTTCCTGGTGCTCGACGAGCCGGTCTCGGCGCTCGACGTCTCGATCCAGGCGCAAATAATCAATCTGCTGCAGGACCTGCAGGAGAAGCTGAAACTCACCTACCTGTTCATCGCGCACGATCTGCGCGTGGTCGAGCACATCAGCAATCGCGTCGCGATCATGTACCTCGGCAAGATTGTCGAAATCGCATCGCGCGACGAGATCTACCTGAACCCGCGGCATCCCTACACGCGCGCGCTGCTCTCGGCGATTCCGACTATCGACACCGCCCACAAGCCGGAGCGAATCAAACTGCCCGGCGAAATGCCGAGTCCGATGAACCCTCCCGCCGGCTGCGCCTTCCATCCAAGATGCCCATATGCGAATGATGTTTGCAGCAACGTCGAACCGAAATTGGAAACCGGGCGCGGCGGGCACGCGGTGGCGTGTCACGTATTCCCGTCGCCGTAGCGGATGGATTCAATACAGATACCGCAGGATGCAGGCGTGGCGTGGGCCGAGGAACGCACGCGCGTCGCGGTCGGCCGCAACGTCAATGTCTCGGGCAAACTGATCTTTCATGAACCGGTCAGAATCGAGGGCCGCTTCCGTGGCGAGGTTCGCTCGGTGGAGTTGGTCGTGGTCGGCGAGGATGGAATGATCGAGGGCAAGGTCTTCGCACCGCGACTGCTCATAATGGGTGAGTTGCGCGGAGACGTCGTCGGATGCGACCGCGTAGTGCTGGGGCCGCGCGCCAAGTTCTTCGGCAATATCGAGACGCGCAACTTGACGGTGTCCGAAGGCGCCTACCTGGACGGCAACGTACGCATGACGCGGGTTTCTGTCGAAGAGACCGCCGTCTCCATCGACATATGATCGAGGACCCGCCCGGCGCTCAGGTCGCGACGTCGAGTCGCGCCGCTTTGCCCGACAGATTGCGCAGGTAGTATAGGCGCGCACGCCGCACGCGGCTTCGCGTCAGCACCTGCAGCTTGTCGATCCGCGGCGAATGCATCGGGAATATTCGCTCGACCCCGACCCCGTATGAAACTTTGCGGACGGTGAAGGTCGCGCGGTTGGCGCCCCGGTTGATTTTGATCACGATGCCTTCGAAGGATTGAATGCGCTCTTTTTCGCCTTCGACGACTTTGACGTGAACGCGAACTGTGTCGCCCACGCGGAATTCGGGCAGGTCCTTGCGCAGGCCCCGCTCTTCGAGCTTCTGGATAAC
>Ga0187872_10003378_pt1 | contig 12872 bp, 8 predicted proteins | sample June2016WEW_16_4_FD_132973 | JGI IMG/M metagenome (GOLD analysis project Ga0187872, IMG submission 132973) | Peatland microbial communities from SPRUCE experiment site at the Marcell Experimental Forest, Minnesota, USA - June2016WEW_16_40 | ecosystem: Environmental > Terrestrial > Soil >...
AGGTGGACAACTGGCCGTCGGAAAGGCCGTCAAGAGCCGTGCGGGCGGATCGGATAGACCTGTTGACAGACCGAGCGCTGGTCGGCCGCCCAGCCTGGTTTCTTACTGTCTGAATCGCAGTAAGTCCATAGTTGTTGCCCCCAATGCATCGTAGCGGCATTCAGTCACCGCCGGTTGGCCTTATCGTGCGTTGCTAGAAGTCCTGCCGTTATGGTTTCCGAATGGCGACAATATGGCGCTGGGACCTTATGGCTCTCGACATCCTCGGCCGCTGGTGTCACTATCTCCTGTACGGACGATCACGATTGGCTCGCGCGTTGTGTTCTCCACGGCCTGCTGTCTTGCACTTGCCTTCGCGACTCCTACAGAAACTACGGTCCCTGTGGAACTCCCGGCCCCGGAAAACGCTTCCTGTAATGTGCTAACTAAAATCCTGGCACCCACCCATTGGACGGACTGTTACCAGTGTGGGAAATGCACGGCAGGCTGTCCTGTGGCCGCTGCCGTGGACATGACGCCGAATCAGGTTGTGCGGGCGCTTCAGCTCGGTAACTTCGAAATCGCGATGGCTTCGGATACTATTTGGGCGTGTGTATCGTGCCAGACGTGCTCGACGCGCTGTCCGCAGTCGGTCGATTGCGCCGGCATCATGGACGCTTTGCGTGAAGTTTCCCTCGAGCGTGGCCTCGCGTCACCTGCGCAAAAAACCGTGGTGGCCTTCCAACAGGCATTTCTGAATAACATCCGGCGCAATGGCCGGTTAGATGAAATTGAACTGATCGCGGAATTCAAACTGCGCGCCTTGCCCTCTGAGCGCAACCTCGGATTCCTATTCAAGGATGCGAGCTTGGCCCCGCAGTTACAGATGCGGCGGAAGCTGCACCTGCGCGGCGAAAAAGTCAAAGACCGCCCTATCGTGCGCCGCATCTTCGAACGTTGCGGGGACGGTAAACACGGATGAAGCTGGCTTATTATCCCGGATGTGCGCTGCACGGTTCCTCGAATGATTACGAGCAATCGCTGCGCGCTTGCTTGGGAAAACTTGAGGTTGAGCCACAGGAAATCAAGGAGTGGATTTGTTGTGGCGCCACGGCGGCCCATGCGTTGAACCACAAGCTGTCCATTGCGCTGCCCGCGCGCAACCTGGCGCTGGCCGAACAGCAAGGGTTCGAGGATATGCTCGCGCCCTGCCCGATGTGCTCGATGCAGTTGTTGAAGGCTGCCAAACTGATGGATGAGGATGCGGGTCTGCGACGCGAAATCTCGTCGGTGATCGAGGTGGAAGCGAGCGGGCGCCTCCAGGTTCTGAACCTCATCCAAGTCTTCCAACGCATTGGCCTTGATCGCATTAAGCCCGCCGTGAAGAAGCCTCTCGCTGATCTCAAACCCGCGTGCTATTACGGGTGCCTCCTAACGCGCCCGCCGGACGTCGTGAAATTCGACGATCCCGAGCAACCGAGTTCCATGGAAGCCATCATGGCGATGCTGGGAGCAAAACCGGTCGACTGGAACTATCGAACCGAGTGCTGCGGTGCCGGCATGACCATGGCGAAGGAAGCGACGGTTTTGGAATTGAGCCAGCGCATTCTGGCTGACGCCCGCGAGCACGGAGCCAACTGCCTGGTGACGGCCTGCCCCATGTGCCACGTGAATCTGGACATGAAGCAGGGCGACATTGAACAGCGATACGGCACCCGCTTTGGCCTGCCCATCTATTACCTGACGGACGTGGTGGGCCTGGCTTTAGGACTTAGCTCGGAGGAACTGGGGATTGACCGGCACTTTGTGAAGCAGCCCCAGTGATGGAGTGCCGCCATCCTGGCGATACCGGGGAGTGTAGCGCCGTCCTTTAGGGCGGCACATGCCGGGCGAAAGCCCGGCGCTACGTAAGAAAGCAAAACCTATGTCAAGGATTGGAGTTTTCGTCTGCTGGTGTGGCGAGAACATCGCGCGGACGGTTGACGTGGCGGAAGTCGCGAGCGCTGCGGCCAAGATTCCCGGCGTGCGGTGCTCCGTGCACTACAAATATATGTGCTCGGATCCCGGCCAGGCGATGATCCGCGAGAAGATTGAGTCAGAGAAATTGGACGCCGTGGTTGTGGCCTCCTGCTCGCCCCACATGCATCTGAAGACCTTCCGCAAGACGGCGCAAAGAGCCGGCCTCAATCCCTACCTGGTAGAGATGGCCAACATCCGCGAGCATTGTTCGTGGGTCCATCACCAGCGCGGCGAGGCGACGGCCAAGGCCGCGGAAATCATCCGCATGTCGGTGGAAAAGGTGCGCCAGAACCACGCGCTCCAGGCCATCCGCGTCCCTGTGACGCGGCGCGCGCTAGTGATTGGCGGCGGAGTGGCGGGAATCCAGGCGGCGCTCGACATTGCTGACGCGGGTTACGAAGTGGTGATGGTCGAGCGCGAACCCTCGATCGGAGGGAAGATGGCGGGGCTCTCCGAGACCTTTCCCACCCTCGACTGCTCGCAATGCATCCTGACTCCGCGCATGGTGGAGGTGGGCCAGCACCCCCGCATCAAGCTCTACTCCTACTCGGAGGTCGAGGCCGTTGACGGCTTCGTCGGGAACTTCACGGCGAAAATCCGGCAGAAAGCGCGCTACGTCGATATCAGCAAGTGTACGGGCTGCGGCGAGTGTTGGAACGTGTGCCCGCTGAAACGCAATCCCAGTGAATTCGATTTTAAAATGGGCATGCGCCCAGCGATTTACGTGCCTTTTCCGCAGGCGGTTCCCGCGCGGCCGGTCATCGATAGCAAAACCTGCGCCAAGCTGATCCGCAACGGCTGCGGGCTTTGCGAAAAGAAATGCCAGGCGGGCGCCATCAACTTTAAGGATACCGACAGGGTGGTGGAAGAGAAGATCGGCGCTGTCGTCGTGGCCACAGGTTTCCAGCTCTACGGCATCGGCAAAAAGCAGAACGGAAAACTGGTGGGCTACGGTGAGTACGGTTACGGCAAGTACAAGGACGTCATCGATTCGCTGCAATTCGAGCGGCTGGTTTCCGCCTCGGGACCCACGAATGGCGCGATCAAACGCCCCTCGGATGGGAAAGAGCCCAAGAACGTGGTGTTCATCAGTTGTGTCGGGTCGCGCGACAACGCCAAGGGCCTGTCTTACTGCTCCAAGATCTGCTGCATGTATACTGCCAAGCACACGATGCTCTACAAGCATAAGGTGCATGACGGGCAGGCGCATGTTTTCTACATGGATATCCGCTCAGGGGGTAAGGGATACGAGGAATTTGTGCGCCGTGCCATCGAGCAGGACGGCGCCAAATACTATCGCGGCCGGGTTTCAAAAATCACCGAGCAAAACGGCAAGCTCATCGTGCGCGGCGCGGATACGCTGGCGGGCACGCCTGTTACGATTGAGGCTGACCTGGTGGTGCTGGCCGCGGCCATGCGCCCGGCGCCGGGCGTTACGGACCTCGCGCGCATGTTGAACGTGGGGTACGACGAGCACGGGTTCCTGCTCGAGTCCCACCCTAAGCTGCGCCCGGTAGAGACCAACGCGGCAGGTGTTTTCATTTGTGGCGCGTGCCACAGCCCCAAGGACATTCCCGAATCCGTAGCGCAGGCCTCCGCCGCGGCGGCCAAAACGCAAATACTGTTTGCCGCCGAGGAGCTGACGCGCGAGCCGGAGATTGCCCAGATCAACGAGCAGACGTGTGCGGCCTGTTATGCGTGTTACCGAACGTGCCCCTACCACGCCATCGAGCAGGCGGAAGTTCGTACCCCGCGCGGCGTGTTCGTCAAGAAGACGGCCCGCGTGAATCCCGGACTGTGCATGGGGTGCGGCACGTGCGTTGCGGCGTGCCCGTCGAAGAGCGCGGAACTGGAAGGCTTTACCGAGCAGCAGATTTACTCGATGGTCGAGAGTTTGGCGTAGCGGCGGGCTTCCCCCGCCATAGGCTGTAGCGGCGGTCTCCGACCGCCGCCGTCGATCGGAGATCGACGTTACAAAGAGTGTGGCATGAGTGAAGTGACCGAATTCGAACCAAAGATCATCGCTTACGTTTGCAATTGGTGCACCTACCTGGGGGCGGACCTCGCCGGCACCACGCGCCTGGAATACCCCTCGAACGTTCGCATTGTCCGGCTGCCTTGCACAGGCCGGATCGATTTCAACCTGTTGATTAAGGCTTTCGAGGTTGGCGCTGACGCCGTATTGGTGTCCGGATGCCATCCCGGCGATTGCCACTATACTGCGGGCAACTACCACGCGCGCCGGCGCTGGATGCTGTTCCGCGACCTTCTGGACACGCTGGGCTTCGACCTGCGGCGCATTCATTTCACCTGGATTTCCGCGGCCGAGGGAAGGAAGTGGCAGGAAGAGATTACGCGCATCACGGAGCAAACCCGCGAGCTTGGACCGTATCGAGAGCTGTACCAGAAGAATGGCTTCCGGCGTCCCGCCCCGCCACCGCCACCACCAAAGCCTCAGGAACCCGCCAAATCCGCTATGGCCGCCCAGGAGCAGCAACTGCGCGAGACTTGCACGAGGCTGCTTACCGATGGAACCGTGCAGGTGGTGATCGGGTATGGCGCCGGTGGGCCTGTGTTTATTCGCCGGACTGATGACGTGGGCAAGCTGGTTTGGAATTCGGACTGCCAAGCGAACCTAACAACTTACCTCAAGCGCAAGGAGGTCAAGCGCCTGGGCAAAGCGGCGATCGTGGTGAAAGGCTGCGACGAGCGCGGATTGGTGATTCTGGAGAAGGAATCGCAAATCGATCGCGCCACCCTGCGCGTAATCGGCATGGCCTGCGACGGCATGGGGCAGTCCAAATGTGATGACTGCAATGTGCGCCAGCCACGCTTCGCGGATGAGATTATTGGGAAGGCCGCCGCACTCCCGCCCCAGGCCCCGCACGCCGTCGCGCTGGACGCCTTGATGCAGATGTCTCCCGCCGAACGCATGTCGTTTTGGGCGCAGGAATTTGAACGCTGCGTGAAGTGTTACGCCTGCCGTCAGGTGTGTCCGCTCTGCTACTGCGAGCGCTGCATTGCGGACAAGAACCGGCCAGTGGCCATCGATACCTCCGCCACGCCCAAGGGAAACTTTGCCTGGCACATCACGCGAGCCTTCCATCTGGCGGGCCGCTGCGTAGGATGCGGCGAGTGCACCCGCGCCTGTCCCGCGGGCATACCCCTGGGGTTGCTCAATCTCACCTTAGACCGCGCCGCGGAGAAACACTTTGGATATCAAGCGGGCATGGACCCGAACGCCGAGCCTTTGATCGGCTCCTACGCGCTTACGGATAAGGAGGACTTTATCCGATGAGCGAAATCCTCGCGAAATCCGCCCTGCGGGAACTCGCCAATGAGTGGATCGCACAGGGCAAGGTGGTTGCGGGGCCTGTACAAACCAAGCCTGGACTGGTTTTGTACGCGCCGCTGGGGTCCGCTGATGACATCGTGTTAGAAGGATTCGTGCGGCCGGCGAATTCCGCCAAGGAGTTCGTGTTTCCCCGGCACGATTTGCTCTGCCGCTATCATGCGGAGGGCAATCGGGTGGATTTGACGAATGGCGGAGCGGATGGCGCGCCGCAAATTCTGCTCGCTGTCCGGCCCTGTGACGCCGCGGCCTTTCCCATCCTCGACTATGTTTTCAATTGGGACTGTCGCGACGAGTCGTACAATCGCCGGCGCGAGGCGACCACGGTGGTTACGCTTGCCTGCGCGGCGCACGACGAATCGTGTTTCTGCACGTCTGTGGGCCTCAGCCCCCAGGCGGAGCGCGGCAGCGACGCGATGTTGCTCGACCTTGGTGATGAGTATGAGGTGCGCTGCCTCACGGGCAAAGGGCGAGCCTTGTTCACCGGAACAACGCAAACCTCCGAACGGACTGCGCCGCCCAACCTGGGCCCTCAGCCACGGTTCAGTCCCGAGCACGTCAAACAATTTGTTGATGAACAGTTCTCGAACCCTTACTGGCAAGACGCGACACTCGCGTGCCTCGGTTGTGGAGCCTGCGCCTACACTTGCCCAACGTGCCATTGCTTTGACATCGTCGACGAGGGAAATACCTGCCGCGGCGAACGCGTGCGCAACTGGGACTCCTGCCAGTTCTCGCAATTCACCCTGCACGCCTCCGGGCACAATCCCCGGCCTGATCAGGGATCGCGCCAGCGGCAGCGTGTGTTGCATAAGTTCTCCATTTACCCTGATAAGTTCGGCGAGATTCTTTGCACCGGCTGCGGAAACTGCACGCGGAATTGTCCCGAGGGACAGGGAATGCTGACGTTGCTGACGGGGATCGATCATGCCTGATATTTACACACCCGACCTGATGGAAGTGGTGGGCGTCCAGCAGCACACGCCCGACGTAAAATCCGTGCGCATCCGCTTTCAGAGCCCGGAGCGCACCAGCCATTTTGATTTCCGCGTCGGGCAGTTCGGAATCTTTTCCGCCTTTGGATTTGGCGAATCGACTTTCAACATTTGTTCCAGTTCGAACTGGAAGGATTCTCTGGAGTTCTGTTTCCGCAAAGTCGGCCGTGTCACGGAAGCGTTGTGGCGGGTGGAGCAGGGCGACACCCTGGGTTTCCGCGGCCCTTACGGCAATGGCTATCCCATGGAGAAGTGGGAAGGGAAGAACCTGATATTCCTGGGCGGCGGAATTGCCATGCCTCCCATCCGCTGCGCCGTCTGGTATGCGCTGGAAAACCGGCGAAAGTACGGAGACATCACGATTGTCTACGGCGCGCGCACCGTGGCGGACTTGGTGTATGTGAATGAGTTGGAGGAGTGGGCCCGGCGCGGCGGCGTGCGGGTGATCCAGTGCGTTGATCCCGGCGGCCAAACCACGGATTGGAAGGGTGAAGTGGGGTTCGTGCCCACTGTTTTTGAACGCGCCAAGGTCGAGGCGGAGAATTCCGTGGTGCTCGTCATCGGCCCGCCTATCATGATTAAGAACACCCTGCCGATCCTGGAAAAGCTCGGCATTGGCGCGGAGTCTGTTTACACCAGCCTCGAAAACCGGATGAAGTGTGGCGTCGGCAAGTGCGGACGCTGCAACGCCGGCCCCGTCTACGTCTGCAAAGAAGGCCCCGTGTTTACCATGGAGCAATTGCAAAAGCTGCCGCAGGATTACTAACCCAAAATCTCACCACCCTTCTGGTCATCTCGTCTTTGGCGCTGTATGATTGTCCCGCGCCGCCGCAGTGAGGCGGGCATCTTCCGGAATCGATTGACCCGGTCATTCTTCCCTACGCGAAAGGAAAAGGCATGCAACGACGCGATTTTCTTAAGGCAACGACCACTGTGTTCGCTGGCGCCACTCTGGCTCCCCGAGCGCGGGCCAGCAATTCTCCTCTTCCATCCGACTCCACGTCCGACGGACGTTTGGTTCTTCCCCTCAACCGCAATTGGCGATACAACAAATCGTTTGTGGAAGGGGGGCACGGGCGCGAGTTCGACGACTCCGCTTTTGAGCGTGTGGTGATTCCGCACACTAATATTCGTCTGCCCTGGCACAGCTTCGACGACAAATCGTACGAGTTCGTCTCGCTTTACCGCCGGCGGTTCCGACTGCCGGCCGAGGCCAAGGGCAAGCACGTCTTCATTGATTTCGAAGGGGTGATGACCGCGTCCACCGTGTGGATCAATGGTGTGCGTCTGGGCGAGTACAAGGGTGGCTACACGCCTTTTTCCTTTGACCTCACTCCTAACCTCGACTTCGATGGGGAAAACGTTCTGGCGGTCGACGTGGATTCCACCGAGCGGCCCGATATCCCGCCTTTCGGTTACCAAATCGATTACCTCACCTTCGGCGGCATCTATCGCGAGGTTTCACTCCGCATCGTTCCCGGGACCTTCATCGAAAACATTTTTGCCAAAGCCAGAGATGTGCTTACCCCGCATCCGTCGCTTGACGTCGACTGTTCCCTCATGCCCTTGGAAGCCTCAAAGGAGGCGCTCACGCTGGAGGTCGATCTGCGCGACGGCGATCAGGTTGTGGCCCATGGCTCACTGCCCATCCCGCCCTCAGAAGCCGGCCCCGAACCTGTGGTTCACAGTGTCCACCTGGACAATCTCGGCGCCATTAAACTCTGGGACCTCGCGAATCCCAATCTATATTCCGTGCACGTTCGCCTCATGCGCGGGGCCGAGTTGGTGGATCGCGACAAGCGCACTGTGGGCTTTCGCGAAGCGCAATTCACCGATCACGGTTTCGTGCTCAACGGCAAGGTCATCAAGCTGCACGGCCTGGACCGCCATCAAACCTTTCCCTTTGTCGGACAAGCCATGCCGGGCCGCGTGCAGCGCCGCGATGCGTATGTGCTGCGCCGCAACCTCCATTGCAATATCGTCCGCACCTCACACTATCCGCAATCCCGCCATTTTCTTGATGCCTGCGACGAATACGGCCTTCTGGTGCTAGAAGAGATTCCCGGCTGGCAGCACATTGGGGACGAACCCTGGAAATTGATCGCCATCGACAACGTCGGCCGCATGATTCGCCGCGACTGGAATCATCCCAGCATCATCCTGTGGGGAGTGCGCATCAACGAGTCCAAGGATGACCACAGCTTCTACGTGCGCACCAACGCCCTGGCGCATCGTCTCGATTCCACTCGCCAGACGGGAGGCATCCGCTACTTCCAGTCATCCGAGTTTCTCGAAGATGTTTTCACCATGAATGACTTCGGGTTCCCGCTGAAGCCGCCCAACCATCCGCGCTATCTCAACACGGAATTCGTCGGCCACACCTACCCCACCAAAACCATCGACCAGGTGGAACGTCTCACGGAGCATACTCTGCGCCACGCGCGCATTCACGACCAGCTTGCGTCCAACCCGCAATATGCCGGCGGCATCGGCTGGTGCGCGTTCGATTACAACACGCATGCCGACTTCGGCGCGGGGGACCGCATCTGCTATCACGGCGTGACCGATATTTTCCGCGAGCCTAAGCCCGCCGCCGGGTTCTACAAGTCGCAGTGCGACCCCGCCGAGGAAGTCGTGCTGGAACCGGCTTTCCACTGGGCGCGAGGCGATGCGTCCATCGGATTCTCCAAGGCGTATGTTTCGTCCAACTGCGACCACCTGAAGTTTTATGTTGGTGGCAAGCTGGTGACGGAAGTCGGTCCCGACAGGAAGACCTTCGTGCATCTCCGCTATGCGCCGTTCTTCGCGGATTTCTCCAAGATCGATTTCGAGTGGGGAGACTTGCGCATTGATGGTTTCATTCAAGGCAAGCAGGTGATCTCCAAAACTATGTCGGGAAGGGGAGTCGACCGGAAATTCATCCTGCTTCCGGACGACACGCAACTAACCGCCGACGGGGCTGATACCACGCGCCTCGTCCTGCGCGTGACCGACGAATTCGGCGCCGTACGGCCGTTTGCCAATGACGCGATTAAGCTGGAGATCGAGGGGCCGGCGGAAATCATCGGAGACAATCCCTTCGCGCTGGTTGGCGGCACGGGCGCCGTCTGGATTCGCGCTCAGGAACAACCGGGAACGGTGACGCTCACGGCCACGCACCCGCAACTCGGCAAGCAGCAAGTGCAATTTGAATTAAAGGCTGTTCCACCCGAGCGGGCGTAACTAGCCCGGCCCAACGCGGGACCAAGGCATTTTGAATCCAGGGAGGTTCCATGACTCGATTCCGACTGCGGCTTGCCCTGCTTGCATTCGCCGTACTTGTTGTTGCGCAGACCCAGCCTCCAACGACCACGGGGGGTGAGACTCTTCAGAATTCGCCGACGGGGGCCGCGACGGGCCAGAAACATCCGCTCAAATCCATACCCTACACTCCCAGCCTTGATCTCAACTCGATGGACCGGACCGCAGAGCCTTGCGTCGACTTCTACCAGTACGTCTGTGGCGGTTGGATGAGGAACAACCCCATCCCGCCCGACCAGGCGAGCTGGAGCGTATACGCAAAACTCGCCGACGAAAACCAGCAGTTCCTGTGGAGCATTCTGGAGGACGCTTCCGGCTCCGGCCGCGCCCGCAATGCCTCCGAGCAGAAGATCGGTGACTTTTTTCAGGCGTGCATGGATGAACCCACTATCGAAAAACTCGGCGCTACGCCTCTCGATGCGGGCATGGGAGAGATTGCCGCTCTGAAGTCGAAGTCCGGACTGGGGAAGTACCTCGGCGAGGAGCATCTTGCCCTGCGAGGCGGCACGCTATTTGGCTTCGGCTCCGACCAGGACTTCGCGGACGCGTCGCAGGTGATTGCCTTCGCTCGCGCCGGTGGACTCGGCCTTCCCGACCGCGATTACTACACCAAGACCGATCCCAAGTCGCAGCGCATTCGCGACCAGTACGCGGGCCACGTGGCGAAGATGTTCGAGTTGATGGGCGATCCGGCCGGCGCGGCTGACGGTGAAGCCAAAACCGTGATGACGATGGAAACGGCGCTCGCCCAAAAATCTCTTACGCGGGTGCAGAAGCGTGACCCCTACAACTTATTCCACAAAATGGATCGTGCCCAATTGAAAGCTCTCACTCCGGATTTCGACTGGGACGATTACCTCGCGGCAGTCGGCCTGCCGGGCGTCCAAACCTTCAACGTCACGGAGCCGGAGTTCTATAGGGAAGTTGAGGGGTTGATCCTGAGCGCCAGCCTTGACGAGTGGAAAACCTACCTGCGCTGGCATCTGGCGCACGCCTGGGCCCCGTATCTTTCGATGATGTTTCAACAGGAAAACTTTGATTTCTACAGCCACACGCTGCGGGGCGTGAGCGTGATGGAACCGCGGTGGAAGCGCTGCGTCCGCCTTGTCGATCGCAACTTGGGTGAGGCGCTGGGGCAGGTGTTTGTGGCCAAGACCTTCGGCCCCGACGTCAAAGCCCGCACCGTAAAGATGACGCGCGAGATCGAAGCGGCCATGGAGGACGACCTGAAAGACCTGCCGTGGATGGGCCCGGCAACCAAACAGCAGGCGCTCGAAAAGCTTCACTCCATCGTCAACAAGATTGGCTATCCCGACCAGTGGCGCGATTACAGCTCGCTCGAGATTGTGCGCGGCGATTTCTCCGGCAACGTGCGCCGCGCAGCCATTTTCGAGTCAAAGCGGCAACTGGCGAAAATCGGCAAACCCGTCGATCGCGGCGAGTGGGGAATGACTCCGCCCACGGTGAACGCTTATTACGATTCGCAGATGAACGACATCAATTTTCCCGCCGGGGTTCTGCAACCGCCCTTGTTCGATCCCAAGATGGATGACGCGCCCAACTACGGCAACACCGGAGGGACCATCGGCCACGAGTTAACCCATGGCTTCGACGATGAGGGGCGCAAGTTCGATGCCAAGGGCAATCTGCGCGACTGGTGGACCAAGGAAGACGCCGCCCAGTTCGACGAGCGCATCGCCTGCGTGCAGGACCAGTACGCGGGATACATTGTGGTTGACGATATCCATATCAACAGCAAGCTGACGAGCGGCGAAGACGTGGCGGACCTGGGCGGTACCTTGCTCGCCTACATCGCGTGGAAGAAGGCGACCCAGGGCGAGGATCTGAAACCCATCGACGGATTCAGCCCCGATCAGCGCTTTTTCATCGGGTACGCGCAGTGGGCCTGCGAAAACAATCGGCCGGAAAACCAGCGGCTGCGAGCCATGACCGATCCGCACTCGCCCGGCAGGTATCGCGTCAACGGCATCGTTTCCGACCTGCCGCAGTTCCAGCAGGCGTTCGGCTGCCAGCCCGGCCAGCCCATGGTTCGGCCCAAGATGTGTCGCGTGTGGTAGCCGTCCGGCCGCGCTGGGCTTTTTTCGCTCATTCCCCGGCAATGAACCGGCCGAGTATTCGACTTAAAGAGCCGCCTCAGGGGCGCGCTGCCAGGCTACTAAAGTCGGCCATCGCCGATTTGAGGCGGGCGATTTCCTTTTCCAACTTAGCCAAGACCGGCCCAGCTCCGGACAGGCTGCCGTCCCTGCCCGTGACCTCCAACTTCGTAGCCGCCTCGGACGCCGGGTAAGCAGAGAAATTGCCCTCGCATCCCTTGAGTTTGTGCGCGGCGCGTTCAGTTGCTTTGGCATCCCCCGCCATGACGGCCTCGCGAAGGGTTGTCATCAACATGGGGAGTTCCTCCAGGAACAGCGCCATCATCTCCTTCAGCAGTTCGACGTTCCCTCCCGCGCGCTCCATAGCTGACGCGATATCGATCGGCTCCTGTTCCCGGCGCTTTGCCGCTCGGGCCACTTCGACGAAGGCGGGAGATGAGCCGAGTTTATCGATGGCGTCAATCAGATCTTCGGCGCGGATGGGTTTGGAGATGTAGCCGTCCATGCCGGCGGCAAGGCAGCGCTCGCGATCGCCATCCATGGCATGGGCGGTCATGGCGATGATGGGAAGACGCTTTCCGGCGGGCCCTTCATCCTTGCGAATAGCCGCAGTGGCTTCAAGCCCATCCATCTCGGGCATTTGGATGTCCATGAGGATCAGGTCGAAATCGCCATTCTCGAGCCGCTCCAGCGCTGCTCGTCCGTTGCCGGCAGTGATCACCGTGTGGCCATGCTTCTCCAGCACGCGCAAGGTCAGAAGCTGGTTCACCGGGTTATCCTCGGCCAGCAGAATGCGCAGTGACTTCCTCTCCTCCCGCAAAGAGTGGCGGGTCACTAACGCCGGCTTCGCCGCGGGGGGCTTCGTGCCCGCCACGCGCAAAACCGCCTCCAGTAATTCCGATTGACTGACGGGCTTAGTGAGATAGCCTTCCAATCCCAGCGCTCGGCACCGTGCCGCGTCGCCGGACTGTCCCGCCGAAGTCAGCATCAGGATTGTGGTCGACGAGAGTTGTGGATCCTTGCGGATCTCTTCGGCGAGTTGGAATCCGTCCACTTCCGGCATGCTGGCATCGGTCAGGACCAGCCTGAATGGCTCGTGGGTTTCCATCGCCC
>Ga0187872_10003383_pt1 | contig 12866 bp, 16 predicted proteins | sample June2016WEW_16_4_FD_132973 | JGI IMG/M metagenome (GOLD analysis project Ga0187872, IMG submission 132973) | Peatland microbial communities from SPRUCE experiment site at the Marcell Experimental Forest, Minnesota, USA - June2016WEW_16_40 | ecosystem: Environmental > Terrestrial > Soil >...
CCAGGTCCCGGCGCCGACTTTCCTCACGCTCCACATAGGTGTAATGGAGCCGCGCCTGCCAGTGACGCTGTGTCGCCGCGATCGATGACTCCACGATCTGGCGGACGTCCGGTACGCTGGACTTGTCCTGAGATTTGACCGGAAAATCGTCACCTCGAGCAAAGAGGGCGAATGAAGCCGCGAGTATGATGATTACGTTTCTATTCTCAGTGATCCGCATCATCAAAAATCCTTGCGGGAGATCCCCAGCTTCCACTTCATGGCGTTCAAGGTCATGCGTGGCACCCAAGATGAGTGGCTGCGGCGCTGATCACGCCACCGGGCTCCCGGAGAACACGTCATCCTTCCATTGCGTCATTCAGTGACAGCCTCAACATATCAGACCTTACTCGCAAGTCTCGGCGCAAGAAACGATAGGTCCGGTAAGCTGACTTATCGGAGTGGCAGTAACCTGAGCCGTCCGATAGGTGTGCGCACCGTCGAATTATGTGCCGAATGGAACATACATCGCGGGGCCGGTGGTGCAAAGTGGCCGTTGTCGGGATTCTGAGTCCGAAGATCTTGGGCTCGGAGGAGGCTACAATGTTGGGATACGGACTGCTGGGGACCATAGTGGTTGTCGTTCTGGTCGTTTGGCTCGTAAGAGCAGTGTTGTAAGAATAATCGCACCACCCAAATTCATCTCTAATTACGCGGCGGCAAACTCTAAGTCGGGCCGTCGCGTGACGTCCGCTTGTGCAACACATCTGACTTTCTTGCTTAGGTCGCTTAGAAGTGGAGAGATGCCTCGGGAAGAATTAACCGGGATACGGAGCCGTAAACTTGAAGCGATTTAATCGTTGCTGCGGAGGGTGTAAGAGCTGAGAACGCGCATATAGTTGGCGCGCTCGAATGCACCGGGGTCAGCAACGGAGCGATGGCTCATGCTGCCACACATCTGGCGGATCGATTCGTATTCATGCTCTTCCATCCATCGCTTCACTTCCTCGAGAACGTGCGCGGCGTATCCGACCCCGTGATGGAGAAGGGCGGAAGTCATCATCGCGATTTTCGCGCCTGCCATCATCGACTTCAATACGTCCGGCGCGCTGTGAACGCCGCCCGTGACGGCTAAATCCGCGCGAACCTTGCCGAACATGATTCCGATCCAGTGCAGCCGCAAGAGCAGTTCCTCGGGATGGCTCAATGTGAGCCTGGGAACGATTTCGAGGGCTTCGATGTCGAAATCGGGTTGGTAAAAGCGGTTGAACAGCACGAGCGCATCAGCGCCCGCTTCATCCAACTGTTTGCCCATGTTGGCTGGAGCGGTGAAGAAATGAGAGAGTTTCACTGCCACAGGAATGCGGATTTGTTTCTTCACTTGGCGGACGAGCTCACAAAAACTTAGCTCCAATTCCGCGCCGGTCCGATTTGGGTCTGTCGCAATCGAGTAGATGTTTAATTCGATCGCGTCTGCGCCGGCCTGCTCCATCAGTGCGGCATACCGCAGCCAGCCGCCCGGCGAGACGCCGTTGAGGCTGGCGATGACAGGAATTGAGACACTGTCCTTCGCGCGCCTGATCAGATCAAGATAACCATCGGGGCCCAGATTGTAGGTCTGGAGATCCGGAAAATAGTTGAGGGATTCCGGAAAACTCTCCACGCCGCGCGAGAGATCGGCATCGAGCGACCGGCTCTCCAAATCGAGCTGTTCTTCGAACAGCGAAGGCAGAACGGCAGCGGCTGCACCGACATCTTCCAGGCGGCGGATTTTGTCCACCGAGTCGCAGAGCGGGGAGGCCGATGCAACAATCGGCGATCTGAGCGAAAGACCGAGATAACTCGTCGTGATGTCAATCATTGCTCTTCTCCCGATTTCGCTCTTTGGTCCTTAGTCGCTTCCGATTCGGGCGGAGCGATTCCGGGAGTTGCGGCGCGGCCGGACATGCCCGCGCGGTTCGAGTAGACGCGCCACTGACGCTCGACGTCGTCCTGAGCCAAGCGCAGGAGTTCGCGTGCTGCCTCCGGGTTGCTGCGCGCGAGCATGGTGTAGCGAGCCTCCTGATATGCGTACTGCTTCAGAGGAATGCTCGGCGCTTTGGAGTCAAGCTGGAAGGGATTCTTACCTTCGGGACGCAAAGCCGGGTTGTAGCGAATCAGCGGCCAGTAGCCGGAGATAACCGCGGCCTTTTGTTGCTCGAGACCATAAGCCATGTCGTAGCCGTGGGCGATGCAGTGGCTGTAGGCGATGATGAGCGAAGGGCCGTCGTACGCTTCCGCTTCCAGGAACGCCTTCACCGTGTGCGTATCGCCTCCGCCCATCGCGACACGCGCGACATAAACACAACCGTAGCTGATAGCCTCCATCGCGAGATCTTTTTTCGACGAGTGCTTGCCGCCGGTCGCAAATTTGGCAACGGCGGCGCGGGGAGTCGCCTTCGACATCTGTCCGCCGGTGTTCGAATACACTTCGGTGTCGAGGACCAGCACGTTAACGTTGACGCCGGAGCCGAGGACGTGGTCCAGGCCTCCCGCGCCGATGTCGTACGCCCAGCCATCGCCTCCGACCAACCAGACACTCTTGCGAACGAGCATGTCGGCGACGGCGAGAAGATCGCGAGCGTCGAGAGAATTGAGGCCCGCGATTTTTCGCTTGAGCTCGGCAACGCGCTCTCGTAGCGCTCCGATGCCCGCTTCGTCCGCTTGCTCCGCGTTGAGCAGCGCCTGTGCAAGAGTTTCACCAATGTGCGTCCGAAGCCGCTGAACGAGCGCGCGGGCATAGTCCGCCTGTTTGTCCACTGCCAGGCGCATTCCCAGCCCGAATTCCGCGTTGTCTTCAAAGAGCGAATTCGACCAGGACGGCCCGCGCCCCTGAGAGTTTGCGGTGTAGGGCGTAGTCGGCAGGTTGCCGCCATAAATTGAAGAGCAGCCGGTGGCATTGGCGACGAGCAGGCGATCGCCGAAGAGTTGCGTGAGCAATTTGATGTACGGCGTTTCGCCGCAACCGGCACATGCGCCTGAGAATTCGAAGAGAGGCTCAAGAAGCTGCACGTCCTTCACCTGCGAATGCGAAAGGCGTTGTCGGTCGAAGTCCGGAAGCGCGACAAAGAACTCCCAGTTCTCGCTTTCGGGTTTGCGCAGCAGCGCCTGCGGCTCCATGTTGATGGCCTTGTGCTTCACCTCGCTCTTGCTCTTTGCTGGGCACACTTCCACGCACATCCGGCAACCGGTGCAATCTTCCGGCGAAACCTGGAGCGTGTAGCGCAGGGTTTCGAATTCGCGCCAGCGCGGCTTCGAGGATTTGAACGTGGCGGGAGCGACAGCCAGCGCGGAGGAGTCGTAAACCTTGGCGCGGATCACAGCATGCGGGCAAACCAGAATGCACTTGCCACACTGAATGCAAAGCTCTTCGTCCCACACAGGAATCTCTTGTGCGATGTTCCTCTTCTCCCACATCGCCGTGCCCACAGGAAACGTGCCGTCAACCGGCATCGCGCTGACGGGCAAGGAGTCTCCGTGGCCCGCGATGATTGGGCCGAGAACATTTTTGACGAAAGCGGGAGCTCGGGAAGGAACAGGTGGCAGCACATCAAAACCACTGGTCACTTGAGATGGAACGGTGACCCGGTGGAGATGAGCAAGCGCCTGATCGACCGCAGCAAAGTTTTTCTCAACAACGGCTTCGCCTCGCTTTCCGTAGGTTTCGCGAATTGCCTTCTTGATCGCTTCGATCGCTTGCCGTCGTGGAAGAACGCCGCTGATCGCGAAGAAGCACGTCTGCATGATCGTGTTAATGAGGCTGCCCATGCCCGCTTCCCGCGCGACTTTGTAGGCATCGATCACATAGAAGCTCAAGTGCTTTTGGAGAATCGTTTCCTGCACTTGGCGAGGGAGATGCTCCCAGATGTCATCCGGCCCGAATGGCGCATTGAGGAGGAACGTGGCACCAGCTTCAACTTCAGAGAGAACGTCCATGCGTTCCAGAAACTGAAACTGGTGGCACGCAACAAAACTGGCTTTGCTGATTAGATAGGACGACCGAATCGGCCTCGGTCCGAAGCGCAAGTGAGACACAGTGACCGAGCCTGCCTTCTTCGAGTCGTAAACGAAATAGCCCTGAGCGTAATTCGGCGTATCCTTGCCGATAATCTTGATGGAATTCTTGTTGGCGCCTACCGTTCCGTCGGAGCCGAGCCCGTAAAATAGCGCCCGGACTGTCTGCGGATCCTCGGTCGAGAACTCGGGATCGTAGTCGAGGCTCGTGTGCGTGACGTCATCGTTGATGCCAACTGTGAAGTGGTTCTTCGGCGCAGCCTTTTCGAGTTCTTCGAAGACCGCTTTAACCATCGCGGGCGTGAATTCCTTCGATGAAAGGCCGTAACGTCCCCCGAGGACTCGCGGAGTCGAAGATGCGAAGGCTCCGCCGCCAACACGCGCCTCACTCAGCGCTGTGATCACATCCAGATAAAGAGGCTCGCCGAGGCTGCCTGGTTCTTTTGTGCGATCGAGGACGGCAATCGAGCGAACCGTCTTCGGCAATGCATTGAGAAACGCACTCGATTCAAACGGCCGGAACAATCGAACCTTCAGGAGCCCGACCTTTTGTCCGCTGCTCAGGAGATGCTCGACCGTTTCTTCGGCTGCGCCCGCACTCGACCCCATCAGAATGATTACCCGCTCGGCGTCAGGCGCACCGAAGTAATCAAGCAGGTGGTAACTCCTACCCGTGCGCCGGGCAAAGCGGTTCATCACGTCCTGCACAATCGTCGGGCACGCGCGATAGAACGGATTGATCGCTTCGCGTGCTTGAAAAAATGTGTCCGGATTCTGCGCCGTGCCGCGGAGAATCGGGTGATCGGGAGAGAGCGCTCGCTCGCGGTGCTGGCGCACGAATTTCTCGTCGATCATCGCGCGCAATGTCTCATCCTGCAGCGGAACGACCTTAGTCACTTCGTGGGACGTGCGAAAGCCATCGAAGAAGTGAAGAAACGGGATGCGCGATTCGAGCGCCGCAGCCTGTGCAATCAACGCAAAGTCTCCGGCTTCCTGGACCGAGTTGGAGGAGAGCAAAGCGAAGCCGGTCGTCCGCGAGCCCATGACATCGCTGTGATCGCCGAAGATGGAGAGCGCGTGCGTGGCGATGGTGCGCGCGGCGACGTGGATTACGCACGGAGTCAGCTCGCCTGCGATCTTGTACATGTTCGGAATCATCAGGAGAAGGCCCTGCGACGCCGTGAAGGTCGTGCCAAGCGCTCCGGCTTGCAACGCGCCGTGCAGCGCGCCCGCCGCTCCACCTTCGCTCTGCATTTCGATCACCGTTGGAACTGTGCCCCAGATATTCTTCCGTCCCTCCTCGTGCCACTGGTCGGACCATTCGCCCATCGGCGAAGACGGGGTGATCGGGTAGATCGCGATGACTTCGTTGAGACGGTATGCGACGGATGCCGCTGCTTCATTTCCGTCTAGAATCGCGGTTGTCTTCTCCATATGCTTACTCCTGATCTTCGCCGAGCGACGGTTGCTCTACGATCCATGTTAGTGTGTTTCACTCTCTCATTCCAGGGCTGCTCGGCGCACAGGGTGGGGTACTTTTGGGGGTCGCCCGTCTCTTACCCCCTTACCTATTTAAGCCCATTTCGCGGGGCCTTTAGACTCCGACGCACGATAATCTCGCCCCTATCCTATCGGTGTCTGTGCATGCGCTCCTCGACGAAAAATGGATCGCCGTGGAAAACTCCTGTTCACACCCAAAACAGGGTTTCACCGAAAACACCCTCCAAAACGGGTTCGGGACGGGAAAACGCACCGATTTATACACGGATTGCAGCCGTTGCAGCGGTTCAAGGCGAATTTTGAGAGCTGAATTGGGGGTTTACGTGGTGTTTCGCTGGCAAACCTCAATTGAGCGCGGATTCCTCCCTATTAGGTGACAGCTTTCTTTGCTTGCGCTCTGATCTTTGCCCAGCGCTTCTTGGCAGCTCTTGACATCTTTGCTCTCCCGGCTGCTGATAGCACACGCTTCTTCACGCCAGTTAGTTCTCGGTTCGTCGACTCGCCCAAAGCCTTCGCAGCCGCTCGTACTCCTTTCAATTGGTGCTGTAACTTACTTAACTGCTTTTCGAGTTTTCTTTCTTCACGCTTGATTGCTGCCAGAATGTCCATGAATCCTCCCGAATAGACTCTATCTCAGAGCGGAGGTGGCACACCAGAAGTACTGCGGGAGGCAAGGGGTATCGCTCGTCACATCTGTGGGTGACGCACGGCACAGCCACCAACGAATAAACGCCGTATAAAACTCCTAGAACGGCGGCGAAGAAACAATCTACCCGTGCGTTCGGAGGCGAGCGTGAAAGAGCATCCGGATCGGCAACTCTATGGCGCAGAGGCACTGGACCTTCCGAATCGGATGAGTACCTATCCCGCCCTCTCGGATCATTGTCTTGAACGCCTGTTGGGAATCCAAGTAATGACCGGTCATATCGCTCGCCCCAAGGGATCCGTCCTGTTCGCGGAAGGGCAAGAAGCCGTCGGCGTGTATGTTCTATGGGACGGGCGTGTCAAACTTTCGATTGGTTCTGACAGCGGCAACTCCCTCATCCTCGGGTTGGTGGGTCGTGGAACCGTGCTCGACCTCCCGGCGGCAATCCTGGGGTTGCCCCATGCCGCTACAGCGGAGGTAGTAAGATCGACCAAGTTGAGTTTTCTCCCCCGCGACGATCTTCTTCGACACCTGCGCGCGACGGCGGCAGCAGCCTACGCCGCTGCGGAAGTGGTGAGCACGTCCTATTATTCCGTTCTCGCCAAAATTAAGACAATCCACTCCCAATCGGCGGAACAGAAGATGGCCCGCTTCCTTTTGGGACTGCGTCCAACGCTTAAGAGTTCCAACGGCCAAACGCAGGTGACACTGGAAGTGAGCCAGGAAGAGATTGGTCAAATGATCGGGGTCTCTCGCGAAACGGTGGCGAGGGTCATCTCACGTTTCAAGAAGAGACAAATACTCGAACTTAGAACTCCGACGCTCGTCATTCACGACAGAATTGCGCTCGAGAAACTCGCTTAAAAACGGATTGTAGCCGTTGCAGCGGTTCAAGGCGAGTTTTGAGGGCTGGATAAGGGGTTTGCGCGGTATTTCGGTGGTAAACACTGCAACGAGATTTTGGAAGCACTCAAGCGTCCGTTTTGTCTTCTTCGGCGTCTTTCGACGCCCCGTTTTCAAACTTCGGATAATAGCCATCCCGGCAGGTTGCGCGTCAGTATAGGCTGGGGTCCGGCTCTCTCGTTCTTGCGCTCTCCGCCTGCGCTTATTGTTTCTGCCCCAACTGATGCAACGCCGATTGCCCGCCCCGCGTCATTCAACATTGGCGAGCCCGACATCCCCGCTTCGGTCGGGTCAATCGATAGACTGATCCCGCCCATAGCGATTGGCCTGGACATCCGGATGCCTCAAGGAGGTCTAGAACACCAGACCCTGAGAGTGGATCAAATAGTGGCCTGTATTATGCTTGGGCAAGCGGCTGATTCGCCTCCTCACTTGTCCCAGACCTCGAACCGCTGCGATACAGGTGAAGTTACCGTCTGGAAGCTTTTTGAAGATATCAAATGTCGAATCCACCTTGAGCCCCGTGGGAAACGAGCGCGTTTTTGCTCGGAACATAATTGCTCCCTTTCCGAATCTCTACTTCTTCATATGCTAGACAATGACGAGTCACACGTCTGTCATCTTATGAACACTTCGGATGGGCAGGCGCAGATGGCCCAACTATCCGGCCGTACTGTGAGGTGGTCAGATCCCTCGCTCTCCACGCGGGCGACTTTCGCGCTACGCAAAAAAAGCAAACGAAACGCGATAGCTTCGAGCGCGCGCTGCCGGAAGTGTGTTTCAACGCTATATGCTAGACTGAACGAGTAGCCCCGTGACGCACGTGCCGGTAGCCTCCCAACCTGGGGTGTCGTTAGTGGATCCTCACTTTTCGCGCGATTTTGATCCTGTGGGTTTTCGATGCCACTGTCTACGGTCTCGCTTGCGGGGACAACTCCGGATTGTTCAACTTCCATTTCTGGCATTACATTTCTCCCCTCGGAGAGCGGTGTATGATATTCATCTCCCGGCGCGTCTTCATGAGTTTCTATGCCTTACTGCCGAAGACGAGGTTCAGGTAGCTCCTCGACGGCCAAAATCATCGTCTTGCGGATGTTCCGGTCTCGCTGACCAATCCGGATGTGCACCGCAGCATCCGATTCACCCGTAATAGTGCAGTGCAATTCCGTCTGCAACTTTCGGGGCTGTGCGGTAGCGACGCGCAAGACCACTGGTGTGTCATACGAAGATGAGTAAGCGACGGGCAACCTATCTGGAGCCGTTCCGTTTTCGACTAAATGCGACACTGGGAGCCTCCCTAGCTTCTTCAAGCTCCCCCAGTTTAGGCATGTACCAGCGATCACGTCTGTTCACTGTGGTACACAATCACGCACACCACATGGGTAGGGAGGAGCCAATGATCGAGGCGGCTGATGCGCAGTACAAATCCAGAATCCAGCCGACTTCTGACGGAATCAGGTTGGCGCTTTTGAGGTGACATCGCCCTATAGCCGCCTCAATTTCCTTCTAAAATCAATTATTCCGCGAGGGGAACGGAATCGACTTTCCACGTAGTCTTCGTCTTCTTCCCCGCGCAGACGCTGCGTCCTTCCCTCGGGGATTTATCCCGCCATCGCTTTGGACAATGACGCGCTCGGTTCATCCTGGCCCTCCGGTTCACGCGACCTCATCTCTTTGAGAGTGTTGTCGAGGAAGTCCATGAACTCACTCGGCTGCATGGCCCGAGAGCCCCAGCATGATTCGCGATTCCTGAGGGCGGGCAGCCACCAGCAACCGGTTTCCACTGGGTAGGAATAGACTAAGGTTGTATGCGACACGACGAGCAAACTTGCCAACGAATAGGAGCTGCCTTCACGCAGTCTGAATTCGCTGAGCACCAAGTCGAATCGCTGCTTGCTAACGAACGCCTTTGCCTCTTTGCAAGACGAGGCAAAGTAGATATCGCACGCCAACTTTTTCAGACGTGTAACCAAGAACGACACTCCCATTGGACTCGCGGCAATCAGTAAGACTCTGGTAGTGTTGACGCCCATTGTGCCCTCCGAGATTGTCAGATTGCCTTCAGAGGGAGAGAGCGTCTGGGCAATTGTGGACAGAGGTGCTTCTTACGGCACTTCTCTAGGTGGGGGCCGCAAGCCCCGAGGAGAACGAACCCGGAAGAGGGAGGTTCGCCGGCGAGGGTTTCGGGATGTCTCTTGGCACCTGGTCAAAAGTAAATGCAGAGAGGCTGCAAGTGGAGTATCGATTTGCGTTGGCGGACAAGTTTATATGCTCGACCGATGATCCACACTGCGAAAAACGGTACAAACGCCCACCAGAAAAGGCTACTTGGAGGATAACCCGAGACGGTCATGGGAACATCACTGCAGTAGAGCCTGATACCTTCTCTCCGTATGCTGGCCAGCATATCTTGCTCCAGAAGTTGACGAATCAAGCTGAAGTGGATTCAATGATCGCCTACACCGAGAAAAGACTCTCAGGAACGCCAACGACCAAGTAGATACGGTTAAGCGCACAGGCGACTTGCCGGAACCTGTAGTTTTTCAACAAGCTGTTAGCTGTACGTCGCTTACGAGACTGGCTGTGCGATTCGCTGTTCGGCCGGCTCATTCTTCAAGGCTTCATCTACCTTGCTAACCAACATCTCACGCGAGAAGGGCTTCTGAAGGAAAAACCCCTCGTCCAGGAACTCTCCGCAGCCTCTGTTGTAATCGAGATAGCCAGACATGTAAACGATCCTCAATTCACTACGGAGTTTCTTCAGTTGCTTGGCGAGTTCCGGCCCTCGCATGTTGGGCATCACGACATCCGTTACAAGAACGTGAATCTGCTCACCCGACGCCTCCGCAAGCGCGAGCGCTTCGATGCCATCCTTGGCAGCGAGCACTTTGTATCCAGCCGATTTCAAGAATTCGGAAGCCAGTTCTCTGACTGCACCTTCATCCTCTGCAATTAGCACCGTCCTGTGCCAGTGAGTGGGCCGAGCGGCATTTCCCTCCGACCGAGTGAACTCTGCTGGCTCGTGGACCTCTGGAAGGTACACTTCAAATCGGGCCCCTTTTCCCGGCTCCGTGTCCACCCAGATGTAGCCGCCGCTTTGCTTCACGACACCGTATACAGTCGCAAGACCCAACCCGGTTCCCTTGCCCAGCCCCTTCGTCGTGAAGAACGGTTCAAAGATGCGAGCCTTCGTGTTGGCATCCATTCCTTCACCGGTATCCGTGACGGTGAGTAGCACATACTGGCCGGGCCGCATCGGAGGATGACGTTGAGCAAATTCCTCGTTCACTGTCACACTGTGCGTTTCGACGGTCAGCTGACCACCCCTTGGCATGGCATCACAGGCGTTGACGACCAGATTTAAAATCACCTGCTCGATCTGTCCGGCGTCTGCTTTTACTCGCTGCGGTGACTTGTCCGGCCGGAAGCTGAACGCGATATCTTCCCGAATTAAGCGTGTGAGTAATTTGCCCATCTCCGAGACGAGCGCATTTAGGTCCAGGACTTTCGGTTGCAGCACTTGCATTCGGCTGAACGCCAGCAATTGACGGGTTAGCGAAGCAGCTCGGTTAGCTGCCTTCTCAATCTGTTGACTGTTTCCACGAAGGGGGTTGGCGGGTTCCAGCCGCTCAAGCAGGAGGTCGCTGTGCCCCTTGATGATGGTCAGCAGGTTGTTAAAATCGTGAGCCACACCGCCTGCCAGCCGCCCCATTGCTTCCATCTTCTGTGCTTGACGAAGTTGATCCTCAAGCTCCTTTTTCTGCGTTTCATTTTTCTGCAGTGCGTTGCGCATGCGATCGAACGCGCGAGTCGCATGAGCCACCTCATCGCCTCCGTGGGCGTGCAGTGGATACGCGTAATCGCCGCGCTCGAGCCCGCGGAATCCTTCCAGGAGATCTGCAAGCGGCCGCGTAAACGTGTCCGAAATGAAGAACACAAATCCAGCACCGACAAGCACCGTCAGAAAACCAAGGCCAAGGAGCAGATGATTCAGGCTCGCAAGAAAAGCAGTGGCCTCGCTATACGATTTCAGTACCGTCAGGCGCACGATCGGGCTGGAACCGCCATTCAGCCGCAGCGAATCAGCGAAGAATTGTTCATCTCCAATGTCGATTGGGAGGGGCAGCGACGCATCCTGCAATTTCTTGTTTGTTTCCTGCTCCTCGATTGGGCGGAACGTGCTGATGACAACGTTTCGGTCGTAGCTAAAAACGACTTGGCTTGCCGAGATTCGCCCCATGTCGTGAACCGCACGATAATCAATCTCACGCCCTACGATAACTGTGCCCAATCCATCGCCAATTTGTTGCAGCGCGACCTGGTAAAGAGAGCCGCCGACGTACCACCAATCGGCCACAGAGCGTTTCGCTAGCGACCGGCGGAGCATTTCTCGGGCGTCTGCCGTTGTAAAACTCGTCTCACTGGCATGAAGTACGACGATATTGTTGGACCCATCCGCCACCGCGACAAGATCACTCCCATCCGATTCCAGCGGGTCGTCAGAGCTTTGCGTTGCGTCGGCATCCTCCTCGTCCCCGGCCATTGCTAGCTTCGTAGCGAGAAGGTCCGCCTTTTGAGCCAGTGCTTTCTGATGTTGATGGAGCAGCACATCGAAAGTGAGAGCGAGGTGTGGGCCCCGGCGACGACCTCTTTGCGCGCGTGCTTTTCCCCTGAGAAACGCACTACGAGCAGCGTCGCGCAACTCAGGCAGGCGGTGGTCAGAACCAACGAGAGCAAGAGCTTGGTGCGTAACCTCAAATCGCTCATTAATTTAGGCGTATTCCGCGCCAAGGATGGAGGTCCTTTCCAGCACCAAGTCATTGAATAGTCTGTGACTACTGTTGGATCCTGGGGCCTGATGCCGCAATGGGAAATAGCCCATGGGTACCTCTTTCAAAGGTACCGGTGCTCCAAGTAGCGACGATTGTGTGCCCAACTCCTGATAAACGCGGTATCTCTAACGACGCCGGCCGTTGCAAGAGTTTTTTCTTTGGGCAAACGCGAAACAGTCTACTTGGGCCGTCGCGAGGCCGACGTCGTTATGACATCAACCGATCTGCGAGCGAGGTTCGCATCGCTCACCCCTCGTGAGCGCCAGGTGTTTCCTCTGGTGGTATCCGGCCGCCTCAACAAACAAATCGCCGTTGAAATCGGAGCGAGTGAGGCCACGATAAAAGTCCATCGTAGCCAAGTCATGCGCAAGATGGGAGAACGCTGCCAACGCACAGAATTCGTCGTAGTAAATTCGTAGTAGTTATTCGTTCAGAACGGATCAAAACGCTACGAAGGGTTCAACTGGCGTTCGTGGTAATAGCTTCAAAAATATAGTAGAGTCTAAAATTTTCAGAACGCTTCAAAACGGTCCCCTGTGTTATGAGTCCGCTGCTCTAACCAGCTGAGCTGCGGGCCCCATGCGGCTAACGCCCCGATTTTATATCTCTTTGTGGGAATTGAGTAAGGGATTCGGATGCCCTAAAATGGTGCACTGATGTAAATTCGCTGTACTTTTTTAAAACTTCTCCTCATTTTTCGCCGAGCATACTCAGCATCACCATACAAACTGGAGCCTCCGCTTCGAAGCCCTTGCGACGGTCCCTGTGGTGAACTGTAGTTCTTTTTTCGGCGACAGTGGCGCCGTATCCAATTATGGGGTACTAGCCAGGTAGATGATTGCATAACAATGTCGGTGTTAGCCCCCTCGACTCGAGTAGGCTGTAGTTGATAGGCTCGGGAGGACGGAGCCGGAATTCGGTTCGCACGCGGGACAGCTCGGTACCGGACATGG
>Ga0187872_10003385_pt1 | contig 12863 bp, 11 predicted proteins | sample June2016WEW_16_4_FD_132973 | JGI IMG/M metagenome (GOLD analysis project Ga0187872, IMG submission 132973) | Peatland microbial communities from SPRUCE experiment site at the Marcell Experimental Forest, Minnesota, USA - June2016WEW_16_40 | ecosystem: Environmental > Terrestrial > Soil >...
GCGCGATACTTCCTGCACGCTGATGCACTTCACAAAATCCGAGACGGACAGGCCGCCGCGCGTGCGCGCGACGCCGCCGGTCGGCAGGACGTGGTTCGTGCCGCTCGCGTAGTCGCCGAAGGATTGCGCGCTCCAGTCGCCCAAGAAAATGCTCCCGGCCGAGTCGATACGCTTCAGCAGGCCGTCCGCTCCACCCGGCAAGCTCAAGTGTTCAGGGGCGAAGCGATTTACGAAGCGGGCGGCTGCCGCAAGATTCGGCGCTACAAGCAGCGCGCCATTTTTTGCGAGTGAGCGCCGAGCGAGATTTGTCTTCGGTAGCGCCAGAAGCTGCCGGTCGATTTCGGCGGCGACATGCTTTGCCAGAGGAGCGGATGTGGTGACGAAGATCGAGATCGCATCGGGATCGTGCTCGGCCTGCGCGATCAGATCCGCGGCGATGAACCGCGGATTGCCGCGCATGGCGAAAACGACTGCTTCAGTGGGACCGGCGAGCATATCGATGGCGCAGTCGTTGCTGACAAGCTTTTTTGCGGCGGTGACGAAGCGATTGCCGGGGCCGAAGATCTTGTCCACGCGGGGAATCGAGCGTGTGCCGTACGCGAGCGCGGCGATAGCTTGCGCGCCGCCGATCCGAGCGACGCGCTCGACGCCAAGCCTTGCAGCGGCAGCCAGCAGCGCGGGACCCGGCTGCGGGCTTGCGACGATGATTTGGCGCACGCCGGCCTCCTGCGCGGGAATCACCGTCATGAGCAGAGTTGAAACCAGCGAAAAACGCCCGCCGGGAAGATAGCAGCCGACCGATTCAATCGCGCGCACGCGCTGCCCCGCGCGCACACCCGGCTCGACTTCGATGGTCCATTCCCGCGGCTTTTGGCGGCGAGCCACGGCGCGGATATTGCGCGCGGCATGGTCGATGGCGGCAAGGAAATCCTTCGAGATGCTCTTGCGGGCCTTCGCCAGTTCGGCGCGCGATACCCAAACGTTCCGTGGACTGAGCGCCACGCGGTCGAAGCGCTTCGTCCAGGAAAAGAGCGCCGCATCGCCGCGTCGCCGCACGTCGGCAACGATGCGCGAGGCGATGCGCTCGGCATCGCGGCCACTCGCGCGGCGCGACGCCAGCACGTTTTCCTCGGTTGTCTTCGTCAGCGGAAGAATTCGCATCAGTAGACGACCTTGTTGAGCGGATACTCGACGATTCCTTCCGCCCCGGCGGATTTCAGCTTCGGGATCAATTGCCGCACCGTTTTTTCCTCGATGATCGTATTGATGGCCACCCATCCGGGATCGCTCAACTGCGCGACGGTGGGATTGCGCAGGGCGGGCAGCGCGGCGAGGACTTTATCGAGATCGGAGCGCCGCACGTTGAGCATCAGTCCCACGCGGTTGTACGCCTTGATCGCGCCATCGAGCAAGAGGACGATGTTTTCGATCTTCTCCCGCTTCCAGGCGTCCTTCCAGGCGTCGCGATTCGCGATGAACCACGTGGCGGATTCCAGCAGGGTATCGACCACGCGCAGGTGGTTCGCGCGCAGCGAAGAGCCGGTTTCCGTCACTTCCACGATGGCGTCCGCGAGCTGCGGCACTTTTACTTCCGTCGCGCCCCAGGAGAATTCGACGCGGGCCTTCACGCCGTGCCGCGCGAGATATTTCTCCGTCATCTTCACGACCTCGGTGGCGATCACTTTGCCTTCGAGGTCACGCGCGGACTGGATCGTGGAATCCTCGGCGACGGCGAGGACCCAGCGCACGCGGCCGAGGCTCGTCTTCGAATAGATCAGCTCGGCGACCTCTTCGACGTCCGCGCCGGTTTCGAGAATCCAGTCCTTGCCGGTGAGGCCGGCGTCGAGCGCGCCGTGTTCGACGTAGCGCGCCATTTCCTGCGCGCGGACCATCATGCATTCGATTTCGGGATCGTCGATGCCAGGATAATAGCTGCGCGAGCTGACGGAAACGCGCCAGCCGGCCTTGGCGAACAGCTCGACGGTGGAGTCCTGCAAGCTCCCCTTGGGTATGCCGAGTTTCAGGCGGCTCATTGTTTGCTTCCTTTCATGGCTTGCTCCCTTTGCCGTAGAGTTCCTCGGGGGTGAAGACGCGCTCTTCGACCACTTTGACCTGGCCGTCGCGATCCATGCGGCGGAAGAAGCAACTGCGGTAGCCTTCGTGGCAGACCGCGCCGCCCGCGAGTTCGACGCGGACGAGAAGCGCGTCACGGTCGCAATCGAGGCGCAGTTCGCGGAGGATCAGCTTCTGGCCGCTGGTCTCGCCCTTGGTCCAGAGTTTCTTGCGCGAGCGGCTGTAGAAAGTGACGAAGCCGGTCTGCTGCGTCAGCGCGAGGGCCTCGGGATTCATGAAGCCGAGCATCAGGACCTCGCCGTTGACGTGGTCCTGGACGATGGCGGGGATGAGGCCGTCTTCTTTTTCGAAATCGAGTTCCATTGTGTCTCCCAATCGTTGGTGCGCCCAAAAACAAAAAGCCCGCCGGCGCTTGCCGCGCCAGCGGGCCGATGAGTGCAGCTACTGTCTTGCGAACTAGCCACACCGCCGCGGGCACGGTTTCACGTGATGGTGATGGCTATGATGCGCCCGCAGCAGTTTCATAACGTCTTCAAAATTATGATAGGAGGCAGGATTTGTCAAGCGCCCTTCTTCTTTGGAGAAGCCTTTTTGGTTGAAATCGATGGGATGGTTGGCTTTGATTTAGAAGCCTTGCCGAAGGCTTGGTAGGTGCGATCACAGCATGGAACGCAGTGAACTATTACTCCGCCCTATGGCATAAGCAGTTGCAATCCTTCCAGCGTTTCATACCACTCTCTTAGCGCAACAAATCCTCGAGCTGCACCTTCGCGTCGGTTTTGGCGTCGCGGTACTTGACGATGACGGGCGTGTAGAGCGAGAGGTTCCAGTCCTTGCCGCGGCCGCGGGAGACGGCGCGGGAGCCGGCGACGACGACGGCGTTCTCCGGAATGACGAGCGGGTCGTCGGCGGTGGCGGCGTGCACGGCGCCGGTGACCACATCGTAGACGGGCGTGGAGCGGTTGAGAATCGTGCCGGTGCCGAGCACAACGCGGCGCTTCACGACGGTGCCTTCGTAGACGCCGCAGTTGCCGCCGACGAGCACTTCGTCCTCGACGATGACCGGCAGCGCGCCGACCGGCTCGAGCACGCCGCCGATCTGCGAGGCGGCCGAGATGTGGCACTTCTTTCCGACCTGCGCGCAGCTTCCGACGAGCGCGTGCGAATCGATCATCGTGCCTTCGTCGACGTACGCGCCGGCGTTGACGTACATCGGCGGCATGCAGGTGACGCCCTTGGCGACGTAGCAGCCGTCGCGAATGCTCGATCCGCCGGGAACGATGCGCACTCCGGAAGCGGCGGTGAATTTTTTCACCGGGTAGGTGGACTTGTCGAAGAAGGGCTGGCGCGAGGCATCGACGGACATATCGACGATCGCGCCCATGCGGAATCCGAGCAGGATGCCCTTTTTCACCCAGGCGTTCACGCGCCAGCCGGTCGCGGTCCCGGCGTCGGGCTCGGCCGCGCGGATTTCGCCGGAATTCAGCGCGTCCTTGAATTGCTCGAAAAGGCTCAGGTGCGCGCCCGTGTATTGCGGCGGGGTTTCGTCGAAGAGCCGCTCGATTTCACGGCTGATCTCAGCGGGCAGCATAGACTTTCTGGACCAGGCCGACGGCTTCGAGCGCGCTGCGAATCTTCGCGAGATTTTCCGGCTTCGGCGCGACGAGCGGCAGGCGGAAAACCGGATCGAGCAGGCCCATCAAACCGAGAGCGGCCTTCACCGGCCCGGGATTCGTCTCGATGAAATTCGCTTCCATCAGACGGAAATAGCGCCGGTGGATTTCGCGCGCGACGGCGAAATCGTTTTCGAGGCAGAGCTGCGTGAGGCGCGTCATTTCCGCCGGGATTTCATTTGAGGTCACCGAAATCAGGCCCTTGCCCCCGAGCGACATCAGCGGAATCGTGATTGCGTCGTCGCCCGAGAGAACGAGGAAGCTGTCCGGGACGCTATCGAGGACGACCGCCATCTGCGAAATGCTGCCCGAGGCTTCCTTGACGCCGACGATGTTGTCGATTTCGGCGAGGCGCTTCACGGTAGCCGGCTCGATGTTGACGCCCGTGCGGCCGGGAATGTTGTAGAGGATGATCGGCAGCGAAATGGCCTCGGCGATCGCCTTGTAATGCTGATAGAGGCCTTCCTGCGTCGGCTTGTTGTAATACGGGCTGACGGAGAGGATTCCGTCCGCGCCCATCGCTTCGTAGTCGCGCGCGCGCTCGATCACCTCCTTGGTGTTGTAGCCGCCGGCTCCGGCAACGACGCGCACCTTGCCGCGCGCCTCCTCGAGAGTGATCTCGACGACGCGGCGAAGCTCGTGGTGCGTGAGCGTGGGGCTTTCGCCCGTGGTGCCGCAGGGCACGAGGAAATTGATCCCGGCGTCGATCTGGCGCTTCACGAGACGGCGCAGCGCCTTCTCATCGAGCGACAAATCCTTGCAAAACGGAGTGACCAGCGCCGTGCCGCATCCGGTAAACATGTGCGTGCCTCCTTCGTACGTCTCTCGGCCGCGCTGAAGGCCGCGGCGCCACACCTAAACCTTTATTCCAGGTCGTTCGCGATGTCGCGAAAATCGAAAAAACCTTTCTTGCCGACCACCCACCGTGCCGCGCGCAAGGCCCCGCGCGCGAAACCTTCGCGGCTGCGCGCCGTGTGGCGGATCGTGATCGTGTCCGCCGCGGAGTCGAAGCCGATCTCGTGCGTGCCGGGGACCGAGCCGGCGCGGCTGCTGCTGGCATCGATTCGCCTGTCGTAGCCGCTCTGCTTCATTCGCTCGACGAGCGCGAGCAGCGTGCCCGAGGGCGCGTCCTTCTTCGCCGCGTGATGAATCTCCCACGCCCACGCGCCGTACTCGGGCTGGCGCGCCATCAGACGCGCCGCTTCGGCAACGATCTGCGAGAAAATGTGCACTCCGACCGAGAAATTCGCGCTCCAGACGAGGCCGGCACCGCCGCGCTCGACCGCCGCACGCGCGCGGTCGAGTTCGCCGAACCATCCCGTAGTCCCAATCACTGAATTTACTCCGAGTCGCGCCAGGCGCTCGATATTTTCGATGGCCGTCGCCGGAGTGGAAAACTCGACCGCGGCGTCGATGCCGCGAAAATTGTCTTTCGTCATGCCTTCATAGTTCGCATTGTTGTCGATGTCGAGGCGCAGCTTCACGGCGAAGCCGTACTCGGGCGCGAGCTGTTCGATCAGCCGGCCCATCTTGCCGTAGCCTACAATCGCGAGGTTCACGCCTGTAGCCTCCGCACCACGTCCGCATACATCGTGACCGCTTCCGTAAGCTCACGCTTCGCGATTCGCTCGTCCGAGGTATGCGCCACGTGAATGCTTCCCGGTCCGAGCAGCAGCGGCTCGCCCCACGTCTTGCCGAACATGGGGATATCCGTCGTAAACGAGACCACGGTTGTCGCCATGCCGTCCACGTTCTGAAAACGCATTGGCGGAATGCACAGGATTTCGTTCAACCGCGCGCGATTCCCGACGGCGCGGGCAAACGCCTCCCGGACCGGCGCGGGATCGCCCACCAGCCGCACCATGATTTCCGCTTTGGCCGCGTCCGGAATCACATTCGGCGCGCGGCCTCCCGAAATCGTTCCGATGTTCATCGTGCACTTCCCGAGCAGCGCGTCCTGCGGGAGCGGAACGCGGCGAATCGCTTCGAGCGCGTCGAGCAGGGCGTCGATTGCCGAATCGCCCAGCTCGGGATAGGCCGAGTGCGCCATTTTCCCCCGCGCCACGACCTCAAAGCGCAGAGCGCCCTTCGATGCAAGCGCCAGTTTATTCTCGGTCGGCTCGCCGTTCACGAGATATCGCGAACCGCGAGGCGATTGTGCCGCCATGGCCGCGCCGGCGCTGTTGCGCTCCTCGCCTACCACGAACAAAAGACCGAAATTCCGGACGCCGGAGCCAAGCAGCTTTTCCGCCGCGCCGACCATCGACGCGATGATGCCCTTCGCGTCACACGCGCCGCGCCCGCGGATGAATTCCGCGTCTTCGCTCGACGCGAAGAACGGCGGCACCGTGTCCATATGCGTCGAGAGCGTGACGACCGGCTCGCCCCAGGCCGCGAAGACGTTGAACCGGCCCGGCTCGACCTGCATCCGCTCGACGTGGCCGACCGTGCGGTCCGCGAGCTCCGCGAGATGGCCGTGGAGGAAAGCGCCGACCTCGCCCTCGTTTTCCGTGATCGACTCGATGTCCACCAGGGCCCGAGTCAGCTCAAAAACATTCATCGGCATTGACCGGTCTTGCAGCGAAATTTTCGTGAACGATGGAACGAAAGGAGAAGGAAGGATACGCGAGAGGCTCGTGTCTTCACTTCTCGATAGCGCTCCACCCGTCTCACAACGGATGACAGTGGATCGGCCTTTCAGCCTATCCCCCAACCATCCCGATCGCAGTCACCGGGATGATTTCGGCGGAGTGAAAGCCCCTTTCGCACGGGCCTCCGAAGCTGCTCGGAACCTCGGCCCGGCTACTGATGGCCTCCGCGCCTCTACCAAGAACATTTTCAGTTTATAGGCGGCTTTGGGGCAAGTCAAGGAAAGGGGGGATGGGAGGCAGCGCGGTCTGAAACTGCCCTCGTGGCCACTGCGTGCCGCGCGGAAAGGTATAATGTGCATCGTGTTTTACCACGCGAGAGTGATATTGAAACCGGACCGACATCGCTGAAGGAGAGAGACTACGGTGAGGACGGCAGACAAGAGCTTTAAGAGGGCCTCGCAGCTCGCACTGGCAGCTGCGCTCGCTAGCGTTTTCCTCTGCGGGGCCGGCAAGCAAACTCAGACCGCGCCGAATGCGGAAGAGCAGTTTACGCCGTTGATGCGCTCTGTCGAAGGACCAGACTTGTTCCGGGCCTATTGTGCCTCCTGCCATGGCGTGGACGCCAACGGAACGGGTCCGGCGGCACCCGCGTTGAAGGCCAAGGTGCCCGATCTGACTCTCCTGGCCAGGAATAATCGAGGGCAGTTTCCCGCAGCGTACGTGCGCGAAATGATTATGGGCGACAAAGTCGTGGCGGCACACGGTTCCCGGGAAATGCCAATTTGGGGCCCCATCTTTCATCAGATCGAATCGGATGTGGACCGGGGAAATGTGAGGTTGGAGAATCTGGTGAAGTACCTGGAATCAATACAAACGATCACGCCTTCGAAACCCCCGTCCGGTGCTGAACTGTATAGCCAACATTGCGCCGTCTGCCACGGAAATGATTTGAAGGGGGGTGGCTCTGCGCCGTACCCATTCAGAGCACCGCCCGACTTGACTACGCTAGCCCGGCGTCACGGCGGTAGATTCCCTGACGCCTATGTTTCGAATGTGCTGCGGAATGGCGTCGTAATGCCAGCGCACGGGCCAGCTGAGATGCCCGCCTGGGGAGCCGATTTTACGGTCGACCGATCGAATGGGACTCAAGTGACATTGCGGATTACAAACCTGACGAACTACATCAAGTCACTCCAGGCAAAATAGGACGTTAACGGCGTTCTCGACCCTACCGACCTCGCGTTGCCCGATCAGCGCGTTACACGGCCAAGTTGAGCGCGCCCGCCGTTCCGATCGCGAGTCCGGCTCCTCTCTTCACTCCAATTCGCTACTCTCCAGCGAGGCCTTTGGCGGGAGTCTGAGCGAGCCACTTACGGCGAGATCTGAGACGCGAAGCCGCGTCACGGTAAGCTCCCCGATCTCAAGAGACTTGAGTCTGGCGCGTCCGATCAGGAGTCTGCGGATCGCCAATCGGCTATGTCGTGGCTGAAGAGAGATGGCAGCGTGCGGCGTGGGCGGCAAAGCGCCAAGGTCGTGCGCCGGGCATCCGCCGCGGCGGACTGTGCCTACGAAGAAAAATTCGAATCTGCCGCGCGGCCGCATTGTGGCTTTTCCCCGCAGAATTTGTATGATGGTGCGCCATGATTTTCCGACGACATTCCAGCGACGACGTGAGCGGGCGGCGATGAAATCGGCGCCAAATAGCTCGCGCCGGGCCAAGAGCGCGCGCAGCGTGGATCCCGCGCAGTACACACCGCACTTCGCCTATCGGGCTTTGAGGCGCACCCCGGGCGGCGCGGCCGGCAAAGGCGGGCGGCGGGAGCAGATGCTCCACTGCGAGGGGGTCGCGCTCTCGCGGATTGCGGAGGCGGTTGGCACGCCCGCTTACGTCTACAGCCGCGCCAGCATCGAAGCGGCCTACCGGCAACTCGACCACGCGTTCGGCCCGTTGCCGCACGCGCTGTGCTACGCAGTGAAGGCGAATTCGAACCTGTCTGTGCTGCGCGTGCTGGCGCGGCTCGGCAGCAGCTTCGACGTGGTTTCCGGCGGCGAGCTTGACCGCCTGCGCCGCATCGGCGTCCCCGGCAGCCGGATCGTCTTCTCGGGCGTCGGCAAGACGCGCGACGAGATCCGCGACGCTCTGCGGTATCCCGGCACGCGCGCGCCGCGGCGGGCAGGCGCGGGGCGCGGCGGAATCATGCTCTTCAACGTCGAATCCGGAGCGGAACTGGACGTGCTGCTCGGCGAGGCGGCGCGCCATGTGGCAGCGGGCAGCACGCGGCCTTCAGTGGCGATCCGCGTGAATCCCGACGTGCTGGCGGGCGGCCACCCGCACATCGCGACGGGACACCATCATCACAAATTCGGCGTCGATTGGCAGGAGGCGCGACGGCTGTATCTCGCGCACAAGAATTCGCGGTGGATTGCGTGGCGCGGAATCACGGCGCACATCGGCTCTCAGATTCTGAGCGCCGCTCCCTATCGGCAGGCGCTCGCGCGGCTTGCATCGTACGTGCGCGAGCTCGCGAGGAACGGAATTCGTCTCGATCTGATCGACATCGGCGGCGGGCTCGGCATCCGCTACACGGACGAATCCGCGCTCGTGCCGGCGGCATTTGCGCGGGCGCTCGCGGAGATTGTCCGGCCGCTGGGCTGCCGGCTGCTGGTTGAGCCGGGGCGGGCGATCGCCGGGCCCGCGGGCGTGCTGCTGACGCGCGTTCTCTACGTAAAGGAGACGCGCGGGAAGACCTTCGTGATCGTCGATGCGGCGATGAACGATCTGATTCGCCCCGTTCTCTACGATGCCACGCATCCGATCACGCCCGCCGTGCGCGGCTCAGCGGCCGCCGCAAAAGTGTGCGTGGACGTCGTGGGGCCGGTCTGCGAGTCGGGCGATTTTCTCGCGCGCGACTGGCCGCTCGCTCCCGTGAAGGCGGGCGATCTTCTGGTGGTGTGGGCCGCGGGCGCCTACGGCTTCGTACAGTCCTCGAACTACAACGCGCGCCGACGGGCCGCGGAGGTTCTGGTCGAGGGCCGGCGCTTTCGCATCGCGCGGCGCCGCGAGACGTACGACGATCTCGTCCGCGGCGAAATGGTGTAGCGAAAATGATTCTGTTCCCGGCTTTTCTGAAGCTCGAGGGACGCCGCTGCCTGGTCGTGGGCGCGGGCCCGGTGGCGGAGGAAAAGATCGAAGGCTTGCTGCGCGCCGGAGCGGATGTGCGCGTGGTGGCGCCGAATGCGACTGCTCGTATTGGCGCATGGGCGCGCGCAAAGAAAATCCGTTGGGAGCGGCGGGAATTTCGCGCGTCCGGTCCACCTTCTGATCGGGCGCCCTACCGGGCGACTGATCTGGCGAACGTGTTCCTCGTCATCGCCGCAACGTCCTCGCCCGCGCTGCACGCGCGGATTTATCGCCAGGCAAAGCGGCGCGGGGTTCTCTGCAACGTGGTCGACGATCCCGAGCATTGCGATTTTTACTACGGCTCGGTCGTCCGGCGCGGCGCGCTGCAAATCGCGATTTCGACGGCCGGACACAGCCCCGCGCTCGCGCAGCGGTTGAGAAAACGGATCGAACAGGAATTCGGCGAAGAGTACGAGATGTGGCTGGAAGAGCTCGGGAAAGCCCGCAAGAAGCTTTTCGGCAGGGCAATTTCGCCGCAACGGCGCCGCGCGCTGCTCCATCGGCTCGCCAGCCAAGCTTCTTTTGAAGATTTTTTGCGCCGCCGGAAGCGCGTTCGCCGCAGCTAAGGCTACTTTTCGCTTGAAGTTAGCCCGAAATCGGGAACGCGGATGGGTTCCATCGATAATTCGACGAAGGCGATTTCGGAGAAGCCTGCTAGAGTCTGCCCATTCGCCGAGGCGGTCGGGCAGCGGCATCCCCCCCCACCCAAACCTTCCGTCGCCCGACCGCTCGCCGAAACTTCCGGTGAATCAACCGGAAGGCTTCCGGCGCTTCTCTTCAAGCAGCTTTCTTCCCCGCAGCCCTGCTTCGTTCAGTAGGAAACCCATCTTGGGATGCACCGGCTCGAAGTCGGGCGAAATGCCGTGCTCGCGCAGCTCCTCGGACGTCACCGGGCCGATCGAGCCGACCACGATGCGCGCCAGGCCGCGGCGAACGTCGTCCTCAAGCTTCATCTCCTGCGCGATTTGCAACAGGTGAACGATCTGAATCGACGTGGTGAACACCACTACGTCGGCTTCGCCGCGCGCAATTGTCTGGACGGCGGCGCGCAGGGGTCCCGTGTCCTCCGGCAGCGCCCATTGATAGACCGGCACGCGCGTGACGTGCGCTCCGCGCTCGGTTAGCCCGGCGAGGAGCTCCGGATTCGACGTGCCGTATTCCTGAACGGCGACGCGGCGACCGGCGAGCGGGAGTGCATCGACCTTTTCATCGAGCGCGCGCAGCAGATCCCGCCAGGTGTTCGGCTCGGGGACGGCCAGAGTCACCGGCACTCCCAATTCCTTGAGCGCGGCCACGGGCTTCGGCCCGCGCGCCACCACGGCGATGCGGCGAAGCGCCTCCGCGAACTGCTCGAGGGGATAAATGGTTTCGACCACCCGCGCGAGAGCGCGAGTGCCCACGCCGGTGAGGAAGATGACCATGTCGAAGCCGTTTGAGGCGAGCGTGCGCGCGAACGAAATCGCTTCGGTGTTGGATTCGAGAGGAACTTCGCACATCGACGGCGCGACGATCGGCGTCCCGCCGTAGGCCGAGATCAGCTTCGCCATCTCTCCGGCGCGGCGGCTTTCGAGCGAGAGCACGCGCAGCCCGGTCAATCCGCTCGTGTTGGCTTGTTCTGGCATTTCGTCAGCTAGTGCCGGAAATGGCGCACGCCGGTGAAAACCATCGCCATGCCGAGTTTGTTGGCCACGGCGATCACGTCCTGGTCGCGGACCGAGCCGCCGGGCTGGATTACGGCCGTGGCGCCGGCTTTTCCGGCCTCTTCCACACCGTCAGGAAAGGGAAAGAAGGCATCGGACGCGACGACGCTGCCCGCGAGGGAAAGTCCCGCCGTCGCTGCCTTGATCACCGCGATTTTCACCGAATCGACGCGGCTCATCTGCCCCGCGCCGACGCCGACCGTCTGCCCTTCGCGCACGAACACGATCGCGTTCGACTTCACATGCTTCGCCACCGTCCAGCCGAAGAGCATGGCGCGCCGCTCGGCTTCGGTCGGAGCGCGCTCGGTGACGACTTTCAGAACCGCTTCGCCGAGCTGGTGGCGATCAGGCTCCTGCACCAGCGCGCCACCCAAGATGAATTTGAATTCGAGCGCTTCGGCCGCGGCCTTGGGCGGCATTTCGAGCAGCCGCAGATTCTTTTTCGACGCGAACGCGTTCAAAGCCGCCGGATCGTAACCCGGCGCGACGATGCATTCGACGAACAGCTTCGCGACCTCCTCGGCCGTCGCGGCGTCAACCGTGCGATTGAACGCCAGGACGCCGCCGTAGGCGGACACGGGATCGCACGCGAGCGCCTTGACGTACGCGTCGTGCAGCGATTCCTGCTCGGCCGCCCCGCACGGGTTGTTGTGCTTGATGATCGCGACCGCGGGCCGGTGAAATTCAACCGCCAGCGCCCACGCCGCGTCGAGGTCCACTAGATTGTTGTACGAAAGCTCCTTGCCCTGAAGCTGCTTCGCGCCCGCAAGGCCTGCGACGGGGCGTCCCGCTGGAATGTAGAGCGCAGCGGCCTGGTGGGGGTTCTCGCCGTAGCGCATCGCCTGGCGCCGTTCGAGGGCGACGTGAATCCGCTCCGGCAATTGTTCGAGCGGGCCGATGGTCACACCGCCGTCGGTCACCGTGAGACGTTCAAGTTCCGTCGCGATTTCGCCATCGTACCGCGCCGTGCGTGCATAGGCTTTGCGGGCCAGCGCGAGCCGCGTTGCAAGGCTCAGCTCGCGCTTTTCGCGTAGTTCAGCCGCGATCGCGCCGTAGTCGCCCGGATCGGTGAGGACGCCTACGCTCTGGAAATTCTTCGCAGCCGACCGCACCATGGCCGGCCCGCCGATGTCGATGTTTTCGACCAGCTCTTCCGCAGTCACGCCGGGCTTCGCCGCCGTTACGGAAAAGGGATACAGATTCACGACCACAAGATCGATCGGCACGATGCCGTGCTCGCCAACCTGCTTGCGGTCTTCCGCCTTCCCACGCTGGAAAAGAATTCCGCCGTGAACTTTCGGATGCAGCGTCTTGACGCGCCCGCCGAGCATCTCAGGCCAACCCGTCAGGCCGGACACGTCGAGCACGGGAATTCCCGCGTCGCGCAGCAGCCGCGCGGTGCCTCCCGTCGAAACGATTTCGATCCCCAGCGCCGCCAGCTCGCGCGCGAATTCGACGATCCCGGTTTTGTCGTAGACGCTGATCAGCGCCCGCTCGATGGCCACAGCCCTGCTCCTGATGGCGAGAATCGCTCCGAAAGGAACGAGCGGGTCAGTTTATGCGTTTGCGGAGGATTTCGGAAGAGGGCTTGTGCGAAACCGCAGAGCGGCGGGCGTCAACTTGAAATGCGGGCTTTCAATTTGAC
>Ga0187872_10003387_pt1 | contig 12852 bp, 8 predicted proteins | sample June2016WEW_16_4_FD_132973 | JGI IMG/M metagenome (GOLD analysis project Ga0187872, IMG submission 132973) | Peatland microbial communities from SPRUCE experiment site at the Marcell Experimental Forest, Minnesota, USA - June2016WEW_16_40 | ecosystem: Environmental > Terrestrial > Soil >...
AGCTGAAAGCTGACAGCTGACGGCTGAAAGCTGCCACCGGTGGCGTCAGGGAGAATCCGATGTTCCGCGAACGCATACATGACTTCTGGCTTCGGGTGAAGGCTTTGGTCTGGCGCCGCGAGCTTGACCGCGACCTAGACGATGAGTTGCAGTTTCATCTCGCCATGCGCGAGCAGAAATTGCGCGAGCAAGGCGTCGCGGCGGAAGAGGCTCCCTACGTCGCCCGCCGCCAGTTCGGTAACGTCACCCGGCTCAAAGAAACCAGCCGCGAGCTGTGGAGCTTCCATTCAATGGAGATTCTCTGGCAAGACCTTCGCTATGGCCTGCGCGGGCTGCGCAAGAATCCCGGTTTCACCGCCGTGGCTGTGCTGACGTTGGCGCTCGGCATTGGCGCGAACACAGCAATTTTTAGCCTGCTCGATGCGATCCTGTTGAGAACGCTCCCGGTCAGCCACCCGGAGAGCCTGGTGGTGCTCGCTTCATTTTCTCGAGAGGGAAGGGTCGGTGACTTTGGCTACTCGGACTACCAGATCTTGCGCGACGGCAACCGGGCGTTCTCCGGTGTGCTCGCGACCTCGAGCCAGGCGCGCATCGATGTCGGGATGGGGGCTGGCACGGAAGTCGCTCTACGTAAGATCGTCTCCACCAATTACTTTTCCGTGCTCGGCGTTCAACCTTTCCTCGGGCGTGTGTTTACCAATGAGGATGAGAACGTGCAGGTTGCCGTCATCAGCAATGGCTTCTGGAAACGTAGCTTCGGCGGCTCTCCCTCGGCAGTCGGGAATCAGATTGACCTGGATGGGTCGGCGTTCACCATCGTCGGCGTTGCGCCACCCGAGTTTTTTGGCGAGACCGTGGGAGAAGCACCGGATATGTGGGCAACGGTAAGCCTAATGCCTGCGTCGCGAAGGAGCCTGCCGGGCTTCACATGGCTCAATCTGATGGGGCGTCTGAAGCCCGGCGTTCAGGCGCAGCAGGCGAGCGTAGATCTGAGCCTTCTGTTGCCGCAGATCCCGGATAGCGAGTCGCGAGGCGGTTTTATTGATCGCATCGCAGTGGAAGCCGGCGACCGTGGGGGTTCCGCGCTCCGTGACAGCTTCTCCGTTCCCTTGAACATTTTGATGGCGGTGGTGGCGGTGGTTCTGCTGATTGCCTGTGCCAATTTGGCGAGTCTACATCTGGCCCGTGCGGCAACACGACAAAGAGAGATCGCCACTCGCCTCGCGCTCGGAGCCGGCCGCGGCCGCATTGTCCGGCAATTGGTGACTGAAAGCGTGCTGCTGGCACTGATGGGAGGCACTGTTGGACTTCTATTTGCCGTTTGGACGGAGCGGTTTTTGCTGAGTCTGGTTGCCGGTGTGGGTCGTGCGATCACCGTAGACCTCCGTCCTGACATTCATATCCTGGGATTTACCGGAGTGATTTCGCTTGCGACAGGTGTGCTATTTGGTCTGGCGCCTGCTCTTCAAGCCGCGCGGCAGGGCGGCGGTGTGGGGCTGAAACCTAACTCGCAATTCCGCGCGGGTAGTCAACGGCCTTGGGGGCTAAAGGGCGGGCTGATCGCGATGCAAGTCGCCCTCTCAGTACTTTCATTAGTCGTCGGAGGCCTGCTTATTCGAACTCTCGAAAATCTAAAGACCCAAGACATCGGATTCCGTGCCGCCAATGTCCTTTCTGTGCAGATCAGTTCCGAGCGCGAGCACCGGCCGCCGTCAGCGAGCGTGATCGTGCCATTGCTTCAGCGCATGGAGGCCATCCCGGGAGTCCAAGCCGGGAGTTTCTCTTTCACTCCAACCCTGGCGGTCGACGGTAGTGGTGTCAGCGGGCTGAAGTTCGAGGGGTATCCGCCAACTCGGGAGGATCAACGGGCACAAGCAAATTGGGTGGGGCCCAATTATTTTCGCACGTCGGGCATCCCGTTGATCGAGGGGCGCGAGTTTTCCCTGGCGGACAATTCCAACGCATCGAGAGTCGCAATTCTCAACCAGACCACGGCGCGCCACTACTTCGGCAACCAGCCTGCCGTGGGCAAGCGGTTCGAGTTCAATAAGGAGCAATACCAGATCATCGGTGTCGCAAAGGATGCAAAGTACGTTGACCTTCGCGAATCGAACTTGCCGTTCGTGTACTTTGCGGCGTTACAAAGCAACTCTGAAATCCAATCGCTGGAGCTGCGTACCACAAGCTCTCCTTTTGCCGTCGCTGGCGCCGTACGCGCCGCGATTGGGGAGGTGGATCCACATCTGAGAATCCGTGAAATCACAACTCTCGAGAAACTCATCGATCAAAAGTTGGCGCGCGAGTTTCTCGTCGCGGATATTGCAGGTTTCTTCAGCGGCTTGACCCTACTGCTGGTCTTTATCGGAATTTATGGAACGCTGGCTTATACGGTTGCTCGCCGGACGAACGAAATTGGCATCCGAATGGCACTGGGTGCGAGAAAAAGCGACGTGCTCCAGCTTGTGGTGGGCCAAGGAATGGTTCTTGCCTTCGCGGGTTTGGCCCTGGGAATGGTTGGAGCCCTGGGCCTGACGCGCTTCCTCGCGAGCCTGCTCTATGGCGTGAAGCCCTCCGATGCACTCACCTTCGTCGCTGTCTCATTTATCCTGATCGCTGTGGCACTCTTGGCGAGTTACATCCCGGCACGGCGCGCAATGAAGGTCGATCCCATGGTGGCGCTGAGATATGAGTGAAGCTGTCAGCGATCAGCTATCAGCTTTCAGCATTCAGCACCGCACCTGAGTCCTCTCCTTGCTAAGGAGGGGAACCCGCACGACGGGGCGGTTGGGGCAGTTGCTGATAGCTGACGGCTGAGAGCTAATAGCGATGGCCTTCAAGGAGAATCCGATGTTCCGCGAACGCATACATGACTTCTGGCTTCGGGTGAAGGCCTTGGTCAGGCGCCGCGAGCTTGACCGCGACCTAGACGATGAGTTGCAGTTTCATCTCGCCATGCGCGAGCAGAAATTGCGCGAGCAAGGCGTCGCGGCGGAAGAGGCTCCCTACGCCGCCCGCCGCCAGTTCGGCAACGTCACAGGCCTTAAGGAAACCAGCCGCGAGCTCTGGGGATTCCGTGGGTTTGAAATCCTGCTGCAAGATGTGCGATACGGCGCCCGCCAGTTGCGCTGTAATCCCGGCTTCACAGCCGTGGCGGTGCTCACTCTGGCCCTTGGCATCGGTGCGAACACCGTTATGTTCAGCGTGGTGAATGGAATCCTGCTGCGGCCCTTGCCGTACCCAGATCCCGGCCAGCTTATGACCATTGTTTCTGTCAGCACGAAAAACCACGAAATAATGGAATCCGTGTCGGTTGCTGACTTCCCCTTCGTCAAGGAACAAACCGATGCGTTTGACGGCTTGGCTCTTTATGGCTACTCGATCCCGACTCTTACCGGCCGAGGAGAGCCCGAGCAGCTCGCAGGTGGTGCTGCGACCCCAGGGCTTTTCCCTCTACTGGGGGTGAGGCCTCTGCTGGGCCGAAACTTTCTGCCCGATGAAGCTACACGCGGCAAGAGTCATGTCGTGATTTTGAGCCATCGGCTCTGGCGGCGACGATTCGGTGGCGACCCGGCAATCATTGGTAAGAGTGTGACGCTCAGCGAGCAGCTTTACACGGTGATTGGGGTGATGCCGCCGGGATTTGCCTTCCCGTCTGCTAAGACTGGGCTTTGGCTTCCTCTCGTGCTGCAAGGCCAGGAAGCGGTGAGCCACGGCTGGAGATCGCGCCGCATGCTGGCGCGCCTGAAGCTTGGTGTGGACCTGACGAGAGCGCAGGCGGAACTGGACACAGTGGGCGCGCGCCTTGCCCGCCAATTTCCCCAGGATCAGGCATGGGGATTGCAAATAGTCCCCTTGAAAGAGGCCATCGTTGGATTGTTCCGGCATGCCCTTCTGCTGCTCTTGGGAGCAGTCGCTCTTGTGCTCCTGATTGCATGCGCCAACCTGGCCAACCTCTTTCTCAGCCGCGGCCGCGCACGCGAGAGAGAAATGGCGATTCGCTGTAGTCTGGGAGCCACGCGCCGCCGCGTCGTCCGGCAGTTACTTACCGAGAGCCTGATCATTGCAGCGATTGGCGGTGCGTTAGCCCTCCTGTTTGTCCCCGCTGGCGCAAACTTTATCCGCGCCATTGCGCCTGCGGACATTCCACGATTGGATCAGATCAGCGTTGACGGCCGGGTTCTCTGGTTTGTCTTCGGCGCTTCCATGCTTACAGGCGTCCTGTTCGGACTGGCCCCGGCAATTCATGTTTCCAAACCTGACGTGACCTCGGCGCTCAAGGATGGATTTCAGACTACACCCGCCGGCTTCGGACTCTTCCAGGCACATCGCACCCGGTCCGCGCTGGTTGTCGCCGAGGTTGCAATGGCGATGGTGCTCATGTCCGGGGCGGTGTTGCTTCTCCGGAGTCTGTGGAAACTCGTCAATGTCAATCCCGGTTTCGACCCCCGAAATCTCCTCACCATGGAACTCTCAGTTACCTCCCGCAAGTTTCAGGACGACAAGGCGCAAATAGCGTACTTTAACCAGATCCTTGAAAGTGTCGCAGGCCTTCCGGGGATTAAATCAGCCGCTGTGGCAAGCGGATCCCCACTTTACATGACCATGTCAGTTGGTTTCGATCTCGGCGGGCGCCCATCGAGGGAAGAATCGCCACAAGCCGGCTTCGAAATTGTGAGCCCGGACTACTTTCGTACCCTCGGCATCCGCCTCCTCGAAGGGCGACCGTTCACGTTCCGAGATACCGAGAACTCACCCGCGATGGTGATTATCAATCAGTCCTTCGCTCGCCGTTACCTTCCTGGCCAGGGTTCCTTGGGAAAGAGAATCCATGTCGGCTGGGGGAAAGATGAGGCCGGAACTGATGCGCAGATTGCAGGTGTTGTCAGTGATCTTACGCCGGAAGATCGGCCTTCGCCCACGATGTATGTCTCTTACCTTCAATTTGGGGCGAATGGGTACATGAGTCTGTTCGTACGGACGGGTACGAGTCCGCTGGCCGCCGCAGATGCTGTGCGGCGTCAGATTTGGTCAGTCAACAGCGAACAGCCGGTGGCCAATATCCGCACGGTCGAGCAAGACATATCAACGACAGTGGCTGAGCCGCGCTTCCACACTTTGCTTCTCGGAACCTTTGCGGGATTGGCTTTGGTACTGGCGCTGGTGGGGATTTACGGCGTGATGTCCTATACCGTCATCCAACGCACGCACGAAATCGGCATCCGCATAGCCTTGGGAGCCGCGCGCACCGAGATCTTGCGGCTTGTTTTGCAACAGGGACTCGTCTTTGCAGGGTTCGGTTTAGCGATCGGGCTGGGCCTGTCATTGTTTCTGACGCACCTACTGCGCAGCTTGGTGTTTGAGGTGCAGCCAAACGATGCTCTGACCTTGGTGATCGCGTCGGTCGTGGTCACCGGCATGACCCTGTTGGCCGCTTTCCTGCCCGCCCGCCGGGCGACCAAGGTCGATCCGATGGTGGCGCTGAGATACGAATAGGGCCAGTGGCTAGTGGTTAGTGGATAGTGGCTATCAAAGGTCAGCGAAGGCTCGAGCGAAGAGAAAAGCCGTCAGCTTTCAGCACTCAGGAGTCAGCTAAAGCCGAGCGGCCCGGTGTGCAGTAGCTGAAAAGCTGATAGCTGGCGGCTGAAAGCTCATAGCGATGGCCTTCAAGGAGAGTCCGATGATCAACGAACGCTCGCACGATCTATGGCTGCGCTTCAAGGTGCTTTTTAGTCGCCCGCGGCTCGACCGCGACCTGGACGATGAGCTGAAGTTTCATCTCGCCATGCGCGAGCAGAAGCTGCGCGAGCAGGGCGCCGCGGCGGACGAGGCCCCCTACGCCGCACGCCGCCAGTTCGGCAACGTCACAGGGCTCAAGGAAACCAGCCGCGAACTGTGGGGATTCCGCTCGCTCGAAATCCTCTGGCAGGACCTTCGCTACGGCGCGCGACGCCTGCGCCAGTCGCCCGGCTTCACGCTGGTTTGCATCATCACGCTCGCCCTCGGCATTGGCGCCAACACCGCCATCTTCACTCTGATCGATGCGGTGATGCTGAGGTCTCTGCCGGTCGAGAATCCCCAGCAACTCTGGCGCCTTGGCAGCGGAAATGATTGCTGTGAGATCGACGGATTCCCGGATGACGGTAACTGGGACATCTATTCTCATCAGCTCTACTTGCAGCTTCGAGATCACACGCCGGAATTCACCGCTCTGACGGCTTTTCAGGCCGGCTTGATGAACCTGAACGTCCGGCGCCGTGGCGCCTCGAGTCCAGCCGAGCCCTACGTGGGCGAGTTCGTCTCCGGGAATTACTTCTCCACGCTTGGCATCGGCGCCTTTGCCGGACGGGTCATCGCGCCGGCCGACGACAGTCCCGGCGCGCCGCCGGTGGCGGTGATGAGTTATCGCGCGTGGCAGCAGCATTTCGGCGGCGATCCCTCGGTTGTCGGCGCCACTTTCACCGTGAACACCACGGCTTATGTCGTGGCGGGAATTGCCCCGCCTGGATTCTTCGGCGAAACTCTGCGCGCCGACCCGCCTGACTTGTGGCTTCCGCTCGCGACCGAACCGGCGCTTCAGGGCACAAATTCCCTATTGAATGTGGCCGATGAAAACTGGCTCTACATCATCGGGCGTATGAAGCCGGACGTCCCAGCCGGGCAATTGCAATCCCGCCTATCCACTGAACTGCGGAACTGGCTCAGCGCGCAGGCTACTGCTCCTGTCCAGGTCCGCGCCGAGATCCCCAAGCAGTCGATCAAGCTGGCGCTTGCCGGAGGTGGCGTGGCCCGCCTTCAAGGAGACTACAAACAGGGCTTACGAATGCTGATGATGATTGCCGGCCTGGTCATGCTGATCGCCTGCGCCAATATCGCCAACCTGCTGCTGGCGCGGGGCGCGGCCCATCGCGCGGAAACCGCCATCCGCTTGGCGCTCGGCGGTCCCCGCTCGCGCCTGATCCGGCAAATGTTCACCGAAAGCGTGCTGCTGGCGCTCCTCGGAGGGGCTGCCGGCCTTTATGTGGCTTACTCTGGAACGCGGGCCATTTTGCTGCTGGCATTTCGCGGCGCCCATTACGTTCCCATCGACGCCCACCCTTCGCTCGCCGTGCTCGGTTTCGCATTCCTGCTTTCGCTCGCGACTGGAATTGTGTTTGGCGTTGGGCCGGCCTGGATCACTTCGCGCTCCGATCCCGCTGACGCCCTGCGCGGCGCCGGCCGGGCCACCCGCGACCACTCCTCCCTGGCGCGCCGCTCGCTGGTGGTGCTCCAGGTGGCGCTCTCGCTCGTTTTGCTGGCGGGCGCCGGCTTGCTCGCCGCGAGCCTCGATCATCTCCAGGACCAGCGGTTCGGATTTGAAACCCGCGGCCGCCTGATCGCGAGGGTTGATCCCACCCTTGCAGGCTACACTCCCGGGCGCCTCTACGGGTTGTATCAGCAACTCGGCCAGCGTCTTCCCCAAATCCCCGGCGTGATCAGCGCCAGCTATTCGCTCTACAGCCCGATGGAAGACAACAACTGGAGTTCCGGCATTCATATCGAAGGCCACCCGCCGGATGAGCGCGCCAGCGCCTCCTGGCTGCGCATCAGCCCGCATTATTTCGAGACCATCGGTACGCCCGTGCTGCGCGGACGCCCGATCGGCGATGAGGACACCCCCAATTCGCGCCGCGTGACGGTGGTCAACCAGGCCTTCGCCCGGCAATTCTTTCCCAAGGAAGATCCGCTCGGCAAGCGCTTCGGGATCGGCGATGCGAGCCACGGCGGCGACTACGAAATCGTGGGAATCGTCGAGGACGCCAAATACCAGGATGCCCGCCAGCCCGCCTACGCCACCTTCTTCCTGCCGTTCCTGCAAACCGTGAAATATAACAAGCCGAGTTATGACTCCGCGATGGAGCGCTCCAACTACATCGGCGATATCGAGTTGCGCGTGGCCGGGAAACCGGAGAACCTCGAGCCGGAGCTCCGGCGTAGCCTGGCCGACATCGATCCCAACTTCGCCGTCATCGACATAATGTCCTTCAGTGAGCAACTCGCCCGCAACTTCAACCAGGACCGGCTCATGGCGCGGCTCACAGAACTTTTCGGGCTGCTTGCGTTAATCCTGGCCTGTGTCGGACTTTATGGCGTAACTGCCTACTCGGTCGCGCGCCGGACCAGCGAGTTCGGCATCCGCATGGCTCTTGGCGCAAGCCGGGTCAGCATGTTGGCTCTCGTGTTGCGCGGCGCCCTGCTGCAACTGGCGATCGGCTTGGCCATCGGCATCCCTGTCGCGCTCGCCGGAGGCCACCTTCTCGCAAGCCAACTCTACGGCGTCAAAAGCTACGATCCCCTGATTTTGGGTTCCGCCGTCTTTGTGTTGGCCGCATGCGCCGTAGTGGCCGGCTTAGTCCCGGCCCGCCGCGCGACCAAGGTCGACCCCATTGTGGCGCTGAGGTACGAATAGAGACCTCCTGCCCAATTGGTTTCTACTGCTGACAGCTAACAGCTCACAGCCGACAGCTAACAGATTACTGCCGACTGCCTTCTGCTTACCGTCTACCGTCTACCGTTTGCCGCTTCCTACCACCCGACGGGCTTCCCCCGGTTCTGCTCCTCCAGCCACTTTTCCAGTGGGGCGAAATAGTCGCGGATGGCCGTGGCGTCCATTTCCCTTTGTCCGGTCAGGGCTTCGAGCGCGTCGGGCCACGGGCGGCTCTCGCCCATTTCGAGCACCTTGGCGAGGCGCGCGCCCGCTTCTTTGTTGTCATAAATCGAGCAGCGATTTAGCGGCTCGGTGCACCCTGCCGTCTTCGCCAGGGCGCGATGAAACTGGAATTGCAAGATGGCTGCCAGGAAATACCGGGTGTAGGGAACGTTGGCCGCCACGTGGTATTTCGCGCCAGGGTCAAAGTCCTCTTCGCTGCGCGGCGTGGGCGGCGCGACGCCCTGGTACTTCAATCGCAAGGCCCACCAGGCTTGGTTGTACTGCTCGGGCGTGATCTCACCGGAAAAGACCTTCCACCGCCATTGATCGATGAGAAGTCCAAAGGGCAGGAAAGCGATTTTCTCCAGAGCCTTTTGCATGAGCAAGCCCAAGTCCTTGGAGGGATCGGGAGCCTTATCGAGCAGCCCGAGTTTCACCAGATATCGCGGCGTGATGGAGAGCGCGATGGTGTCGCCGATGGCCTCGTGGAAGCCGTCATTGGCGCCGTCGCGAAGCAAGTAAGGCTGTAGGCGGTAGGCGCGCTGATAGAAGCTGTGCCCGAGTTCATGATGAATGGTGGAGAAATACTCTGAGGTGATATCAATACACATTTTCACGCGCAGGTCCTGGTCCAAATCGACGTGCCAGGCGCTGGCGTGGCACACCACGTCGCGGTCACGCGGTTTCGTAAACATCGACCGCTCCCAAAACGTCTGCGGCAGGGGAGCGAAACCGAGCGAGGTAAAGAAGTGCTCGCCGTAGCGGACCATCCCCAGGGCATCGGTGTTGCGGCTTTTCAAAATCTGGGTCAAGTCGTAACCCGGGTCGGCATTGGGCGGCGCGACCAGGGGATAGACGTTGTCCCAGGATTGCGCCCACAGATTGCCCAACAGGTCAGCGGGGATGGGGCCGCTTGCGGGAACCGCCTGGTCGCCGTATTTCTCGCGCAACTTCCACCGCACATACGCGTGGAGCTGCAAGTAGAGCGGGCGCACTTGCCCCCACAGCCGGTCCAGTTCCCGCGCAAAATCATCCGGAGGCATGTCGTACTTCGAGCGCCACAGAGCGCCGGTGTCTTTAAATCCCAGTTCCCGCGCCCCTTGATTGGAGAGCTCGACGAAGCGCACAAAGTCCTTGCGCATGGGCTTCGCGATTTCGTGCCAGCCTGCCCAGGCATCGCGCAATTCATTAGGGTCGCGGCTGGTGGCCATTAGGCGCGTGATGTCCTCGATATCCAAGCACTTGTCCTTGCCGGGCGGGCACCACTTCCCCTTGCCGTAGGTGCCCTCCATGCGGGAGGCAATTTCGGTGATTTCCGAACTCAGGTGGGGATCGGCGGGGGTCGGCAGGACTAACGAGATTTTCAGGATCAGCATCTTGCGAGCCAGGTCCGCGGGCAATGGCAAGCCGTCGAAGCGGGTGGCCTGCTTCGCCAAATCCACCTGCGCGGCAATCGCCCGCTCGTCCGCCTGGGCCGCCAGGATTTCCGTGTCGTCGGTGATGTAGGTAGCCTTCACCCAATCGGCCCGGCTGGCGTTCACATTCAGTTCCAGCAACCTGGCCTCGGCATTCTTGATGAAGGCTTCCGCCTCCGCGACCGTCGGCGGCTGCTGCGCCGACAGTTTCTCTTCTGCGTTTGACATGGAGACCACTCCAAACAAGATGACGGCAAGAACTAATAGATTACCAGTTCCCAGACCTCGCATCATGGAACTCCTGCTGTGGGCGTTAAGATTCTCCTAACATCAGGCGCCTCTACTGAGGTGCCGTTTGTTAGGGGCGCCCCGTATCTTAGGCCGATTAATCCGTCGGGGCAAGGGGCCAGCAAACATGCGGAGCGGAACATTTGGCCAGAATTCACCTCGTTAGGCGTTTCACCCGTTTCTTTCACCCACGCATCCCGATCGATGGTTTCTTCCTTCCCCTTGCCATGCATTCTCTCCAACTACATTTATTATCATCAACATCACGGGGTAAAGGCTACAGGTCATTTATTTTCATCAACATCACGGGGTACGGGGTTTTGGCTATATTCTCCCCATTTGTTTTCAGTAACATCACGGGATATACCTTCATTTTTGATATGCCCATTTTCTGCCTTGTCTTGCCCTTGAAAGTTGATTAACTTGTGTAATTTCAATGACATAAATCTTCTCAAGATTTCTGTCATAAACGGATAACCCTTTTTATTTCTAGTACATCACGGGGTCCCGGGGGATGTTGTAGCGTCGCCCCTTGTGACATGGCCGTCCCGGCCATGACTCCTTCACGGGCAGGGTGCCCGTGGCACCCAACATCGACCCCGCTTCGTCTCGGTCACGGTACAATTGCCGCATTTTTGGGCAACAAACGCGAACGACTCGCGTCAAATGGCTCTCGATTCGTGCATTTTCGTGCAAATAGCATGTTTTTTGACGGACATTTTGCCATGCTTCCCTTTGTTTTCATACACATCCCCGGAGGTTCCTTCATTTTTAACATCTCTACGGTAGACCCCCGTTTCCGACTCCAAATAGCACCCTCGTGGGCCGCCCCAATGGGGAGACGTCGCGAATCGCCAATCGGCAATCGACAATCGAAAATCGGCAATCGAAAATCGAAATTCGAAGATCCGCCACATGCTGGAGTCTTCCATCCTATTGGAAGTGACAGCCGACGGTTGGTGGCCAACCACGTTCCGCGGCGACCACTCAGCCTACTGCCTGCTACCTCCTGCCTACCGCCCCCGCCGCCAAACCCGAGCCTCGGGTTCTCGGCCGGCGGATGCTGAAGCCGGAATACTGCCCCGCTGACTTCGGAGGTTGGCTGGGCTCGGATGCGAAAAGGTAAGAGACTGGCGCGCGGACATAACTGTACCCCACAGTAACACCTAGTCATTATATCATCCAATACTAAAAAGTCAAGAGAAATCTACCAGAGCTAGAGGCTACAAAATGTCGCTGGCGAAATGCCTTCGTAGCGCGGACCTGTCTTGTAGGTCCGCGGCTTTTCACCCCCGCCGGCGACAATGTCCACCTTCCCGCAGAAAGCATGGGCGCCGGCAGTGCCCCGCTTCGGGGACTGTTCCAGGGCTAGTTGCCGTGTTGCGGCCAGCTCCTCCGCATCCCCCCATGCTGCACGCGCCAAAGTCAGCAACGAAACTCCGGCGAGCGGAACCATGCTGGGCTGCTCCCTGCTGGACCCTGGGAGTGGAACGGCGTTCTTCGGACACAATCCAGCGAAGGACCCATCTACCATCGCCTCCGCGTTTAACATCCATGAGGAGTCCGCAGGTGAGAGTGGACGCCAGGTCTCAGGTTTCGCGACAAACCTCAAAGTGGATTGGTATCCTTAATCATCGCCTGTAGTTACCAGCGTGGCGCCTGCCAAGTGACGACCTCGAATTGCCCGCCGCTCCACTTCGGGGAGGTCACAAAGGGGGCGGGCAGCCATCAGGCCTCGGGCTACGCTCGAGTCAACACCTCAAGCGTGTGAAAGAAGCGTTCTGCGTGCGGAGACTTCCGTCTAACTTGGGCTGGAGCGATGAAGGTTAGCAAAGTATATCCATGGGCGGTCTTGTGGTATTCCCCCTTAGTTGTGTCTCTCGATGCCCGCTTAAGAGCAGGAACAAGAACAACTTTGGGAATGGCTTCGATATCTTGGCGCGACGGCAAGGATTTCACGCGGAATCCCCGGCCGTAGTATTTGGCAAGGGCTTCCTTGTCGGCGATGAACCAAGCCTCCATGCTTTGCACCATTAAGTGGGCTCGCTCTTCGGTTGCGGTTTTGGGTTTCTGCCACCTATCCGGTGCCGCGGCAAGATGCGCCCAGACGCCCACCCTCACCGGCCGTTCGGCATCGACCAGGAGTATTATTACCTCGTCTGTGTTCCTCACGAGGGCATCACAGAAATTCTGAAACGCCTTCAGCCGGCCACCCGATGCTATCACCGTTGGGTTTTGTTGCAGGCTGCCGAGATTCTGAAACAAGGTGCGGAAGCCCTCGCGGCACGCAGCCTTGGTACTGCCGGCGTCACCGCCTCCTTCTACGTAAATGCGAACCTTCACCAGCGATTTCCCCCGATCTCTCCAGTCCGCCACAACTGGCCAAGACTATAACGCTCCAGCCACGAAGTAAGGCGTTCCTTCTTCAACCGGGTCATCTTTGTTACGCCTTCTTCCTTATCA
>Ga0187872_10003388_pt1 | contig 12850 bp, 9 predicted proteins | sample June2016WEW_16_4_FD_132973 | JGI IMG/M metagenome (GOLD analysis project Ga0187872, IMG submission 132973) | Peatland microbial communities from SPRUCE experiment site at the Marcell Experimental Forest, Minnesota, USA - June2016WEW_16_40 | ecosystem: Environmental > Terrestrial > Soil >...
GAACGCTGGCGCCGCATCGCGCTCGAGTCCGCCAAACAGTCCCGCCGCAGCGACATCCCCGAGGTCCTTGACCCCACCCCACTCCCCGCCGCACTCAGCCGCGAATCCGCACCCACGCGCATCCTCCTCAGCGAAACCGAGCAGTCCCTCACCCTCGCCGCCGCATTGTCCTCCGCGTCTTTCAACCAGCAACCTGCAACTGACAACCAGCCTCTCGCCCTCGCCATCGGCCCCGAAGGCGGCTGGACTCCCGAAGAAATCTCCCTCTTCGCCACTCACCACTGGACGCCCGTCACCCTCGGCCCGCGCATCCTCCGCGCCGAAACCGCCACCATCGCCGCCCTCGCCATCGCCAGCGCCCACCTCTCCTGACTCCGCATTTTGATTGTCATTCCGTAGCGCCCATTTGCTTGTCATTCCGCAGCGCCGCGGAGGAATCTGCTTTTCTCCGTATCGTCCCAAAAGCAAAAGGGCGACCGAGCATTCCGCCCCGCCGCCCTCGAACCTCGTACCTTGCACCTCGAACCTAGCTAAACATCTCCTTCATCTTCTCGAACAGCCCCCGATTGGTCGGCGTATTCTCCACCGTCATCGTCTCGCTAAGCTGTTTCAACAAATCCCGCTGCGCCTTGTTCAGCTTCGACGGCGTCGTCACCCGCACCTCCACCACCAGATCGCCCTTGCCGTGCGAGTTCAGGTGCGGCACGCCCTTCCCCTTCAGCTTGAACGCGCGCCCGTTCTGCGTTCCCTCGGGAACCTTGATCGTCGCCATCCCCTCCAACGTCTCGATCTGCAACTCCGTCCCCAGCGCCGCCTGCGGAAACGAGATTGGCAGAACGCAGTGCAGGTCGTCCCCATCGCGCTCGAAAAATTTGTGCGCCTTCACGCTCAGCACCACATACAGATCGCCCGACGGCCCGCCGAACCGTCCCGCCTCGCCCTCGCCCTGGTAGCGGATGCGCGTGTCCTGCTCCACGCCCGCCGGTACCTTCACCAGGATCTCGTGCTTCTTCGTCTGCAGTCCCTCGCCGCGGCACGACGTGCACGGATCGCTGATCGTCGTCCCCGTCCCGTTGCATCGCCCGCATGTCTTCGCCACCGAGAAGAACCCCTGCTGGAACCGCACCTGTCCGTGCCCGCCGCACTGCGAGCAGGTCGCCGGGGCCTTGCCCTTCGCGCTGCCTGTCCCGCGGCACTCCTCGCACGCCTCCAGCCGCCGGATTTCGATCTGCTTCTCCACCCCGAACGCCGCCTCTTCAAACTCCAGCGTCATGTCGTAGCGCAGGTCGCGCCCACGCTGCGCCCGCGAGGCCCGCCGTCCGCCGCCGCCGCCCATGTTGAACATCTCGCCGAAAAGGTCGCCGAAGATGTCTCCCAGGTCGCCCTGGAACCCCGCGCCCGCAAATGGATTCCCGCCCGGCACGCCGCCCTGAAACGCCGCATGGCCGTAACGGTCGTATGCCGCGCGCTTCTCCGGATCGCTCAGCACCTGGTACGCCTCGCTGCACGCCTTGAACCGCTCCTCGGCCTCCGGATTGTTCGGGTTCCGGTCCGGATGGTACTGCATCGCCAGCCTCCGGTAGCTGGCCTTCAGCTCCTGGTCGCTCGCGTCCCGCGAAACCTGCAACACCTCGTAAAAATCAGCCTTGGTCACGTTTGCCGTCGCACTCATCTCTTTTTGTCATTCCCGCAGGGAATCTGCTTTTTGTACTTGCCTTTGTACATGCCTTTGTCCTTGCCTTTGTCCTTGCCTTTGTCCTTGCCTTTGTCCTTACTGACCACTGACCACTAATCACTGACCACTGCCTTATTCTTCGCAATCCTCACCAACGCCGGCCGCAGCAGCTTCTCGCGAATCTTGTACCCCCGCCGTATCTCCTCCATCACCTGGTGATCGGGGAACTCCTTGGTTTCTATGCTTCCCAGCGCCTCGTGGACCCGCGGGTCGAACTGCTTGCCCACCGTCTCCACAGCCTGCACATGCAGCCCCTTCAGCGCCTCCTCCATCTGCTTCAGGATCAGCTCCACTCCCGCGCGCAGCTGCTCCTGCGTGCCGTCCGCCTTCAGTGCCAGTTGGAAGTTGTCCATCACCGCAAGGAACGGCTCAACCGCCCGCTGCACCGCGTAGTCCCGCGCGTCCGCGCGCTCCTTCACCTCGCGCCGCCGCGTGTTCTCGAACTCCGCCTGCATCCGCGCCAGCCGGTCCATCAACTGGTCGCGCTCTCCGCGCACCTGCTCCAGCTCGACCTTCAACGCCTCCTCATCCAGCGGCGCAACCTGCCCGGTCGGGGTCCCCGGCGAGCTTGCTCGCTGGGGTGGTGCAGCGCCCGCTTCGCCAACCTCCACCGTCTGCGGCGCGCCCGTCGCCGGCCCGTCCCCACCCTCTGGCTTCAACTGCTGTTCCTTCAACTCCACGCCCTTCGCGTCCCGGTCCTTCAACCCTCTGACTCTCAATGCGTCCTCCTCGATTCCCTGCGCCGTCGCCGCCTCAACCTTCCCGTCCCCACTCCCCGGCAAACAGCTCTCTCTACTATTGTTGCCGATTCCGGCCCATCGCGCGACCCCTTGCCCCGTTCGCGATAAACAGCAAATAGTAAGATCGCCTATTCCGCAAGGAGCAGGAGGTTTCAGAGTGTGCTGAAAATTTCTCGTACGCCTTCGCTGATAGCTTGATAGCTGATCGCTTACAGCTCAAGAATCATGCCTTTCGTTTTTGCCTCGCCGTTGGCCTTCCGGGTTCAAAGGACCAAACAAACACTGGTTTTGCTCTAGCTGATAGCTTGATTGCTGATAGCTTACAGCTCAAGAATCATGCCTTTCGTTTTTGCCTCGCCGTTGGCCTTCCGGGTTCAAAGGACCACACAAACACTGGTTTTGCTCTAGCTGATAGCTTGATAGCTGATCGCTTACAGCTCAAGAATCATGCCTTTCGTTTTTGCCTCGCCGTTGGCCTTCCATGTTCAAAGGACCAAACAAACACTGGTCTTGCTCTAGCCCTTAGGCTTAAGGACTCCGCAGCCACGCATCCCTCAAAAAATCGAAGTTCCCATCCCCCCGCGACACCACCCCCTGCAACCGCCGCGTATGCACCACCACATTGTCCGGAAACCACAGCGGAATCGTAGGCAGCTCCTCGGACAGAATCGACTGTATCTCCGCATAATCCACCTGCCGCCCCGTCCACACTACCGCCTCTGGCCCGCTCTCCGCCGCCGCCTTCGCCAGCAACGCATCTACCCGAGCATTCACATAGTGTCCGCGGTTCGCCCCCTTCGGAGGAAAGCTCTCCGACGAGTACATATAGCGATAGATGTCCGGGTCCTCATTCGATCCCACCCACTTCAGGAGGTACATCTGGAACGCCCCATGCGTCACGTCCGCGTAGAACGTCCCAAACTCCGCCGACCGGATCTTCAGCTCAATCCCCGCCGCCCTCAGTTGTTGTTGTAGCACCGCCGCCAGCAGCCGAGTCGTCTCGTCCTGGCTAATCTTCAGCGTCAGCCGCAGCCGCACTCCATCGCGCCCCGGATATCCAGCCTCCTCCAGCAGCTTCGCCGCCTGCGCCGGGTCATGCGGATAATGCGCCAGCTCCGCCTCCGTCGCCGCCGCCCACTGTCCCTCCGGCAGCAGAGTCTCCGCCAGCCGCGCGTGTCCCCGCCACAGCGCCGCAACGATCGCCTCCCGGTCCATCGCCAGCGCCACCGCCTGCCGCACCCGCTTGTCCCGCAACGCCGGGTCCGCCACGTTGAAGTTCAGGTACCACACATTCGACCCCGGCCCGCTCGTCGTCTCCAGCCCCGGCGCATCTCTCAGCGCATACACCATGTCCGGCGTCAGCACATTGCTCGCCGCGTCCGCCGACCCCTTCTCCATCTCCAGCGCGCTGGTTATCGTGTCCGGAACCACCTCAAACCGCACCCGCCGAATCACCGACGAATCGGGTGCCCCAGGCGGGGTCCCCGGCGAGCGGTCGTTGCTCGCTGGGGTGACACGTCTCGATTTTGAGACCTGGGATGTATTACTCCAGCACCCCTCGAACCTCTCCAGCACTACCTCCTTGTCCTGCACCTGGCTAACAAACCGGAACGGCCCCGACCCCACCGGATGCAGCCCGAAGTCTGCTCCCGCCCCCCGCGGAACCACGCCAAACAGCCCATCGCTCATATTGAACAGCAGCCCCGCATCGGGACGCTTCATCCGCACCACCACGGTCAGCCGGTCGCGCGCCTCCGCCCGCTTCACCGCCGCGAACGCCCCGCTCTTCGCCGTAATCAGCCCCGCCAGCTTTGGCTCGATCAGGCTCTCAATCGTCCACACCACGTCCTCCGCCTCCAGCGGCCGCCCGTCCTGGAACCTCACCCCATCCCTCAGATGGAAGACCCACGTCAGCGCGTCGGGTTGCTCCCAACTCGTCGCCAGCCACGGCTTCAGGTTGTAGTTCTCGTCCTTCTTCACCAGCGCATCGAAGATCAGCCCCCCCACCCGCTCCGACTGCGCATCCGTCCCCTGCCGCGGGTCCAGGTTATTCGGGCTGCTCTCCAAAACCACCACCACCGTCCCCGCCTCCCGCCTCGCCCCTCCGTGGCATCCCACCATCGCCATCGCCGCCGCCAGAATCAACCACCCACAAATCCGGGTGCCCCAGGTCTCGATTCTGAGACCTGGGAAATCGCACCACAATCGGGTGCCCCATCCTTTCGCGCTCTTTGCGAAAGGGTGGGTTATTCGCGCGAATGCGCGAACCGCTTTCCTCCAATCCGTCATATATCTCATCCGAACGAAACCTTCCCCAGCACCACCGCCCGTCCCGCTCCCGTCGCCGCCGGAACATTCCCCGCCCGTCGATTCCATGTCAGCCAGGCCAGCAGCGCGAACGCCATCCCCTCCTTCGCCTGCGCCGGAACCCCAAGCTCCTCCATCTCCCGCACCCGCACGCCCAGCTCCTCAAATCCCTCCCGCAACATCCCCATCAGCGTCCCATTCTTCGCCCCACCCCCCGCCACACAAACCTCCGTCTTTGCCGACAAGCCCTCCGCCTCCATCCGTCCCCGCACAAATCCCCTGTACGCCCCCACCACCGACTCCGCCGTCAGAGCCGTAGCCGTCGCCACCACATCCGAATCCGTCCCGCCCGCATCCCGGCACATCCCCGTCAGCCGCTCCGCAAACCCCGCCCCAAACTCCTCCCGCCCGCAAGACTTCGGCGCCGCCGCCGCAAAGTACCGCTCCCGCATCACCCGCACCACCACCTCGCGCAGCACACGCCCCCGCCGAGCTACCGCCCCGTTTCTGTCGTACTTCTGCCCAAACAAATTTGCCATACACCGGTCCACCACCATATTCCCCGGCCCCGTATCAAAGGCCATCACCGCATCCAACTCCGCCCCCGCCGGAATCGCCGTCAAATTCGCAATCCCGCCCAAATTCAGCAGCACCCGCCCCACCTTCGCCAACCGAAACAGGCAATAATCCAGCATCGGCACCAGCGGCGCGCCCTCCCCGCCCGCCGCCACATCCGCCGGCCTGAAGTCGCTCACCACCGGACATCTCATCCGCTCGGCCATCACCGCCGCCTCGCCCATCTGCCACGTCGACCGAACCACCGATCCCAGCGCCCGCCTCCCCCGCGTCTCATGCTGCACCGTCTGCCCGTGGCATCCCACCAGCTCCACCCTCACGCCAAATATTTCCGCCGCCTTTTCCACACATCCCGCATAGATTTCCCCAAGCCGCCAGTTCAGCCGGCTCATCTGGGCCGCCGTCTGCGCCTCCCCCTCCATCACCCGCAGCACCGCCGCCCGCACCACCCTGGGATAGCGCGTCTCCAGCAGCCCAATCAGCTTCACCCGCGGCCAGTCCCCCTCCCGCGCCCCCGGCGCAATCCGGCACAGAGCCACATCGACCCCGTCCGCCGACGTCCCGCTCATCACTCCCGCCACCACCATCGCCTTCGCCACGTCCCACCTTTCACTACACACACCAACCGACGCTGAAGCACCATTCATTGATGTGGCCCACGCTGCTTTTTCTGACAGCTTATAGCTCAAACGCTTACAGCTCGAGACCTGTTCCTTCAACTATTCCATCGTCATTCTGTTCAAACAACCTGCAACCCTCAACTCTCCCTCAGCTCCCGCTGCAACTCCGCCAGCAGGTTCAGCGCCTCCCGCGGCGTCAGCCCATCTAAATCCACCTCCGCCAGCCGGTCCACAATCTTCTGCGACAGCGGCGTAAACATCGTCATCTGCATCGCCGGCGCCGCCATCTCCCCCACTCCGCGAGCCAGCGCCGCCCCCACCTGCTGTGTCTCCGCCCGCTCGTGCAGCTTCAGCACCTCCCGCGCCCGCGCAAGTACGCTCCCCGGCAGCCCCGCCAACTTTGCCACATCGATCCCGTAGCTCTTGTTCGCCGCACCCGCCTCCACCGTATGCAGAAACACAATCCCGCCCGCCGTCTCCTTGGCCGTCACCCGCAGGTTCTTCAGCCGCGCCAGCCGCTCCTCCAGCAGCGTCAGCTCGTGGTAGTGCGTCGCAAACAGCGTCCTCGCCCCAATCTTCTCATGCAGAAATTCCACCGTCGCCCATGCCAGCGAAAGCCCATCGTATGTAGCAGTTCCACGCCCCATCTCATCCAGCAGCACAAGACTTCGCGCCGTCGCCGTGTTCAGGATCGCCGCCGTCTCCGTCATCTCCACCATGAACGTCGACCGGCCACGCGCCACGTTGTCGCTCGCCCCGATCCGCGTATAGATCCGGTCCACCAGCCCCAGCCGCATCCGCTCCGCCGGCACAAAGCACCCCGACTGCGCCATCACCACCAGCAGCGCCGCCTGCCGCAGATACGTGCTCTTCCCCCCCATATTCGGCCCCGTAATCAGCGCTATCGACGCGGATACCGATAAATTGGGTGCCCCAGGTCTCGATTCTGAGACCTGGGAGGTAGAGCCACCCAACCACCCCTCCAGCGAGATCGAGTTGGGCACAACCCTTCCTCCGCCCGACTCCTCCATCCTTCGCTCCACCACCGGATGCCGCCCCGCCACAAACTCCAGCACGCCCGACTCCTCAACCTGCGGCCGCACCCATCCCCGCAGCGCTGCCAGATGTGCAAAACACGCCAGCAGGTCGATCTCCGCCACCCGCCGCGCCGTCTCCCGCATCCGTCCCGCCGCGTCCAGCAGCTGCCTCCGCAGCTCCGCGAAGATCCTCCGCTCGATCTCCCCCGACCGCTCCTGCGCGGTCAGAATCTTCGCCTCATACTCCTTCAACTCCGGAGTCGTAAACCGTTCCGCATTCACCAGCGTCTGCTTCCGCTCGTAATCTTCCGGGACCGATCTACTATTTGCCTTTGTCACTTCCAGGTAATACCCAAAGACGGAGTTGAACCGTACCTTGAGGCTCCCAATCCCCGTCCGCTGCCGCTCCCGCTCCTCGATCGCAGCCAGTGCCTGCCGCCCGCTGCGCCCCAGCTCGCGCAGCTCATCCAGCTCCGCGTCCACCCCCGCGCGGATCACCCCGCCCTCCGCAAAGCTCACCGGAGGCTCCTCCACAATCGTCCGCACGATCCGCTCATGCAGGTCTTCCATGGCATCAAATCCTGTGGAAATCCCTGTGGATCGCCCCTTGGATATTCCTGTGGAAATCTCTGTGGAAGACTGGTCAACCTCAGAACCGGGTGCCCCAGGTCTCGATTTTGAGACCTGGGAAAGATCGCCACTACTCCCCAGCTCCCGCCACCGCTCCGCCTTAAATTTCCCCACCGCATCCCTCAACCCCGGTAGGCACCCCAGCGTTCCTGCCAGCGCCATCACCTCCCGCGGCCCCGCTGAATCCAGCGCCACCCGCCCCAGCAGCCGCTCCATGTCCAGCAGCCCGTTCATCGCCCGACGAACTCCCTCGCGCCCCCTCAGATCGCCCGCCGCCTCGCCCACCGCATCCAGCCGCGCCTCGATCTCCCCCAGCTCCGCTGCAGGACGCAGCAGAGTCGCCCGCAGCAGCCGTTTGCCCATGGGCGTCGCGCAGACGTCCAGCGTATGGAACAGCGTCGTTTGCACCGACTCGCCGCTGAACAGCGGCTCCACCAGCTCCAGGTTCCGCACGCTCACCGCATCCAGCGTCAGCCCCTCATCGTGCGCGTGGAACCGTATCGCATCGATGTGCTCCAGCCCACCCTGCATCGTCTTCTGCAAATAATGCACCAGCGCCCCCGCCGCCACAGCCGCCGTCTCATGACCGCCCAGACCCATCCCCTCCAGCGACAGCACGCCAAGCTGTCTCCTCAGCAGAGGCACCGCGTACTCCGCCGTAAACACCCAATCCTCCAGCGCCGTCCTCGTCCGCGCCCCCTCGAACGCCGACTCGTCCACGAAATTGGGTGCCCCAGGTCTCGATTCTGAGACCTGGGAAGACTCGCCACCAAAGCCGGGTGCCCCATCCTTCACAGCTTCACCGTGAAGGGTGGGAAGTAGACCCCCGGGTGCCCCATCCTTCGCGGCTCCTTCGCGAAGGGTGGGAAGCAGTCCGCTCGAAGCCCCGCCCACGCCCAATCCCTCCGCCACCAGCAGCTCCGCCGGCCTCGCCTGTCCCAACTCGTCGCTCAACTGCGCCCACGCCGTCGCTCCCGCAAACTCCGTCGCGCGAAACTCCCCCGTCGACAGGTCCAGCAGCGCCAACCCTATGCGCATTCCCGCCCCCGCGCCGCTCGCCGCAACGCTGGCCAGCCAGTTGCTCTGCTCCGCCCCCAGCGCAGCATCCACCGCCGTCCCCGGCGTCAGCACCCGCGTCACCTCGCGCCGCACAATCTTTTTGGTCAGCTTGGGGTCTTCCATCTGGTCGCACAGAGCCACCCGGTAGCCCTTCCGCAGCAGCCGTTGGATGTACTGTTCCGCCGCGTGGAATGGCACCCCGCACATCGGCTGCTTCTTCTCCCGGTCGCGCGCCGTCAGGGTCAACTGCAACTCGCGCGACGCCACAATCGCGTCCTCATAAAAAAGCTCGTAGAAGTCCCCAATCCGGCACATCATCAGGCAGTCGGGGTGCGCCTCCTTCGCGGCGTAGTACTGCCGCATCACCGGGGTCTGCGCGCCTGCGTCGCTCGTCGTCTCTTTCGCCATAGCTGAATCGCCAGAATACCGCACTCGCCCCCGCGTCCGTCGCTCGCACTCGCCCCGCCCACGTACTTTGCCTCAAGCGGGATCGTCCGCGCACATAGAATCCTATGCGCCGTGGCTGGCATCCCATCCTCAGTTCCTTGTGTTGCCGACTCTAATGCAAGTCGCAGTTTCTTCTGCTTTTGCCTTTCATCTTGAACCTTGCACCTCGAACCTCGTACTTCGCACCTCGTACCTCGCACCTCGTATACTGCAACCTGGCCCCATGACTCTTCTCTGGCTCCGACTCGCGGTTCTTCTCTACGGCATTGCGGCCCTTGCCGTCCTGCCCGCCGCCCTCTACGACCGTCCCCGCTGGCGGCACATCGCCATCCCCGCCACCATCGCCGCCGCGCTCTTCCACTTCGTCTCGCTCACCGAGACGCTCAACGCCGCCCACCATCGTCTCCCGGTCGAGACGCATGAGGTCCAATCCCTCCTCGCCCTTATCCTCGCCCTTGCCTTTCTTCTGGTCTACGCGCGCTACCGCAGCGTCTCCCTGGGAATCTTCGTTCTCCCCATCGTCTTCATGCTCTCGATGCTCGCCGCCTTCCGTCCCGGACAGGAGACCTTCTCCGCGCCCATCCGCAACGGCTGGATCTTCCTCCACATCGTCCTTCTGCTTGCCGCCTACGCCGCGCTCTTCCTCTCGCTGCTCGCCTCCTTGCTCTATCTCATTCAGGAGCGCCGTCTCAAGCGCAAGTCCTCCGGCCACGGCTGGCTCTCGCCGCTCGACACGCCGCTGGAGACCATCGACCAGATCGCCCTCAAGTCGCTTCTCTTCGGTCTTCCCTGCATGACCGCTGGCCTGCTCATCGGCTCCGTCATCGCGCAGCAGGACTACGGCGCAAAGTACTTCACCGACCCCAAGATCCTGCTCACCTTCGGCCTCTGGCTGGCCTACATCGCCATGATCTTCATCCGCCGCGCCTCCGGCCTGCGCGGCCGCCGCGCCGTCTATCTCTCCAGCTTCGTCATCCTGGCCGTCCTCTTCGTCTGGGCCGCAAACCAGTTCTCCGCCGTGCACAGGTTCTCCACGCCATGAGCCAACCGACCCAGCGCCAAACCGCCCAGCGCCTCTCGATCGTGCCCCCGGCCTCCGAAGCCGATGCCGCGAACGCGCGCGCCGCCGAGGGATCGCTCGTCCTGGTCGGCGTCAACCACACCACCGCCCCCGTCGAGGTCCGCGAGCGCCTCGCCATCCCACTGGCCCGCCTCGCCGATGCCACGCGCGCACTCGCCCACCAGCCCGGCGTCCGCGAGGCCCTCATCCTCTCCACCTGCAACCGCGTCGAGTTCCTCACCATCCAGGACCACCCCCGCGACAGCAATCCCCCCAACCTTCTCCGCTTCCTGCACGAGTACTTCGCCGTCCCCGCCGCCACCCTCGAACCGCACCTCTACGAGTTTCGCGAGCGCGAGGCCGTCCGCCATCTCTTCCGCGTCGCCAGCTCGCTCGACTCCATGGTCGTCGGCGAGCCGCAGGTCCTCGGTCAGGTCAAGGAGTCCTACTCCATCGCGCGCCAGGCCGGCGCCATCTCCTCTGCGCTCGAACCGCTCCTGCAGCGCGCCTTCGCGGTGGCCAAGCGAGTCCGCACCGAGACCCAGATCGGCAGCTCCTCCGTCTCCATCGCATCGGTCGCCGTCGATCTCGCCCGCAAGATCTTCGGCAGCCTGCGCGGCAAGACCGTCCTGCTCGTCGGCGCGGGCAAGATGTCCGACCTCGCCGCGCGCCACCTCATCCAGCAGGGAGCAACCTCCATCCTCGTCGCCAACCGCACCCCGGAGCGCGCCGCGCTCCTCGCCGGCCAGATCGCAGGCCAGATCTCCATGCAGCTCGCCAACGGCCCCATTGCCATCCACGGCGCCGGCCTCGCCTGCACCACCGAGGTCATCCCATTCGACCTCCTCTACGACCAGGCCGCGCGCGCAGACATCGTCATCGCCTCCACCGGCTCCGAGCATCCCATCTTCAACCGCTCCCACGGCCAGAGCTTTCTGGAGCGCCGCCGCAACCGCCCCATGTTCTTCATCGACATCGCCGTCCCCCGCGACGTCGACCCCAGGATGAACCAGGTGGAAGGCTGCTTCGTCTACGACATCGACGACCTGCAGCAGGTCGCCGCCGCACACCTCGCCAACCGCGGCCGAGAGACCGCCGCCGCCGAAGCCATCGTCACCCGCGAAGTCGAGCTCTACCTCGAGCGCCAACAGTCCCGCGACGCCGTCCCCGCCATCGTCGCCCTGCAGAACTCCGCCGAGTCCATCCGCCAATCCGAGCTCGAACGCACCAGTGCCCGCCTCGCCGCCACCGGCGCCGCCCTCACTCCCGCCCAGCAGTCCGCCATCGACGCCCTCACCCGCTCCCTCACCGCCAAGCTCCTCCACCCCCAGCTCACCGCCCTGCGCAAAAAAACCGAAGACTAGCCAATGTAGTGGCGCGTTTGATCCATACCACAGATCGATTTTATGGACGGCTGGGTGAAATACAGTTCAGTTTGAATTGAATGGCAGACTCGATTTGCTTTCCAGTGTCTTCCTTGGGAAAACTCCAGGTTTTTAGGGCGTTGAGGACACTATTGCGCAGCATTGGCGGGCCATCGAGGACCTCCGGCCCGGTTACCTGCCCGTCATCGCCAATCTCAAAACGCACATTAACTGTTCCTTCCACATGTGCCGCGCGCGCAATAGGCGGATAGGATGGCATCGCTGCATTCACTGGAGGAACAGAGATAGCGCTCAATAGACTCACACTGGGGGTAGGCGGAACAATTTGGGCTTGTTTGAAGAGTTCGGAGAGTTTGTCCGCATTGGCTCCAAATAATTCGTCGAACTTTCCATCAGCGATGGCTGTGAGCAAGTTCGAATGTAGCGGAGCAACTGGCTGGTCTTGAGGCAGCGAAATTTGAAAGATCGGTTTATCCATGATGTTGTTGCTACCGAGAATCTGATCGATTCGATCCAAAAGACTCCTCGTCCAGGACGTATTTTTTGGGGTATTTGCGTTCTTGTCGAACAAATCCCTATCCAGAATATCCATGCGAATCTTCCGGTTCTGAGCTCCACATTGAAGTTCCATCGTTACGTTTGCCCCACTGAAAACCAAACAGTGCTTGCAGCGCTTTATTTCGCGCTTTAAGTCTTTCTCTGGAATAGAACAGGGATTGACATGACCCAGTAGCTCGTCCATGGATTGACTGATTGTAGCTGTGGAGGTTTCAGCCGAAGCGGGTTGCAGGCAAGCATCCCCCGGCGGCGATAGTGTGACCCGCTCGATCTGAAGACCGCTGGCAGTTGAGCGAAGTGATATGACCTCATAACTGTCAAAAGGAGGACCAATATCAATGAAATAATTGCGCCCAAGAATGATCTGATCCGGCAAAGCTATTTCCTGCTTTGCCTTTTGTGCAGAGCTGGCACCACAGAAGATGAGAGTGATCGACAGCGATCTAATTAGCCATTTTTTCATTGCATGGCATTTTACGCCCTTCAATGCGTCGCGCCGGGTACTCGTCAATTCACCCCAAATTCTTCACCAGCTTCGGCGCGTCCCCATCCGCCTCCACCCGCACCTCGCCGCCCAGCGCGCGCAGAAACCCGCTCACCGCCTCCATCGCCGCCCGCTCCGCGCCCGCCGGATGCACCAGCCGCACCGGCCCCGACCCCACAGCCCCAAATCCCCCGCGCACCGCAAAGCATCGC
>Ga0187872_10003391_pt1 | contig 12833 bp, 4 predicted proteins | sample June2016WEW_16_4_FD_132973 | JGI IMG/M metagenome (GOLD analysis project Ga0187872, IMG submission 132973) | Peatland microbial communities from SPRUCE experiment site at the Marcell Experimental Forest, Minnesota, USA - June2016WEW_16_40 | ecosystem: Environmental > Terrestrial > Soil >...
CACGAATAGCAGAATCCAGCACCGGCTCAGCAAGGCGCTGCAGGGACCCCTTGATCTCTCCAAACTCGACACCCAACTGACCCGCATTGCCGGGGAAGGCCAGTTCGATTGGCTGGGCTACGAGGGGTTTACGCAGAATGGAGTTCCCGGCCTGCGCGTCACGACGCACGATAAATCCTATGGGCCGCCGTTCGTGGACCTAGCCGTCAACGTGGACGGTTCCGGCGTGGCGGCCTTCGATTTTTCCGCCGGTGCGCGAGTGACTTTCATGGATATCGCCCATCGCGGCGGCGAATGGCGCAACGATCTTCTTTTTGGCTCCAGTAATCTGGCGGCCAGCGAGTTCTACCAGCCTTTGTGGCAGTCGCGATTTTTTGTTGCGCCCTACGCTTTTGCATCCAAGTATGCCCGCAACTCATTCACAGGTCTAACTCGGGTTGCCGTCTTCGGCGACGAGCGCGCCGGAGGCGGCTTCGACATTGGCTACGACTCTGGACGCCGCAGCGAATTCCGCATCGGGTATGAAATCTTCGATGGCAAGTTGAGTCCGCTGATCGGCGACGCGGGTCTGCCCATCGTCAGCGGCAGCACCGGCGAATTGCGCGCGCGTTATGTGTGGGACGGAGAAGACAGTCCTTCCGTCCCGCGCGCCGGAACACGTGTGGTGGTCACAGCCTCGCGCGTGTTGCAAAGCCCGGATCTGGCCCATCCCATTGGGCAACTCGATGTGCAGACTTCCAGCTTCGTTCCTGTTGGGCCGAAGACTTCGCTCTTCTTCAATGTTTCCAGCGGTACTACCTTCCGCGGGTCCGCCGGGCCGTTTCAAGTTTTTTCGCTCGGTGGGCCGTTTCGATTAGGCGCGTACCTTCCATATGAGTTTGTGGGGAACCACTACGTCTACTCTTCGCTCGGATTCCACCGCGAACTTTACCGGCTGCCGGAACTAGTCGGCGGGAAGATCTATTGGGGCGGATGGTATGAAGCCGGTACCGCCTTTGGCACGGCAACCAGCGATCCCGGACCAATTGTTGTGCGCGGCACATTTAACCTTGGGTTGATCGCGGACACGATCGTCGGCCCGATCGCGCTGGCGGGCACCATCAGTCCCACCGGCCTGAGCCGCGTAAATTTTTCAGTAGGACGGCTGTTCTAAGCCATGGCCGACGGTGCGTTCCGTCAGTCCTTTGGCAGAGATGCCATGTCGATCACGAACCGGTAGCGCACATCGCTTTTCAGAACGCGTTCATAGGCTTCGTTGACCTTTTGAATCGGCACGACCTCAATGTCGCAGGCGACGCCGTGCTGGCTGCAGAAGTCCAACATTTCCTGGATTTCGCGGATGCCACCGATCTGCGAGCCCGCCAGACTGCGTCGCCGTGCGGTCAGAGAAAAAGCTCCGATGGGGATGTCCTTCTCGGGAAGCCCAACGACGACCATGGTTCCGTCGACTTTCAATAGGCTCAGATATTGATTCCAATCCATCTTCGCCGAAACCGTATTGATGACCAGGTCAAATGAGCCCGCCAACTTGGTGAAGGTCTCCGGATCCGAGGTCGCGTAGAAGTGATTGGCGCCCAGGCGCTTTCCGTCGGCCTGCTTTTTCAAAGACTGGCTGAGGACGGTGACTTCAGCGCCCAGAGCATGCGCCAGCTTGACGCCCATGTGACCAAGACCTCCCAATCCGACGATGGCAACTTCTTTCCCGGGGCCGGCCTGCCAGTGCCGCAGCGGAGAATAGAGCGTGATCCCGGCGCACAGCAGAGGCGCGCAGGCATCGAGTGGAAGATTATTCGGCATGCGCAGCACATAATCCTCGTCGACTACGATTCTGTCGGAGTAACCACCGTAGGTCGGCGCGCCCTCTTTGTCGCGCCCGTTGTAGGTCCACACCGTTTGTACTGTACAGTACTGTTCGAGGCCTCTTTGGCACTCCGCGCAGGTGCGGCAGGAGTCGACGAAGCAGCCGACGCCGACCTTGTCCCCGACTTTATATTTCGTCACTTTCTTGCCCACGGCCGTTACAACTCCCGCGACTTCGTGCCCGGGCACCATGGGGAAGATGGATTCTTCCTGATAATCACTCCACTCATCGCGCGTCTGGTGAATATCGGAGTGGCAGATCCCGCAATATTTGATCTCGATGAGGACATCATGCTCCCGTGGCTGGCGGCGTACGAATGCATAGGGCGCCAAGGGCGCTTTGGCGGTCAGTGCAGCGTAGCCTTTGCACGCGCTCATGATTGCTCTCTCTCTCTCTCCAGAAAATGTCAGATGGATTATGGTATCGATGATCATTGCGAAGATCGGCTTTCGTTACAGACGGACGTCTTATGACTACAGCACCGGCAGTTCCCCCAGTCTACCGCACATTGATATACTTCGCCCCTCGGTTCCATCTCAAGCAAGCTGCACGGAGGAAAACTGGTGCGCTCGTACACTCTGCGCTTACTTCTGCCTTTGTTGATTGTGATCTCTGCCGCCGCACAACAAACTCCGCAGCAACCCTCAGCCAAACCGCTGTTCAAACTTCAGGAAGTCATGATTCCGGTGCGCGACGGAGTTCATCTGCAGACGGCGATTCTAACTCCCATCGACCAGCAAGGTCCGCTGCCGATTCTGTTTCGCCGTACGCCTTGTGGCGTTCCCGAGAAAGCGCCCGAGCAGATCCCTTCCTCGCTCAAGGAACTCGCGCAAGATGGCTACATCTTCGTCTTTCAGAATCTGCGCGGCAGGTTCAAGTCCGAGGGCGTGTTCAACCTTTCCTCCTGGGTCGATTTGAACGATCCCAAGGCCACCAACGAGACTACCGATGCCTACGATTCGATCGAGTGGTTGGTGAAAAACATCCCCAACAATAACGGCAAGGTCGGGATGTTCGGCGTCTCCTACGATGGATTGACCACCGCGCTCACGCTGCTTCATCCGCATCCGGCGCTCATGGCCATCAGCGAACAAGCGTCGCCAGTGGATCAATGGATGAACGACGACGACCACCGCTACGGCGCGTTACGCGAGAGTTATGACTTTGAGTATGCGGTCATGGAGCAGGCCGACAAAAACAAAAACACGCACTTCGATTTTGAAACCTACGACACCTACCAGTGGTATCTCGACCTTGGGCCGATCTCAAACATCAACGCGAAATACCTTCACGGCTCGATTCCATACTGGAACTCCAGCGTTGAACATCCTGACTACGACGATTTCTGGAAGAAGGAAGCGTGGGTTCGCCAGCTTCACGCCTCGACCGTGCCCAATCTGAACGTTGCCGGATTTTGGGATCAGGAAGATCCGTGGGGGCCATGGCAGATTTTTCGTCACGCAGAAGAGAACGATCCGCAGCACACCAATTTCATCGTCGCCGGCCCGTGGTTCCATGGTGAATGGCAGGGCCCCAAGGGAGACAGCATCGGCATCATTCCATTCGGCGGACACGAAACTGCCCGCGAATTTCGCGAGAATATCGAAGCACCGTTCTTCCGCTATTACCTGCACGGCCAAGGTGAGAATCCGGCGTGGCAGGCCAGCATTTTTCAAAGTGGATCGAACACGTGGCGCACATACGCCGTCTGGCCACCGAAGGAAGCGAAGCCGACAAAACTCTATCTGCACGCGGATGGCACTCTTTCGTTCACCGCGCCGGACGCAGCTAACAAGGGCCACGCTTACCGCGAGTATGTCTCCGATCCCGCGAATCCCGTGCCGTACCGCCAGCGTCCCATCTCGCCGACGTATCCCGCGGGCGACTGGCGCACCTGGGAGGTTGCCGACCAGCGCTTCGTCGATCACCGGCCGGATGTTCTCTCGTTCGTCAGCGAGCCACTCGATCACGATCTCACGGTCACTGGCCCGCTGGCGGCGAATCTGTTCGCCTCGACTTCTGGCACCGACAGCGACTTCGTCGTCAAGTTGATCGATGTATATCCGGAGAACGCGCAGAAGAATGCTTGGTCTCCCGAAGAAGGACCGAAACCCGGGCAGTACGCCCAGTCTCTGAATGGCTACGAACTACCGGTTGCGATGGAAGTGCAGCGCGGCCGCTATCTCACCAGCTATGAGAAACCGTCTCCACTGATACCGAACGAGCCGAGGTGGTGGAACATCCCACTGCGCGATCACGATCACGTCTTCCTCAAAGGCCATCGCATCATGGTGCAAGTTCAATCGACGTGGTTTCCCGTGATCGACCGTAATCCGCAGAAGTTCGTGCCGAGCATCTACCAGGCCTCTGCGTCCGATTTCGTCCCCGCGATGCAGCGGATCTATTGCTCGTCGGATCTGCCTTCGCATCTCGTGTTGCCGATCATGCCGTAGCAAAGGACGGAAGTTGCACACAGCGGAAGAGGACGATCTTGGGTGCCGCGGAGCTTTTGGCGCTGCGATCAGGGTGGTGTGATCACTTCAACGTATAAATCATCGCCCGGTCACAGTGTTAATGGTGTGAGTCTTGTTTGCCAGGGCAGACGCATGGTTGATTCCTTTCGGGCGGTCCGCACCTCCCCTGCCAACGTCCCTGTCTCCCGGGAGGAAAGGCAAGACTTAAAGATGCAGGCGTGCGGCGTTTCCTCTCCGGCACAAGCCCTATAAAGCCGCATGCCGCAGGCTCAGAATACGAAGCGCAAGGCAAACTGCATGAAGCGCGGCGTGGTTAGCGTCGAAACATACTTGCCGAACTGCGTTGGGTCCTCGGAGAGCGAGGGTTGCGCGGCGCGCACGTCGTAGCGCACCGAGTTGGTTGCATTGAACGCTTGCCAACTGAACTCCAGACGCCTCTGCTCACCCAACGAGAAATCCTTGCTTACCCCGGTATCGATGTTAAACATGCCGTCGCCAATGACATTGTTGCGGACCCCTGATTCGCCCGGCCACTCCGGTCGGAAAGCCGCCTCGGCCGCTGCCGGATTGGCGAAGATGTCCGGGCCAATGCCCACGCCGTTCACAATGGCGTTCTTGGGGTTGGATGCCACTGGAGGCGGTCCGTTCGGCATGGCATCGCCCTCGATGTTCCAGTTGGTTGCCCAGGTGAAACCGTTGTCTATGGTGATTGGGAAGCCGGTCGTCCAGCGGAACACGCCGGAAACATTCCACCCGCCAATTAAGGCCTCGAGCAGCGGGCGTGCGTTTCCTGCCAGCATCTGGCCTTTCCCGAAGGGCAGATGATAGACCAGGTTTGCGTTGATCTGGTGGAAGGCGTTGAAGTCGGAGAGCCCGCGCAACGACAACGGATCCCATGAATTGATCACAATCCCGCCCCCGTTCAAGTCGTTGCCCGTTCCACCGGTTCCTTCATAAGGGCCAACTCGCTCGGCTGCCGACGCCTCGTCGAACGATTTCGAAAACGTATAGTTAAACTGCCCCTGCAGATTTGATCCCCACCGGACATTGTAGGTCACCTGCAACGCGTTGTAGTCGGAAGTGCCGATGTTGCGCCAGGCGTAGAGCGAACTGAACTGATCATGGAAGAAGGTGTAGGGCCCGAACTTACTATTAGGAAGCGAGGGGCTCAATCCGGTAATGGAACTGGGCAGATCCATTTGGAAGAGGGAGAAGGTTTCGTTATGTGGGTAGCAATTCCAGAGTTGATAGATGTTCTGTGTGGCCGTCGGTTTGGCGGGAAAGTTGCCAGGCGCGCAATTGAGGGGCGAGGACTGGCTGCTGAGCTGGCTCTGGGTCACGCTCGCCCAAGCGGGAAAAAGATTCTCGAAAAAGGGTATGGGCTGGATCTGATTAACGTCAGTGCCGGCGGCAGCGGCCTTCGAGAGCATCGTCGCCGCCTGGAAATATGTCATTTTGCTGGAAGGATCCGTTGGATCGGCAGGCATGGCCAGATCCACCTGCATAGGGAGACGCCGGCCGATGCTGCCCACATAAGCAATCTGGAGCGAGGAGCGGGTCGTGATTTGGCGCGAGAGCGAGAGATTGAAAACGTGCGTGTACGGGGTCCTCATATTTTGGTCCAACCCCCAATTGATGGCAAACGCCGTGTTGCCTGGCGTGTAGGGAAAACCTCCCGCCGGCGCAGGACCGAACAGGCAGCCTGGACCATTGATAGACGGGCAGGGTGGGGGCAAGCAGGACTGGCCCGATGTCCCCGGAGTGAGACAGGTAAAACGTGGAGCATTCGCCGGCGATACGACACCGGCGGGATTGCCGAGAATGGTGGAAAGGCCGAAGGAGCCGTTCTGATCAAAGCTGTTCACGATGGGAATGCCGAAGTGGTCGTACATGATGCTGTAGCCGCCGCGGATGGAGAACTGGTCTCTCTTTCCAAGAATCTTTGAGACCCAGCCGTCGCCGGTGTCGGGAGCCCAAGCCACCGCGATACGCGGTGAAAAGTTCTTGTGGTCCCAGTTCCACAGGCCTGGACCGTTATTCTGGGGACCACCGAGAATGAACGAAAGCTCTCCCGCATTGTTGGCCGGCTGGCCGATGGCTGCCAATGCGGCGGTGCGATTGAACCAGTCCGCGGCGTTTTGCTTCGTACAGCCGCCGCCCGCAGCTTCTATGCAAGGGGCTACCTGATATCCATTGGTTTCGTAAGGTGGAGCTTCGAGTACCCAGCGCAGGCCGTAAGTGACCGTCAGCCGAGGCGTCATACGCCATGCATCCTGCCCGTAGAACTCGTAGTCGTTGATGGCATAACGGCGGTTGATCGGCGTGCCCTGGGCCAGCGCGCTACCGTTGCGCGCGAAGTTATAATGCCCGTCGCCCTCCGGGAAAATACCCATCACGATCGTAGTCGCGCTGTCGTAGTTCGGGCCGAAATTGCTATCCACAGCGGGATAGCCATTATTGGCCGGATCCAGCGGGCTGGACGTATTGGCGATTCCCCCGGTGTTGAGATAAACCGCGTTGGTCCGTACGTCGGAGAACGAGTTAAGGTAGCTGGTGTGGTTGTTGCGAATAAAGAATAAATCGGTGCCGAACTCAAATGTGTGATTTTTGCGCGTCCAGTTCAAAGTGTCGGTGAACTGGTTGACGGGCACAAAGGCGATCGTCGAGCGAGTGAAAGGTACGATGCTGTCGATTCCATCCAGAAGAACGGCCGGGTTGAAGGAAGAGCCGGCGGTCTGCCCTCCCTGGCGGACGAAACCCCACCGAAAATCGTTGATGAGTTTGGGATTGATTAGGGAGGTAAGTCCGAGGGTCAAGCCCTTGCTGTCGTCCAATATTGTTGTTGCTGCGGACTGGCCGGGGAACTGTTGCTGTTGCGGCTCCTTGAAGTTTTGCATCTCTCCGCGCGCAAACAGCGTTTCCGAGCCGCTCGACGTGATGTGATAATCGAGCCGCGTAATGTAAGTGTTGAAACTGGAATCGGCGTTCGAGGCGAAGCGATAACCCAGGGTGTTCGAACCATCTCCGGCATTTTCATTGGACGCCGGGTATAGCTGCAGCAGGCTCTGCACCGCCGGATTCACGCCGATTCCTATGGGGTCCATCGCCTTGATCTGGTTGGGTCCCAGGGCATAGTAGCCGGGCTGGACGCCGCTCACGCCGTTGACCGTACCGCCGGGACAATCCTTCGTGTCCAGGCTACCGTCCGAGTTCCGTTGGCATAAGTACACTAAATCGCCAGCGCGCAGAGTCGCGCTCGGCACAGTACGCAACACGCTAGTGCCCTGCGCGTCGCGCCGCCCTTCATAGTTGGCGAAGAAGAACAGCCGGTTCTTCTGGATTGGTCCTCCTAGCGTGGCCCCGAACCAATTGCGCAAGAGCTTAGGCGCCGTATTGGATTCGCCACTGGTTAGCTGCGAATATTTCAAGAACGGATCGTTGGCGCTGAAGATCGTATTGCGGTTGTATTCATAGACCGATCCGTGAAATTGGTTGGTGCCACTCTTGGTCGCCAGCGCCACCTGAGCGCCGCTGGAATAGCCGGAGTCGGCGTTGGAGTTGGCAGTCGTGACCCTGAATTCCTGCACCGAGTCGGGCGGCACATTCAGGACACTAGTAAAAGCATAACCATTATTCTGGTCGTTGACCCCAATGCCGTCGAGTGTGACGTTCGATTGGTCGCTGCGCACGCCATTGACAGCGCCGCTGCGTGTGTCTGTCGTAGTATTCAGCTGAGTACCCAGGTATGCCACACCGGGCTGCAGGCTCAGCAACTCAACCACGCTGCGGTCGGCAATCGGCAATTGCGCGATCTGGTTTTCCTCGACTACATTGCCCAGCGACGCGTCGGTGCGATTGATGAGCGGTGCTTGGGCCTCGACCGTTACCAGTGTCGCCACACCCGCGACTTGAAAGTGAATATTTATGGTGGAGGGCGTTTTGACAACGAGAGTGACATTCGACGCCAAATAGGGTGCAAAGCCGCTTGCCGTTGCCTCCAGTCGGTAGTTGCCCGGAGGCACATCCAGGAACTGGTATAGGCCCGCCCCGTTGCTGGTGGTAGCCCGCTGCAACCCGGTTGCCGCGTCGGTCAAAGTAATCTTCGCGCCAGCAACGCTCGCGCCAGACGAGTCAGAAACGCTGCCATTCAGCAGGCTTGTGGATTGCGCCGTCGCCAATCCGACCAACAGCGCCAACACTGCGAACCCCCTAATCGCGTGCTTTGCTCCCTGCAGACATCGAATGCCGAACTGGTACCACTGCTCCTGCTGTCTGCTGCTCGCTCGCTGATGGATTCGCCTCATCGCCATAGCCTCCCAGGAAGACGGCAACGCCAGGCAAAAATACGGGAGAAGAAATCCTACGTGTGTTGTTCTCCCCGCCCGTTGCGCCTCTTCGATCCTCTGTGATTGTTCTGGGGCAAACAGATCGAACGCTTCCCGCCGCCCAGAGTGCCGCGAATTATACCTGAACATCGGATCAAGGATCATGCAGAAAAATTTGTTCGCTGAACGGTGTTTCTTGTCGAATCGGCGAAGGGCGCGAAGGACGAGGATTGGGCGATAGGATCACAGCGTAAGCACGCCTTCACGCCTTCACCCTATTGAAATCCCGGAACTTGTTGCAGATTCGTGTACTCTACCTTGGCTTTTTCAGGATGAGATCTCCGGATCGGGTCTTTCCAGTTTTATGTTGGCTCCGAGCATCTCGGAGAAGAAAAAACGGCCCGGGAGATTTCCTCCCGGGCCGCATTCCATCACTCCGCTTATTTTCCGCCGGCCGTTCCATGCTGTCCCAGCCACGACGCCAATTGTGGTTCCTGCTGCGACTTCAAATCGACGCAGTTGTTAATGCGTTCAATCGACTGCTTATAGGTGCGCTCCGCCGCCGCGATCTTGTGCGCGGAAAAGAATTCCGTCACTTGATCCCGCAATCCGGTATCGCAGAACATGCTGGTCGCTCCCACGACCTCGGCGCTCGCAAAGGGACCTCCAGCTTTCGCAACCGCGTCCCAGTGCGACTGAATGAAATCCCAAGCCAGTTCTCGGCCTGCCGGATTTCTCATCACGCCGGTGATCACCTGCAACGCATCCTGCGATCGCACCTCCGGCGAGACGGCAAACTCCAAGGTGCGTTGCAGTAACTTTGGATCGCTGAATCGGGGAAGCGTGAAGAGGTACGTGTAGTACTGTTCCGGCGATTTGGGATTCTTCGTGGCGGCCATCACCCGGTCGTAAAACGCAGAATCCCCATGCAACGCGGCGAGTGCGAGGGCGCCACCGGCCATATCGCTGTCGACGGATGCCGGATCGGCCAGAGCCTTGTCCGCGATTTTGCGGGCTTCCTCCAGCGTTTCTGGATCGCGAGCATCGTGGCCCAACGCACGGAACACCTCCGACCGTAGAGTTCTCTGTTCGTCGCTCTCTCCAGGTTTGGGTTCATATCCCACTTCCTTCATGGCCGGAGCCAGATATTGGCGCAGCCATGTACGATATGCATCACGATCGCTGTCGCTGACCAGGTATTGGGCGATGTATCCGAGCCCTCCCAGAACGTCTTCCATCACAGCGCGATTGCGGTCCGACTGCAGACCTTGCGCGAAGGCGAGGTAGTCGCCCACTGGTTGGCGACCGACTCGCACCGAGGCCCAGATATCGTTCTCCACGGTGATCCGCTCGGCGGGAGTCAGCTTAGTCTCTGCATCGCTTGCCAGGGCCCGAACCGCGTCCGGCTGGAAGGCTGTTCTGTAGTACCCCGCCGCGCCTGCATTCGTCAGAACCCACGTCGAGCAACCGGGCAGCGTAAGGGTTTCTTCTTTTTTGGTCATCAGTTCGCACTTCGTGCCTTTACCACTGGCCGATCCCCGCAAGCACAGCGGGATTTGCCAGAGTTGATCGTCGGGCGCTTCAAACTTGGACCGATCGAAGTAATATCGCTGCTGGGCCAGCGTGACGGTCGTGGAATTACCCGAGCACTGCGCCTTGACATTGAGAATAGGAGCGCCCGCCTGCTTGACCCACGTGGGCATGATCTTGTCGACCGGCTTTTTCGACGTTTTCGCTTGAGCATCCCAGAAATCGTCAGCCGTCGCATTCGCGTACTGGTGCTGTTGCAGATACGCATTTACGCCTGCGCGAAAGGTGTCTTCGCCAAGATAGGATTCCAGCATGCGCAGCACCGCCGCCGCCTTGCCGTAAGCGATTCCGTCGAACAACTCTTGAATCTGCGCTGGAGTGTCAGCCGCTTGGTGGATGGGACGCGTATTCGCCAGTGAGTCTACGTTCAGGGTTCCGGCGGTATCACTCACGTCATCCAGTTTGAAATTCCATTCAGGCTTCCAAGCCTCGATGGGCTTGCTTGACATCCATGTGGCGAATCCTTCGTTGAGCCAGATGTCATCCCACCACTTCATAGTTACCAGGTCGCCAAACCACTGGTGCGCCATCTCGTGCGCAATCACGCTGGCAATCTCCTTTTTCAGCCCGATGGAGCCTTGCTTCTCGTCGATGAGAAGAATCACTTCGCGGAAAGTAATGCAGCCGGTATTCTCCATCGCACCTGCGGAAAAGTCCGGCAGGCCGATCAGATCCAGCTTTCCGTAGGGATATTTAATCCCGAAGTAATGGTCGTAATATTTCAGAACGCTACTGGCAACATCGAGGGCGAACCTGCCCATTTCTTTCTTGCCCGGGGTGGCGTAAACGCGAATCGGAATGCCGTCGGCTTCGCCCTCGATGTACTCGAAGTTGCCCACTACCAGCGCGGCGAGATATGACGACATCTTGGCAGTCGTGGCGAAGCGCACGGTGTGTTTGTCACCCGGACCCGGCGCATCCGATACGATTTTCTGGTTCGAAATCGCGACCAGGCCCTTGTCGGCGATGGCGGTTATGTCGAACGTAGCTTTGTACTCGGGCTCGTCGAACGAGGGGAAGGCGCGCCGCGCATCGGTCGCTTCAAACTGCGAGGCGGCGTACTTGCGGCCTTTATCGTCCTTGCCCAGGTACAAGCCGCGCATCTCGTCATTGAGAATGCCGGTGTAGGTAATGTGCACCGTCGCCGCGCCAGCGGCTAGCGGCTTCTCAACGGTGAGCACCACCATCTCCTTCTCTTTTTCCGGCGTGACCTTGGCTTTTTGCGTGGTTCCGCCACTCGTGACGCTGACATCATGGAAATCGATGTCGACCGCGTTCAGCGTGATCTCAGAGGATGGCTTCAGCAGGCGGATCGCGATGGTTTCGTCGCCCTCAAACTTGGCCTTGGCGAGATCTGGCGTGAAGGTGAGCTTGTAATTCTCTGGTCTTGCATCCTCTGGCAGCCGCTGCGCGGCAGCCAGCGAGATTGTGAGCACGAAGAATGTCATCACTGCAAAAATGCGCTTCATGTTTTCCCTCAGGAGATTGAATCGGATTGCTTCCTTACTATGATGTTTGTTTCCCGGAGTTCCCCGAACGCAGACGTATCATTCCAGTTTAGTACGGATGGCGTGTCCCGAAAGTTCACTCCTGCGATACCACCACTCCATTTAGAACGGTTGCCGCACAGTAATTGCCGCCGAACCAGTACGGAATTTCGCGGTAGTCCTTGACCGCGAATACCGCGAGATCAGCGTCTTTTCCCGGTTCGACGCTGCCTTTGCGCTCGGCCAGGCGCAGCGCCCAAGCTCCGTTAATTGTGACCGCCGGCACTGCTTCCGCCGGTGACATCTTCATGTGCGTGCATGCCAGCGACATTGCCATCGGCATGCTCATGGTCGGCGAGGTGCCGGGATTATAGTCGGTCGCCAGCGCGACTGGTACACCGGCATCGATTAACCGCCGTGCGTTCGGGTATTCTTTCAGACCGAGGAAATAATTTGCTCCCGGTACCAGCGTGGCCACGGTGTCGCGTTTGGCCAACTGCGGAATGTCGTCTTCGTTCACATGGTCCATGTGGTCAAACGACGCGGGACTGAAACGCAAGAATGGCCACAGAACCGTTTCTGAAAGCTGGCACATGTGCGCGCGGACGCTCAACCCGTGCCTTTTCGCGGCTTCGAAGATCTGCTCCGTTTCATGGGAAGTGAACGCACCCTTGCCGCAGAAGACGTCCACGAACTGGGCAAGCTTCCGCTTCGCCGCCCGCGGGATCATCTCCTTACAGACGATCTCAACGTACTTTTGTGAGCAGCCGTGAAATTCTTTTGGGACGACATGAGCTCCGAGCAGGGTCGCCACCACGGTCCCCGGCCAGGCGGAGGCTGCTTCTCGAATTGCTTCCAGCGATTTCAGTTCCGACTCGACCGTGAGCCCGTAACCCGACTTGGCTTCTACGGTGGTCGTGCCGTGCGCCGTCATTTCCTCCAGTGCCGTCACGACTCTGGCGGCCAGCGCGGCCTTTGAGGTCTTGCGAACAGCCTCCAGACTGGATCGGATGCCGCCGCCCGCGGCCGCAATTTCTTCGTAGGAAGCGCCTTCGATGCGCTTCTCAAAATCTACCAGCCGCGGGCCCGCAAAAAC
>Ga0187872_10003399_pt1 | contig 12818 bp, 11 predicted proteins | sample June2016WEW_16_4_FD_132973 | JGI IMG/M metagenome (GOLD analysis project Ga0187872, IMG submission 132973) | Peatland microbial communities from SPRUCE experiment site at the Marcell Experimental Forest, Minnesota, USA - June2016WEW_16_40 | ecosystem: Environmental > Terrestrial > Soil >...
CCATCGCTCTGGTGGCCGCCATCGTTCTGATTGCGGCGGCGGAGTTCCCCTACGATGTGGATGCGCCGCTGAGCCCGGAGCAGGTGGAGAAGAACCGCGCCTATTACGCCGAGGCATACAAGGCGGGCGCCACGACCGAAGAGCACCCGGCTTCGGACTACGACAACAAATACATACGGATCGCGACCTACTGGGCGCAGGCGGCGCACATCGACGAGCAGGTCTCGAGTTTTGCCGCCAAGTACGGTCTGGCCAAGGGCGCCGTTCTGGACATCGGTTCGGGACGGGGCTATCTGCAAGACATCGTAGAGAATTACACGGGGCTCGACATCTCATCGAGCGTGGGCCGCTTCTACCACAAGAAGTTCGTTCTGGGTTCGGCCACATCCATGCCGTTTCCGGACAACACTTTCGATGGCGTGTGGACCATTTGGGTTTTGGAGCACGTGCCGAATCCGGAACAGGCGCTGCTGGAGACCCGGCGCGTGATGAAGAATAACGCGGTCTTGTTCCTGGAGCCTGCCTGGGACTGCAAACCGTGGGCGGCCCAGGGATACGACGTTCGGCCGTATTCCGACTTCCGCTGGAAAGGGAAGCTGGTCAAAGCCAGCATCGCGGTGCGCGCCTCGGTGCCGTATCGGGCGGCGGCGCGAATCCCGGACCGAATGGTGCGCGGAATGGCGGCGTGGTTCGGGCCTACGCGGCTCCACTACCGGCGGCTGGAGCCCAATTGGAAGGACTACTGGGAAGCCGACAGCGACGCCGTGAACTCCATCGACCGTTACGAGGTGATGTTGTGGTTCCGGAGCCGAGGCGACGAGTGCCTGAGCTGCGAGGGCTCCTCCGGAATGCCGTGGATGACGTCGCTGCCGTTGATCGTTCGGGTACACAAATAACGATGGCACACCGGCGAGCCTCATTCGCCGCGCGTGAAGGGGCGAGATGTGCTTGCGCGTTTTCGCCCCGGGCCTGATGGGAACTCGAGCCTTGCGGATCACCACCGATATCCACGGCCTGGAGCGCGTCGCACCAGCGGGAACCGTGGTTCACGGTTTTCCGGCCAGCCAGTATCCCTCGCATTGGAAACGGCGCGTTCGGCTGCTGTTGTCGGCGCTCGCGAGCGACCATCTCGTCATCCACTTTTCTTTGCCGGACGCGATCTGGTTTCGGGCGGTGCTGGCGATGGTTCCCTTCCACCGGTGCCGCATTACGACGCTGGATTTCTTCGTGGGCGATCCCCGCGGTTGGCGGCTCAGGCTGGCCGCTTGGAGCCTGCGCCGCATCGATCGCATGCTGGTGTATTTCAAGGACAGCTCGGTGTTTCAACGGCAGTTCGGTATCCCGGCCGGGCGGTTTCATTACATTCCGTTCAAGATAAATGGCATCGAGTTGATCGAGAAGGCCGCGGCCACGGACGCCGGCTACATCTTTTGCGGCGGGCGCTCGCGGCGGGATTTTGCCACCCTGTTCGCGGCGGTCGAGCCGCTGGGCTATCCGGTCAAAGTGGTGACGTCATCGGAATCGGACATGCGGCCGCACGGATCGTCGATGGCCGGCCTGAGAATTCCAGCGAATGTCGAAGTCAGCGCCAACGATCAGTCGCCTGAGTTCTTCATCCGGACCATGGCGGCGGCGCGGCTGGTGGCGATTCCGATCGTGCGGGATTCCACCACCCAGGCGGGGATCGGCGTGTATCTGCAGGCGATGGCGCTGGGCAAATGCGTCATCGTCTCCGAGGGCCTCGGAGTGAGCGACGTGCTTACCGGCCGCGAAGCCATCATCGTTCCGGCGGGCGATCCGGCGGCCTTGCGTGACGCCATCGAGCGTGCCTGGAACGACGATGCGATGCGAAGCCGGTATGGCAATGCGGCGCTCGCGTACGCCCGGCCGCTGGGCGGCGAAGACACCCTGCGCCGCTCAGTGCTGGCGGCTCTGCCGTGAGGTGGCCCGCACCGGCAGTGGCCGAGAAGACCGAAACGCACTTCATTGTATAATTCGAGGAGTGTATGCCGGATCTAGACTGCGCCAGTGGCTCGCCGGTTGCGCGATTGCGCTGGTAGCCGCCATCGTTTCGATTGCGGCCGCGGAGTTCCCCTACGATGTCGATGCGCCCTTAAGCCCGCAACAGGTCGAAAAGAGCCGCGCTTATTACGCCGAGGCGTACAAGGCCGGGACCGCAACCGAGGAGGAGTCCAACTCCGCATATGAAACGAAGTACCTTCAGGTGGCGATCGCGGCAGCGGAGAAGGACCACATTAATGAACGGGTCGCAGAATTTGCGGCCAGGTACGGTCTCGGCAACGGCGCGGTTCTGGACATTGGTTCGGGACGGGGCTATTTGCAGGATACCGTGGAGAATTACACGGGGCTTGACATCTCGTCGAGCGTGGGCCGCTTCTACCATAAGAAATTCGTTCTGGGTTCGGCGACAGCTATGGCGTTCCCGGATAACTCGTTCGATGGGGCCTGGAGCATTTGGGTATTCGAGCACGTGCCGAACCCGGAACAGGCCCTGCTGGAGACGCGGCGCGTGGTGAAGAACAACGGGGTGTTATTCCTGTGGCCCGCCTGGAACGTCAGGCCGTGGGCGGCCGGGGGATACGATGTGCGCCCCTATTCCGACTTTGACTGGAAGGGGAAGCTCATAAAGGCCAGCGTGCCCCTGCGCGCCTCAGTGCTGTACCAGGCAGCGGGGCGAATTCCGGATCGTATAGTTCGGACCCTGGCGCCCTGGTTCGGGCCTACCCGGCTCCACTACCGGCGGCTGGAGCCCAACTACAAGGACTACTGGGAGCCGGACAGCGACGCCGTGAATACGATCGACCGTTACGAGGCGATGTTGTGGTTTAAGAGCCGCGGCGACGAGTGCCTGAATTGCGAGGGCTCCGCCGGGACGCCCTGGATGAAATCTATCCCCTTGATCGTTCGGGTACACAAATAACGGTGGCCTTCGGTAATCTGGTGCCCCGATGCCGCTCCCTGCCATAATACGGGGAGTGTCCGTTCCAGACCCGCATAGCCGCTGGGCGTACTTCCTGAACATCATCTGGAGTTGGCTGGGATTCGCCGCCATCCTGTTTTCCAGCCTAGTGGTAATGCCGTACCTGATTCGCCGGCTGGGAACGGCGCAGTACGGTGTTTGGACGGTTGCCGCTTCGCTGGTGGAATCGTTTTGGATGATCGATCTGGGCTTCCGGCCGGCTACGGTGAAGCTCACCGCGGAATTTCGCGCTCTAGGCCGGACCGGAGAGATCAACCAACTCCTCAACACGGCTATAGCCTATTCCGTTTTGGCCGGAGGATTGATTCTGGTGTGCGGATGGGTGGGGGCCGGGCGCATCGCCGGAGTTCTGCATGTGAACGACCCGGCATTTCCGTTCCTGCTGCGCGTGGTAGGCGCCAGTTGGGCGGCCGGGCTGGTGTTCAACGTTTTTGCCGCAGCGCTCGAGGGATTCCAGCGGTTCGACCTGAGCAACCGCGCCGCCATGTTGGCTCCCCTGGTCCGCGGCCCGCTGAGCGTCATCCTGGTGATGCAGGGATACGGCCTGAAGCAGATGGGGATCGCTTTGTTGCTGGGGCAGACGTGCTGCTATATCGCGACCTATCTGTTCTGCCGGCGCGTTTTCCCCGAGCTACGCCTCTCGCCTAGAAACATTCACCTGCGGGCAGCGCGGCAGATTCTATCTTATGCGAAACAAATTGTCAGCGGCATGATCGGGGCACGGTTCCAGCAGGGAATGCTGCCCGCCCTGATCAGCCGCTATCAATCCACACGTTCGGTCACTTACTTTTCCCAGACGCAGCGTCTATTGGATTACGCCGCCGACGGTATCAGCCGGGTGGCGCTGGTGACGACGCCCAAAGTGACTCACTTGCAAGCCATAGGCGAGCGGGACAACATCGCCCGATTGACGCGCACGGGCAACCGCTATTGCCTGGCTTTGTGGTGCTTGCCGGCCGGGTACCTGTTCGTATTCGGCGGTTCCGTCTGCAGAGTCCTGGTGAACCGCGAGTTCGGCGACCAGGTGGCCGTGCTCATGCCGCTGTTGCTCATCGGCTACACCTGCTGGATGGGTCAATTCATTTCGGCATCGGTGCTGATGGGAATGGCGCGCTACACCACTTACTCGGTAGCTTTGCTGGTGGAAGCACTGTTGGTGACCGGCTCGGTCGCCCTGGTGTTGCCCCGCTGGGGCCTGTCAGGCACGGCGCTAGTGGTGGTGTGCGGCATGATCGTGGTCCGCTGCCTGTTGTTGAGCCGGCTGGTGTGCCGCGAGCTGCAGATGGACCAATTTGTCTTTCTGGGGCAGGTGTTCGGCCGCCCGCTGGCGCTGGTGGCGCTCTCGGTGGCTGGTTTGCTGGCGGTGCGCCAGTTGCTGCCGTCCCAGCCGCATTGGCCGCCGCTGATCGCCATTGGGATTCTGTACGCGTGTCTTTATTCGTTCGCGGCGCTGTGGTTTGTTTTGGAACCCGAACACCGCTCCCAGTTATGGAGTTACCTTCAGGAGAAGCTATGGCGGCGCCCGGCCGCCGCCACGCCGCTGCCATGAAGACATGCTGAAGCTCGGGATTTTCAAGGCCGCGGGCTACCCCGGCCAGACGCGTGGAGCCCTGGGCTGGCTTCATCGAAACCGCTTCGCATACACGCTGTTGAAGACCTCGCTTCCGGCCAAACCGGAGGAAATCGCGATGTTTGAGCGCATCGTGCAGCAGATGAAGCTGACCAGCGGTGTCCATCGCACTACCGTGCGTAAACGGTTCGCCGATCTGGATGAGTGGACGCAGCCGATTCTGGAGCGTCGCCTGAGCGGGCATGCCGCCATCCAGGTCGAGGATTGGGCGGCTTCGGCCTGCCTCACGTCGCTCGAGTGGCACCGGCGCCTGGCGCAGGGATTTCCGCGGCTCCGGCTCACCGCCTCGGACCTGACCCTATACCTGGTAGCGCTGGAGGTGTCGAAAGATGGAATTTATGTGCTCGAGACCGGTGGCGGCCTCCTGCAATACATTCGGCCGCCTTTTGTAATCCGAATGCAGCCGCCCGAGCCCCTTCTGCTGGCCGTCAACCGGATCCTCGGAGAGCGGGCGCGGCGCAGGCTGGAGCGGATCTGGCGTGAACTGGGCATCGGACCGGACGCCGAGCCGGGCCTTCTGACCCTGCCCGAGGGCACCGACGAAAAGCTGGTGGGAGCCATGCGGCTGGTTAGACTTCCGCTGGTTCATCCGGAGGCCATCGCCCTGGCGGACGCGTCGCCGGAATCCTTTGCCATCCGCAGCCACTCCGTATTCACAGCGGCGCCGGCGCCGGTCGACGTGGTGCGTACGATGAATATTCTGAACCGCGTGTACTTCGAGGAAGCCAAGCTCCAGGAGGGCGCGCGCAGCGTCTGGCGCAGCCTGAACGCGCGCGGCATCTGGATTGTGGGGCGCACGGTGCGGGAACAACCGCCCGAACATCGGGTGTCGGTCTTGGAGAAAACGGAGCAGGGTTTTCGCCTCTTGGAGCGCTACGGCGGCCCTTCGGAAATCGAGGAACTGGCGCTCGTCCTGCGCGTATGAGCCGACCCGTTCCGTTACTGTGCCTCATCCACGGTGCATGAAGAGGCGGCGCAGTCGAATGCTACAGTGATAACAGGGTATTTAACTCCATGTGTGGCATTGCCGGATTCTACTTGCGCGAGGGCAGGGCGAGCTTGCAGGCAGTGCGCGCCATGTGCGACCGGATACGGCACCGCGGGCCTGACGACGAAGGCTACCACGTGGAGGGCGGCTGCGCTATCGGTATGCGGCGGCTCAGCATCGTCGATCTCAGCACCGGCCATCAGCCCATGGCGAACGAAGATGAATCCGTCTGGGTGGTCTTCAACGGCGAGATCTACAATTACCAGGAGCTTCGCCGCGATCTGCTTGCGCGCGGGCACCGGTTCGCCACCAATAGCGATACCGAAACCCTGGTGCACCTTTACGAAGAACGCGGCGTCGAGGGTTTACAGCGCTTGCGTGGCATGTTCGCTTATGCTGTGTGGGATCGCCGCCTAGGGCGCATCTTTCTCGCCCGCGATCGGTTCGGCAAGAAGCCGCTTTACTATGCCGTACTGCCGGAGGGGCTCTACTTCGGAAGCGAGCTGAAATGTCTGCGCGCGGCCGGTGTGCCTTCGGACATCGACGCCGAGGCCCTTCGGCTCTACTTTCAGTTCACGTACATCCCGGAGCCATGGAGTTGTTTTAAGGCCGTGCGCAAACTGCCGGCGGGATCTTGGCTGACGTACGACGCGGACGGGACTGTCCGTCAAGGCCGCTACTGGCAGTTCCCTGCCCCGGCCGCCGAAACGCCGGCGGACTTCTCCGAGGCCAACGTTTGCGCCCAGTTGCGGGAAAAGTTCGACGAGTCCGTGCGTATTCGGATGATTGCCGATGTGCCGCTAGGTGCCTTCTTGAGTGGCGGTATCGATTCGAGTTCAGTGGTTGCGTCCATGGCCCTTGCCTCCGATGAGCCAGTGCGTACATTCTCTATCGGTTTCGAGGAGAGCGCCTTCAACGAACTGGAATACGCCGCCATGGTGGCGCGCCAGTATCACACCGACCATCACGAAATTGTGGTGCGGCCGGATGCGGTGGACCTGGTTTCCCGTTTGGTCTGGCACTGCGATGAACCGTTCGGCGATTCTTCCGCCATCCCCACCTTTATCGTTTCCGAATTCGCCGCCCGGCACGTAAAGGTCGCGCTGAGCGGCGATGGCGGTGACGAGTTGTTCGCCGGCTACGACCGATTCCAGACACTCGACAAGCTGCGGAAGCTGGGCCGGGTGCCCCAGGGATTGCGCGCAGCCGTCTCCTGGGTGGCCGACCGCCTGCCGTATTCGGCTTACGGCAAGAATTATCTGCATATGCTGAGCCGCTCCACCGCGTTGGAGCGTTACTTCGAGAGCAACTATGCGCCTTGGTTTCTGCGCCAGGAGCTGATCGAGAAAGACTGGATGCTCCCGGCCGACAGCGGCTACCTGGCGCGCTCGCTGGGGGACTTTCTGCTCCCCGGCAACGCCGATCTGCTATCGCAAGCGCTATTCTTCGAGACAACGCAGAATCTACCTGGGGACATGCTGGTGAAAGTCGACCGTATGTCGATGGCGAACTCACTCGAGGTGCGCTGCCCCTTTCTCGACCATGAACTTGGCGAACTCGCGGCTGGAATCCCTCACGGATGGAAAATCAAGGATGGCCAGGGCAAATACATTCTTCTGCGCGCTCTGGGAGACCGCTTGCCGCCGCCCCTGCTAAGCCGCAGCAAAATGGGCTTCGGCGTACCGCTCTCCCTATGGTTCCGCGGCGCCTTGAGGGGATTTCTCTGGGATCACCTGACCAGTGCGTCGTTCGCCGGGCGCGGCATGGTCTCGCCGCCTTTCGTGCGGCAGATGCTTCGAGAGCACGATTCCGGGCGCCGTGACAACACGCCCTGGTTATGGTCGCTGCTCGTGCTTGAGGTGTGGTTTCGCCAGTTGGATGCGCAGCCGGCGGTCGCAGCGCCCCTCTGTTATGACTAGACCGGCGGTCGCCGCCCCCCTGCGTTGCTGCCTCGTGCCGGGAGGCATCTGGATCGTTGGGCGAACCGTCGAGGAGCAGCCGCCCGAACATCGGGCGTCGATATTGGAAAGGACGGCGGGCGGATTTCGCCTGCTGGAGCGCTATGGCGGCCCTTCGGAAATCGAGGACCTGGCGCTGGCCCTGCGCGTATGAGCCGCCCTGTTCCAGTCCTTTATCTCGCCCATTCGCTGGGGCACGGGGGAAGCGAACGGCAATTGGCGGCGATGGCGCGCACGCTCGACCGCGGCCGCTTCGCCGTGCACGTGGCCACGGTGAAAGGCGGATTCCGCGTGGCGGAGCTCGAAGCCGCGGGCATTCCGGTGGTCGATCTGCCCCTGCGCTCCTATCTGGGCCGCGGCGCGACGGAGGCGTGGCGAACGCTGAAAGCCTATATCCGCGAGCACGATATCGCCATTGTCCACGCCTTCGACTACGGGGTTGCGCCTCTCGGGATGGCGGCGGCGCGAACCACTCCGGGAGTGATCGCGCTTTCGAGCCAGCGCTTTTTCATGGACTCGATACCGCCCAAGTATCGCTACCTGATGTTGGCTGCGCAGTGGATGGCGCACGGTGTAGTAGCCAATAGCGAAGCCGCCGCGGCGCACTTGCACCGCCGCTATCGCTATCCGGAATCGCGCATTCAGGTTTGCCGCAACGGGCTCGACCCAGCCGAATTCCCGGCTTTGCCGCGCCGGCGCGCGCCGGAATTGGCGGATGCGAAGCTGGTAGTTGGCGTAGTGTGCGTGCTGCGCCCGGAGAAAAACCTCGGCCAATTGCTGGAGGCCTTTGCGCGGGTGCGCGGGCGGGCGCCCGGAATGCGGTTGCTGATCGTAGGCAGCGGACCGGAAGAGGCCAGGCTGCGCGCCGAGGCGCGGAAACTTTCGCTAGAGGAAGTTTGCCGCTTTCTGCCCACCACGCCCAACGTCGCCTTGGAACTGCGCGGTATCGATATCTTCGTTCATCCCTCTTTGAGCGAGGGCCTGCCGAACGCCGTGATGGAAGCGATGGCGTCGGGTTGCGCGGTGATTGCGAGCCGGGTGGGCGGATGCCCGGAACTGATCCAGCACGGTGTGGACGGGCTGCTCGTCAAGCCGGGCGATCTGGACGATTTGGCCATGCAACTCGGCGCCCTGATCGACGATCCGGTTGCGCGCGCCAAGCTGGCCGCGGCTGCCACCGAGCGCATGCGGCGGGATTTCTCGCTCGAGGCCTCGGCCCGCCGTCTGGAACAGATCTATGAAAGCTATCTGGCGCGGATGGGCAAGGCCGCCGCGCCATAGTAAGGCTGGGGAAATCCGTGCCCGTCAACCGCTCCCTTACGGTCGCGGCTCGGTTACGGATGCCGTGTGTTTGCAGTCACTTACCGAGCCGCGACCGTAAGGGAGCGGTTGACGCACCGAAACTGGGAGATCCCCGGATCAGTTAAGCACCCTCCACCCAGTTTGAATTGTGGCAGCGGTGACCAAGCCGCTACCATGTAGTTTCATGTTCGATTGGAAGCACGACCCGCATCGCCGTTTGAACCCTCTTACCGGCGAATGGGTGCTGGTATCGCCGCACCGCACCGAACGTCCCTGGCAGGGCCAGGTCGAAGAGACTCCCAACTCCTCCCAGCCGGATTACGATTCCGAATGCTACCTGTGTCCGGGAAACGCCCGCGCCGGCGGCGTCCGCAACCCGAAGTACACCTCGACTTTCGTCTTCGACAACGATTTCGCGGCGCTGAAACCCGATACGCCGGCCGGCGAATTCTCCCAAGGCGGACTGCTGGTTGCCGACACCGAGCCCGGCATCAGCCGCGTGGTCTGCTTCTCTCCCAAGCACAACCTAACCATCGCCAATATGGAACCGGACGACATCCGGCTGGTGGTGGATCGCTGGGTCGAGCAGTTCCTCGATCTCGGCGCCCGCGAGTTCATCAATTACGTGCAGATCTTCGAAAATCGCGGGGCCATGATGGGCGCCAGCAACCCTCACCCGCATTGCCAGATCTGGTCCTGCAAGACCGTTCCCAACGAAGTAGCCAAGGAACAGAGGGCGCAGCAGGCTTGGCTTGCCGGGCACGGCGTCTGCCTGCTGTGCGACTACCTGCGCCTGGAACGCTCCGCAGGCGTGCGCATGGTGGAAGAGAATGAGAGCTTTCTGACCGTGGTGCCGTTCTGGGCCGTTTGGCCGTTTGAAACCATGATCCTCGCCAAGCGCCATCTCACCGCTCTCGATGAGCTGACCGGCGAGGAACGCACCGGCTTGGCCGACATCCTCAAGCGAACTACCGCCCGCTATGACCGGCTCTTCCAGGTTCCCTTCCCCTACACCGGCGGTCCCCATCAGCGACCCACCGACGGAGCAGCGCACCCGGAATGGCACATGCACTGGCACTTCTATCCGCCCTTGCTGCGCTCCGCCACCGTGCGCAAATTCATGACGGGCTATGAATTACTGGGCACTCCCCAACGCGACCTCACCGCCGAAGCCGCCGCCGAACGCCTTCGTTCGCTGTAGGGCATGCATTCGGAGATCTGCGCGGGGACCCAGGTGGGACCGGCGAGAGCGTGACAGACCACGAGAAGGGATGGTCTGTCCCACTAACTCGGGATAAACTAGAGACCATGGTGCGCGGGATTCTGCTCCTGGTGCTGGCTGGCGCGAATCCGGCGTTTGGGCAGGGCGTTCAAACGTTGCCGGCGTTGCCGGCTAACACATACGCCAATGCGGTTCAGGTGGATTCGGCCGGATACGTCCGTATTCAAGCGCCCACTCTGGGCGCAAAAGCAGCTTCGTTTGGTTAGCAGCTAACCATCGCCCCTTTCCTTCCGGCGCAGGACCGCCCTCACGACCCAGGCCATCGCCGCAAGCAGTACCGCGGCGCTGGCCGCCAGGCACGCCTTGGACTCCACGCCTCCGTCGAATTCGAGCGCGATCTCGCAGTCGCCCGCGCATTGCGGATCGACGGCCATGAGTCCCAGGCCGTCGGCATACACCCGGCGTGGTTTGCCGTCAACCCACGCGTGCCAGCCCGGGTGGTAGTTGAACTGAGTCGAGACGATCTCCGATGGCTCGAGCCGGGCGCGTACGTAAGCCCGGTCGGGGCCTTGCCAGCGCAGCGTCGCCGGAGCCGCCGCGGGGTCCTCGAGCGCGGCGACATAGGTGCGAAGCTCGGTTACGTCCAGGCCGTGAATCGGCGGATGCGAAACCAGTTGGCTCGGGCGCATGACGTGGGCCAGCCAAGCCGACGCCTGCGGAACCCGGTAGATGGCGGTGTCGTCTTCCCGCCAAAGCACGGGCAGCACGCCGTCGAACTTGCGCGGATGAGCGAACGGCTTCCATGGTTCCGGGCTTTCGGGGCCAGGAACGGCAACCGCCTGCGCGCCCACTGCCTCAAGCCAAAGCAGGGAAACCTCCGCGGCGCGGTCGCCGGCGTTCTGATCGCTGTACAACTGGTAGGTTGCGATCTGTTCCATCCAGTTCGGGGCCGTGGAGTAGGATTGCCCTCCCACCTCGGGCTCGTCCGTGAAGGTGTCCAACCATTGCGCCATGGAGCCGGCCATCATCACGCGCTGGCCGGGAAAATGGCCTGCCACCCATTTGGCCGAGCGGTATTCGAGGCTGGCTGGGACATCCACGGGCCGCAGCATCTTCTGCGCGATCTCGCGGTAGGATGCCGCCTGCCAGAAGGCCCCGGCCACAAGCGGAATGGCCAGCACGACGCGCTCGCTCACGCGCAGACGCTGGATCAGGGGCCGCAGCAAAAACACGGCCGCCCAGACCACCGCCAATTCCAGCTCGAATTTGTAGCGGCCGGGTTGCGGAACAAAGTGCGGCCCCCAGTATTGGGCCAGCACTGGAATGAGCACCGCGGGGCAGGTGAACAGCAACAGCCATCGCCAAGGCCATTCGGCCGCGCCCTTTGAGGCGATGAGCCAAGCCATGAGCCAAACCAGGGCGGATGCGGCTGCTACCACTGCCAGCGCGGCGAGTGAACGGAGGAAGGTGTCGCTTTCAAGATCGATCGCCGCGTTGCGGCGAATCGTGAACAGAAGCGACGGCGGCAGCCATGGGCAGACCGCCAGGTAGGCGGCCGCGGCGATCAGCGCGGCGTGCGCGAAGAGTGCCCCGCGCGGCCGGCGTTCCAGCGACAGCGGAACCGTGACCGCCACCAGCGCCACCAGGACCGCGCCGAACATGTTCGCGAGCATCATGACAGCCATCGGCAGTAGAGCGATCCAGCTATAGAGCAAGCGCCGGCTGCGCAAGGCACGCGCCAGCAAAAGCACCGCGACCGGCAAGAGCGCCAGGCTGGTCATGTGCGGCAGGTCGTCCCAATCGAAAGCCAGATACATGCGCCTCGCTCCCAGCACGTCGGCGGCATGGAACTTGGGGTCGGAAACGATGAGTTGAGCGGGTGAAAGCAAGGAGTAGGCGACGGCGGCGGCGAAGCTGTAGCCCGGCGATATTGTGCATGTTTGTGCGATTTTCCGGCATTTGTGCGCCTACCGGGGCGGGTTTGACGGAAGGACGACATTCCTCCGGTTCGGACGGAATGGGTGCGGTGGCTTGATCGACGATGAATCTGGCGGCTTTGAACTGGACGCTGGGGGAAGCTTTGTCGTCGCGGAGGATGTCCCCGAGGGTTTGGTAGGCTTGGTCCACCAGGGTCATGGCTCTTTCGCGGCGCAGGAGATCGCGTTCGGATATAGCCAGCTCGAGGGCGGCGGCGGCGCTGTGGATGGCGCCGCCGGAACAGATATGGTCGAGGACGGTTTGCTGTTGCGGGGTGAACTCGGTTTGGTTCATGAAGACTTCGTTGCGAGCAACACGATAACAGGCGAGCGCGCCGGGACGAGGTGCAGGGAGAGGTAGAGTAGCTGTCGCTTGATGAAATAGAAGGACTTAGTAGGATGAAAAAATAGTTCGAAGTTCTGTCACCGGCTTTTGGAGGGGTCGGAAAAGCCACCGGGGACGGGGGGAGCCGGCGTTTGGGGCGGCGGGCGGCTTGTGCAAACTTGGGCAGGATTGGCGAAGTTGGAAAACGTGGGCTTGGGGCCGACACCGGGGAGGGTGCGGCTGGGGGAGCCCCGGCCGGAAGCCCTGCCCCGGGGTCCCGGGCGGTCAACTGTCGAGGACAGGACCTACGCGCCGCGACTCGACGCGGTTATATCCGGTTGGATATAATTAAGGAATGCGGCCGGTGCGCTTCCTCGGCGATTCCCTCCAGTGCTTACGAGACTTTCCCAAGGGCG
>Ga0187872_10003402_pt1 | contig 12809 bp, 15 predicted proteins | sample June2016WEW_16_4_FD_132973 | JGI IMG/M metagenome (GOLD analysis project Ga0187872, IMG submission 132973) | Peatland microbial communities from SPRUCE experiment site at the Marcell Experimental Forest, Minnesota, USA - June2016WEW_16_40 | ecosystem: Environmental > Terrestrial > Soil >...
CCGCCGCCGGGCGAGTCTTCTGAGATTGAGATTTTCCGCGAGACCACCGGACAGATAATATTACGCGCGCGAAAGCGCGGCTCTCACGACCGCCCTGTCATGCTAATGGTCACTGTCACTGAGCTGCGTTCGTGGGAGTGACCCGCCGCTGCATTTCAAGTCTGAAAAGATCGGTGTCAGACGAAAGTGTCGGCGTCGTTAGCGATAGGCGGTCTTGGTACTTTACCACCCCTGCCGTGTCGAGGCCGATGTGCTCGTTCCGTAGCGCTGTGGCGCGATCAGGGCAAAATGTCTCTAATTGGCCCAACTCGGAAGTTGCGCGTTGTGCTGAGAATGTCCGCTCCTGCCAAAAGCGGACGTCGCGGGGCGTGCAGCGGATGCTGACGGGGGTGGCTGAAAAAAGTGCGGCCGGTCTCTGGGGAAGAGCCCATCGCATTTAAGCAAATCAATCGCTTGGGCTACCGGCTAGGCCGATTCCACGGATTTTCCACGGATGGTGTCGAGCCCCGGCAGGCCCTCGACGCGTTTCCACTCGTCGCGCGCGACGGCGTGCGCATAGCGGCTGGCGCTGCGCAGGTCGCGCCAATTACCGGTCGCGACCAAGCCTTGTAGATCGGCGCCGCCGTAACGGCGCATCCAGCTGGCCCACGTGTGGCGGAAGGTATGAAAATTAACCCATGAGAGCCGGTAAGGGGGCAAGCGGCGCCTCTGGCCTTTCTTCGGGCGTACCGGCGCCGGGAGGCCGCAGGCGGCGAGCTTGGCACGCAGTAGCAGGTCCTTGAGCCATCCGCCCTGGTGGAAGCGAAACACGCGCCCAGTGGCCTTCCGATGGCTTCTGAGGGCATCACAAAGATCGGCCCTCAAAAGCAATTCGCGGGGATCAGTATTTTTGGAATGGCGCACGCGAGCGCTATGATCATCCAAGCTCACGTCGTCCCATGTCAGCGCTAAGGCCTCACCGAGGCGTACGCCGGTATACAAGAGGAATTTAAGCAACAACGCCAATTCGGTGTCGATGGTTTCGGCCTCTTTGATGATTGCAAAGGCGTCGGCCGGGGTCAGGTAGTCGGTGACCATTCGCCCCTTTGCGCCCTTCGGACGGCGCAATTTGATGTCGACGCCCGCGTGGCGTAGGATCGCGGACGTTGGGGTGTAAACGCAGGTGTTGCGCGTTGCCGGCGTGGCGTTCGGGTGGAGCGCGACTGCGGCGGCATCGATCGCCGCTTGGTCGATCTCTGTGAGCGGCGTTTCACCGAAATGATTGATCAGCCGGGCCACATAGCGCGGGCGCCGTCCGGCCTCAAGGTATGCGACGGCGGCCGTTAGGAACGCAGGAGCGTTTGGAGCGGCTTGTGGCTCGCGGGGCGGGTATTCGCCTCGCTCGATCTTTCCGCGCAAGTCGTTGAGGATGGAACGAGCGAGGGATCGTTGGTGAGTTCCGCTGCTCTTGTCCACGTAGACTTTGAGGTACGTGCCGCGGATCGACCAATTCGGACTTTTGCCCTCTCGGGGAGGGACGAGCTTGAGCATCGAAGGACCTCACTAAGACGCATAATATCCTCAGCTGTGTAGAGTCTACGCCGACCGAGTCTGATGTAATAGGGGAAACCTCGGGTCGTTTCCCGAAAGGTGCGCAGAGTCGTGCGGAATATTTGTGCGACTTCCTTTTCGGTAAAAAATTCGATGGCGAAAGCGGGCGGGGAGGGCGTAGTGAGCGGCTCTCGTGCATACCCCGATCTTTCGGTCGGGGGTTGTTTGTCGCTTCGCTCGTGGTCTTCGGTTTGGGTATCGGATTCTACATGGCGCTCGGCTGTGAGCTGGCGCTCCTTAGCAATCAACGCTCGCATGAACTCAGGACTGCCAGGATCGCCCGAAAGAGCACCCCGCATGCCTCTTCGAAAGTAATGATATCTTATGCGCTCTAGAACATCTCTGCGGATGACACGGTGCACATTCGGCAGCGGAGTGTACACTATCGGCTTTTTATTAGGAGCGTATTGAAATCCAAGTCGACAAAGGCGATCAAGTGCAAGGTCAAGTTGAGCAGCTGTCCATCCCTGTGTTGCGGCCGAAAGAGGTGGCAGAAGTCCGTTATGAATCCACATGCCGAAAACGTGGGGGAGAAACCCGCAATGTGCCGCAGCGCCCCCCCGATCGAGCGCAGAGATCGCAATAACTTTAGGACCCGCGCCGACGGTAGGCATACGTAAAAGGCGTGCTACACAAACGTATAGTCTTGCTCGTCGAGCCACTCGCGGATGGCGGGGCTAAATTCCGAAATCACTCCGGTGCGCGAAGGACGGCTTAATGGTTCCGATAGGGAAGAGTCTTGACGTTCTCCGCTAAAGAGTCCCGGATGTTCAGACTCAACACGAACTAACAAAGACGTGCTATTATTGGTCATGGTGCAGCTCCTTGCATCACATTCCAACCGTGCTGCCAGCACTGTTGGGCCCCAAGCACAACCTGCTTGGGGATTGTGCTAAGAGGCGGCACGCGCCGATCCCGGTCAAGGTATAAAATCCTAATTTTTTGCGACTTTTATAACAGGGCTGGCGTCAAAAGTTTTAGGCCAGCGTATCCCATTTAATTTTTCTGCGAATTCCTTAAAGTCAACGGGGGGTAGGGGTAATCGTCATGCAGAGCGGCGTTTTGGAAGAACAAGATCTCCTAAAAGAGATCCGCATGTGGCTCACGTTATCAAAATTGTTTTATCGAGCGTTTCAAATAAAGAGGCATTTGGGTCCGGAGTGGTTTGTGATCAACTCCCTGCTCGATCCTTCAAACATGGGGACGACGGAATTTTCAGTGAGGAATTTGCTGAAGACGATGCCTGTTCCAGTTCACAAGAAGAGCAGCAAAAATCATGATCTTTCGGGTTGCTTAGATCATCTGCGAGAGCTTCATCACATTGAAGTCCTTGAGCCGCCGTCTTATACGCACAGCCGCGGTCTTGGTGCGCGGTCATCGTTTCTAGTGGCGACTAAAATAAAATTAAGGCAGAAATTGCTCAAAGCCACTCACCGTTATGTTCGCGGCGTATTGCGCGAATTCTACGGGGCCGAGTTCGCTAAAAAACATAGCGTCAGATACGTTGACATAATGGGTGTTCTATATGAGTTCGGAAAAGATACCTTCATGGATTATTGGGGTAAGCTGCTTAAGAAGCTAGCTTCTAATTCGTCGATACCTGGTCGGACCATACGCGACGCGTTCTTCGATGAGATGCTGGGAAGTACTGAGTACTTTGTGTTGCTGTTCTCGTTGTGGGAAATGAGATTGATCGGGGATGATGATGAGGGCTACAGGAAGGAGATGTTGCTGTCCCTCCATCTGTTTACTCGGCACGTCGGCGACACTGCATTGCTAGACTGCGTTGATCAACTGATTAGGCATCAAGTTTTGGAAGAGGTGTCTAACAAGGAGGAAGAACCACATTATCGTCTGGCCGCTCGGCATGAGGAAGTCTTCGTGGCTTTCGGAAAAGAGCTGGTCACCTTTCGCGGACTTCTGCTTTCTAAAATTGAACTGAGCGTGGCCAATCAGACCTAGGGCACCAGGTTGCAGATTAAACAGGGGAGCCGAGACACTTCCGCCGCCCGGCGTTCTCCGTTCGTTCTCCATGGGCAAGCGAGGCCAGTGGACCCGGTGGGGGACGCGGCCAGTGCGAGCGCTGGTTGCTGGAAATCGGCGCCGCCTATCGCGGCGCCGTCGTGCGCCAGGACAGGATTGACCAGCCGCCGACGTGGCTGGCCTCGGTGAACGCGACGTATCTCAGCGAGCACGTCGATCGCAAATCGGCGATGACGCGGGTCGAAGCAGACATGAAAGCCGAATGCAAATAGTGCTGCACGATTGGCAGTTGTATCGGGCGGGGGAAGGAGAAGGCGAAGCATCATGGGGAGGATGGATCGTGACGACCTTTCAAGTTCAGCTGTGGCCGAACGGAAAATGGGATGGCAAGGATTATCAAGGAGTAGAAGCTAAAACGGCGAAGGAAGCCGGCGTCCTGGGTAAAAGCCGTTCTGATCGATTTATCGTGAATGAGCCCTTCCACGGCAGGTTCGAGAACTATGCTAGCGACTTACTCGAACTTCGCCGCAAGTTGAAAGAGAAGCTTCAGGAAATTCTTTCTTAGACTACTAGCGGCAAAGGTTCGGGCCTTGATACTGCCTATCGCGGCGCCCATACGCCAGGACAGAATGGATCAGCCGGCGACATGGCGATTTGGGACGTGGTCGTGTTTGCGATGGCGAACTAGTGGACAAAACAGAACCCCGCGCACATACGTGGCGGGGCTGAGTTTCGGGCGTAGGCGGATGCCGAGCCTGAAAGTTCAAAGAGCTTTTTATTTCTCGCGGCGGTTCTTGAGAGACTGCACGTTGGTCTTGCCCGGCGCTTCCTGCGACTCGTCATTCTGCGCCTTGGGTGGGCGCAGCACGATTTTGCCGTTAATGGGGAGGGCTTGAAGCATCACGTTGAAGCCTTCGCCATCTTGGTGCATGAACGCCGCACCGATGTTGAGCCAAAAATCGTCTTGGCCTTCACGTTTGACGACGGTGTACGCCTGGTAGGTCGGCTGTTGGGCAGCCATGGTCAACTCCTTTGCGGTTGGTGGTGGGTCAGTGCTTGTTGCCGCCACTCATGCCACCGCCGGTAAGGGCGGAGGCTTGAGAACGGCAACGTTCTTGCGGATAACGTCCAGCGCTTCGTCGAGCGTGTCGACATAGACGTTCGCTAAGTCCTGGCCGACGAACTCCAATTGTTCTTCGTCGAGCAACGTCGCCCCAACCGCGACGGCAAACTGGCCGCCCATGAGCGGCGTGATCTTGACGTCGACGAATTGAAGGGGGAGGGGAGCCGACGCGTTTGATGGCGCCGCTATTTCAAGGGGCATTGGGGTCTCTCCGTCTTGCAGCCGGCGCCCGATAAGTCAGGCGACGGTCAACACGACCGAGTGATTTAATCTTAGTCCGTTTACATGGAAGCGCCACTTGACCTGTAAACCGGATCGTTGCGCGCTGCTCTTGCTTGTAAACCGATTTAGAGCAGTTTTCGGCGATGCGAAGAACGGCTCATTTGAATTGCGACGATGCGACCGGGAGCAGGCAGGGGACTGACGTTTGCGGGCGGTTGCGATCACTCATTCGCGGCATGGCTATAGTGAGCACTCTTGCGGCACTGCTCGGCGCCTGTGCGCCGTTGTGGCCGAGCGCCGATTGGTCGGGCTCGCCGCACGTCTCGCAAGATCAGGTCCTTCGCTTTGCAGCCCACGCCGATTGCGCAACCCCGTGGCCGTTCAATCCGATCACGGGTGCCTATGTCTACAAGGTCGATCGCGTACGGCAGGTACAAGACTACCCTTGGCGCTATGAGGTGCAGTTCCAAAGCACGACCGGCCAGGAGGTCGAGCGGCTGGATATCAGGCAGTGGTGGACTTCGACGAAGACACTGACCGGCCCGAGCCTTGAATACGAGGCGAACCGCCGCTGCGGCGTGCTGATCGACATTCCGCAGTCCGCTACCTCCCAGCGCCCGTACTATGTCGACGATGCCCGGATGAAAGAGATCGAGCACGATTGGGCCATGGGTCTTGAGCACCTCGTCCTATGGACGATGGGCGGGCTCTTTGTGCTTCTGCTCATTCCGACATGGTTCGGCTTCGAGAGCTCGGAGTCCTGGTGGGTCGCGGCTGCGGCAGCGTTCACCATTGTGCTTGTCAGCCTGTTGGCCACGGAATTTTGCATCGACGCGCCGTGGCGGGCATTCGAGCAGGCACAGGCATATTGGACATGGTTCGACGCACTCCCGCAGGCCGGCGGCCGCTTGCGGCCGATCTCGGCCGACAATTTCTGGTTCCTACTTCGTGGTCCGCCCAACGCCACGGAATTCCACGCTGGAGTCTGGGCAATTGCAACCATAGTCCTCGCCGAAGTGTGGCTCGGAGCGGTCATGCCGGCCGTCGTCACAGGTTGGTACTGGATCAGGACACCGTTGCCCTTGGAGAAAATCCATAGGCGTGCGCTCGCGGAAGGACGCGCTCCGACCGTGGAGGAATTGGACGCAGCCCTGCATGCGGCGTTGGCGGGCAAGGAAGCGTGGCAGATCGAAGTCATGCGGCGGAAAGCCAAGGCATTTGCTGCGCGCTTTTATCACTTCGCCGATCGGTAACGCACTCACACCAGGAGGTCGACATGGCGGACACTAAGAACGTGCCGGTGAAATACGGAGAGATATTGCCGCCCGCCAATCGTGAGGTTGGGGTCCGGATTGGCAACCAGGTCTATTTGCCGGCGCTGCCAATGGACGCAGCGATGGTACACACACAGAACGGGTATCTGCGGGCACACAATCTCGCGGTGAGCTTACTTGATCAATATCATGCATTGCGGGAGCAATATGCCGCGAACCGCCGCGTGGTGTATCGGCCTGCCGCGGATGTTGCCGCACAGGCGGAAGAGGAGGAGGAACTCAAACACCAACGTGAGCTCGCCAAGCTGCGTCGCGAGCGGGAACGAGAGGAACACCGGCTCGCCACCCTGCAGTCCCGCCATAAAGCTGATGCGGAAGAGGAATTCAAATCGATCAAATTCGCTTCCGGCGCCGCGCGCTTCGCGGCGAAGACCGCCCAACACCGGGTGGGGGAGGCGGTCGCCAACGCCACCCTCAATGGCGGAGCGCCGAAGACAGAACGCGAAGAAGCTGAAAAGCCCGCGCGCCCACCGATGGTGGATGTCCTCGTGCAGGGTATCGACGATCTGGAGAAGCAAATTGAGGAGCGGGAAGCGTCCGGGCTTCCCGCCGAGCCGCTGCACGCCCAACGGGATGCGCTCAGGGACCTTCTGATGCGCGAGTTGAAGAAGGGTCGATGAATGGACTTCCAGGCGCAAGCAAAAGCGCTTTGGGATGCCAAGCGCCAGGAACTCGAAGCGATGTATCCGTCGCTCAGAGTCATGCCGCGCCCGGTTTCCCCGGCGCTGCCGACGGCGGCACAGAGATCGCTTCCCGAGCCATATCGCCTGGTTCTCGGCCGCGACGAACACGGACCCTTCTCGTTCGACAGCAAGTTGCTGTGCGCTCACATCGATTTGGTCGGTGGGATCGGCTCGGGCAAAAGCAACGCCATGCGGCAGCTGGCTTGGCTCCAGATCAGCTCAGCCCCGGCGCTTAAGCGCGCAACCATTATCATTGATCCGAACGCCAACAATTTTGACTCGTTCCACCGGGCAACGCTGCGGCGCATTGTTGAAACCGAAGTCTATAAGCGAAAACCGGTGTATGTCGTCGACGCCAACTCGGCATGGTGCGCCGGAATCAAGCTGCTCGGCAGCGGCGCCGTGCCGTCCGTCGATGCCGATAACGGGATCGAGGCATTTCGACGGTTGCGCGGCGACGAGGAATTTGGACCTACGCTGCATCGCGCCCTGCACGGCCTCCTTGCGTCTTTGGCCGAATTAGGGTGGACGCTCGCCGAAGCCGATTTACTGCTTGACCCGTTCGACACCCACGGCATTCGTGCCTGGGCAATCGAACACGTGAAGGACCGCTACGCCAAGCGAGCGCTGGTGCGGCTAGATATTCTCGCGCGCGACCCGCGTCTTCGCACCGACTTTCAAATCGAGACTATCGGGACGGAAAACCGGCTGGCGCCGCTGCTGTCCTCCCCGGCGATGCGCGCCATCGTCGGGACGCCGACCATCGATATGCGCAAGGATGTGCTCGATGCGGGCGCCGTCTTGCTCGTCGATACCTCCGGACGCGACCAGGCCAGCGAAGTGGCCGGCGATCTCCTGGGTAAGCTCGTCATCCGGGCGCTCCTTCACGCTGCGAAGCGTCGGCAAAGCGACAGCCTGGCGCTGCTTTTTGCGGATGAGTGCGCGCGGTATGTGTCCTCGGACTGGGAGAGGGCGCTCGCAGAATTGCGCAAATATCGCGTCGGATTTGTGAGCGGGCACCAAACCTACGCGATGCTCGGCAAGCCCGATGATCCGGTGCGTCTGGCGATCGAGCGTATCCCCGCGACTAAGATTGTCTTCAGAATGAACTCGATGGAAGAGGCGAGTACGCTGGCGCCGGAAGTCATGCGGCTGAATTTAGAGCGACCGGTTGAGACGCTGATCAAACCCACGGTGATCGGGCACAAGAAAGTCCGGCTCAATAACCGCAGCGTCGGCAGCTCTTCAGCGATCACCGACAGCACCACCGACACCTTCTCACAAAGCGCCACCGTTGGGGTGGGCACGCAGCAGAGCAAAACGCGCTCGCGTGCAGAGACGCTGAGCGAAGCCGAAACCCACGGGACCAATTGGAGCCATACCCACACGGAGGCCGATACTGTCGGCGAGGCCGATACGGTCAGTGAGACCGACAGCCATTCAACCGGTACCAGCGGCTCCCGCGGTACCAGCGACGAACGCTCCACAAATTCGGGGTCTTCGCTTTCCTATGACCGCCCAGGCCTCTTAGGCGTGCGCGGCTTGCCGGCCAGCGGCACAGAAAGCTCCAGCTCCTCGCGCGGCTCGGGGAGCAGCAGCCAGGAAGGATGGAGTGAGCAGGAGAGCCACTCCTCCGCTACGGCCCACACGACCTCGCGCTCGCACACGAGCTCCGACGCCGAAACCGTGGGCGGCAGCCATGCCGTCACGACCGGACGGGCAACCACGCAAGGGGAGGCCGATACCGTCGGCAGCTCCCACAGCCATGCGACCACCAAGGGCAACTCCATCGGCAAGACCCACGGAACCACGCACGGGCAATCCGATACGGGAGGATGGAGTGAGGCGTATGAGCCGATCATGGCGAACCTGCCTGCCGCGGTTCATTCCCTAGTGAACGTGAAGCACCAGGCGGCGGAGATGCTAATCGCGCTGCCGACCGGCACCTGCGTCGTGCGTACCCTGCGCGACGGCCGTATCGAAGGCGCCATGGTGCGTGTGCCGGAGCGCGTCTGTCTTCCGGTTGATGACACGCAGTACGCCGCCGATCTCAACCTCGTTATGGAGCACAGCGGGGTGGGCCAGCCTATGGACGCTGCACGTGCGGCAATCGAGGAGCGCGAGCAGGCCATCGTAGCCGAGGCCGCCACCCTTATCGGTAGCGCCGACGTTGAACCTAAAAACTTTCGTGTGCCGATATCTAACCGAAAGACATAGTGCGGTCGCAGTGAAGAAGAGAACAGCAACCACAGAAAGGACTAGTCATGCTTGAAGACAGAATCTCTAAAGTGAAATTGCTCCTTGAGCAGCGGGAGCGTATCGATCGCGAGTTGGCGGTGGTGTTCGGCTTAATCGAGCAACCCAAACGCGGCCGGCCAAAGAAGGATAGTCGCGAACCGATGGTGGGCAGATCGACCAGTTGGTTAGCCACCGAAGGGGAGTCGCTTTCTGAAATCCGAGGGGAGTCGTATTCTGAAATCACGACGCCACCGGTCGTCGGTGGCTTGGGCGATGGTCCTTCCTCCAAATGACCGCGCTGCCGCGGCCGGCGCCCATTCCTGGGGTAGAATATGGGTATGGACGTTACAGCTCCAGCTAAACCACGGGCAAAGCTATTTCACCGTACCGAGACCCCGCGCGGAATGGAACTGACCGAACGCGACCTGGCGTTCTTATCGCATGTTGCGCGGCATCGCTTCCTCACCTCGACGCACCTTGCGCTTCTGGATGGCGGGAGCCAGCAAGGCGTGCTGCGGTGCCTCCGCTCCCTGTATGACCATGGGTATCTGGATCGCCCGAAGGCGCAGCTCGCCACGCTGCACGATCAGGGGCCGCGGCCGTTTGTCTACGGCGTAGCGCAAAAAGGCGCTCGGGCACTGCGGGAATACGGGCATCGCGTCGACAACCGCGTAGATTGGTCGGAGAAGAACAAACGCGCGGGCAGCATCTTCATTGCTCATACGATTGAAATTGCGGACTTTATGGTGAGCCTTGAACTTGCCTGCCGCACGGCAGGGAACATCACCCTGATTCGAGAAGAAGAAATCCTTGCGGCGGCTCCGGAGGAGACGCGCGCGGCGCGCGAGCCGCTGCGCTGGGAAGCGGTGAGCGTGGAGCAGGGGAAGCGGGAACGATGGTCAGTCGTCCCGGACGGATTATTCGGATTGTCATTTCCGGACGGCACTGCCGCTTATTTCCTGTTGGAGCTCGATCGCGGGACGATACCAATATCGCGGCGCGCCGGGGACCATCGAAGCATCCGACGCAAATTGAAAACCTATTACGATGGATGGCGAGCGCAGCGGCACTTGGAGCAATTCGGCGTGAAGCAAATGCGCGTGCTGACTGTTACGAGGTCGCGGGAACGCGTACATAATATGGTCGGTACCGTCCGCAACATCACCGAGGGAAGGGGATCGAATTTCTTTTTGTTCATCGATCGGGGGAAGCTCGCGACAGCTGATCCACTGCATGTCGAGTGGATGACGGGCAAGGGAGAAGTGGTGAGCTTGACCGATTGATCGGCGTACAGAACCTAACGGCCGGCCTCGTCTCCACCTCTCGGCCGGACCTGCGCGAGGAGCGAGCGGGGAAAGAACTCGCAGTATTGCTCCTCGTTGAACCAAGAGCACTTGATATCAAAGAGCCTCAGTCCCGCCAGGCGGGTGAGCGCGAGCGCATAGAGCGTGAGCTGGGCGATCGGCTTATTTGTCCGGGCATCGGGCTTGTAATCGAGAATATGAACCGCGCCGTTGCGCACTTGGAGGAAGTCAATGTGGCCGGTGAGGACGCGCGGGAAATCTCCTGCGGGTAAGAGCTGAAGTCCGTGCTCAACCTCAAGCGCGTCGATGTCGGCGACCGTCAACCAAATGGGAATTTCAACGGCGACTGTAACGGAATCGTTGGCAAGCATGAAGCGCTGTAGCGCCTCGTGCCGCAAGCGATTGTCTCCGACGGTGGGAACGATGAGTGCGGCGGTGCGTGTCGCGAAGTTCTCTTTCTCGACAACGATGAGGTGATTGCGGTTTACGAAATTCGGGATCTGCGAGGCTCGGGAGCTTTCACGGAAGAGCTCATGCGGGCAGTCATTGGGAACGCGCTCAAGGAAATCGGCAAGGTTTGCGAAGCGCTTGTGTTGCCGGCTTTCGCGCAGGAGCGAGAGCTTCGCGCGATGATAGACAAAGCTGTAGACTTGCCGATGATACAGTTTCGACCGGCGGATTGTTTTGGTCGGCGGAAATAGGTGCCGCAGCTGCGGTCGCAGGCGGCTGTAGGTCGTGAACTCACGATGCTCGGTCATCCAAGCCGCAAGGGTGGAAGGGGAGACCTTGTAGCCGTGACGAGATTTCAGTTTGGCTACAGCCTCGGGAAGGGAATAGCCGAGGTTATAAAGCGTGACGCCGTCCAGAATGACGCGGAGTGGATAGGTTTTGTAACGCAGTTCTGCTGGCGCCGGGGTGAACACGCGTCGGCACAGCTTGCACTGCCACAGCTGCACGATCTCAAGCTTCTTGCGCCGAGTTCCTTTGCGGATGAGGCGCGTGCTGCCGCAATGCGGACAGTGCGCGGGAGGTTTGACGGTGTGCGGAACACGATGGGCGTGTGCGAGTGAAGTGGCCATACGCGAGGCAATGGCTGCACTTTACCACGCTCCCCGGCACGTCACGGATTTTGGACGGTTTGCCGGTGTGCGGTGGCTTGGTTGAGCGGCGGAAGGGGATTGGTTGCCCCTTTCCCGCCAACGGTGCTCGCGATACGGATGGCAGCGCGGGAGCTAGAGGCGGTCGGGCCAGCGGCGGGAGGTGTGGTAGACGCGGGCGATCTCGATTTTTGAGTGGCGCACGCGGTACGGGACGATGTAGGGCGTTTTGGGTATCACCAACTCGCGCGTGCCGGGGACGCGGCCGGGTGCGCCGAGTTTCGGATTTTCCGACAGCAGATACTCGACGCAGTAGAGGATGTGCAGGGCGACGCGCTTTGCAGCGGCCGGATCATGTTCGGCGATGTGTGCGCGCAGGGCGATAAGATCGTGAATGGATTCCGGGGACCATAGGAGCGTCATACCCTCTTGGGCGCGGGACGCTCTTTTCGGGTCTCCCAGGAGGCGACCCAATCGCTGACGCGCGCGCGCGCAATACCTTTGCCGCGATCGAGCGATGAGAGCGCTTTGTTTATTCCGGCGACCTGCCACTCGTTGGTGTCGAGATAGGCGGCAATCGCTTCGGCCGCGAGGTATGAGCGGGAGCGACCGGTGCTCTTGGCGAGCTTTTGAAGCCTCACTTTTGCTGAGCGGTCGAGGCGAACTGAAAACGTCGTAGTAGTCATATGTATACAGTATAGCACAGTGCCCCAATCAAATCTAAACTGACATCGCCCTGTCGACGTGGCAGAATGAAATCGCTCCAGCATGGAGAATTTGCGATGCCGCTAGAGCGCGGCGAGGTGCACGGCTACAACATCGACCGAATGGTCGTTGAGTTCACCTTGCTCAATCAGGGCAAGGTAATTTTTTGCGCGATCAGCACCGCGGCGATGGACGATCTTGAAGGCAGGCGTGACGTGAAGGCGGACGAGCGCGTAGGTCAGTTTATGCGATTGCGCGATGTAATTGAAGAACGAGCATCACGAAAGTTCTTCGAGGAGCAGCCCAGGCCGACCGGCCGGTGGTATTGAGATCTAATGATTTCTCAAGATAGTCCTTTCGACCGCTCGCACCATTCTCACTGGTGTAACTGCCCCGACGCGATGAAATTCACGTCACGGATTTTGGAGGGTTTGGTGGTGTGCCGGGGATTGGTTGCGCCGCGGGATGTCGTCTGATTGCAGGCGGGAATGGCCTGGACGCGCGGTTGCCGGGCGTATAGCGTTATTGGA